>Ga0307513_10001341_pt1 | contig 35588 bp, 46 predicted proteins | sample 15_EM_MG_FD_202174 | JGI IMG/M metagenome (GOLD analysis project Ga0307513, IMG submission 202174) | Populus trichocarpa ectomycorrhiza microbial communities from riparian zone in the Pacific Northwest, United States - 15_EM | ecosystem: Host-associated > Plants > Roots > Unclassified | place... | reverse complement strand
CAGCAGGGAAACTCTATCACTGGCTCATAATCAGCGGGAGTCAATAACGCAAAGAACCGCACGCACTTAACCAGAGCCTCAGTTGGTTAGTTGCCGGTGTGGATCTTGGGGGTATTGGTGCGGGGTCAGGGCGGTTAGCAGCTTGTCCATGGTTAGGCTAATGACCCGATCGATCGACGTTTCGAGAGTGATTCGGTGGTTTACTGACCCGTTGCTGATCAGATCGAGTTTCTTTTACACCCCTCTGGGACTGTGTCAGAATGGTGTTGTGTCGGATGGGGGGTAGAAATCACAACAAACCTCGAGCTTCTCATTGTGTTCTCTAGCCTCCTTCGTCCTCTCTTCTTCCTGAGTCTCCTTCCCAGCCTCTTCAGCGAGGTTTCTGGGGCCATCTGGCGGTTTCTCGACCTGCTGTTGGTTATCCTGAGCCCCTGCTGAAGGGGTTCCGGTGTTTTGTCTTTAGATGGGTTAGGCCGTGGATAAGTATATCTACCTGCCGCATCACCAGAGATGATTTTGGCTCTCCATCCTTGCCCACTGCCACATTCATCTACGAGAGAAGTGTAGTTTTAGTATCCCTAAGGATTTGTCACGTGCATGGGGGGGTCACACCGATTCGTGGGTCCGACACCCCAGCGCGTGTCTCTGGTTCCTGCGATGACCCTTGTTGATCTTGGTCTTCCTGAGGGAGGGAGATTTCCTGGTCGCCGAGGAGAGTTTCGCTGACATCTATGTGGGACTGGTTGCGAAATTCGCTCCCGGTTCGCAGGTCGTTCCCTGATCCGCGAAGAAGTCAGAACAGCAGGAGGTCAGGAGAGGTGTAAGACTGACGAGAAGTGTTCCTTGCTGAATAACCGGTATCCACGCCCGAGTCAACCCTTCCAGATATTCGCCTCGAGAGACTGGGACGAGAAGCATTGTTGCCGCCGTCGTACGGATCAGTCCCTGTAGGTTTCGAATCATTCACTTGATATCCCTGTGAAATAATGAACGAAACGAACACACAAGGTTGGTTGTACTGTTCCAGGTGATCCCGGGGTGGGTCTCCCAGTGAATCCACGCCTGTCTGAGATGCCGCTGGTCTTCGGAACATAGAGGGGATAACGTGAGAAATGAATGGGTTCAACGAATATGCAATCCCTTAAAAAGAAAAAACTCACGAGCCGTGGAGAACCTTCAACACTCCCGAAACTTCCGGACGAAAGTGAAGATCCTGATGCCAACAGCGTTGCATCAATTCCCATAGCTCGTCTGTGAAGGTTGGATGCGCCGGTCGAGGCGGACGCTTGCCATTCATTATTGCAACCATCACTGGCGTGGACCCGAGATCACTGAAAGGAACCGCGCCGGTAAACACCTATGATGATAAGAGATGGTGGTGGGTCAAGCTTCAAGGTTCGATGTAAATCACTCGCTTATTTCATACCTCGATCATGACCATCGCAAAGGAGAAAACATCTGCCTTCTTGCTGTATGTCCCTTCCTCCTTCAGGATCTCTGGCGCAGTCCATCGTACGGTAAAAACCCTCTCACCCGAACGGCTTCGTATGGAATATATGTTTTGAGTGACCGTAGCAAGACCGAAATCTGTGATCCGTGGGTTACCGTCGGCGTCTGCGAGAATATTTGGCTGGATACACGTCAATGTGATGGCAAAACGGGTTTAGAACAATCGCGTACTCCTTTGAGGTCAGCATGAATTACGTTACGGGAGTGGAGATAATGAAGGCCCTCAGCAACACCGGATAGCTGATGGCGGGAGTGAGCGTGGGATCAAGCACAACACCAGAGACACCTACAAAGCCGCGCCGATCTGCATCGGGGTGGTTCCTGACGTGTTCCGCCAGGTTTCCACCAGGCATCCATTCGGAAACAAGCTGGAGGGAATCTGAAGTGATTCCAAGGAAGGGGACAATATTCCGGTGTTTTAAGCGTTTCCACACCACAGCCTCTTGGTAGAGAGCCTCCAGATCTCTTCAGTAACAACAATGAGGGGAAGGCGACAGGAAAACACACTTTTGAGGGGTTTACTGGACCGTCCTCGGGGTGCACCCGCACACGTTTGACACAGACCTTCGAACCGTTGAGGACCCCTTCGTACACATCCCCAAAACCTCCGAAGGCGACAGGATCACGACCGATATGCAGAATTTGAGACGGTTCGAATGTATATGATGTCGGCAGTATCATCTTGGTGCCGCATATGTGTCTGAGTTCGCGCAGACATTTCCGGAAGGCGGGACCCGCAGGGTCGAGAATGTCGAGAGCCTACGACGTTCTGAGTGGGAGGCGAAGAAGCGAGACACAGCGACGTACCTTGTCTAGATAGTCAACGAGCTCCGCCAGACCATCGCCTTGAAGGTCTGGTACCCATTGTCTGTATTCCTCCCCATAGAGTACGTTGCTGATTTGATCGTGAAACGCGGAGGAAGATGTGTCGAGGTCGAGGAGTTGATTCAAGGGATTGGGGGAAGGTAGGGGGGACATCCTCTGCGAGTGTGACGACTCACGGGTGAGTTGACGGGGTACCGTATATGTACGGAATACCTCGCTTAATCCACGAGGCAATTGGACGGGAAGTCGACGTACGCTGTCAAGACCCTGACATCCTCGCCCAAGGCGGAAGGTGTGATGTGCAAGCGCACGCCATAAGTATTGAGTATGATCCGCCAAGCACTGAATGCTCTACCCCGCAGACTGCCATGAAGATGGCGCGCGTATAATCAGGGTTTGTACTGAAACTTGCTGTCGAGTGGGTTGCGGGCCGCGGTTAGACCACACACGGCAGGCAAGGGAGGAGATGGGAACGACCAGGAACGATCTAGAGCGAAGTCAGCTTCCATGAGATTTTAAGTGTTTGAAATGATGGGGGACACCAGGAGAGCGCTTCGAAGTGCCCCTGGTACTTGCAGTCAGTTCCAAGCCCGTCGGGGCCCGTAAATCGCGGCCGATAACATTTTTCTCACCTGACTTGCCCTACGGGGACCGGGTTTAGGCGGAATGGACACAATTTTGTTCGGCGATACGCTACAGAAAGCTTTAGGGAAGCGCGTCGAAGGGCTTCCATAGACTGAGCACCCCAACGGGAGTGCATTTATGAAAAGTGCCCCGACGGAATCACATAGGCCGGAATCCGACCCCAAGTTCAGAAGGCAGGCCAGCTCTGAATTTGAGATTGGGGCTGGGACTCGATCAGCGGCCACGAGTGGAGGTCGTTGTTCGCCCGATCCGCCGAGCTGCCGAAACTCCGCTCGCCCAAGTAAGTCTTAGTAGGATCTCGGGATCTGGCATACAACTCGGAGGAACCGGGTGCGAGATACGATTGAAAAAGTCGCGAATTATGCCCGGTGTCGTATACAGAGGCAGTGATTAGAGGAAGGATATATGGCCAGACGACGGCGCCAGCCACGCGCACTGGGGAACCAACGTCGGGACGATGGGCGCGGAATGGAGAGAACGCGCTCCATGAAACTTGCATACATACAAAATTAACGAGCCGGGTAAATCGAACGATTCACGTCGGCCAGGGTTTAAAATTCTCTCTCCAGGATTGAGCTCGAGGACCAACAGCTACTACGAGAGGTTGGGATGGAACCGGGACTGGTGACAAGAAAATCGGTTGCGGCTCGCGAACAGGGCGCCGCGGGGTTGCTGGCGCTCCGAAGCCAGCGCCTAACAGGCGTGGTCCGAATCACGATGTCGTGCACCCTCCCGCCAGAAATCCTCGACCTCATCGTCGACCACCTACACGATCAACCTACCGCACTCAAAGCATGTTGCGTCGTGTCCAAATCATGGGTTCCCCGGACGCGAAAACACCTCTTCGCTCGCATCGAGTTCTGCGCCCTGAAATCATCCGTCGAACAGTGGAAGAACGTCTTTCCGGACCCATCCAACTCTCCGGCTCACTACGCACGCACTCTCTTCTTTCACGGCCTTGCAGCCACCACAACCGCGGATCCGGATGTCGGCAGCTGGATTCGCACCTTCCACCGTGTCGTAACTCTGCGCATGAACTCCCTCGGGTGTGATGATAGCCGGATCTCCCTCGTCCAATTACACGGGTTGTCGCCCAACCTCAAATCCTTCCACCTGATCCATTCATCCCTCCCACTCTCAGAGATTTTCAGCTTCATCTGTTCCTTTCCCCTTCTCGAGGATCTGGGGTTCTATACTACCTCAAGAAACGACACCGGTGGATGGGACATCCCTTCGACTTCACCCAAACTCACCGGGTCCCTAAGGATAATGGGAATCATCCAATCTGCCGCACGTCGTCTGTGTGACCTCCCAGGTGGTCTCCGCTTCTCCAAGATTACAGTGTCGTGTTCCAAGAGGGACGTCCAGTCGTTAATGGATTTGGTGTCGAGGTGTTCTGGCACCCTGGAATCGTTCAGCGTTTCTTACTATCCATCGAGTGCGTCTACTTCGGTCTCTGATTGGTCGAGATCTCACCGCTACTCGCCAACGTAGACATGTCTGAGACACCTCCACTTGATCTCTCCAAGGCCACGAAACTAAAAGACGTGGAGTTTGCGTGTAGAAAGTCGGACATCCAGTGGATCGCCATGACAGTCCAAACTGCCACATCCAAAAGCCTTCGTCAGATCACCATCAACTTGCGCCTTGGGCCCCTAGACCAGACTGGCGAAAGGGTTCATCGGGAATTGCAAGACCTTGACCACCTGTTGGTCCGACTCTGGACCTCACGTTCGATTCACCCAGAGGTCACATACCGGACGAGCAAGGGAGAACATGATATAAAAGGACTCGCATCGAATTTCTTACCGGAGCTAGCTGGGAGGGGTTTTGTTAATGTGATAGAGTATGGTTGACCGCAAGAATGATATGGTGGCGGCTGCGGAGGGAGAATTGATATGTACCCGCTGTTACTTGCTGTGCCCTATTTCTGCGTAGTTTCTTCGGTGTCTGAAATTTGAAACCTGAACCAATCCACTCTCGCGAGCTAATTTGGGACGCGTTCCTTACAAGAACTAAGTAAACGGCACTGTAATACATCAGCGTTGTCAATAATGACCTATACCACCTAGTTCTGTTGTGTGGGAGCGACCGTTCGATTGCGACAAGTGTCTGCACTCGAAATCAAATCGGATTCGTGGTATCACCACGGTAACTACAATTCTGTCGGTCATCTCTCCTTGCCGCGCGGGAACACATTCGAGGGATATTCCCAACTGGTACAATGGAAACCAAGCCTGCAGACGGGACCACATTAAGTTCCCTAGAATCATCATCCATCCTTCAACAGCAGGAGCAGGAGGAACAACGGGAGCAGGAGCAGGAGCATGAGGACCAGGCGTAGGACAAGGAGGACCAGGAGCAGACGCAGGAACACCTGGAGCACCAGGAGCAGGCGCAGCCACACCAGGAACAGGCGCAGGAGCATTCTATCCCAACTCGTGGTAAGCGGGGGGTCATAATATGAAGGATGACACGTACCATTTTCGCGCTCCTCTGGTCGTAGCGTTTTCGGAGCACCTTTTACGGTCATAGGAGGGGTGGGTTGCAGGGTTTGGGGTGTGAATGTGCCACCTCGGAGCCGATCAGGTGCTATGGTGGCACTCCTAGTAGGTATAGGTAGCTCATCTTTACGAGTCTCCTCCACCTTCCCTGCAGCCGCTTCAACATCCTCTCTCTCTTTATGTCCAAGCTCCCTTCGCCTATTTTCCCTCTGCGATGGAGTCAGTGACGTTCCGCCGAGAGAGAGAGAGAGAGACGAAAACGTACTTCGATCCTCTCATGCTCCCTTGCCTCCTCCTTCTTCATAGCCTCTTCACTCTCTTTCTTTCTCTTTGTCTCCTTGCGCTCAAGCTTCTTTTCCCTCTGTGATGGCGTCAGGATAGCCTCGTATCAGAAGAGGGGGGTCACAACACACCTCGAGCCTCTCCTCGAGCTCCCTCATCTCTTGCGCCTTCTTCGCTTCAGCCTCCTTCTCTATCTTCTCATATTCAAATTCCCTTTGCCTTTCCCTCTGCGATGGAATCAAAATGACGTATATTAGGGCAGAAGGGGTTGTAACATACCTCTAGCTTCTCATATTCCTTGGCCTCCTTGGCCTGTTTCGCAGCCTCTTCAGCCGCTTTCCTTTTGTTCTCACGCTCGAGTTTATCTTCCCTCTGTTGTAGTTTCAGAATAGCCTTGTATCAGAAGAGGGGGATCACAACGCACCTTGAGTTTCTCCCTAGCCTCCTTCGCCTTCTCCCCAGCCTCTTCAGTGAGGTTTCGAGGGTCGTCCGACGGTTGCTTCCGGCTGTTCCGAGCCCCGGTAGAACGGGCTTCTAGTGTGTTGTATTTAGACGGGTCATGCCGCGGTTAAGTCTGGTGCACGTGCCCACCTTGCATATCTTCCGGGACCGTTTGGCCTCCCCGCCCCTTCCCACCGCCATGTCCATCTACAAAGAAGGCACAGGTTTAATATCCCTTAAGAGTTCACGCATGCACGTGGGAGACGCACCGCTCATTCGCTGATCCGATGTTCTGGCATGTGTCTCTGGTTCCTGCGGTAGCTCTCGCTGAACCTGGTGTGTCCGGGAGGGTGGGGTTTCCTGGTTCTTGGGGAGACCTTTGCTGACGTCTATGTGGGGCTGATTGCGGGATGTACTTCCGGCTCTCAAGTCATGACCTGATGCCCGAAGAACTCAGAATAGCTCAAAGTCGGGAGATATATGGCACGAACGTTTCTGATCCGCGACAGATGTCGGACACTGCATCGTTACTTGGTGGCTACCGTGTGGGCCTGGATTCTGGCTCTCGTTAATCCCCAAACTCCCATCGTGGTTCTCTGGAGGGTCGGGGTTGCTGCTGTAGTTCACCCCCTGGTAAGGAACTTGTTGAGTGGGGCGTGGAGATGGGGGAATTGTGTTATGGAATGAAGGGGGATCAGACGCCATTGGTTTTTGCTCGGCAGGTTGTTCCCGTTGCCCTCTTTTTACAGCTGAAGCGTAACTGAACTTTGGGGCGGAGGGTTTTACGGGCGGAGGGGGGCCTACACACGAGAGAACAGTAAGGTCAACGAATGCACGATCACCAAAACAGAGAGAACTCACGAACCACGTATACGCTCGAACACCTCCGAAATGAGTGGGCGCGAGCGAGGATCCTGATGCCAACAGCGTCGCATGAGCACCCATAGCTCGAGCGTAAAAGTTGGATGGACCGGTCGGGGCGGGCGCTTGCCAGCTGTTATTGCCGCCATAGCCGCTAGCGACGTGCGGCCATTGAACGGAACGGCGCCGGTAAACACCTATGGTAATACGAGATGAGGGTAAGTCAAGGATCAATGAAAGTGACCCATTCGTAACGCACCTCGATCATGATCATCGCGAACGAGAAAACATCTGCTTCCTTACTGTATGCCACCTTCCCTTCCAGGACCTCCGGCGCAGTCCACCGTGGGGTGTGACCTCGATCACCCGAGGTGTTTCGCACCGAATCCAGGTTTCGGGCGACCGCGGCAAGACCAAAATCCGTGATCCGTGGGTTGCTGGCGGCATCCATGAGAATATTGGGCTTGGCACCTGTCAGAACAGTTGTGGGACGAAACATATATCATCTACGTACTCCTTTGAGATCGCCATGAACTATACTGCGCGAGTGGAGGTAGTGAAGACCACCAGCCACACCAGATAGCTGGAGGCAGGAGTAAGCACGGAGCCAAGTATTACGAAGGGGACACCCACGAGAACGAGTCTGTGTGCGTCGGGGTGCTCCTTAATGTATACCGTCAGGTCTCCACCGGGCATCCATTCTGAAATAAGCTGGCGAGGGGTAGGAGTGACGCCGAGGAGGCGGACAATATTTTCATGTTCCAAGCGTTTCCACACTACAGCTTCCTGGTGGAAGGTCTGTGAGTTTTGTCAGCGACAACAGACAGGGAAAACGATGACGCCAACGATGTACTTTTGCGGCTTTCTGAGGATCGTCTTTGGAGTACACCCTAATACGTTTGACGCAAACCATCGATCCCTTGAGGAACCCTTCGTACACATCACCAGAACCTCCCGAGGCGACAGGATTATTACCGACGGTCAAATCCTGAGATAGAACCGTGAACGATCTCGGGAGCACCGTTTTGGTGCCGCATATGTCTCTGAGTTCCTGTAGACACTTCCGGAAGGTGGGACTGGCAGGGTCGACAGTATCGAGGATCTACTGCAGGTTGAACGTGGAACGAACAAATGAGACACGACGTACCTCGTCCAGATAGTCAACAAGCCCCACTAGGTCGTCGCCTCGAACATCTGGTTTCCACCGCTTATACTCCTCTCCATAAAGTATGTTGCCGACCCGATCGTGAAACGTGGAAGAAGACCTGTCAAGGCAACGGAGTTGATTCAAGGGATTATCGAAAGACATGGGGAGTATCCTCCGCTAGGGTAGCGGCTCACTGGTGGGTCAGTGAAAGGCCTACTGCAGGAAAGACATGGCGCATGTACAAGGTACCTCCCTTGATCCACGAGGCACACGAGCAGGACGTCGATACACGCTGTTACAACGTTAATAGTTCACCCAAGGTGGAAAGGCGTGCAAGCGCGCATGCAAGCATTGAGTGTAGTCCATCAAATCCTCTGTTCCGCCGGCTGCCATGAAGGCGATAATGTTGACGCGTGTGCATTGTGCGATCGGGTTTGTACCAAAATTCACGGTCGGATGGGGCGTGGGATGTAGTGGGGCCATGGCGCGGGCGACTGGTCGTGGAGGGGGAAAGGAGAACGACCGACGATCTTTCGATGAATCCGGACGCGTTGGAACGCGTGGTATCTCAGCCAAAGATATCCTCCCGCCAACGCGACGGAACGCGACTCAACACGAGGGATCCTGCTTTCCTAACCCGAATGAGGACACCTCCGGCCTTGTCGCGTACTTCCAACTCCGAAAAGGGGTCCCTCCCTTCGTCCCCAAAAAACCCCGCCCGGATGTCCTGACCGTCCTTGCCAGTTGGTCTCGACACCCTCTGAGAGCCCCCGTGCCTTGGTCGCTAGTCACACGCACTTCTGTGGGACATTCGTAATCTCCAAAGAGCTCTTCAAGCAATTAAAAATCAACGACTCGCGCTGACTCCCACGGCGCCCACTACATTGAAGGAATCTGGCGGGCTCGACCGGGGCTGAAGTAGGACAAAGACCTCAAAATCTCTCGCCTTTGTCAGTTTGTCTCCTTCCCCGCGTCTTCGGCCTCACAGATCAGTTTTGCGATATTTATGCCGGTCTATTCTCAGCTCAGCTTTCACAATCAACGTCCAATCCAGGCTGGAACAGCCAACTCGAATGAAACTTGACTGCCGTCGATACGCAACGGACAGCAAAGTAATACTCTCCACCGTCCGGCTCGTTGCGGATGTTATCTGGTTCCTGTTAATTGCATGGGCTCTCACCTCACGCTCTCTCTTTTTCTGAGTATCTACTGGATCAGCGAGTTGTCACCAGGAGGGTTGGGGTAGGACCGGCATCAGCACTTTGCATACCACTCGGCGCGCTCCAATGACACAAAGCCATGAGTGCCAGTCCTTGTCCTTTTAACCCCCAACCGATGCCCCACACAGCAGGCTCGTAATAACACCCATATAAAGACACCAGGGAGTTGACATTGCTGTGTATTACATGCCTGTCATTCATTTGGGAAAAGGTGTCCCAACCACACGCTCAGGATGCCATCACTACGAGAAGGCACCAGGAATCGATACACGCTTTCTCGTCGCTTGTTGTAAGTGCTGCAGTAGCCCATTGTATCCTCAGAATCTATGCCCCTTCATCGCTATCATCGTCCATCAAGTCGATTATGTGCCGCTGTGGAATGTGTTAGAACAAAAGTGTATCGCATGATAGGATCATTGAACCGTGCCTTCATGAATTCTTTCAAAATGTAAGCTCCTGCAACACTGGTGAGAGGTCCGGCGGAAGGTTGCGCAATATGATTGAGGTCCTGAAGCAGATTCGTGTCAACGAGATATCGATATCGATCATGCCGATCTATGAAACCTGAGCATATGAGGTGGCAGTACCAACGAAAAGTGGGAGGAAAACCAAACCATTGGGTGAGGAAGGCTCGGCGGTCCAAAGACCTGATGGGCCCGGTCTGCCCTGGGTATGGAGGGGTTCGTTGTACACTGGCGGTGTGCGGAGATCAAAGAAATGACACGGGTGAATGGAATATACTCAGGCCGCGAAACATTGCAGAGGGGATGAATCGAGAGGACATACCAGAAGTATCACTCAGTGAATCCGAATCAACACCCTTATTCGCTTCCTTATGAATGCCAGGGGAAGGTGGCTCCCAAGACCGTGAGACCCTCTCCAAACTTTGGAGAACATCTTCAATGTTCGGACGGGCACTTGGCTGGGAATCCCAACACAGCTCCGACATCTCCCATAAACTATCTGCGAACCCAGCTGCTCGAGGGGGGCGTTCACCCTCCAAGACCTTTACGAAAATGGTAAGGTCTGTGTATTTGTGGAACGGCAGGTTCCCGCTGATAGTTTCATATATGACCATTCCAAGAGCGTAACAATCCGAGGATTTTGTTGGGCGACTGGTCTCGAGCCCGAACTTCTGCGGAGCGATGAGCTCCGGGCTCATCCATCTGGCTGTACCACCCTGTATGTATGAGGTCGAAGACAAAAGGTTTGCGGGATCCGAGATGATCGTGAGCAGGCCGAAGTCAGCTATGCGAGCATGGCCAGTTTGGTCAACGAGTACGTTTGCCTTGACGAACAAACTGGGTCAGATAAAAGAGTGATACATGCTGTCGAAAACGCACCCCTTTAAGATCCCCGTGAATCATTCCCTGACTATGAATATAGATCAACCCAGTAGCGGCATCTCCCAGCTAGAAGAGTCGTTCAATCGTTCACGAGCGTGGTAGAGGCGGTGAGACTTTGAATGTAAAACATACAAGTTCCAGCCGGTTCGCGTCCGGATTTGCCTTCACAAACTCATTGATGTTTCCATTCTCCATCCAGTCCGATACCATTGCGAACTGAGTTTCGGTCATCATTACACCTATTAGCGGCAGCACATTCGGATGCCGAAGGGTCCTCCACGTCACGACCTCCTTGCAGAACCTCTGTACAGAGTTCAGTAAGCTCACCGACATGTGGACAGACATCACAGTCAACAACTCACACCAATGACCTTCTGCAAGTCACCATTAGTGTACGTTCTGAGAACCTTTACAGCAACGTCTCGGCCGCAATGTTCCCCCTTCCATACATCCGCAAACCCACCCCTGTATAGCGCGCTGCCCATTCTGTCATACCAAACGAGGATCTTCATGGGGGTTGGAAGAAGTGCGTGACGCCCACACGTTCTGTACAATGATCTGAGACACTTCTTTTGGATCGGCGGTGAAAGATCAGGCACGTCCAATAGCGCCTTGTAGAATGCGCAGGCGTGAATTTCAATGAACCGCGTTTCAGCGTGACGAGCAAACCGGAACGTACCTCGTCTATCACGTCGATAAAGGACTGGGCGTCTTCTCCAGAGAGACTGCGGACCATGCTGCCCCAATCCTCACTCGAAAAGACGGACTCGATCAGGGAGGACCGATCGGCCAAGGAGAACGCACGTTTGATCAAACACCAGACGGCTAGGGTGTTGAAATTGAGAAAGAGGAATGAATTGGATAATAAATGACCTTCAGCACAAAATCAACGAAGGGGGACTCGGGTCGTACCACTCTCGGCTACAGAGGTAGTAGCAGTGCTGTCAAATCGATCTTGTGCCGCAGGGCTGACCATGCTGTTTTCATCGAGGGGTGTGCTTGGTGTGTCGAGGATACCAAGTACTTGTTGGATCTCCAGTTTGTAGCCTTCGATCTTTTCCTTGTTATACCCGGAGTGTGGCGAGCTCACCCCCCTCTTAAGAGTCCGCTCGATTTCGCATGCGAACCTGATGCCGCTCGATATAGTCAGGAGGTAGGGCTCGGGCTAATTGACATACCTTCCTAAATCCTTGAGTGCCACACTTACGGGGTCGTTGGGATCGTCCGCATTCGTGCGAAGAACTGTGGCCTTCAAAGTCTCGCACACATTGAAACAGTATTCGGATAGTTGCATGGAATCTTCGTTATCAATCAGTTTGTTCTATTTGCGCCACAATGAGAGTCCGTAGGTGGGAGCAGAACCTGAGCACTCACTCGAACCAAAGCTAGGATATCGCCAACTGTTCTGTAGACCTGCTGTGCAGGGGAGGCGTCGGCTGCGTTCCTGTTCAGGATATCGATTCTGTCGTCGAGGACCGACACTTTGACTCTGCGGGTATGTGTTGTCATTGCTACCAGCTTCGGGCGAAGAGCGCAAGTGGTGCGGTGGAGGTATAGTTGGGGGAGTGCGGACGATTGGACGGGAAGTTAGCCGCCTGTGGAGAATACACATATCTGTCGGACTAGTGCCAAACCGGAGACGCCCCAGCCATGTGGCCGAAAATCCCTAAACATCTGGGCACGTAGGAGTAACACACGGAAGCAGGAGGCACACGAGCGGTGTGGGGTGAACCACCCTCCCCGTCCGGAAACCGGGTCACTGTGCACGGGAACGGACGTTACTTGACAAAAGGTTTGGCGCAACTTTCATGCCACTTCGACATCCCAGTCGTTTGTTCCGACCCGGTTGCACCAGACAGAACTCCGGGGACGGCCAGCGATAACCGCTTAGCGGACTATTTCACGGGGTGTCGTCAAGAGGAAATGCCCGGGGGGTTGGCAGTGGTAATTTGGTCCTGTGGTTCGAAACCAGCTGTAACATGCAACAACTTGAACTACCGGGGGTTGCCGGCGTTCCCGGTGGTCTCAACCTCACGGGTCGGTGCCGACCTTGTTGTCTGCTCCCCGTCACCTCCCAAGAGATGGCACAACCCGCCTCCGAAGATCAAGCGACGGTGCAATCCCAAGGTCCTACGGCTGTCCAGCTCGATCCAAAGTGGTGCACCCGCCTCGTTCGGTTACCACCAGAGCGCCAATAATCTGGCGCTACGACCTTCATTCCGCACTCAGAGGGTTCTTTGAGCCGTTGAGAACAAATGGTTCACGCGCCGGCTTCTTCGCCGCATACCGCAAGGAATCCAACGAGTTTAACCGAGATTACGCGAAGAAATATGACGAAGACCTCAACGCCTTCCTCATCTTCGTGAGTTCTTGTACCATCACCTGCCTCATCAACCTCACCCCCTTCTGCCTAACCTCTGTGACGTGTAGGCCGGTTTGTTCTCAGCTGTAGGCCCCGCATTTATCATTGATACCCAATCCAAGCTGGAATTCGACCCCAACGAGACCACCGCCACCTACATGCACATCCTCATCCATGCCGTGAACACTTCTTCCTTCCCCAACGTAATTCCAGCTGTCACTACCTTGACTAGTCCACCTCCTAAGGTTATCACCGTCCGATTGTTGCTCCACGCCAACCCTGCGACCTCACTCTCTGCCGCGTTCATTGCGACGCTAGGGAAGCAATGGGTCAATAGGTGTCTCCGGAACCATGGAGGTTCTGCCGCCTGTAGAAGCCGGGACGGACAGCGGAAACTGGATAGGCCGGGGAGGTGGCACTCCTAACTCGTCATCGAGAGCCTCCCGATGGTGCTTCAACTGGCCCTACTGCTACCCGGAAGCGCCCTGCCGCCGCACTGTTGCTGGAGTAGTCATTTCCATCACACTCTTCAGAGTCGCCTCCTATCTTGTTTTACCCTCGCCGCAACATTCTTCTACAGTTGTCCCAACCCCCTCCCTCCCTCGTGATTCGGACTCTGCTCTCACACCGCCACATCGCCCTTGCTCCCCCCGTTACACCGTCGGTTGCCGTCTTCCACTCTCCCTACGAAGAAGTTGTAGCGATTCCTCCGCCGCTTTCAATTTGGAATACGCGGTGCGCTGAACGCATTGGCCTGGACCGCCAACGCCCCACCGGAGATAGTGAACATACCACTAGCGGCGGTGACCTTACCCCTTCGAATTTTCGACGACGCTTCGCTGGACTAGGAGAGCAGTAAAGCAGATACCCGTTGCATTACCTGGGCCCTCTCCTCCACTGCCGACAGCGACATGATATTTTCCACCGTCCGGTTTACTGCGGATACCATCCAATATCCGGGAAAGTTGCGGGGTCCCTCTCACCTCATATTCTCACGAACCTTTCGAATGTCCACTGGATCAGCGACTTGTTACCGGAAGGGTGGATCGGGCGAGTTCAACTGGGATGGCGCTGACATCGGTACTCAACATCTGGCTCAGTGTGGAACCCGAGAGTGAGGGCCTCGATGAACTCTGCGAACGCGTTGGACAACACCGATTGCTATCTTCGTCCGAGGACACGTCCGAGTGGTCACCTTAGTCCTCGATTTCGCTACGCGGACCCCCGTTCTAGGTGGGCCCCTAGGGGTTAACGTTCGACCTCCGCTGAGAAAAATTTCGGCCACTTTCAAGATGTAGTTTCCGAGGGTTACTCCCCAAACGATCTGGCGATGGCGTCGTGTCCAAGACAAATAGATAAGCGCTCACTCCTACTGGGTGATACGGATGCAGATGGCGGCCCAGTTCCTACCGCGTTCAAAATCATTTGGATCCTTATCCTGGTTGCCTGCCTAGGGGTCACGGAAGACATACATGATCTATACCTTCCCAACAGCGAGTGAGTATTCTACATGTTTCAAGTTGCTCGCAGTCTCACCTATCGAAAGCCATTCATTGTTCGCAGTAGTTGATACTCTCCGTGATCACTTGACAGCGGTCGTTAAGGAGGACAGCATCTAGCCTGGTACTGTCGCTTCATTACCCTTCGCCTTAAACGATCCCCGGGTTGTGAACCTCCAAGAAGTGTGCATTTTGTGGCTACGCAGAGTTCTTGACTCGGAGTATCCCGAAGACGAGAGATACCTAATGGCTAGCTCTGTGGTTGTATTTTTTTTTAGGAAACAGCTTGGTTTTCTATTTACGGAACGTTTCGACCACATTCATTCTGCTGTACCTCGTCCCCTCTTGGATTCTCTCCTGCTGAGCGGGGTGCTGTATCCCACGGGGTCCACGTCATATCCGGGAGCCATTACCCCCCACATATTGTCAAGTGATAAGGGGGGAAGGCTTTCACCTAGTGATTTTACCCCTCACACCGACGCTACTGCCAACCCACCCACTCCAGCCCCGCTTCAGATGGCTTTCCTCACAGGCAGAGGTATTATCGAACGTGGAACGAGTAAAACTTCTCGAGGCTGTTGGGGGTCCACTCGACTTCATTCCAAACCCCCCTCATCAGGTTGGGCAACCGAAGTTTGCAGGCGACTATGGTCCCATGTCGAGCACGACGCTTTTGATCGAGTTTTCCGGGTCGGATTTATGGCGGGACCACCTCCGCCGTTCGAACTTCGCCTCCTGTGAAGTGACCGTCTCTACCGAAGGAAGGATGCTTGCCTTTGAACGCATGCTCGATTATGTGATAAAGGTCAGGACAGAGCCCCCTGATTCACCAACGAAATTTGTTTCAGCACCCAGGCTTCCCGAAGAGCTCGACTATTGGAACACTGCGGATGTGGTGATCGTGTGGGTCTGGACCAACGGGTTTGCGGACGCAACGGGCCACGGTGCGGACGCGAGACGCTTGAATTCTATCGAATCCTTGGGATGGAACACCCGGGAGTCCTATAAAGGCGTATCAAACGACGATTCAAGGAACGTTTCTTGTTTGGGGGTTCAGAGTGGTTAGCGAGAATTTTTCGTGTCAAGTGGAAGGAGTTCGACGACCAGTTCGGATATACACGGGAGGGGAAGGGTTAGTTTGCTCAGTCGGATGGATCTCCACAAGGTCTCTCAGGTTGAGAGGTTGTATCGGTGAAGGGGCTAGATCCGGCAACGTGGGAAGAGGCGGCTGGGGCGTCGTTAGCCGACAGCGATTCAGAAGGGGATGGATACCCCGTGCTTTCTATACGGTTTTCTGCGTGTGATTATCTGTAGGACGTGCGTGTGGATATGAATCCCCGTTAACGTTTTGAACATATCGTCCCCGATCCCGTAAGCTCTGGACAGCTCAGATTCATTTCCTAGTATTCATCCACGCAAGTCTGAATCACGCGCGTGCATGCTGTACGGATCAAGGAGTTTAAGCTAACATGAAGTTTTGCTGAACAGCTGGAGTAAAGTCGTGAACTTGAAGACGTCATCTCCCTCACCAACTGCGCGACGGCGATTTGAATTTGGAGACTTGTGCATGAAGTGAGGTCGCGTTCTTGGTTGTGGATTATTCACGAGCTCATCTTTGCCGCATAAGTTGGCTCCGGCCTCGAATTCAGAGCTGGCGCGTAAGGAGCTTCCGATGTCTAGATGTCTGGGGGTGCACCTATGACGTCATTGTTGAGGCCTGGGGGCGGTGCGGCGGGCCGCCAGGGGGGCACGTGTTGGCGCGTGACGCGTGACGAATTGACAACTTTACTTTCCAGACCTCCCCTTGTTTTCCCTCTTTTCCATGATCCCCTCCACCGACCGCTGAGTCAGGTTTCGAGCCGACCGCGCTGTGGAGCGGTTCCAGCCGGATTGCTATACAACTTTCAACTTTGGCCCGAGTTTTGGTTACACGTGTGTCACTATTCCGCAAGGGTTCAACGTTCAACGTTCGACTTGGGATTCACCGTCGCCTTAATAGCAGTCTGCAACGCACTGTGGCTATTGCAACAGACCCTATGTACACGTGTAGCACGCACCCCACGCTTTCCGTCTTGCGTTAACACATTGGGCTGTGACAGCGTCTATCGACTTCCCGCGGCCATGTGCCTCGCGGATCAAGGGAGGCACCTGGTACATATACAATCTCTCGTCACCAGGAGGCGTCCCATCCTCACACCAGGATAGCGGTCAGAAGCAGTCGTCATGCCCTCACACAATCCTTTAAAGCAACTCCTCCACCTTGACAGGTCTTCCACCGACTTTCACGATCAAGTCAGCAACATACTTCAGGGGGAGGAGTATAACCAATGGGTGCCAAGCATCCAAGGCGATGATCTGGTGGGAATTGTCAACTATCTGGACAAGGTGCGCCGCCATGTATCACCTTCTCACTCTCCACTCAAGCTACCACAGACTCTCGATGATCTCGATCCTTCCGATTCCGCTTTCCGGAGATGTCTGCGCGAACTCAGGCATATATGCGGCACCAGAACAGTACTGCCGGCGTCGTACACGTTCTCGTCCCGAAATTTGAATATCGGTCCTCGGCCTGTCGCCTCGGGAGGGTCTGGTGATGTTTACGAAGGGTCCCTCAGCGGTCTAAAGGTTTGTGCCAAACGTGTCCGTGTGTATTCCAAGGACGGTCCAACGAGCCCTACAAAAGTGTGTTAGCCTTTTGCCCTCCCCAATTGCCATTACTCACGAGACTCGTAGACCCTGTACCAAGAGGCCGTGGTGTGGAAACGCTTGAAACACGAAAACATTGTCCCCCTCCTTGGAATCACTTTAGAACCCCTCCAGCTCATCTCGGAATGGATGTCCGGTGGAGATTTGACGGAATACACAAAAAAATACCCCGGTTCAGACCGGCTCAGTCTTGTGGGGTGATCTTCCTACTATGTGTGATCCCAAGTTTAATCCCGTCGTCAGCTATCTGGAGTCGCTGCCGGTCTTCATTATCTCCACTCCCGCAACGTGATACACGGAGACCTCAAGGGGGTACGTGATTGCTTTAAACTCTGTTGTGCCATCATATCGACACCCACTCAGCCAAACATCCTCGTGGACTCCTTCGGTCGTGCACGTATTACAGATTTTGGTCTTGCCACTGTCACACGAAACCTAGATTCGTTCCGAAGTGCCTCTGATGATCAGGGTCATACCGCGCGATGGACTGCGCCGGAGATTTTGAATGAGGTGGGAACATACAGCAAAGAAGCGGATATTTTCTCTTTCGCAATGGTCATGATCGAGGTGCGTTACTGGAGGTCTGCTGTGTGTAATGCCTCGACTTACTTCCGTTTCGCGTCGATGCAGGTATTCACTGGTGAAGTCCCGTTTCATCCCAGTCTACCTGCAGCAGCCATGTTGGCTATCATGACCGGCGAGCGCCCGCCACGACCAAAGCACCAAGCTCTCACAAGCGGGTTGTGGAGATTGATGCAACGTTGCTGGGATCAGGACCATCACTCACGTCCGGAAACTTCAGAGGTGTTACAGGCTTTGAGTGACAAGTAAGCTCCCCTTCCATTTCTGCGGTCGCAAATTCGTTGAGTCGATCGATTTTTCGTGTGCAGGCCCCCTCCCATTGAATCTTCCATCTATGGATTTACCTCCGATTCAACCCCAACACCAGGGCAACAACATCTAGGGAAAAATCCGCCCGTGGGGCCTCGTCTTGTTTCACCCCACAACATGGTTTCACCGGCTTCCCGCCCCGCTCCGCAGATATCTTCCCAGTGGTCACACTACAGCAGTGGCCCTGCCTCCCCAGAAAGTCATGGCGGAAGTGGGCGGATGGATGAGAGCCAAGATGTAAAACAACGTGGTAACCACCGAGCAATAACACAAGACCCGGCATCTGGCGCAGATCATTACCGTTCTGGTGGCCAACAGAGTGGCCGATCGAACGGAAAGGTCATCCGGAGGCCGTCACGTCGAAACACGGACCAATCCGAGCCTTCTTCCCCAATGCCCGAAGACCCTGGGCAGTTCAACTTCAGCGAGCCACAAACGGACCTTGCTCGTAACAAAGTCTATGACCATGCGGGCGGAGCTGGAGGGTCTCGTACCAACCTCCAGAACGCTATTGGTGGTAGGAAGGCGTCGAAAAGAGACGTGAGAGGCAATGGTTCTCGTGAGTTGTCGGTTCATCAACCCACCACCCTCGTTGCTAACACGGGCGTAGGAGTGGATCCCAACCGCGATTCGGAAGACAACGGTGAGGGAAAGTATTGGCATAGGTCACGACAGAATAATCACGGACCCTCTCGTATGTTGCTTGTGTTAACTCTCCCCTACCTGAAATCTGACGTGGGTGAAGGTTCCGCTCTGAATGTAGGTGACGGATATTATCAAGGTAGCCAAAGTCGGGACCCCTCCCGTGCGTTCTTTGTCCGGTTATATTTCCCCGGCCGGTAACCCTTGGAACAGGTGTCAATCTACCAAACAATACGTCCCGAGATCGTCTAGGACAGCACAACCAATCTAGTATGTCAGTTTTGCAATTTGTGCCGGAATTATCGAGTGTGTAACTCCGAACCCACAGGAACCAATCTACTCGGCGGTGGGAGGAACCCTTCTCGTTAGTGTTATACATCTCCTGACCCTGAGTTCATGCTGAGTTCTCGGAATATCAGGTCACGACCTACAGGCAGGGATTAAGTCCCGCAATCAGTCTCGCGCGGATCTAGGCGAAACACACCCCGAGGTCGAGGGAAGGTATGGGTCTGGCACACGGCAAGATAACCGTGGATTCTCTCGTATGTTGCCTCTTTCGATTCTTCCCTACTCAGTGCCTGACGTGGGTGGTGGTTTGGCTCTCGACGTAGGTAACGGATACTACCAAAATGGTCCAAGTCGGAACCCCTCCCGTGCGCCTCCCGTTCGAGTGCATTTATGATATTAATGGAATCTTAAGCAGGCATGCACCTACCGAATAATTCATCTCGGGATCATCTGGGACAGTTCAACAAGTCCAGTGCGTCCGTTTCCCCTGTTTCACTAATATTATCGAGTGAATGTATACGAATCTATAGGGACTGATCTGTACAACGGGGGCAGGGCAGGCTCACGTACCGATCTCCTGAATGCAGGTGATGGAACCCTTTCAAGGCAAAACTCTAGGAGGGATACCTCTGGAATGAATACTGGTTATGCAACGGGGAACGCTTCTCGTTAGTGCTCTATGTATCCTGGCTTCGAACCCGTTCTGAGCCCCTCGGGGATTAGGCTATGAATTGCGAAACGGGACTAGATCCAGGTTGAACCTAGATGAAACACTCACCGAGGACCAGGGACCTCCCCACGAGCAGAGGGACCCCACTCGGCGGTCACCCAGCACACAGATGAGCGGTGTGTTTTCCAAAGCGTGCGAGAGCTACCGAACGGTACTAACCCGCCTCTGGTTTTGTAGGTGGGCTTACGGGCAGCCGCGAACGGATCGTCAGAGAGACTCCGGGGGATGCACGAGGTGGGTACACTTGCGGCTCAACCTGTGGCGAACCTTTTTGACTGATAGGAAAAGTCTCGGCAGTCGGGCCCAATCACCCACCCAACTACCCCGAGAAGAAACAAGGGTTCTGGAATCGGCTAAAAAGTAGGCGCCCAGCTCTCCACCAGGTTACCCGATACTTATGCGGGACTCGTTCCGTAGGGGGCCTTTGTTTTGCTTAGCCTCAAACGTGAGGGACCGACACGCCTACCGAGTGGCCGGGATCCCTACAAGATGGCGCGGAATCTCCCCTGCCTAACCGCATGTCCGCGAGACGACATTCGACCGATGAATGCGGGATTGACTTCATACTGTGCATAGGTTTTCGTCCTCCTATCCCCAGCATGGTGCCAAAACGTATTGACAGATGATCGATGACCCCCAACACGACTTGCAGAGAAACAGCCACCAGGTCCCGTGATACCTGGTCACAAGTCTGACCGGCAGTGTGCGTGGTGTAAGCGGATATTTGGGTAAAGTGAATGCAGGCATTCCGTTTGTGGTAGTTTACAATAGTTGAACTGTATACAGCAAAAGCGGACATTTGGGTGAAATGGGTGAAGATATCCCACCGGCAATAGTTTACAACATATCGGTTATTGATATCATATTGGCCCAGTCCAAAGGCAAGCAAGGCGTGGCGGCGTGCGAAGTTCGACTCAACATCCACCACCACCCACTCACAACCACCACGCAAATCCTTGACCAGCTTCCACTCGGATCACGCCGTCTGCGCACCGAACACATTTCAGGAATAGTCTTGTTGAATCACCACCACTACTCGAGTGGGCCGGTCAAAATCGTGGTAGCTGGCCCGTTGCAATTCGCCTTGGATGTGCCAGGACGATCGACGTTGATGAGAACTCCTACCGCGGCATCGCCACGCACTCATTACGACTTCCTTGTTTCCTCGACGGCTAAACCGTGTTCCGCACGAGGTCACTCTTCTGCCAGTGCGTCGGTACTGGAAAATAGACGGCAAAAAGATGCGGATGGAGGGTGCCTCGTTAGGCTAAACCTGCAGGCCGCTGAGACGGCGGTGGAAGGGTATGGGAGTGGTTATGATAATGGATTCATTATAGAGTAAGCCACGGGTTTGTGTGTCGGAAGCCGCTCCGACGACCTGTACCTCGGACCCGAAGTTCACCACTGTGGAGGTGATGTATATGGTGCCCTTCCCGCCTTGTGGCTTCCTCGCTCCGCCTACTATATATGTCCGGCTCCGGGGGGTGCAATTCTGTTTGAACAGTTTGTCCCCACCTCAGGCTCTGAAAGTTCATACGCAATTCCCCGACACCCCCCAGCGCCTGTACGACTTGGACAGGCCGTCAACCCAATTTTCTCGCCAACTCGACGAACTTCTTCGCGACAAGGAACACATACATGAGCTTCAAGGGCTTCTGGACCACGAACCGTTTTAATTCGTGGACCACTTGGACGACGTAGAGTTTGTCTCTGCGACGGGGACCCAGTTAATTGCTCTCACAGTTCCTTATCCACCTTGATCGTGCCGGTGGGCCAACCAGAACGTACCTCCATATGTTATGGAAGATACGTGCCTCCCGGAAAGCCCTCCCCACGACCTACGAGCTGTATAGAGATCTTTCGCCCCATAGCCAGTTACTCAATGCGGTTGGCGGGTTCTGTGACGCTTACGAAGGGACCCTCAGCGTGAAAGTTCGCATCAAACGGCTGAGGATATCCATCACTAGTGATCGGGAAAAGGTTGGAGAGGCACCATAATCGCGCAACCTCCTGTAAAGCCACTATTCGCTGACCCGTTCTACAAAGAAGCTATTATGTGGGAACACCTGAACCATCCGAATACTGTATCCTTCAGGGATGTCACACTTAATCCCCTTCAACTCATCTTGGAATGGATGCCGGGCGGAGAGTTGCGGGTGCATGTAAGGAAGAATCTAGACTCAAAACCTCAGTCTCGTAAGCCAATTATTTCCACCCCCAACCAAATACCTCACTCTTCCCTCAGTTGCTTGGCGGTGCCAAAGGTCTTATCTACCTCCACACGTGCAGGGTGATTCACAGAGATCTCAAATGGGTGTGCGTAGTCACCAACTTCGGCACACCCTGACTTACGGTGACAACCACAGTCGAATGTTATGGTTGATAAATTTGGAAACGCACGAATAACCGATTTTGGCCTCGCAACCATCATCCGAGATCCCCAGCTCACTTGTGAGCACTTCCGAAGGCTATTCCCACGCCCTTCTGTGGACTGCGCGTGAGGTTTTGAAGTCTGGTCGTGCGGTCAGCAAGGGATCCCATGTACTCTGCTTTCCTCCACCGCTGATCTAAAGCCGATGGGTTGTGACAGTCAAACCGTTCGAGAACGGTCCTGACAGAGGGAAAGGCCAAAACCCTGGGAGATTGTACACTAATGGGAGAATCACACCCAACGTGTCTTCTTCCCTCCTCCCAGGACCCTCTAGGTTCGAACAAAAAATCCTGACCGTGCAGCAACCGAAAAGCACGGACTATGGTGCCGAATTGAGGCACGTGTGCTTCTTTATATTCCGGCCAGCCGCTGATCACGAGTCGGTGAAGTTGGGTTCTTTCGCAGTCTATGTATGGGAGATGATGTTTCCAGTACGTTTGTAGTGTACATCTACCCGTCCCGTTGAATTTAGATTGCGCCAACCGGGATGATGTGCACCCGTTGTGTTTGTTACACAGCGAGAGGCGATCGGGGAACAAAAGCCTGCCACACATGAATCTTCCCCACGAGAAACTCATAGTACCGCCACATCCAAGTTTGGGTTTGGGTAAGAGTCATTGGCTGTGCCTGGACAGCAGAGCCAGAGTCTCCACTGACAGTGACGGGCGGCCATGCAAGAAAGACGTCAATCCCGTCCTTTGGACCGTGGCAACCCACGTGAGCTTGATTGGAACTGCTGCAGCCGGACTCTTCCCACCACGATCGCAGCCGTCTGTCATATACAACCTGTCACAAATTCTGGGTGCTTTGGAGCTTGAAGCTTGACGGGCTGCTGGACCTTGGACGATGCTCGTTGTCCTTTCCAGGACGATTACGTCAACGGCTCTCTTCCGTGCGAGGATGTCACGTGGGGGCTGTTACACGGACGCGGGTATCCAACGACTCCCGCCAACCGGGCGCTATGCCTTCAAGGTCTTCGGCTCATTCGAAGATTGCGGCGCGATCTTCCACCACAGCTTGCCGGCTCTCGGGATGATCGAAACCGACTAAACCACGCGCACCGCCGCCGACGTCAACCGTGTACTATGCTTCCCAGCGTGCACCACAAGCTGTGATGGATTGTTCAGGGAGATATAACGGGTGGCCCTAGAGGTCGGGTTTTGTTCACCTCCCCCTAACTCTGACTCCAATGGATCCCTGTAAGAGAATCCCCCGTTCGACGTTCGCTCCCCGCCAGCTCCGCCGCTTGTACAAGATACCTAAATCCTCCGAGGAATTCGAACTCGCTTTTGCTAGGTTCTATGACGACGTCAAACACGAGGAAATCATAGATAGCCTTCGCGGCGCGGAACTGGAAGAGTTCGCTAATTTCTTGGACATGGTGGGAGGTTTTCACATCGCGCGGGTCATCATTAATTGACCACTTTATCAGGTGCTGCAACTCGATGAATTAGACCAGGAGTTATTTCGGAAGGTTCTGGACACCTTATGGCGTACATGTGGCAAGCGAAGGATACTCCCCAGATCATATATGCTCCCGGAGGAGCTTTCGGAGACTGTTGGTGTGAAAGTTGCTTCTGGAGGGTTTGGCGACGTATGGAAGGGGGTGCTCACGGAGGGCAATACGAATCCGAGGAGCGTGTGTATCAAGGCGATGAAAATTACAGTCAAGGATGGGAAGGAAGGTCGAAGTGCTATCGAGAAGGTGAGCAACTCACCCTCCTTGAATCTTCCCAGCTCTTACACGCGATTCACGACCGCTAGGCGTTTTACGAAGAGGTCTCCGTTTGGATGCGACTGAAGCACCCAAATGTTGTCCAGTGCCTCGGCGCTGTAACTAACTTAAGTCAGATTGTTATGGATTGGATGGAGAACGGAGAAGTCATGGATTATGTGCGGGAGAATTCCGGCGCTAGCCGTGCTCACCTGGTGAGCCTCTTTATCTTCATCACGAAGGAATCACGTCGCTCAGCCCAGCGTCAAAATTTCAGGTGCTAGGCGTAGCAAAGGGTCTGGATTACCTTCATTCACGCGGAGTGATTCACGGGGACGTGAGGCCGGTGGGTACCTCGCTCGAACTTGCTCCACCAGGCATATTATTCACGATGCGAAAGCAAAACATCCTCGTCAACACCCAAGGCGACGCGTGTCTTGCAGACTTTGGGCTCGCCATTGTTGTAGACAGCAAAAGTTCGACTGGAACAGGGCGTGGCCATAACTCCCTGTGGGCTGCACCGGAGACTTTAAATCACGGGCGAAGATCTAGGGAAGCAGACGTATTCTCTTATGGCTTAGTCACTATCGAGGTATGCCTCTTCGATCTTTGATTCTCGTCGCGCTGACCCTCCTGCCCAGATATTTGAAGGAGGATCACCATGGGGTCTGGCCACTGCAACCGAAGTGATGAGAAAGATTACATTTGGCGAGCGCCCCGCCCGACCTGGCGGCACGAAAGCGCGCGGCTTAACTACTGAGCTGTGGGACTGTTTAACCAAGTGTTGGCATCACCAACCAGAGCACCGCGTCGCGATCGGAGAGATCCTCCCACTCTTGAATTCCATGTGAGTGCGTCCTCCCATCCGAGATCAGACAACTTGTGTATATTCACGGTATAGTCCAAGAACTCGGGCAGAGGACCTTATTGTTATCACTTCTGGATCGGAACTATCGGTGGGTGGGACAACATTACCTGCGAGGGGATCCGCAAGCATACACCACCGACCTTCCTCCGAATTCCGGGTGTCCAAACCCCACGCCCCGCTCTCGACTGGAACGATGAACGAGGACTCCTCACATCATCACACTCGTACCACCGTGATGTCCGAGAAAATGGGTGAGATTCACATTCGGATCAGGACACCCGCCCTAACTGACAAATTTACAACAGCCTCACATCCGAATCCCGCTCCCGCCCAAAGAAAAAAGAGTTTTAGGTCGTTCAAACGCTTCTTGAAACGATGTAGGTGCATTTCTGTGATCAGAGTCCCTCCGTTACTAAAGGGGCACTTAGGTTTATGCCTTTCTTGTATATCCGATGAAGATATGGTTACATAGGTCGCTCGGAGAATCGCAGGTCGTATGCTCAGGTTTTTGGGATCATTGGACTTCACGATACAACATCCATCACGTATATTAATGGCATGCAAATATGATTTAAGTTGCGGCTGGGTTGAACTGGGACCGAGACTGGTACTCGGACCTAGCTGATACCCCATAGCCTTCCCTCCGCTTATGCAGACTTCAAACGCCGTCTCTTGCGCGGCATTGACCGCCGGAAGTCCAGCCGGCGGCAATCCGTGATGCGTGACATGCGGCAGGCAACGGTCACGGGCGTCGAGCCAATCCTGGTTCCGTTCGAGCACGGGAACGGGACCACCGGGCGGACGACTGGTCCGCGATCCAACGTGACGGAACGCGCATCCAACTCCAGCAGTCCCAGCAGAGGTGGACTTCAGGGGATGACCTCGTAACCGGCCTAGAGCCGCTCGGCGACATCTGGGCGGTTATGGATTGTATTGGGATCCACCCGTGCCCTTGACTTGTGGAATGGTCTGGGGCAACTACCCCATGTGGGCATGAGCGCGGCTACGTGAGTGTTGATCCCGGTGTTCCCGACTCTTCTCCCATATTCATTCCTACATTCCGATTCGACGATCTGCCAGCTTTGACTGTGCGCGTCTGGGAACCATCAGACTCGGGTGACTGGAAACTCGTAGTAGGCCAAATATATGATGGGCAGTTCTTCCCTGTTTACTATGGCCATGAGGATTAGTTGAGGCCGCCATTTCCGCCCTGGGCCCAATAGCCCATTTGATACATCCGGTCCCACCTGCTGGCGACCCTCACCAAAGTTCACTCTGACATTCTTCAAGCTGTACCCTCACAAAAGGATGTCGCCTGGTGTTCCGTTACCATCAGCCACCTCTGGCATCCCAACTCCGGTCTCGGATATCCAACAAGAGTTTGAGAAGCTTGGCCCTAACGACGCCAATTATCTGTCGCTCCTTTCCAAACTGCTCAATCACCCGGACCTGAAGCCGCACGTTCAAAGTCTTCAAGGGCCCGGCCTGGAGGGGTTCGTAGAGCTCTTGGATACGGTGAGCAGGGCGGAGGGTAACGTCCACCAGTGCTGACTTGACCCGATTAGGCGCTCAGCCACATACAAGAAACCGATGATCTCTTCCGAAAGACCTTACGCAGGCTCCAGAGTATCTGCAGTCACCGCGGGGTTCTGCCACGATCCTACTTCCTTCCGAGCGGAAGGCTTTCGAAAAAAGGGGGACCATTCGCGTCCGGAAGATTTTCCGACGTGCACAAAGCGGAACTCGATGGGAAAAAGGCCTGTGTCAAAGTTTTTAGATCATACGCTCAGGATGTTAAGGGTGCAACGAAAAAGGTTTATTCGTTTATTTCTCCGTTCGCCTCGGGCAGCTGACACTAAAACCTGGGCGTGTAGAGGTTTTATCGGGAGGTTGTCGTGTGGAAGAGGTTACAGCATCCCAACATTGTTCCTTTCCTAGGAGTTCCCACCAACGTACCGCCACCCTTCCAGATCGTCTGCGACTGGATGGAAAACGGCAGGATTACCGAATATGTGAGAAAGAACCCGGAGGTGGATCGCGTCGACCTGGTGAGTAGACCTGTTTCCACTGTCACCATCTCCCCTGAATGTTAAATTTCGCAGCTGTGGGACGTGGCGGATGGCCTCCACTTCCTTCACTCGAACAAAATAATACATGGCGATTTGAAGGGTGTAAGTCACCCGATTCTTCATTCACAGTTTTTCTCGGAGTCAGATATTAATCTCGACGAACTCGAAGGCGAACGTTCTGATCGACAGGGACGGCCGCGCCCGTCTCACGGATTTTGGGCTGACATCCATCATTCGGGGGGAGGATTCGAGTTCGGCCCTTAGCCCTCAAGACTCTAATTCCACAGGCACGACGACTTGGGCGGCGCCTGAGATATTAAGAGGAGGTCCCATAAGCAAGGAAGGAGATGTCTTCACGTTTGCGATGGTTACGGTTGAGGTATGTGCCTGAGAAACTTCCGGCGGAAGACTCCACTTACTCGCTCCCGAACAGGCGTTCACGGGGCGTCCCCCATTCAGTAACAGCTATCAAGCCGCTATATATGGTTTACTATCTGGGGAACGCCCTAAACGACCGGAGTCGCTGCGCCATGAAGGGTTGTGGCAGGTCACGGAAAGTTGCTGGAATAAAGAGCCGAAAGAGCGACCGACCACCTCCCAACTACTCGAGTTCTTCCGAACGTCGTGAGTTCCTCACTGTTTCCTATGCCAAGCAGTCGGCACCTACCTCGCGTCTCTTAGGTTTCCGAGGGAACGAGGAACGCCGAAGGCACAACCAATTCCAAGCACGTCATCAACTTGGACCCTGGACACTGAGGGCAGCATGGACGAAGACACGAAGGATAGTGTTAAGCAGGAGCCTCTAGATCCATCTACCTGGAACGCACAGGCGGGTGACCACCAACGTCAAAACCAAGTAAAGCCTTTCAAGGAGGGACTGGCACGAATTCAAGTCAACCCTCTCAAGGAAGAAACTGCACGGAACCAGGTCATTCTTTTCAAGGAAGAACCTGCACAAACCCAAGTCAATCCTCTCAAGGAAGAATCCGCACAAAACCACGCACAACTCGCACCCCGAGATAAACGGTCACTATTCAAACGTGCTATGAACAAGATTAGGAAGAGACTCAAAAGTAAGAGCCCTTCGTACGCAAATCGTGCAGGTTAGCTCACACATACTCGGAAGAATTGATAAGTCGGAAGACTCCACAAAAGTAGGCACGGAGGAATAGGAACAGTTGACGAGGTGTCAATTTGTGTGATCATGCTAACTTGAGATGGGGCGCCATACGTTCAGGAACGATTTGCTTGTATAGCAGCCTGTCGCCCAACATCGATTCCATTGTGATAGCTATTTAGATTCCAGTTACATAGTTAGGATAACGTGATTTGTCCACATAGCCTGTCCCCCACCGGCTGGTTCTGTCATGATAGCCATCTATATTTTAGTTAGCTAGAGTGTCAATCCTAGTGACCTGGAGGAACCTTACCCACCCAGCAACCCCTTCCCGCTATCCAAAACCCGCTCAAACGATATAGATGGAGTTACCTTGACCGAATAAGACTTGCCGGTGTGCGAGCGATCCAAGTTCGCCCTGGGGAAAGGTGACGAGCATGATCGCACGCGTCGACCACGGCACTCTTGCAACGACAGTATATGTGCTTCAGCGTACGCGGCAGGGATTTGAGCTCGAGGGACGACATGAGAAGATCTACAAGTAGAACGATGGATAGAACAGCCAAACGACGAGACTCCATAGTGGCTGGGCTGGGGTGGTTAATGTGGTATCTGGAGAGTTTGTATTCGTTCAAGCGAGGTCAGTACAACACACGTAAAGTCCGGAGATAGTCCGTAGAGGCCGCATAAATTGTGGAGGGTATCCATGTCCACTATAAGGTGGAGGGGGTCACAGAGTCGGAATCACGCTGGAGGCAATCTCCGTCACCATTGATATTGATAGTTCGCATGATCGTGGTTGCATCCTTTGGTCCGTGCCAGTCCGGTCAGTAACCCGCGCCGGTGGGGAATTTGTAGGGTCGAAAGAAAAAATCGCGAGTGAGATGACCGGCCGTGTATTGTCCCCCGGCGGCAACTCCCGGGTTCCGGCCACCCATCATCGATTCATCCCCCAGTTCGTCTCGTACGATACGAACCCAAGAACTGCAGAGTATGAGACTCGCGTCTACTGCCCGCGCGGTCATATAATAAAAGAGATTGGCTAGTGTTAGACCCATTGGGCGTAACTACGAAGTTTGTTCCTGGTTTGAGCTAGGGTACATGATTGTCATTCCGCGATGAGGTTACAGTTTTTTTTCGCGTGGTACTCTTGCTTGTTGAGTGTCGTGAGGCTGGTTTGGTAAATTGCAACCTCCTACGCGTTGGTGAAGTTGTTTTGTGTTGACCGAAGTTCGAAGTCAAGAAGTAACCCAGACCCCGTCCTGATAAAAGCAGACAAGATAGAAGCAGCGCCAACTGAAAGAGTGATCGGAGATACCAGCATATATAGGTTTTCCGCTAAGCAATTTGTCCCGGTCAGGATGTAATCAAGAGTTGCATACAGGGCGGGCCCAGAACCGAGAGCACACTTAAAGGCCGTCCGAAGTTGATATATGCAGGCCCGGCGGTCCCGCACACACGGTAGACCTGAAGAGCCGAGTGAGAAGCAGGATTTAGTGGTATTTCGGCCGCAGTGGACTTAAGGACTCAACGAAAATATGAAACCGGGATTCCGGACCGACACGCGCGTCAACCTAATCAGCCTTGTGCATTGGCGATATGCTAGCATTCAAGCTAGAATGAATTCTGTCCATCCGGTTCACTGCCTACTTGGTGAGAACGTGTGTGGTGGACGTGAAGTTTTTCGTTCAAATTGCAGAAGCTTACGTGAAGGTTACGCTTGTCTATGGGGCTTGGAAAACACGGACCTCCGTCTTTTTTGGAGGGGGACAATCGCAACAATACGGCATCGCGCGGCAGGTACCCCTGGACGTGAATGTGGGTCGAGCAGAAAACTTCTTTTCGTCTACCGTAACCGCGATCAGATGGGGGTGCAGTTTTTTGACGGCTGAATGAACGGTTTTAATGAAATTCGAACAATGGAGGGAGACGGGGAACTGGAAGCGAGCGGGAGATTTACTTTTGGTGAACGCCGTGCTACGGTTTCTACCACACCTGGTGGGATGAGGTAAAGGGTAAATCTTGCGATCATAGCAGCCCGTCGCAGTAACCGACCACACAGAAAACGAAGGGGTGTTTTCCTGGGGTTACAGAGCCGGAGAAATCGCCATCGGTCGCAAGATTTGCGATGGGTCCGGGAGAGTTTATAAAAAATCGACCGCCGAATTCACCCGTCGCCCTAGGAGATGAAAAATTAGAGCTTCCAACCAGCTGAGAAAAAGATTGGGAACCAGCTCGTTATCTGCTTTGAATGCCATCTCAATCTTTACGTGTGGTTGCCAATCCCCTGACACATGTTGTAGTCTTCTACGAGTAGATTCTCTAGCCAGCCAAACTCAAGGGAAAGGAGTCCTACTCTGGTCGCAGACCCTAGATCACCCAGATCACGAATCTCGCTTATGCACTCCCAGACCGTATAAAGCCGCACCTCCATCTGGCTTTTATTCCTCTCGCCTTTCCCCTCAGCACCATGACTTCCACCATCGATACTAGTACTATCGGAAAGGCTCGCGCCAGGAAACACGTCAGGTCCCTCACGGGTATGCTCCGTCGTTGGTTGATAACCCCATCGATGTCAAATCTCACCCCGATGCTTCAGGTTATTTCGCGGAAGTTGATGCGAGCGGAAAAGAAAAGTGGCCGCGAGGAGAGGAAAAGGCGTGGAAGGACGGCCTGAGGGCCCCAGACAAAGGTAGGCATTCCCCAACCCGTTCCACTCCAGGATCAACACCACACTCGATATCTCTCTCCGTTACTTACCGAGTTCAACAATCAGACGTTGCCTCAATCACAAAATCTTTCGTCAATCATGTCCAAACTTCCTTGTCTCGTCAGGCTTACAACCTCGACGACCTCGGCGCGTATCAAGCCGCCGCGTTGTCCGCAAAGGATAGCATGTTGGTGCGTTGGGCCGATTTGCATCGCGACGAATGGCTGCTGACTTCCCACAGTTGAACTGGAACGAGACCCAGCTTGCCTACACCCGTAAGCAACCAAAACGCGCGTACTACCTCTGTATCGAATACTTGATGGGTCGTACCCTCGACAACGCCCTCCTCAACCTCGGCTTGAAAGAACAGTACCAGGAGGGTATCGACAAGCTCGGTTTCAACCTCGAGGATCTCATTGATCAAGAGCGCGATGCGGCTCTCGGAAATGGTGGTCTCGGTCGCCTGGCCGCTTGTTACTTGGACTCTTCTTCCTCACAGGATTTGCCTGTCTGGGGATATTCCCTCAGGTACAAGTACGGCATCTTCCAGCAGCTGATTGCTCCCGATGGCAGCCAGCTCGAAGCCCCCGATCCCTGGCTGGAGCATCTCAACCCCTTCGAGATCCCACGTTACGATGTCCAGTACGAAATTCGATTCTACGGACAGGCTGAGAGGACCACCAACGGGCGTGCTGTGTGGAGCGGAGGACAGGAGGTTCTGGCCGTTGCCTACGATGTCATGATTCCCGGTAATCCCCAACTTGGAGGTCCTCATTCTGAAGAATCACTGAAAATCATCTCAGGTTATGGGACCAAAAATACCAACAACCTTCGTCTGTGGGAGAGCAAGCCCAAGCGTGGTTTCGATCTCCAGAGTTTCAATGGTCAGTTCCTTCTGCCGGTTTGTTCAATCGAATGACATCACTGATTTGCTTCCTCTCTGAATGCGCCCATCACCTTCCGTGTTCAATTGGCCTCGCTTAGCCGGAGATTACGAACGAGCTGTCGAAGCTTCTAACAGTGCCGAAGCGATCACGAGCGTTTTATATCCCAACGACAATACCACTTGTGAGTCACCGTTTTCGCAATTTACCTTGCAAACTTTGTTCCTGATCAAGCCGCTCCCGATCACGTCCTCCGTATGTACCTCTAGTCGGTAAAGAGTTGCGTTTGAAACAGCAATACTTCTGGACGGCTGCAAGTTTGGCCGATATCGTCAGGAGGTTCAAGGGCCTCGACAAGCCATTCTCTGCTTTCCCCGACTGTGAGTTGGCTGTCTCTCTCACAATCCTCAGAGCTTGATCCCTTGTTAGATGCTGCCATCCAACTCAATGACACCCACCCGACTCTCGCCATTCCGGAACTCATGCGTATCCTCGTCGACGAGGAGGATGTTCCGTGGGATGATGCCTGGGAGATCGTCACCAACACGTTCTTCTTTACCAACCACACTGTCCTCCCCGAAGCTCTCGAGAAGTGGGCGGTTCCTTTGTTGGAGCACTTGCTCCCGAGGCACTTGCAGATTATCTATGACATTGTGAGCTTATGCGACATTTTCGCTCCTTGTGAAAGGTTTCTGACCCTTATTTCTGTCCTTAGAACATGTAAGCGGCATGAAGATCCTGCGACGTCGTGCCCTGCTGATCTTTTTTTCTTCTAAGGACCTTTATGCAAGCTGTTGAGAAAAAGTTCCCCGGTGATAGAGAAAGGCTTAGCCGCATGTCATTGATCGAGGAAGGTTTCCCCAAGCAAGTCCGCATGGCCTACCTCGCCATTATCGGTGCGGTTTTCCTAACTATTCATTTCTGCGTCGAACTGACCACCTCGAACATTACAGGCTCTCGCAAGGTCAACGGCGTCGCAGAACTTCACTCTGAGCTCTTGAAGGCCACTATCTGCAAGGACTTTGTCGAATATTATGGAATCAGCAAGTTCGGAAACGTTACCAACGGAGGTAAATATTTTGTCAATCACGATATTATGCCCCTAAATTGTGATCTCAGTGACTCCTCGCCGCTGGCTCGACCAATGTAACCCTGGTCTTTCCACCCTCATCACTGAGACCCTCAAGATCCCCAAGATCGAGTGGCTCAAGGATCTCAAGAAACTCGAGGGTCTTCTGGAATATGCCGACGATCCCAAGTTCCAGAAGAAGTGGGCTGCCGTCAAGCAGACAAATAAAGAGAGGTTGGCTCATTATGTTGGGACCACCCTTGGTGTCAAGGTCAATACCAAGGCGATGTTCGATGTCCAGGTGAAGAGGTTGCACGAGTATAAGGTGCGTCGAGGTTGTCGAACCGCTTCCGGAGCGGTGTGGCTCACGGCGGATCGTAGCGTCAAACCTTGAACATCTTTGGTGTTATCCACGTGAGTATACGCTGTTTAAGTCCTTCGTGGGGGGTATTAACATGACTGCGCAGCGATACCTCACTCTCAAATCCATGACCGCTGCGGAGCGCAAGAAGGTTAACCCCCGTGTCGTGTTCTTTGCTGGAAAGGCCGCTCCTGGATACTATATTGCCAAATTGGTGATCAAGCTCATCGTCAATGTCGCTCGGGTTGTCAACTCGGATCCGGATACCAAGGAATACCTGGAAGTTTACTTCCTTCCTGATTACTCGGTGTCTGTTGCCGAGTTGTTGGTTCCCGCTAGCAACATCTCCCAACATATCTCTACCGCTGGTACGGAAGCCAGTGGAACTTCGAATATGAAGTTCTGCTTGAATGGCGGATTGTTGGTCGGAACTGTTGATGGCGCGAACATTGAGATTGGGGAGGAGATTGGGGAGGAGAACGTTTGTGAGTCATTTCTTCTGTATTCCCTTGTGGGGTAGTAATCTGATGGTTTCGTGTAGTCTTCTTTGGGCATTTGACTCCTGAGGTGGAAGACCTCCGATACCAGCACACTTACCACCCCGTCCCCATCGAGCAGAAGTGTCCCCCCCTCGCCCACGCGCTGAACGAGATCTCTGCTGGAAGGTTCGGCGATGGTCAAACCTACGAGCCGTACGTACCTTCTTCACCATCCCCTCTAGACTTCCTCAACGGAACTAAATTGCAATTGCGTCGCGTGTAGGTTGCTGAACACGGTCCGCCACCACGATCACTACCTCCTCACGGAAGACTTCCAGTCCTACATGGACGCACTGAAGTTGGTCGATGAAGAATACCTGGATCAGGCCAAGTGGCTGAAGAAGAGTATCACCACCTGTGCCAGGATGGGCAAGTTCAGTTCCGATAGGGCTATTTTGGACTACGCGGACGAGTACTGGTCGATCGAGCCCCTCAAGGTGGAGTGAACAAAATGCGCGCGCGCGTTCTACCGGTGATGAGGACCACAACGGACAAAATTGTGTTGGCAGCGGGAAAGGCGAAAATATCTGTTTGTAGAACCATCGTTCTGTTGTTGTTGTAATGCGTGTCTTATAGTTATTTGTCTATTCATGAGCACTCGAGATAGGACGTTTCGTGTCGCAGTGTGGACTATTTCCATGAACGCCCGGGTTCCCCGTCCTCGCCAGGCGGGGTCGCCTCGGGGGAGGTCCGGTCTTCGATCAGCAGGAGGTAATTCTCTCAGAGAGCTGAAGTTCGGTTCACGTTCGGTTCGATCCTGCCAAAATTTTCGGATTTGCCAGCTGGCAGTGTTCTTGTTTGAGCAGGGCTTCGAGAAAATCGGCCGGATTCAGTCGCCTCAACGAGGAGAGTGTAAGTCGACACCTTGGGTTGTGAACCCTATTGAAACAGGTGCAAACCGGCATCACGCCTCTGTGACCTCTTATGAGATACAGTTAGTTTCATTTCGACGGAACGCCTGCCAAAGCACAGAACCCCCGTGGACCGTTATATTTGAATTTCCGTTCACCATTTGAAACCGGTTGGGCATGGTGTAACGTTTTTTTTAAATAAATAAAAAAAGTTCTGCATGGTGCAACGTGGTCCGAGCTTCCCGGATCATCTCGACCTTTCACAACAAAAGATGCTCTCTGGGTTCCTCTCTACTTCGGGTACTCGAGTCGATGCTGACGTCAGACGCCAAGCGGGGTCTGAGGCGGTTCCTGGATGTGATCCGCAGGTATTCCTCCATGCCCCGAGTATGCCACCCCGAACACCGCTCTCAGCCAGCCAAAACCGAACTCCACTTTGCGCCGATCAGGCCCAGTTCCGAAACTCTCTAATTTTCGCTTTTGCTGCGTGTGTTTAGATCGAAGTGGAACCTCAAATTATGCATCAAAAGCCTATTCTGAAACGCTTTGACTTGGATGTTAACTTCCCGTGTGTAATTATTCGCTACACTTGATACTGCACGTTGTCAATTCCAGCTGGCTGTGAACGCGAGAGTGGTTTAAGACACCCCCGCCGGCGCGGGGGATGTCGCGACGATGGAAAAAACGTTCGAACGTAATGCTTTCCGGGCTTGATCCCGGATGATCGAGTGCCAGCCACCGGTCAACGTTCAACTACCAACCCTCCCGGCAGCTCCCGATGCTCACCCGTGTGGTACAAGCTCAGCGCTAAGCTGCTACGCAAATCACCTAGAAGCGTTCAACTTCGGCGAGCCCCCGGAGTGATTGGTGACTCTGACACTGCAAACGAGGCTTCCACGCGGCCGAACAACCATTTGAGTAGGATCATCGTCACGTCAGGAGGCCTGGAGGCCGCGTTGGATGGAGCAAATCAACTGTTCGAAGCTTTATAGCGGTGTTGTCCCGCCCCACTCACCAAGATCGTGCCATCGATATCGTTGAGGACATACACCCGAAGAATTTTGGGATGGCGGCGAT
>Ga0307513_10001340_pt1 | contig 35637 bp, 30 predicted proteins | sample 15_EM_MG_FD_202174 | JGI IMG/M metagenome (GOLD analysis project Ga0307513, IMG submission 202174) | Populus trichocarpa ectomycorrhiza microbial communities from riparian zone in the Pacific Northwest, United States - 15_EM | ecosystem: Host-associated > Plants > Roots > Unclassified | place... | reverse complement strand
GTAGTCCGACATTCTGCTACGCAGAATGCAGAGATAGCGCGGGGTGGAGCAGCCCGGTAGCTCGTCAGGCTCATAACCTGAAGGCCGCAGGTTCAAATCCTGCCCCCGCAACCACTGAAACTTGTAAATTCTCCCACTCGGAGAATTTTTGTTGAAGCTCCTCCGCATAAGCGTCGAGGAGCTTTTTTTGTTTCTGCTCCGTGTCGATCTCACCGGACGCAATCCTCGCCATCAGATCGTTGCCCGCAGCAGCGATGAACTGCTGCTCCATCAGATCCAGGACTTCCATCGATGCCATGATGTTGGCAATGTCACCGTGGACCTGCAGGCTTGCCGGCTGGTGGCCGGGGGTCTTGCCGATCACTGGGCAAACGGGAAGTGAAAAACGGGTCAACTCGTGCTGAAACTCAACACAAGAGAGTTGATTGTAGTGGTTGCTATCTGTGGTAGGCTGTTGACCGGGTGAGGGGAGATTGATTGTGCCGAAGAACATCGTCATCTGCTGTGACGGAACTGGTAACGAAATCGGCGTGAACATGTCTAATGTTCTCAAGCTATATAGGATGCTTGAGAAAGACGAGCGCCAACTCGTGTATTACTACCCTGGCGTTGGAACGTTGGGTCAACGAAAGACATGGGGGAGAATCAGCCAAAACGTAAAAGGGGTTCTCGGGCTTGCCACAGGGTACGGCCTGGACAACGATGTGTTGGGTGCTTACCGTTTTTTGGCTGAACATTACCAGGAAGGCGACCAGATGTTTCTCTTCGGGTTCAGCCGTGGCTCTTACAGTGTCCGTGTCCTTGCTGGTTTCATTCACCTCCTTGGTCTATTGCGCTCAGATCAGCTGAGCTACGTCGGCTACGCGTTCGCCGCCTATAAGCGCGCCGCAATGGATGGTGAGGATCTATCGGTAGCTTGGCATTTTCGAAAAATCGTCGGTGGACGGACCGTCCCGATCAAGTTCCTTGGCGTATGGGATACAGTTGCATCGGTTATCGTGCCACGACCTGATCGCTTCTACATCCCGAGCTTGGAGACGCTGCCTTACACGCTGCAGAACCCCAGCGTCGAAATCTTTCGCCAAGCAATTGCCATTGATGAATTTCGTCGGATGTTCCGATTGCGGAGGTGGAAGGAGGGCCAGGAATTCAAGCCCAATCGCTTTTCGACTTCAGAGCATCGAAACCAGGACAGCCGACAGGTTTGGTTCGCGGGCTGTCACTCCGACATCGGAGGCGGCTATCCGGAAAATGAGAGCGGGCTGTCAAAGTATCCCCTCCGCTGGATGATCCAGCAAGCAAATCCGCACGGCCTGAACGTGAACACATCGATGTTTAATCATCTTGTAGAAGGAAAGGCGAGGGGCGGCAGTGAGCATGAGTACGCGGAGCCAAGCGCAACGGGGGAGTTGCACGTATCAGCAACCGGAGCTTGGCGTATTCTCGAGTGGATGCCGAAGAAAGTGAAATGGGGAGAATGGCCAAAGCGCAAGGGGTTGCTTGGCTACTACCTGCCCCATTACGAGCCGCGGTTCATTCCTGAAGGAGCAAGGGTTCACGAGTCTGTGCTCCTGCGGAAGGAAGTAGTTCCGTCGTACACTCCGAAAAATCTGCCGGAAATCTTCGAGGTAGAGCGTGACCCTCCTTGCGGTCTCACGACGCCAGAATGGCGTCGATAATCCCTTTAAACCGCGCGGAGATCTGGCTCATTGCCAGAAATTGAACAGCGGTGTATGGGCGTTTGCCTGCACTAATCTCGCGAAGCTCGGCAACCAAATCCTGCTCCATTTCTTTGTTTCCGTGATGATACGCGCTCATTATCTCTGCCGGCAAACCTGTCGCGTGTTTGAAGGCCCGTTTCCGATTCACGAGAAGATTCTCGCGATTTAAACCCAAAATCGCTATTGTTGCTTCTCCACGCGCAGTCCGAGGCCTTAAAAAACCCGTTGAGGCTTCGAATGATAGGTGCTGAAACGGGTCGTCGTATATCGGATGAAGTAGGAGGGCGTCTTCGGCGTCTAAAATATCATCGGGGTCTGTGGCACGAATTCCACTGATCGGGAAAAAATCAGCTTTCCCTATGCCGCCTGAACTACTCGCGGGGTCGCCCTTGTGCATTCTTCGCCGGTTACAATCAATGCAACTCATAAACAAATTATCGAGATGATAGGCCAACCAAAAGTAACCTGGATGTTGCGCCATATGACCGTCGGAAATTACTATTTCTACCAATCTTCCCGCTTCATCACGGATTCGTCCTTTCGGGCGATAGTGTTCCACATCGCCAGGTTGGTTCTCGATCGGGCTTTCACAGTAAGCGCATTTTTTATGCTGATTTTTCATCACAAGGTCACCAAATGCCTTGTAATGGTCGGTCGTGCGAATAGATGCCGAGCGGTCCGCGGAAAACGCTGCAACGTGATCGGCTTTCAGCGATTGGGCTAAATTTATTGCTTTAGCGAGTAGCTGATCCGATGGGTCGATAGTAGGTATTTGAAGCTTCCACATTTCAAGCCCTATTGTTAGGTTTGTAGGACTCTATAAACGATTGCAATTCTTCTTCGCTTGGCTCAGGAGAACTCAGATTTTGGGCTGTGGAGACGCCGACCCAACCGATGTCCATAAGCTGACGACGCAGTGAGGCGAGCCTAAAGTCTTCCTCTTCGCTCAGTGCCTGTCGACTATAAAGTAAGACATACTCCTGGATGGTTTGTTCAACTTCCAGCGTCCGTGCATTTTGCAATCCCATGACGTCACTCTGCATAATAAAGTCGGCGGACTGTCCATACGTCCGAATTGAAGGAGTACGAAACGACACGTTTCCCTCATCGTCTAGCTCGATTACCCTGATCTCCCGCGTTTCGAGCGAGCTAGCTATAAGCGGTGAATGGGTCGTCGCAATTACCTGTACGTGCGGAAAGAATTTTTTAGTGAGCGCAACGACGCGGCGCTGCCAGTCGGGATGAAGATGTGCATCGATCTCATCGATTATAACGATCGCGTGCTGCTGTTGCGGCGGGCGCTCAGCCTGAATTTCATAGACATCATACAATCTCTTTGCCAACAACCCAATCCAGTTAAAAATGGATGCCATGCCTTGGCTCATTGTTGAGAAGGGGACCACAACGCCCTCGTGACCTCTCCGGCGAAGCTGTAGAATGTTAGTCTCTTCTAGATCAGCAAAACCCGCGAAATCGCCTGGAACAAGCTCGGCGACTATATCATCCAGCAGGTCGCGGATTGCTCGATATTTGCTATCGACAACCGAGCGGCTAAGCACGTTAACGATCCATTGCTTGAAGTGCGCCATCCGCGGGTCAACTTCTCCGGTGATCAATGGTGTAAGATCAGCGGGTTCAGGTGGGCGTGCCTTGAGCTGTTTTGGTCCTTTAGGTTCGGATGAAGGTCCTCCACGGAGGGCGGGAAATCCTAGAACGAGAATCTGCCCGGCTTCAACCGGAGAGGTTTGCCTGGCATTCACTCGCACCGTACGATCACGGACAAGCGATACATCGAGAGTTTGATGACCGATGACAACGGAAATATGCCCAGACGAAGCTCCTTCGCCAAGCAAACTACCAGCAGCGGTTTGGATATCGTCTTCGTTTGCGACCAAGGCTACGGCAAGCGCACGAAGGATTCCGGTTTTGCCGATGCCGTTCTGTCCCATGATCACTGTCCAATTATGTGGAGCCGTTTCGCTTTCGGACACCTCGAAATCTATACTCAGTTTGCGAAATGGCCCAATGTTCTCAAGGTGCATGTACCGCAGGCGCTGGTTCGCGATTGTTGGATTAAGACCGGCACCTTTGAGGACGCTCTGGCTTCGGTTTGGAACTAGACCCCGAATTTGACGCTCCAGCTCGATTATAATGCGCTTGAGCGCCGCAGTGCCATCACGTCCATCGTACTCAAGCAACCGAACGCCGTATTTTTCCAACGTCAGAGAATAACGGGCATTTTCTGGATCGAATGGAACTACCGCGTAGTGCCGTATTTCCTTTTTTGTTGGACGGCGATTGAGTGGCTGTAGGAATTCCTTCAAAGTATCGAGAGGTACGCCTAAAAAAAGAAAACTGCGAGTGTCCAATAGAAGAGTTACTTGTCGCGCGGTTTCCGCCGAGAGCTGAATATTTGTTCTAAGATCTGAGAGAGTTAGAGCAACGCTATCAACTACGTCTGGATCTCCAAACACGCGCAAGAGGAAACGCTGATCTTCTTGTAGGGCCTCGCGAAAGGCGTCACCCTGTTCCATTAGGAAACTACGGTAGCGAGAACCCTGTTGCCCCTGCCCAATCCTGTCGAAAGCCCTTGAAGCCAGTTCGTCGTGCGTAAAAGACAAAGCGCCTGCCCATGGCAAGGCGGCTAAGGCGTCGTGAGAGCTCAGATCCGGAGAGCGTTCGCTTGACGCCGTCCTCAGTGCTTGAATTAAATCTGATCGCCCAACAATGGATGCAATGGCCTCAAGAAGGTCAGAGTAATCGTTCAAGTCTAAGTCGCCAGCGCTATTTTCAATTTTTTCCAGTACAAGCTTTTTTAGTGGTTCAGGTAGAATATCTGTTTGGCGCACAACTAGATTGAGAAGAGTTTGCCGACGATCGGGCATACCGGCGGCAATCGACAGCCCAACGCCAAGTCCTAAAACAGCCATCCCATCCGCCAGCTGTTCGAGAACGGCGTGCGGTATAGCAGGTATGGGCTGTCCTGGAAGGTCTTCCTCGTTTGACCCCCGGACAGACTTTTTCCAGCTGAGTTCACGAGCGCGATCCTCCCTTTCCTCCACGAGTATGCGATTGACATGATAAAGCTCCGCAGAACGTCGCCGATAGCGACTATAGTAGATTATAGTTATTGACGTGAGTGATATAAGTATAGCCGTGGAAAAACTTAGAGCTTCTAGATTTGTGAATCCAGAAACCCTAAGTCTGGCCTGATTCGATCGAACATTTGTTTTAGGATCAACAATCATAAACGCCAATGACCGACCGAATAGCCCGCTTATCATGGAAATTTGGCTGCCAGCGACAGTCACAGTACCAAAAGCATAGTTGTCATTTTGGCTCTTGCCATCGCTTTTTGTGATCGCGATCATCGCCGCGATCTGTTGTCCTCCCGACGCGTCGACAATTTGCAACTCCTTGGCATAATCGGAATAAAAGGCCAGGGGCAACTGCCCGCTGTCGAAGGATAGGCGAAACTCTACGGTAGAAAAGTCGCTTCGGTTAATTTCGGTCGGATCGAATTTCGAAACCTCAATGGAGCGGAGGCGGACATTTTCGAGGGGCTTGGTGATCGTGGATGACTGCTGAGCCATTCCGTCTAACGCGCTCAGGAAGAATAGGCATAAAACCGTCTTCGCCAATTTTCGATATTTCCACATCAACTCGTCCTTCTGAAACCTAGCATGCCTGGGGTGTTCGTCAGTTGCTTATGTTTACGTCACAAGCTCACCTCTGTGTGAACCAACCCGCAGGACCAAATGTGATGATTCTATTCTTGCTGCACTGAATGACTTCAGTTCGTTGGCCGGCTGAATGCTTTAGTCATCTTTTAGTAAATTTGCCCTGTTATCTTTCCACGTCGTTTCCAGCCACAAGCGTACGCAGGGCTACGGCAGTGTGATTGTATAGTTCTGTACTCCAGGCTTTACCTCGACCACTTCCGACAGATTAATTTCCTGGGCACCATTCTTGGCCCTCACTTCCAATTCATGCGTCCCAGGCACGATGCCGCGGAGGGCGAATTTCTTCATCACCGGCTTATCGTGCCTCGTCAACTGATCGACCAGCACGACAAGGTTTCCCTCAAATTCACCGGTCACCGTCACATTGACATCTCCCGACAAGAGGGCAGCCTTCGCCTGTTCCGCAGCTTCCTTTGCTTCTTTGGCAGCCTGCGTCACCTTTTCCATCGCCGCTTCGAGGTCCGTCTTGACTTTGCTCATGCCATCTTTCGCAACCGTCTCCAGTTCCTTGATAGATTCCAAGAATTCGGCGCGCCACTCAGTCTGTTCGCTCGAAACCAATGTGTCGATGTCCTTGCAAAAGGACTCGGCCAGTTCAATTGCACGCCCACGTGCTGCATCTTGGTCCGTGCCGGCAGTCTTAACCAGCGCGGGGTATTCTTTGAGCATCGTGAGCTGAAACTGGTTCCAAAAGTTGCGGATCGCAATCGTGACAGTTAGATGACGGAAGTATGACGTGCTGAGGTCTGCTCCACGCTCAAATAGAGCGATTGCACCCATGACCGCGTAAATGACGAATGCCCAGAACAACCCCGTTGTCTGCCATTCTTTTAACCCAGCATACTGGGTTGGCGCCACAGTCGCGATTCCGGCGAGGGCGGTCAAGAGCAGAGCGGCGGCACCAAGGGCGCCGAGGGTCCGGCGTGAGGCATTTATCCACCAGGAGTTTTTATTGCGCAACGATCGATAGAAATTCTCCCGGTCGTTTTTTAACGCTTCAACCGCCTCGTATAGCTTCTTAAAAAACTGCTCAAAGTCCGTCAGTTGAATTTCCGCTAAGCTTGTTTTGAGGGTACTGAATGTATTGCCTTTGCCTTCTTGCGACATGCCCAGAACTCCCTTCACCCAAATCACAAACGGCATCTGCGTCCCCTAGTCGAACGTCACATCGATGAAGCCCTGGTTCTTTCGGATACGCTCGAAATCGGTACGCGGCGGCTGCAACTCCCGCAGCCAATCGCGTTCATACGCCTCGAAGTCAGCAACGTCCCTCGGCTTATAGTCGCGCAAATCATTGGCATAGTTTGTAACGTCGTCGACACGCCGGGCGATTTCAGTCAACAGTTGTCCTCGCGGAATGCTGCGGTATTTGCCGCGCTCCGTGGATACCACAGCACGGGCTGTGGGTTTCTTGCCAGCCTGGGGCAGCGGAAGAATCGCTTCGAGGATTTTTGCTTCCTCGGTGTTCTCGCCCGATCCCATGTCCCAAGGAGTGGCGTTCTCGCTGCCATGGTGGCCAATCTTCAGAAACTCTATTGGTTTACCCAGGAGCTCTCTTCGCTCATTCCACATCACATTCCAAGAGCCGTTCATTTTCTTCGTTTTGAATGCGCCGTGCCATTCGGCGTCGCCTACAAACAGCAACCGCTTGTCCCTCCATTCGATCAGCAGCACGACGCTCGAATTATTCTTCAGCTTGCCGTCGAGTTCCGCGAAGGCGAGCGCGTTGGACTGCATACGGGCACGAAGCGCGCGAAAAGCTGCGGGGCCGATGTTTTTGGGTTCAGGTGCTGGTTCCATCGGTGTCGCGGAGGCGGTTTCGTTCTCGGCCCCGTCCTCCGCCTCCTCATCTACCGCTTCGAAGGCTGCGGGGCCGATTACCCCCCTGAGGTTAGTCTGGGCAACCTCGCCGAGATAGAAGCGGTCGAAATCCAGTTCGGGCGCCAGAATGTGAATTTTCGCATCCGGGTGCAGTTCGATCCCGAGGTCCCTGTGAGTCTGGCCAGCGTGCACATAGGTTGGCTCGTTGCCACCAGCGAGCAGGGTTTCGCGAAGCGTCCTCATGGCACCGGCATTGCCGATCTCGAAAACCGATACGAGCTCTGCCAGACGCGGACCGAGCGCCGGTCCGAGCAAGCTAAGGCCTGCCATCGCTTTCTCTGCCACCTTGCGAACCTTACGCGTCTTGTCTGCCTGTGGATGTTTCGGGTTCATCGCGCAATTCATCCAGACATTGGCGACAGCGAACCTTTCCCAGAGTGCCGGATCGAATCCTGAGATGTGGTCTTTATGCTCATGCGTGACGACGACCAGATCGAGCCGCTTTTTCTCTCCATCAGCTTCTGTCGGAAGTTCGCTCGCCAACTGCTTGAGCGCCACCTCGAGAAGCTTTCCGGAACTCCACGTCCCGCAGTCGACAAGCATGTGGAAGGCGTCGTTATTGTCGCCGCTTTTGCCGGGAATGCGCACATAGATGCAGTCGCCAAGACCGACGTCGTAGACGCGTATCAGGAACTCATTTGCCATCGCAGCCTCCTCAGGCCAGCATCGTTATGGTCATCGTCATCGTAAATGTGGAAATGTGGGGAGAGCTCAAAACGCACCTGGCTCCCCGACCTCCGCGCGATCAAGGGCGGCGTCAGCGCGCCCACCATGCCTTCAGGCCCTGCGAGCTCCTCGCCCACCATGCCTTCGTCGATGCGCCGCGCCAGAGCGTCGAGATAGGCAGCCCGCCGCTCCTTGCCAGTCTCCCAATCAGTAAGGCCTCGCACCTCTTCACCGTTCAGTTTCTTTCCTGCGTCTATCTTCCGTTGACCTGCAACGGCCTTGGCCGAGGGTTCACTGCCGGGTTTGCGCGCCCAGGAGAGCATGCTGCCGTTCTCGTCGATCACCATGGTTGCGCCACATAGTAGGCTGGTCGTCTGGCCTTTGTAGGAGCCGAAGCGCTCGCCTTCGAGAACGATATCCTCCCGCCAGAGATATTGGAGGATCACTTGCTTGGGCAGCAAGAGCCCCAGGCCAACCATCTTCTCTGCCGTAAGAACCTCGTCGACGATGATATCGACAGAGCGAGGGATGTAGAGATCATCGCGATTGTCGTTGAGATAGCGATAGGCTTCGCCGCGGGAGGTTGCGATCAGCGCCGGATCATGCGGGATATCGCCGGGCATCCGATCGTAGAGTCCGGCCGGCTTTAATAGCTCGTCCACCTCCGTCTCGGTGAGAATCTCGCGCCTATGGAAAGCCTCAGCGATCATCTTGCGATAGCCTTTGGGATCGGTCGGATCGGCAATCTGAAGATTGCGCAAGACAGCGCGTGCATAGTCATTAAATGTCACCTCGACCGGCGGTAAGAGGTCGAGCGACTGTATGGCGATGATCTGCATTCGCTGTACGGTGAAAGCTAGCGCCTGTTTGGCCGAAAGTTTCTTGCCGTCCACCCTTTCGCGTTTGAGATATTGCTTCGTGAAACTGATCAAGATGTCGAACATGGTTCCGGTCAGCACCGTGGATAGAACGTGCGCCTCCACCTCGTCCGTGTATTTGCTCAGCTTGTCCTGGTTGGCGCCACTGCGCAAATACTCCTGATCGCTCACAGCTCGACCAAATTCGGCAGCGATCGATGACAGCAGCTCACCGCCGGACTTGCTGTCGAGCAGGCCGCCGGTGCGTTCAGCTAGCTCCTGGCGAAAGGTGGTGTTGCGCAGCGACATCAGGATCGCCGTCAGGTCGCCTATGAATTCGTGGAACGCTCCGGTTTGAGGCGAGACCGCTTCGAGATAATGAGGTCTAATTCCGTCGAGCAGAGCGTGCGCGAACTCATGGTTAACGATGTCGCTGGACAAACATGTGCGCACGCGGTTGCCGTTCTTGTCATCGAAATAGTAGAACTGCAGCGAATGACTGTCGCGGTCATAATAGGCATTGGCACCGTAGCCTGCGTTTGGAACGACCAGCAAACGGTTGCCTTCGAACGCCCAGGAGACGCGTCGGCCGAGCCCGCTTGGCCCTTCGAAATAGTTCAGGGTGTTTTGCAGAATTGCCCAAGTGCTGACCTGGCGAAACTGAGGCGATTCCTTGATCGTCGAGTCTATCGCGCGCTGTTGTGGATCGCGGAATATCTTCGTGCTGCCGTCCCAGTGTGCTGGCTCCTCCAGTTTATTATTTGTACTGTCATAATCGACGACGGCGAAGCGTGCGCTGGTAGGCCCATCACCAATTCCCGGCTCCCATGGCACATAGAAGGTGGTATCGATCTCAAGACCAGGATTCTTCGAGGCAACCAGCGGATCCTTGTAATAGACGTCGTAACAGCGCTCTAGCCCCAGCTTTTGCCGCGTTGTTTGACCCAGAAAGCGGCGTGAAGCATATAGGTCGCGCAAATCATCCTGCCCCAACTCCAGAGCTTGCTGCACTTTTGGCCCTTTTACCATCCTTACCCCCTAAACAAATTCAGAGCACCATATGGCGCAGGCGATAACTTCAAGATATGCACGGACAGCATAAAAAACATGCACAGATACTTGAAAAATCTTAACTTATGGAAAACAATACTATCTAATTTCAGGAAGGTTAATCCAACTATTTGAGCAACCCCCTAAGTGCTGCAAGCGAGATGAAGCAGAATAATTCGCCTAGCCTCGGTTCTCCGGCCTCAACCCTTCATGGAGATAAACTAGCACCTTTGCGGTCGCCTCGCCGACTGTGATCCTGCCGTCCTTGTTGGCATCGAGGCCATCATTTGCCTTGTAATTCTTGCTTGGACTCTCGTAGATCGCGGTGCCGTCTGAACTGCCGAAGAAGGCTGGCGCTAAAATTGCCATGTAGACGTCCGACAGCTTCTTGAAGGGCCGCCCCTTGGCCCATCGCTTCATGTACTCCTCGACGAAATCGAGTTGGCGCAGTTCTGTCATAGTCGCCAGTTCGGCGACCGTGGTGCCGAGATCGGCGGCGGCGATCGGCGTGAACTGGATCAGCCCCGTAGCGGAGCCGCCAGCAAGGTTCTTCTGCTTTGCCGAGAAACTCCGCGCCGTCTCGAAGGACATCGCCGCCATCATGTAGTTCGGATTGCAGTCCATCCCTTCACAAATGGCGATCACCTTTTTCTTGAACTTGTCATTGCCAAATTTCTTGTCGACATAGCGTCCCCAGGCGATGCCCCCGCCAGTCGGGACCACATCCGACCCCGGAACATCCGCGTCGCTGCCGAGCGGTGGGCCGAACCAGCGGATCGCCGCGACTTCAGCACGGTCGAAATCCGAATCCTTAACTGAGTTACTCTGGTTGCCGCCGAGCAGTGTGATCTTGCCCGCAACGCCGCTCTGCTTCGGGGAATAGAAGCTGACATGACCGGATCGCGATCCGTCCGGCGGCGGCGACATGACGACGACCGCGCCGATGGGGATTTCGGCGCTGCCGAGCGGGATCGCCAGATTGCCCCATTTTTTCCAGTTGGCTGCCCAGGCGGGGTCGTGGACAATTGTATTGGCGACTTGATGGCCAACTTCTTTCATGCAGAAGGCTGCAAAAGCGCCGCACCAAGCCAGTACCTTGTTTGTGGTAAGGTTGGTCGCATCGAAGTATTCGAGCACTTTTTTTGTACCGGCCGTGCTGCTCTCTTTCAAGACGCCGTTCTGCCATGGGTCGCCCTGTTCGCGCAGCGCGATCTTGAGCCAGGGAGCATCGCCGGCAGTGATTGGCAGCAGCTCGGGAACGTGGTCCTGCATCAGCTTGAAGGCATCGGCGAGCAGCTGATCGAGCTTGGCGTTTACCACGGCGTAGAAATCGGCGACCGTGCGCGGTCCGGCAGCGACGCCCTTGGCCTCGGCCTCCGCCTTGTCGACTTTGAAGACATGATGGTTGTGGCGAAAGATCCGCTCCATTTCCGCTTCGCGAAGATCGTCGAGGTTCTTGACGATCTCGTCTATCCGGGCATCGACCTTGCCGGTAATCTGCAACTTGCGCAGTTCGATGGCGGCGAGCGGCGTCACAACGGCGGCAATGAATACGTCGGAATAGGTCGGGATGTAGGGGCCGGTCTTTTCCGGCTCCGCATTGGTGCCGGCACCGTGGTCATGCTTGGTGATCGCCTCGCTGATAATACGCGTATCTTCCCGCGTCAGGAAGGCAGTGCCGCGGATCTGGTCCGAAACGTTGTCGCGATCCTCGGCAGTGAGCTCGGGATCTCTCGCATTGTCGAGATATTGGCTCCAGCGTGCCGAAGTGATCTGGAACGGGCCGACCGAATCGGTGCCCGGAGTAATGTTGCCGATATTGGCGAGGCCGGATTCATAAAGCGCCAGCGCGATCAGGTAGTCGGCGTTGACATAGTTTGCGCCCGTATCCGGCAGCGCGTTGACCCACTCTTCCGCCTGCACGCAGCTAGTCAGGAACGCCCAGGGGATGATCGGCGGCCGTTCGGCCGCTTCCGCCGGCTCGAGAAACTCCACTGGCAGCCAGCAGCGTCGGACATCGCTCACCATCCGGAACTTTACTCGTCGAAGGGTTCCGTCCGCAGTGAGGGTTTCGGCGACATCGCCGAGCGGATCGTCTTCAACAATACTGCCCACGGGGATGCGCGGCGGCACCTTGCTTAGCGCTGGTGGCTCCCCTTCGAACGGGAACTGAGCCTTTGTCAGTCTGTGGAACATGGTCGCCTCCTCCACCGTTACCGCCGCCGTTCGGCTATTTCACCAGCTTCCGTTCGAGATCGGGTGTGAACTCCGTATTCAGGAACGCCTTATCGCCCGACCGGAATGCATCACCCCCGATCTTTCGTTTGATTTCTGCGATCTTCGGGCGAAGCATAGTCAACGTGTCAGCATCCAAAATCTCGACGGTTGCGCCATGTTTCTCGGCTAACGCACTCAGGTCATCGCGCAATTGCGCTAGAGCTGCCGCGTTCGCGGGATCGTTCTGGAAGATGTTCCGCTCCAAGAAGTTGGAAAATTGCGGATCGCACTCCGCGAACGGTTTCGGCTGACTCGCACCAAAGGTGTTCATGATCGCGCTTTCGCCATTTGGCGACAATTCGCCAGTTTCAGCCTGCTTTTGGGTATATTGGTAGGCACGGATCCCCTCAACGGTTCGTGGCCCGATCTTGCCGTCGGGCGGTACGCAAAGCGCTTTCTGAATCGCTACAGCGATCTTCTTCAAGGTCTTGTCGTTCCCTGCGCTTTGACCGCGATCTGGCTTGAACACTGTCGCGTTGGACGTGATCGTCCCCACTATCGGTAGATCACCGAATGAGCCACCTGCCCTCGGCATCTCGCCCTGTGCGCCCATCGTGGAGAAGTCGTTGACCTTCGCCTCGATCGCGAAAGGCAGGCAAAGACGCGTGTAGGATCTGAGCGCATGTTCGGCGTCCGGTTTGGTATTGAACTGGATGCGCTGCTCTTGAATGTAGCGGCGGAAATCGTACCTGCCCCTGAGTACGATCGAGTTGATGGTCGAGGATTCTATCTCGAGCAGCAGCCTGCTATGATAGTTCTCCACGCTCTTGGTTAGAAGTTGGAAGGCTTGGCCGACGATGGTGATCGCCTTGGTCCCTGCATTGACCTGGCCTAGTATTGCCGAGGTCGCCGCTGCGGTATCGCCAATCTGGCTGATCCAGGGCCCTTTTGATCGCTTGCGATTGTCGAGCCATTGCAGATAGGCGTCGCATCGCCGGTCGATGTCGTTCATGCCCTGCTGGACAACCAGGTTCCAGCTATCGACTTGGCAGCTCGCGTTTGGCGCGTAACTCTGGCTGGTTGCCTGCCGGCAGAGATAGCTGAAATACTGGTTCTGTAGTGATTCCGTCCGCACTAGGCCTGGCGCCGTCAGCTCCGATCCGATGCCGTTGGTGAGGTAGTTCTGCTCGCCGTCCTGGCAACCGGCAAGCGCCGTCGCGGCCACGACCAGAAAACCACCGAGGATTGCTACTCGTGGCCAGGACAGACGACGAAACATTTTTCGTCTTTTGTCGCTGGCCAAGGGTTGGCGCGGATATTGCGTTTCTAGGTCGACTAATCGGTCGGTGTGGTTCGGTAACCAGCACGTGACACTCCCGTTACGAGCTGTCCCGAGCCAACCCATTTCGGTCTTAAATGTCTGTTTTCGCAGGGGGCAAGCAAAAAAACTCTTGATTTGAAATTTGAGGCCGGCCGGAATCCAATATTCGGCCATAAGTAGAAATAGCGCAATCGCCAGTCTCATGTCCAACGGCGACACCGAGGTTACCACGATCAACAATGCAAGTCCTAAAGTAGACAGAACAGTAGCGGAAGGACTTGATAGAACTGCTACAGCGTTGAATATGCCGATGATAGTCGGTTCAATATTTTCCTTTGTCTCTCCACGGGCGCGCGATCGAACAACTTGACCAGTCCCATCAGAGAGAATCAGTATTGATTTTGGCATGATTGCCCCCCGGCACCTTGCTACTCGGTCTGCTTCAACGCGGTCTGATATTTGGTCGAATAAAAATCCCAATGTCCGATGGGGGCCGTTGCGTCATCTCGATCGCCAAAAGACCCATGCCGGTCGAAACCTCGGCTCAACTCGCGCTCCAAGCAGTGCGCTTCTATTATGTGGTTCCCGAAGAAATATCAGCCGGTCCCGGCTTGGGAGGAACAGAACCGGCTCGCCGACGGCGATGTTAGTGCGACAAGCCCGAGATGAAGCTCGGCGCGTGATCCTCGTGATCGGCCGCCTCCACATCTTCGATCCCGCATTTGCTGATTTCCTCGATCAGCGAACCTAATGCCAAATCCAGGCAATAGGTTGGAAACTCGACCTTAAGATCCTTGGCGCTGTTGCGTGCATAAGTGACGAGGCGTGCAAGGGAGACCAGCTCGCGCGTGCGATCGTCCATTTCATCGGCAGTTTGTTCAAGAGTGTCGAATGCCATGATCAGTCCTTCATTCCTTGGCGAAGTGCTTGTAGTGAAGGTTAATTTAGAAGTTCGGGAATTGCGCGTGACACAGGCGTGACACAGCTTGGAGTGCGGTATTGGAACTGTTCACAACCACGAACCGCTAGAGAATGTTTCTCCATTGCGCGGTCGAGGCGAACTCCCAATCCAGCGACGGCGGTTGCCGTGTGTTTTCGATGGCAGCGATCGTGTCCAGCAGTCCAAGAGCATCGAGCCGCTTCTGGTTGACAGCGTTGGTCCGCAACAATTTCTCCAGGCGTGTTCGCGAGGCGTGTTCCGGCAGGTTGGCATTGGTGACGATGGTCCGGTAGGTCCGGTCCTTGAAAAACAGTCTTTCGGCACTCGCCCTGAGGCTTGCGTATTCTGCCTCGTGAAGCTCATTCCGCCACATCAGATGGTCGAGCGTTGCAAGCACATTGACCAGGGGTTCCGACAGCGACAGGTAGTTCATCTCCGGCGGCCCGTGGATCTGAGCGACATCGGCATCGTCGACCAGGCCGCCGCTGGCATATTGGGCATAGATTTTACCGACCCCGATCATTCCAAAGGCTGCACATTCCGCAGCCCTCAGCGCCCCCATACTGCTGGCGCCATAGACGCGAACACCGTTCGAGAGGGCGAAGAGGATTTCCTTATGCCAGATCGGAGCAACATCTTCAAAGCAGCCGTCGATCAAGCCGATGACGGTTGCACCTTCCTGGACCGCAACCAGAATATCCCGATGCACGGCCGGACCGCGGATTTCGATGCCGGCCGGAACCAGGCTTGTTACATCCGGAAGCGTGGGGCCGACAAAGACAAGCTTCATAGCGAAAACAGTGCCTTCGAAATACCCCTTGGCCCAAACCGGCGCTTTCGCGCCCCTTGCGGATTTTCAAGGTCGGGAACCAGGACTTTGGCGACCGAGAACGGGAAGTCCGGTGGCGTCAATGGAACCACGATGACGGAGCCAACAGATCTGCTTTGAAGATGCCCGAGTACGGCGTCTAACATTTCGTTCAGGGGGACTGTGTTGGTCGTCTTCAGTGGAGGCCCCGGCTTTGGCTTTGCATTGAAATAGCTCAAAATCTCCCGAGGCAGGGGGCGCTCAAATGTCTCCGGATAGATGTCATCCCGCGCGCCGCTGATATAGGTCAGCCTGGATTGGATCGCTTCCGTGATTGCCCGGATCGCGGCCCGCACAGGATCGGGATGCGCACCGGTTCCCTTGGTCACGTCGATAAAGCGAGGATGGCTCCTTGTCGCAATCGAGGCCGGCGCCAAAAACGCGGCGAAACACGCGATGCCGATATCACTGGTGATGTCGAACAATCGAAGTGCCAGATCTGCGCCATCGATCCTGCCGACGAGGTCATCTATAACAGGATCCTGAAGGCTGAAGGGGTCACAGCAGGTCTCAAGCCGCTGTTCTGCGTCCGCGATGTTCCACAAGGTTTCCGCATCGCGTTCAATGCGCTCCAGCACCCCATGGAAGCTTGCCTCGAGAAGCGTATTCCCGGATGCCAGGCCATCGGACGACTGCCAGAACCGAACGACCTCCGGGGTACGATCCAGGATGACAGCCTCACGGGGAACCCAGGTGTTGGACTTGGACAGAACGTCTTTCCCTCGAACCCACTCGATTGTCTCTTCGTCTGTTATGTCCATCTGCCCTTGGGCGATCAGGCCATCGAGACTGTTGACCGTATGCCCCGCTGCCCGGAGGCTTGCCCGTGTTGCAGTGACAGTGTCGATCGGTGGATTGCCGGCGACGGCACGCTCAAGGGCCTCCATCGTTGCAGAAACCCTAGCATCGGTATCGGTGATGCCCTTGCCATGGTGGATGACGATGGAACGGGCATTCGGAGAGACAGCGCTCCAGACGGGAATCCCGATCGTGTCGAGACCCGTCAGCCTGGAGACACGCGTGATCCCATAACGTAGCAGGAAAGGTGTGACGCGGCTGAGCGTCTCGTCCGCCGAGTAGACACGGTCCGAATATATCGGGGAGGGGGCGATGGCCTCAGGAGGTTCCGGTATCGGCATGAGATCGTTCAGCAATACCATACTCCCAAGGCCACGCCGTTCGCTGGACTATCCGTCGAGATGACCCGAGAAGGCGTCATCTGCTGATTTCACGGCGACAGAAAAATCCACCCCTTTGATGACTACGGCTCCGCCGGCGCGCAGTTTGCTTGCCGCTTCCAGCGGGCTTCCCGCCGGTGGCTGAAACGGGGTGACCGTGCCCGTACCAAGATCTGCAACCCATAGACCGGCTTCTCCGGGCAATCCGATAACGATAACTTTTGCCATGTTTTAAATCCCTCTGTGTTGGAAAGCGTTTTTTAAAAACCTGCTTTTCGCAGGCCATCACGGTAGTGATCTTTCTGCCATTGCTCTTTCAGGGGGACGGCAGCCAGCCATGTATCGACATCGAAGTCGGGATTGGTTTCGCGGGTCTTTCGCACAAAGCTCTTTGCCCGCCTCTGATTGCCAAGCATGGCCCAGCTTGCGGCCGACAGCCGGTTTGCAAGCGCGCTATCAGTCATGCGATCAATGTAGGACAGCGCTTGCTCGTATTCTCCCAGGCAATAGCTCGCTCCGGCTCCCGTCCAGAGGTAGACATCGGGGCTGAGTGGGTTGAGGTCGATGGCCTTTTCGATTTTTTCAAGCGCTTGCGCGGGCTTGGACGCATGAACGAGGGTATCGGCATAATCTGCGGCAACGTCGGCATAATGCGGGCTGAGCGTCTCGGCCAGCTCCAGTGCCTCGACACTTTCATCGATGCCCCCGAGCAGTAGTTTTGCAACGCCGAGCTCTCTGTAGCCGCCGACCATGTCCTGGCCGGCTGCAATCGCCTGGTTGGCATGCCTTTCAGCTTCTTTGAGAAGCTGGGTGTCGCCCCGCGCCGTAATCAGCCATTCGCGGGAATAGGTTCGCGCAATGCCACTCAACGCCGGTGAGAAATAGGGACTGTCATGCAGCGCCGTCCGAAACTCCTTGCGGGCACGGCGGATATCGGGAAGACCGAGGTTCTTCAGATGCCGCTGTCCGAGAAGATAGTGATGGTAGGCCGTCGGGCTGCGCTCGAAATACTCCCGCGCCAGTTCGTTGCGCTCGACCTGGCCCGTGATCGCCATGGAGATCCGGCGGGCGATCTGCCGGCGCTGGGCAGCCAGACTGTCTTTCTCCATGTCATATCGGTCTGCCCAGATAACCTCGTCGTTTGCAAAATAGATCAGCTGCACGAACAGGTTGCATTGAGCGCCGTGGCCGGTCAGCTTCGTGTCCAGCACGTAGGAGATGGAATGTTGTGCGATCGTGTCGGCTTTGTCGGAATGCCGGCCGATCTGAGCGGCCGTGTAGGGGGCGACTACGGACACCGATGTCAGGGAGCAGAGAGCGATGGTGACGTCTTCAATGAGTGCATCGGCGAAAGGCAAGAATGGCTGATTGCCGGCAACACTCTCCACCGGCGGCAGCAGCACCAGCCTTGGGATGGGGCGCTTGAAGCCCTTATCCGCCTTGGCAAAAAAAGGGTCTCCGCTGTCCTGCCGTGGAGCGGACACACCACCGCGCTGCTTCTCGAAGACTTTTCTGACGACATTCAGCGCATGAATGTCCGGGCCAAGCGTCAGGGTGCCCCACAACTTCTGTTTCTGGCCATTGAAAATGTCTCGGGCGGTCCGAACTTTTCCCTCTGTCGAATAGGTTTCCGCAAGCACAGCGACGATCATCTCGTCATCCGGGTCGTGCTGGAAAATCCGCAGGGCTGCCTCCTTGACGAGCGCGATGTCTGAGGCGGATTTCGCGAGCGGAATCGCCGCCATCAAGGTTTCGCGCAGTCGCGTCAGGTGCTGGTACTGCTGCTGCTTGATCCATGCCGAGAGTGTATCTTCTGTGCTCTCGATGCTTTCGAGGAACAGACGGCTGAGCAACCCGACCAGCGCGCGCAGATCGCTGAGCGGATCCGCCGAGGGCAACCTATGGAGCCCAGTGACGTCGCATTGGATCGTCCTATCGTAGAGCTTGATATCGGACGCCGTGATCTCGATAAAACAATGACCCAGTTCCTGTTGGCGGGCCTCGATCCGCGACAGTGTCTTGCGCAGATTGGTATAGGCCTGCGCAGGTTCGACCTTGTCCCATAACAGCCTCGACAGAGCCGAACGCGACTGAGCGCGCTGCGGATGAGCGAACAGATACGCAAGGATGAGCAAGCCCTTTTCGGGAAAGGACACAGCGTTCCCCGACGGATCCAAAAGCCGCAACTCTCCCAATGTCTGCAGCCTGAACGCCATTGCTCCCCGCGACGGTTCGGTGATGGTTGGTCGAAAAGCCGGATGTCGGATTTAGCTGTTCAACGTGAGTTCAATGGCCGGACGGTCTTCATTGGCCATCAATAAGGGGTCGTCCATCTGCGCCATCGCCTTGACCAGTGCTACAATCTTCTGGCGGACTTTTGGGTCGGATATCTTCAGGAAAGACTGATTGAGCGTCACGCCCTCGCGCGATTGCAGGAATTGGGAGACATCATTCATCCCCTGCAAATTCCCTATACCGGCCGTGGTGACTGGATCTTCTCCTTCCTGATGAAAGAAGAAGCTTGGCGGAACGCCCAGGACCGTCGCAATCTTCTGCAGGCGGCTGGCGCCGACCCGGTTCGTGCCCTTTTCGTATTTCTGCACCTGCTGGAACGTGATGCCGAGCTCGCCCCCCAGGCCCGTCTGGCTCATCTTCAGCATGATGCGACGCATCCGGATACGTCCGCCGACATAGACATCGATTGCATCAGGGATTTTCTTCGGGAACATGGATGGCCTCCTAACAACGCCAGGTTTCGTGTCGCCGGTAATGGCACTGCGTTAGCAGGTCGGGTGACACGCATTCAATTTTCGCAGCTTGTATTGAAATTTACAAAAATTCAACCTTTAGTATGGGCAGGGTTCAGAATTCAACAGCTCGCTTTTACAAGGCGAATATAGGCCGGCACCAGCTCCATGACGACAATTCATGTGGTCGGTGACAGAATCGAAGGTGCCGATCGAGGACGTCTGCCATCCCCGATTTTGTGAGTGAGCTCTATCGATCGGCGAACGAGATCTCGAAACTATCAATTTTCGAATGCCGGCGCCTGGCCGAGCGCGCCGCAAGCGTGATTGCCGAGCAGCGGATACATCTCGCGGCCCTCGGCAATATCCTTTCCATGCCATCAAGCGTTGTGGCAGGCATCGATACCATTCTTCCGCAGATCGATGACATGCCCGATCCGCTCATGAGCCACATCCTTCTGGAATGCGCAGATGAAATCCGAAAACTGCATATCCTGAGCGCGAAGACCGATTGATGTAGAATGGAGGGGTCAATTCCTCTCCGTCAGTCTGCAGACCCCTTCCATCATTGCGTCGGCGATTGTTTCCTGAGCTGCGACCGAGTGGAGGTGTCAACGCGCTGAGTGAGGCTAGCGATGCCGCACTGGTTTTACCGCCACCGCGTGTTTGCGGCGCGAAGCGCCAGCAAAGATAGGAAAAGCGATCTGGATCCGAGGTCAACACGAACATGGAATGCAACTTCGGGGGCAGTCGGTCCCGATTGCCGCCTGGTGGCGGCGCTACGCTAAATCTCCTGCGGCTGCCCGGGAGCCGAACTTGCATGCGCGAATTCCCGAACCGTGGCTAGGCCACCGCCATGCTCGGTTCTCCGATATGCTCTTCTTGAGCTTTTCGTCCGCATGGTAAACCTTGCCAGGGAACGCCCTACGTCCACGGCCGGTTGACCATCAAAGTCTCAGGCCGAGACGTTTGCAGCCTCGGCCCCTACTGGAAAAAATGGGGCCGACTGGCGGTCAGTTGGCCTCATGGGCAGATAGGTGACATTCAACACGCAGTGGAGCTCTCACCCTTTGGTGAGGCCCTTCGAGAGGTCCAGCGGGAATAGGCTGGTATCTGGATCGGCGTCGATGCTGCTTCGCGCATCTTGCACCGGCAAGAAGTGGTTCAGCTTTGCGCTGCATCGTGCACGAATTTCCCCTCATACCGGACGCGAAAATTGCGACGCTCAGTCTCTTCTCGGAAGCACAGGAAAATCAGCTCGAGATCGCTTTCATTGTCGACACGCCCAAGCAGGCACAGAGTGACAACAGCTGATTCCCGATAACTGCCGCTCAACTTGATAGCCGCGCTTCTGATTTCGTTGATGCCGAGATCGTTCCGGCTGTCGCTGCGCTGGTAGACCAGCCAGAAACGTGTTTTCTGCCAGATCGATCGCAAGGCATCGGAAACTTGTTCGTTAAACGCCGCGGAGTTCATGGCGGGGTGCCAGGACACAGTAAGCTCGTCGTTCTCGCCGTACACGTTGAAGTAGCCGTCGAAATCGATGTCGCTCGACAGCCGTTCCTCAATCATCTCGAATGCAGTGGTGTCGGTGATTGGAGTTCTGAATAATACGGCCATGGGACGCCCAAAATGGTCGTTAACGGGATTGTGGCGACTATGCCGTGAGATGCACCGCACCCGCAGAAAAGACGAGAAATTGCAAAAGAGGATCGCTTATGGCGCCGGCTTCTTCTTTGGCGCCGGCAGGAGGCCATCTCGCTGGAGTTGCTTGCGAGCAAGCTTGCGCTGACGGCTAATTGCCTCGGACTTCTGACGCGCCCGCTTCACGGATGGCTTCTCAAAAGCTTCCCGCAATCGCATTTCACGGAAGACGCCCTCACGCTGGAGCTTCTTCTTCAACACACGAAGCGCCTGATCAACATTGTTATCGCGAACCAATACCTGCATTTAAAACCTTTCGACGCCTGCAATGCCGCAAGGGGCCGGCGGCAAGGTATCTTCTTTCCCGATTTTTGCCAGTGGCCAGTGCCACGATTTTCATGAGGGTTCGGAATTTATTATGCTGCTGCACCAAGGCAGACGCTCGGGAAATCGCCAGGCTAAGCGGGCCGTTGAGTGGCCGCTTAGCCTTTGTTTGGTGTCTTGGCAGAACTGGAGCGGACCGTCGAAGGAATACGGACTTCGAGCGTTTGGTTTGCCCTGATACCAATAGGCTCGCCAGTCTAGACCAAGAGCATTTGAAAGCTCATTTGCACCCAGATGGGGAAATGATATCCGCATCTGGGTGCAGCTCTTTGGCTCGCGAGCCTCACTACCGGGCTGCCTATGCTGCTTCCCAGACCTGGTTCAGTATTTTCGCCGCAAGCGCCGCTTTATCCTGCGGTAGGAAGCGACCGTAATGCTGCTGAACAACATCCGGCGTGTCCTGGATGGCATAGCTGGCCTGCTCGTACGACCCGGTCTGCTTGAGGATGTGCGTTGCCAGAATATCCCGAAGATTATGCGGTCCATGAGGCAGCAACCCCTTGATGGCGCCGCGGCCGGTATAGGGGTTATAGATACCATAGCGTTGGATCACGGTTCGCCAGGCCTCGTAAAATTTCGTCGAGTCGTATGCCGCATTGATGCTTGTCATCTTCACTGTCTTGACGAATAGGGTGCCGGGATCCTTTGCCGCACCGAGCAGCACACCGCGATGGCGATCGATATAGGCCTCGAGGTATTTGTAGAGGTCGAGCAGGTCCGGCAGGATCAACCGGAACGGCTTTTGCCCGAAGAAGGATGAGGCTGAGTTCTTGAAGGCAACCGACGGGATGAGGACCTCCCATCCGTTCTCTCGATCGCTCCAGCGCAGTTCGCCGCATTTCAGGTCTTCCAGCCGTCGTTCTGATGTCGGAAAATGCCCGCGCGGGCACAAGCGAAGCTGTCGAAGGTTCTTTTGCCGGAGTCCCAGATGCAGGCCGAGGCGCAGCAGCAGGAAGGATCGAACAGCCTCCGCCGCCGGCCGGGGATAGCTGTTTTCGTCCGGCATGCGCTTCAGGATCTCGTCGGTGATCTTGCGATATTCTGCCAGCGGGCTGTCCGCCTCAAGGATCACCATGATTGGCTCGAACGGGTCGCGATGAACGCGCATGACCCGCTGGATTTCCTTCGAGCGATTGGCGGCATGCCGGTGGAATGCATCGCATGCGCCGTGCCAGTCGCGCAACGCAAACTCGATCTCCTCCGGCGCTATCAGCCCTTCGATTGGCTGAACCTTCTTCAACAATTCCGGATGCTGACGGATCCAGCCGACCTCGGCACGGGTCAGCGCCATTGCCACCATCAACATGTCTTCTTCCCACTTGGTATAGAAGCCACGCCGCTGCTCGCGCCATTGCAGGTACCAGTCCCACACACCTGGGAAGATCAGCAGGCCAAAGGTCAGTTGGCTGAGCGGAACGCCGCGCCCTTTGACAATGCCGGCGGGCGAGGCGGCGAGCGCCCCGAACATGAGGCCGAGATGCTCGACCTTCTGGGATGCGGTTTCCTCGCCCCATACCCCGTTGCGTTGAAAGCCGATCGCCGTCAGCGTCGATGTCTTGAAGCGGATCAGATCGGCCATCTCCATAGCCAGCCGCGGCGGCGCATCGACGACGCCTGACAGGAGATCAGGATCTTCAAAGGTTTCCGTATTGTGGCTCGTGCTGTCTGGAATGATTTGCGATCGGGGTGACAGAGCTACTCCGCCATAAGTGACGCCTGGAAACCGAATTGCATAACGCTGTTTGATCGCCGCCGCTTGGTAGCGGCGATAGTCGGTTGAGCCCGAGATGATGACCCTGCGCACCCATTCGATGATTTCCTCCCGCTTGGAGAATGACAGGTTGCTGAAATCGTCCGGCAGATGCCAGGCGAGGCGGCGCCGTTCCGCAGCACTGATGTCACCCATATCATGGCCGTGAAGGGAGCGGGATTGGTGCGGCAACTTCGCCTTGAAATAGCCTTGCACCAGTCGATAACGCCGCTCGATGCGGGACAGGATCTCGAAGCTCGTCAGAGATCGCGGTGCGCGCTCACCCTGAACCCATGACAGCAGAGTTTTTTCGTCGAAAGTCTCGCCTAGGCGAACGACGGCGCGATACAGTTGCCAGTAGCTCTCGCCGAACCGGCGCATTTGATAAACCAGCGCATCCTGAAAGCTGGACGGATCATCGGTCGCGTCGAACAATTGCTCAGGAAAGGGACTGATCGGTTTCGGTTGTGGCCCTCTGGGCACTGACGAAGATGGACCCGGGGTCTTGTCGGGGATGATCTGCCGCGGCCTGGAGCGCGTCGCAGTTTCCGACTTGCGCGGAACGTTTTTTTTCGATTTCGCACGTGGTTTTGTGGACCGTATGTCCTCGACGGCAGGCGGCTCTCCGAGCCAGCGGATAATAGCATCCAAGCCTGGACGGAGCGCCTTCTTCAGTTCTGCCGTCAACTCTTCTTCAATCCCGCAGGCGTGTCCGATCGTCGTCCAGTCGATGCGACCATTCAAGATTGGTGGTGACTTCCCATAAATGATCAGGTTAGCAAGATACGGCCGGACATTCTCCAGCGCCCGTTTCGAAGCGATCGGTGCGATACGCACTTCGCAGAACGCCAAGATTTTCTGCTGAAAATGACGTGATGAAAGATCTTGTTTGGGCATGCTCGTTCCAATTTACGCGGCACCAGTGTGGAGGGCGAGCGCGAATAAGAGGTAGCCCTTAAAAAAACATTTAGATTAGCGGTGCTCTGCCAGCCGAGGTGCTAAACAGAGGAAGTTCGGTCGGCATGCGTATTGAACTATAAACAGATCATTGACTTCTTAATGATACTTATTGGTATCATTTTATTTGACGGGTTTGTAATTACGAGATATGTAAACGTATCAAAATAAAGTAAGTGAACTGTTTAGGTATCACGATGAAGCCGGGATCAGAGGCTCTTATTGAAATAGGTCAGATGCTAAAGGCGGCGCGCAAAGGCGTGCGACTCACGCAGGAGCAAGTTGCGGATCTTTCGGGGATATCACGTCCGCGGTACCGCGAGATTGAAGCTGGAAGCAGCGCTGCTCGCACGACCACGCTGATCAACATTGGTCGCGCGCTCGGGCTCGAACTGATGCTCATTCCGCAGGCTATAGTCCCGGCGGTTGATGCCCTGCTGAAGCCAGATGGCGACGAAGATGACCTTCCTGCTTTCGTCGTCAGTCCCGATGGTGATGCCAATGCCTGATGCCCCTCTCGATCCAAGATCCATATCGTCACTTGAAGTGCTGCTGAATGACCTGAAGGTCGGCACAATCGTTAGGACGCCGGGCGAATTCAATGCGTTTAACTTCGAGGACAGCTATCGCAAGACGGGTGGCTTCCCAGTCTTCAGTCTGTCTTTCCGCGCGGCAAACGGCGGTTTACGCAAGGACCCGAAGCCTGTCGCAAGAGCTTTGCCAGCGTTTTTTGCGAACCTTCTTCCTGAAGATAAACTGCGTGAGGCGATGGAAAGGCACCATGCAGGTAGCGTGCGTGCGGGAAATGATTTCGATTTGCTCGCGGCACTTGGGTCGGATCTGCCGGGGGCTGTCCGGGTTGTGCCGAGCCAACGGACCGTTGATCGTACTGAAGATCTACCGACTGCCAGGCCGAAGGCCCGGTTTTCGCTCGCGGGTGTGCAGATGAAACTTTCCGTCATCAAGAACACAGGTAAGGGTGGCGGCCTGACTATACCCTTAGGGGACGAGCAGGGCTCATATATCGCCAAGTTTCCCTCGACATCGTTTCCCGGCGTCTCGGAAAACGAACATGCCAATCTCGCCTTGGCCGAAGCGATTGGCATGGAAGTGCCAGAACACGAACTCGTCGAGCAATCGGAATTCGAGGGTATCCCGGAGGAATTCAAAACGCTGTCCGACGGAAAAGTCCTGCTCGTCAAACGCTTCGATCGCAGCACTGGAGGCAAGCGAATCCATATAGAGGATTTCGCCCAGGTGTTTGGCATCTATCCCTCACGAAAATATGAAGGTGCCGCCTATCACGATATTGCCGCCGCCCTCGGGATTGCTGGGTCCACTTCGGCCGCACTCGAGTTCGTCCGCCGACTGGCTTTGGCTGTGACTACGGGCAATGGCGACATGCACCTCAAGAATTGGTCGCTGATCTATCATGGGAAGGGCGACAAGCCAGCACTCGCTCCCGTCTACGATGTGCTCTCGACTGTCCCCTACATTCCGTCGGACGCCATGGCGCTGTCGCTTGCAGGTGAGAGGCCTTTCAAGGCAATGAACGCCCAGCGATGGAAAGCCTTCGCTAATCGTGCGCGACTGCCGGAAGCTGCTGTCATGAAGGCGGTGATCGATACAGTTGAGCGCGTCAACCAGTTCTGGTGGTCCCTGCCGGAACGTGGCGAAATTCCCGAAAAGGTGCTGGATCGGATCGATACGCATATAAAGCTGATGACGCCGATACTCGGCACTTGCGCCGGGTAGGCATTATTATCTACCGGGAGGTGTTTGCAACCTGATCGCAGGTCCATGCTGGAGAAGTGCCGGGCGGGTCGACGGTTCAGATCCCATCAAGGCGACGGATTTAGCACCTCATAGGAACAACACCGATAGTCTTCAGTCGGTTCGAGGTGTCGGGACGCCGGCATGGCGATGTTTGGTGGTAGAAGCGCAGAAACGACGAGACCGCGCAATTGTTCTGCGGTGGGGCTTAGGGGGCGCCGAACCGTGCGTAGACTGGGCCGGAAAGCTGGAGTATGGCGGACGTAGGAACCTTGTGAGCCGAAAGAAAAACCATGACAGACCTGAACCAAGCCTTGCCCAACCGGAAAATACGGATTCGGAAGACGGGGGTATGGCCGGGGGTATTTTCCTATCTCGGGGGTCTGATGCTGCTGGCGGTGGCCGGGTTCATCGGGGCGTGGCAGGCGCCGGGCGTGGTCAATGACTGGCTGGTGGCGAGCGATCCGGTAGCGGTGCCCGACGCAGTGATCAGCGATGGGGAATGCCATGCGCGGCGGGTGGTGTTCGTCGATTGCTCAGCCCATATCGCCTACGAAATCAATGGCACGAGCGTGGAGCGCGATATCGATTTGATGTTCGTGAATTTCCACACCGGCGACTATGAGGTCGACGTGGTGCGTTCGGCATCGCAGCCCGACCGGGCGGCGCTGTCGCTGGGGCTGGACATGCTGTGGAACCGCACGCTCGTGGACAGTGCCCTCGTGCTGGTGGGCGCGGCAGCAGGGTTTGGCCTTCTCGCGGGGGGCGCCAAGAGCGATCGCAGCCGTCGGTTGGCGCGGCGGGAAACCAGGCTGGATCTTCGGGAAGTCAAAGTGGCCCAAATCAACCCGGTCTTGACCGGCAAGTATGTGCAGTTCCAATACGGCACCGACCGCAAGGGCAAGCCGCTCCTCACGTTGTCGCACTTTGGCAGGAAGGAAGAGCCCTATTGGCTCTACGGACAGCGCGGGATGGCGCTGGCGGCGCTGCCGGAAGGGGCGAGCGTGCCGGTCCTACTCGATGCGGAACTCAAGCGGCTCGATGCCTCGCCACCGGAGATCGCAACGATTGCGGCACGGTTGAAGCAGATGATGGCGGGGGCTTGAGGAAGGCCCCTTCTCGGCTTCCGTGCGCATCACTTCCAATTCGCGGATGTTGAGCCGATGGCCGAAGGTTATGACCTCGACGCGCTCAAAGGACGTCCGCCTCGACATGGTTCCGGTGGAAGGCGTCGGTTGGAAAATTTGCACAGCTAGAGTGGCTTTCTATCTTTTGTATTCGGCTGTAATCATTCGTCGAAGCGCTGTGTTTGCGAGCAGTTGATAGGGGCAGAGCAGCTTATTCCATAGACGCTCGCATCCTGCCGAGGTGATTTACGGGAGTGAAACTATGGAAGATGAGTGGCGGGTAGGAGTGCTGTTCTCCCGCAGCGGCGTGACGCAGGTCACGGAAACCGAGCATTTTCTGGGAACAGCCCTTGCCATTGAGGAGATCAATGCAGCAGGCGGCGTGCTTGGCAAGCCGATCGTCCCCGTCGCCTATGATCCCGGCGGCGACAATGCCGCCTATCGCAATTTCGCGCGGCGGCTTTTGACAGACGATGATGTCAGTATTATTTTCGGCGGGTCGATGTCTGCCAGCAGAAAGGCGATCCTGCCGATTGTCGAGCGGCATAATGGCCTTCTGTTCTACCCGTCCATGTACGAAGGCTTCGAATATTCGGAGAACGTCGTTTACACCGGCGCCACGCTCAACCAGAACACATTCGCGCTTGCCGAATATCTGCTGCGAAATCATGGGCCGCGCATTCTTTTCGTCGGCGCGGACTACATTTATCCACGCGAATCCAACCGCGTCATGCGCGACGTCGTCGAAGCTAAGGGCGGCGAGGTCGTCAGCGAGCGCTATATTCCCATCAATGCCGACGACGAGACGTTGCACTCCGTTGTCGCCGACATAGTCCGCCTGAAACCCGATGCGGTCTTTTCAACGATCATCGGCCGGCCGGCGCAGAAGTTCTATCGCATGTATGCCGAAACTGGCATTGACCGCTCCAAGGTCCCGATTGCGAGCCTGACGATGGCGGAAACGGAAATTCGCGAAATAGGCGCAGGCTATTGTACCGGCCACATACTGTCGGCGACCTACTTTCAGACCGTGGAAACCGCTGCCAATGATCACTTTGTCAGTGCATTTAAAGACCGCTTCGGCCCTGAGGTCACCACCAGCGTCTGGTCGCAGCCGGCCTATGTCCAGGTTCACCTGTTTGCGCGCGCCCTTGCACGAGCAGGCTCCCTCGAGCCGCATCGCATCTCGGAGGAGATCCTCGCGGAAGATTATCTCGCGCCGGAAGGACGATTGAGCTTCGACACCGACACGCGGCACCTCTGGCTACATCCACGGATCGGTGTGGCGCGCGCAGACGGCCTGTTCGACATCGCCTGGCAGGCGCCGGGACCCGTCCGCCCCGATCCCTACCTGACGGCATCACGGTTTGAAGACGTCTGGCTGGAGGCCTGAGATGGCGGGACCCAGCAGGATCATGCAGGACTTGCGGCGCGCCCGCGTTCTCGTTGTCCATCCGCGCGACGAGGATGGCGACACGCTGGTCGCCCACCTCAAGCGTCTTGGCTGCGAGGTGCGCGCGACTTGGCCTCTGCCGTCCATCCTGCCGCCGGATGTCGATACACTGTTCCTGCATGTCGAGGAGGTTCCAACCGAACATGCACTGCAGATTATCGAACAGCAGCAACCCGCCATCATCGCGATCGTTACCTATGAGAGCCCCACTATCTTGCAGGCTATTATTGACCTCAATGCCCACGGCGTTGTCAGCAAACCGCTGCGGCCGCTTGGTATCCTCACCCAGTTCGCACTGGCGCGCTATCGGCAAAGTTATGAGAAGCGACTGGCCGGCAAGGTCCAGAAACTGGAAGACACGCTGAAGGGACGCCGTCTGGTCGATAGAGCCGTGGCGGCGCTGCGTACAATGAATAGCCTCGACGAGGAAGCCGCCTACAAGCTCCTTCGCGATCAGGCGACGGCGAAGCGAGTGCCGATGGCAACCGTCGCGGAATCCATCATCGCGGCACAAGAAACCATGAAGAGCCTTGGCTTATCGATTGGCGGAAAAAACGGCCAGTAGGGCGTTAACAGATTGTTTCAGCAACAGAAAAATTAGCGCGACCGTCCGGCTTGACGACGGCGGTCTTCTGTGACAGTCTTTTGGCAACGAGCAAGATTGCTCAGCGGCAGGGCTGCCGCTTTCACATGTTGGCTATGTAGCCTCTGGTTCACGGATTGATTTCCGTGCCAGAGGTTTTTTGCGTTTGGAGATAACTTTGGTTCCCAAGATCTCAACCCCGCGCCCGTTGTCAGTCGCGACTGTGCAGTTCGAGCCGATTGTTGGCGAGAGCGCTCGCAACCTTGCTGCGATCAATCGACTGGTGAGAATCGCAAAAGCCGACGGCGCGGATATCGTGGTTCTGCCGGAGCTAGCCGTCAGCGGCTATAACTTCCGTGACGCCGAAGAGGTGGAAGCCCTGTCGGGTGCGGTTCCGGGCGGTCCGGGCGCGGACGTTCTCTGTCAGCTCGCGGCCGAGCTTTCGATCTATGTCGTCAGCGGGATTGCCGAACGCGACGGCGGTCGATTCTACAACAGCGCCATGATCTGCGGGCCGCAGGGCTTCATCGGCAAGTATCGCAAGCTGCATCTCTGGAACAACGAGCACCGCTACTTCGAAAAGGGAAATATCGGCCTGCCCGTGTTCGACCTGCCGTTCGGGCGGGTTGGCATCGCCATCTGCTACGATGGCTGGTTTCCGGAAACCTTTCGCTCGCTCGCGCTGGCCGGCGCCGAACTCGTCTGTGTGCCGACCAACTGGGTGCCGATGGCCGGCGCCGAGAGCGTCGCTGAGCCGATGGCGAATATCCTTCACAAGGCGGCGGCCCATTCGAACGGCATGTTCATCGCCTGCGCCGACCGGACAGGGACGGAGCGCGGACAGCGCTTCATCGGCCGCAGCCTGATCATCGGGCCTGACGGCTGGCCGATATCCGGCCCTGCAAGTGCGGATCGCGAGGAGATTCTCCTCGCGAAAATCGATCTGTCGAGTGTCGCGGAGACCCGGGCGCTCAACAGCTTCAACCATCTGCTCGGCGATCGCCGGGCGGATGTCTATGGCTAATACCTAGCCAAAACCAACCAAGAAAAAGGGGAACAAAATGAAACACAGAATCATCGCTCTTGCTTTGGCCTCCACGGCTTTTGCCACGGTTGCCTATGCCGAAGACCCGATCAAGATCGGCGTTCCGGTCGGACTGTCCGGCGCAAACAGCGTCGTCGCACCCTCGGTCGTGCAAGCGGCTGAACTGGCCGTCGAGGAAATCAACGCGAATGGCGGCGTTCTGGGCCGCCAACTGCAGCTGGAGATCGCCGACGATGCATCCGGCGCCGCCGGAGCACAAAAGGCATTCGACGCGCTTGTGTTCCAGAAGGAAGTGAACGTCGTCATCTCGATGGAGACGAGTGCTGCGCGCAACGCTGGCCTGCCGATCATCAGCAAGGGCGACGTGCCTTACATCTATACCTCCTTCTACGAAGGCAAGTCCTGCAACACCAACCTCTTCGTCAATGCCTGGGTGCCTGAACAGCAGGTTCCGCCGGTCGTCGACAACTTCGTCAACAAGCAGGGCGCAAAGAAGTTCTTCCTCATCGGATCCGACTATTCCTTCGGCCGCGGCATGCTGACATTCGCCAAGGACTACATCACGAAGACTGGCGCGGAAGTCGTCGGTGAGGATTATTTGCCGATGGACGGCAGCGACTGGACAGCGATCATCTCCAAGGTGAAATCGTCCGGCGCAGACGCCATCATCACGTCGACGGCCGGGGGTGCTCCGAACGTCACGCTGACCAAGCAGCTGCGCTCGGCTGGCATCAACGTGCCCTATGGCAACCTGGCGGTCGACGAAGGCACGGCCAAGAGCATGGGCGCTGAAGCCAAGGACATCTTCCTGTCGGCATCCTACGTCACCGGCATCGACAGCGCCGAGAACAAGTCGTTCCTGACCGCGATGGAAGAGAAGTTTGGCAAAGACATGCGTACGCCGAACGATCTTTCCGTCCCCCAGTACGAGGCGATCTACCTCTACAAGGCGGCGGTCGAGAAGGCTGGATCGACCGATACGGCTGGCGTGGTCGAAGCATTGCCCTCAGTATCGTTCAAAGGCCCCCGCGGCGAAATCTCCATGAGCAAGCAGCACCATGCGCCACTGACGATGTATCTTGGCCAGGTGAAGGACGATGGCAGCGTCGCGGTCGTTGACAGCTTCAAGGACGTCGATCCAGGCGACCAGTGCCCCAACCTTTGATCTTGCGCGAGGTGGGGCCTTCGTGCCCCGCCTCCAGCATTGGGAGATTCGCCGTGACACTCATTCTTGACATCCTCAGTACCGCAGCCATCCTGTTCATAGTTTCCGCGGGGCTGCTCGCAATCTTCGGCGTGCTGAAGATCATCAATTTCGCGCACGGCGCATGGTTGACCATCGGTGCCTATTGCGCCGTAGTCGTCGCCGGTTTGGGAATTAACCCCTGGTGTGCACTTCCCTTAGCCTTTGTGGTAGGGGCGGCGTTGGGCGGGTTGACCGAACATTTCATAGTGCGGCCGCTCTATCGCCGCCCGCTCGACGCCATCCTGGCGACTTGGGGCCTCGGCATCGTCATTGGCCAGTTGATCACGCTCTGGTTTGGCCGCGACGTGCAGTTCACGCCGGCGCTTTTGGCCGGCGCGGTCACCGCTTTCGACGTCACCTATTCGCTCTACCGCCTTTTTGCAATCGTCGCGGCGCTTATACTGGGCCTCGGCTTTGCCTTCCTTCTTGACGGCACGCGCCTCGGTCTTTCCGCGAGAGCCGTCATCATGAACGAGACGCTGGCGCGCGCGCTCGGCATCGACACCGAGAAGGTCCGGCTGGCGACCTTCATGAGCGGGACCGGTCTCGCCGCGCTCGCGGGGGTACTGCTTGCGCCTCTGACCAGCGTCGATCCCAACATGGGCGTCGCCTGGCTGACCGGCGCTTTCATGCTGGTCATGGTCGCAGGCTCTTCGTTTGGCGCACTGGCTGCCGCCTGTCTCGTCTTCGGCGCCGCCCAAGTCCTTATTAGCATTTATTTCAGCCCCGTTGTCGGCGGCATGGCTGTTGCCGTGCTCTGCGCCGTGACGTTGCGCATCCGCCCGAAAGGATTCGCCCGTGCTTGATCGACGCAATATCCGTCTCATCCTCTTGGCCACACTAGCGGTGAGTGCGGTCCTCCTCATCGTGTTCGGGCCGACGTTCCTCGGTCGCTTCAGCCTCAACGTGCTGACACGGTCGATGATCTACGCGATGCTCGCCATTACCGTCGATCTTCTCTGGGGTTATACCGGCGTGCTCACCTTCGGCCAGGCCGCATTCTTCGGGATCGGGGCCTATGCCACGGCGATGGTGCTCACCCATCTCGGCTCCAGCCCAGCGTTCTTCGCCTTGGCGCTTGTCGTGGCAATCCTTGTTCCCCTGATCTTCGGCCTCGCCGTCGGCTGGCTCTCTTTTTATCACGGATCGACGCCGCTCTACGCGACGGTGATCTCGCTCGTCGTACCGATCGTCGTAACGCAGATGGTGTTTTCCGGCGGTGTCTGGACGGGTTCTTCCAGTGGTCTCGTCGGCTATGAAACGCTGCCTCTCGGTCTTGCTGGGTATTTTAGACTGACGGGGGTATGCCTCGCCATCTTCGCGGTGCTGGCCATCGTTTTCGTTCGCTCGGATGCCGGACGCCTGCTAGCCGCAGTGCGCGATAACGAGGCGCGCGTCGCTTATCTCGGCATGAACCCGGCAAGGCTGAAAATCGCGCTGACCGCGGTGCTTGCCGGCGTCTGCGGGCTTGCCGGGTTTCTTTTTGCAAATGCGTCAGGCGTCGTGGCTCCGGAAAACACTGGCTTCGTCTTTGGAACCGAGCTCGTGGTCTGGACGGCCCTTGGCGGCCGCGGAACGATCGTTGGCCCCCTGTTCGGCGCGATCGGCATCGATTACTTGAGCGCCAACCTGTCCGGTGACCTACCCTTCCTGTGGCAACTGATCATCGGCGGACTCTTTGTCGTGATGATCATCCTGCTGCCTGGTGGTCTTGCCTCACTGGTCACCCGTTTTCTGAAAGTGGGCGGAGGCGAAACAAAGCTGAGTGCCACACCGATGCGACCGTTCGACAAGCGGGCTGACGATGCGAGCCTTCTGTCGATCCGCAAGCTCGGCAAGTCCTATGGCGCCCTGTCGGTCCTGAAAGGCATCGACTTGGAAATACGTGCCGGCGAACTGGTTAGCCTCGTCGGCCCCAACGGCGCCGGCAAGACAACCTTGATGCGCTGCCTCTCTGACGGCAGGGAGCAGGTCGAAGGCGAGGTTCATATTCTCGGAAGGAACATTGCCGGCTGCACGCCCCAAGATATCGTCGCCCTTGGGGTGGGACGCAAGTTCCAGGTCGCCAGCATCTTCGACAGCATGTCGATCGGCGAATGTTTGAAGATGGCGCGTTTCAGTCATCAAAGGCCGAGCCCGGCGCGGTCGCTCGCCGAGATCGCGCTGCCGGCGCCGACGGTGGAGATCTTGCAGCTAACCGGCATGGCCGGCATGCTTGATAAGCCGGTATCGTTGCTCTCGCACGGACAGCGGCAGGCACTGGAGCTGGCGATGGTCGTTGCGCTGCAGCCGCGCGTTATCCTTCTCGACGAGCCAACCGCGGGCCTCACCAAGACAGAACGGATGACGATCGGCACCATCCTGAAGAGGCTTACCGACGAGATGGGTTTTGCGGCAATCTTGGTCGAGCACGACCTCGACTTCGTGCGCGAAATATCGAGCCGCATCGTCGTTCTCCATCAGGGCAAGCTCGTTCTCGACGGGACCGTCGAGGAGGTTGTCAATTCCGAAACTGTCCGCACGATCTATTCACGAGGCGCCCATGGCTGAGGTCGTAAAACTCGAGCTCGACGGCGTGGCGAGCGGATATGGCGTCATCGACGTCGTTAACGACGTGTCGCTGTCCATCCCCTCCGGAGAAATCTTCGCGCTCCTCGGCAAGAACGGGATGGGCAAGACGACGCTGCTGAAGACCATCCTGGGTTTCTTGCGCATGAGCAGCGGGACGATAAAGGTCGACGGCGCGTCAATCGCCGGACGAAAGCCTGCTGAACTCATCGCCTCTGGTATCGGTTATGCCCCGCAGGAGTTACCGCTCTTCCAGGATCTTGCGATCCGCGACAATCTGCGCCTGGCGCTCAGAAGCGACAAGCTTCTGGCCGATGCGCTCGACCAGGTCTACGGCTACTTTCCGTTCCTCAAGGATCGTCTTGACCAAAAGGCCGGAACGCTCTCGGGCGGCGAACAGAAGATGCTCATCCTTGCACGTGCTCTGATGCTGCGCCCGAAGCTGCTTCTGATCGACGAAATTTCCGAGGGCCTGCAGCCTTCCGTCGTCCAGAATATCGCCAAGGCGCTGAAAGAAGATCGTGAGAGACGCGGCACGACTGTGCTGCTCGTCGAGCAGAACCTCGACTTCGCACTTTCGGTCGCGGATCGGTGGGGCATTCTCAAGCTCGGGGTCATCCAGGAAGTCAGCGTGAATGGTGCCGACAGCGTCGGGCGCGTCATGCAGCATCTGAAGATCTAGGAGGCGGCTGCCATGGAGGACCGGTGGAACGCGTTCGCGCCTTATCCACACGCAGAGGTACAATGCGCAGACACCGGTCCTTTGTGTGGACTTCGTCTGGCGGTGAAAGATCTGTTCGATGTTGCCGGCTATCCGACGGCAGCCGGCAATCCGGTGCTTCTGGCCGCTTCTGGCATCAAGACGCAGACTGCGCCCCTCGTCCAGACACTGCTTGATGCCGGCGCTCAATTCGTCGGCAAGGCTAATACCGACGAGCTCGCCTATTCGCTAATCGGCGATAACATTCACTTCGGCATGCCGATCAATCCAGTCTATCCGGACAGGATACCCGGCGGCTCCTCCTCCGGCTCGGCTGTCGCCGTCGCAGCAAAATTGGCGGATATCGGGCTTGGCACGGATACGTCGGGCTCGGTCAGGCTTCCCGCCGCAGTCAACGGCCTGGTCGGCTGGCGGCCAACACATGGCAGCTTGAACACCGATCGCCTTCGGCCACTGGCACCGAGCTTCGACGTGCCGGGATTCATTACCGCGCGGCTCAAGCCTATGACAGCGGTCATGGACGCCGTTGGACTGCCTTTGACCGTGGGTCGACTGTGCTCCATACTCATCGTGGAGGATGTGATGCAGGCTATCGAACCCGGTGCGGCCGAGGCAATCGTTGTGAGCATCAAATCATCCGGCCTGCCGATGCAGACCGTCCGCTCCGTTGCTTCCATTAGCCTCGACGATCTCGCCGCCGCTTTTCTTACCATCCTGCAGAAGGAGGCTTGGGAGAGCAACAGGATCCTCTTCGAGCAGCATGGCTCGACTATCGCGCCCGGCATCGCCGCTCGACTTCTCGCTGGATCGCACCGCGGTGCGGTCGATGTTCAGGAAGCGCGTCGAATATGCAGCGCATTTCGGAACCAGACGGCGCAACTTCTCGCCGGTTGCAAGCTGATGGCGCTGCCCACCCTGGCGATCGACGCACCACCGCGCGATGCAAGCCCGGACCAACTCACGGCTTTTCGTTCGGCAAGCATCCGGTTGCTGTGTCTTGCCGGTCTCGGGGGCTATCCGCAGCTGGCATTCCCGGCCTCCGGTGGGGGTCGGGAACTCTCACTATCCCTTATGGGTGCACCGAATTCCGATCGTGTACTCGTGGAGACGGCGAACCGGTTGGCCATTCCGCAAATATGATCAGGACATCGCGCGGGGCGGATCGCTTTATAGACAACGGCGGGCACATGAATGACG
>Ga0307513_10001339_pt1 | contig 35685 bp, 36 predicted proteins | sample 15_EM_MG_FD_202174 | JGI IMG/M metagenome (GOLD analysis project Ga0307513, IMG submission 202174) | Populus trichocarpa ectomycorrhiza microbial communities from riparian zone in the Pacific Northwest, United States - 15_EM | ecosystem: Host-associated > Plants > Roots > Unclassified | place... | reverse complement strand
GCGTCAGGACGTAAGGAACGTTGCGACGCAAGTCAGGACGCACAGGACGCACGGGACGCAGAATATCCGGCGCTTGCGTCAGGACGCAACGCCGGCGGATCAGACGCAAGATCCGTTTTTGCTGATGTTGGTTATCTTATTCCAGACAAACCAATCTGCTAAATTATAGTCCCCTTCTCACGAGAAAGTGCTCCAGCGGTCATTTCTTGTATCTAAATTGAGTGCTGGATAGTTAACAACATCGCAAAGGGGACTTCTAGCACCTGGAATAATCTCTTGGCTGGATATGTGCCTGCAAGCCGGTGGTTCGCAAATGTTCTTTCACATCTGAATTGTCTTGTGTATCATTTTCTATCTCGTTATATGCCCCATGGTCTTCAATCTCCAGCTCGAGATCAGATTCATAGTCTGAGGCTTCCAAATCGACATTTTCATGCCGTCTGAAAGCAGTCACCTGCTGTGCCCCTGGGTCTGCAGTTCCACAGATTGAGAGGGATAGAACAATATCAAGATGCATTGTTTGAAGGTGCTTTTCATATGCAGCTGCCTGTTGATAGTGTCGCCTGCAATAAGGATACTTGGTTGAGTTTGAGGTCATTGTCGTCACATGTGGTGTTTTTCTTTCAAGTGGTCTGATGGAGCGGAAGTGTGCTGATGAGCCAAGATGGCCTGCGGCTGAGTTAGTCTTTCAAGAACAAAAGCCAACTTCGTTCAACCGGCTGGGGTTAACTTCAAGCTTGTTTGATAAGATGGCGAACAGGTGCGCTTGTTCAAACTGTTATCCACTACTATTGACTCTGAATATCAACTTGTGAAATAAACTTCGAGGTTGACGCGCTGCTCTTAACTGATATTCCCGTCATCTTGTCAAGATGGAAGGTAAATGTTTGGGAAGGTCTTGGCTCTGGGTTGTGGCTCCTGTACAGTTCCGTTGCTACTTAACAGCTTATCTTGATCTTACCCCCCTTTGTGTGTAAATCACGTGACTTTTCAAGATCCCAATATTCAAGTTTGTACAGGACACGATCCTGCAAACCCACTGTCCTCATCAGGTCTATAAAGCTCACTCCTCCCTCCCTCCCTCCCTCCCTCCCTCCCTCCCTCATTCATCTTCTCTCCATACTCCTTTCCTGAACCACAATGACATCCTTTATCGATCCACACATCCATCCTAATTCAACTCATTGACATTACGCTCAGCCCGACTTCTTACTTGTCACCGGTTCCCTTACTATATCCTCAGCTTAATTCAGCACTACCTCTCTATATTTTCCTAGCTAATTGGCTTCTCACTGCCATTTATCATCTGCAGAACCCCTTCTATCATCTTCACGCTCCTCTTATGCACCCAATCTTCTTATCGTCCGCAGACCTCTCTTATGGTCTGCAGGGCTCCTGTATCACCTGCAGAGCTCCCCAATTGTCTGCAGAGCTCACCAATCTTCCACAAAGGTCTCCAATCGTGGACAGAACTTCCCTTATCCTTTGGCTGGCCCACTCTATTGTTATTTCTCTATCCAATACAAACAACTCACCCCGCAAGTTAACATGGTTCCGTCAACAGCTAGATTTACCCACAACATAACGCCGGGCAATAACAATGATGATGATGTTTCCTGGTGTAAGTATGTCGGCGGCTTCCTGAAACCAGGTATTACGAATCAGGATTATAGTTGCTGTCTGAATAGCATGAAGCGTAAGATGGAGAAAGACAGGATCCCAAGCTGTCGGCAGAGTACGGAAGCCCAATGGGCCGCCATGCAAGCACATTCTCTTACTCTAGCACTGGTTACTACTGCGGGTGGCGGCAGGGCAGCACTCTTGCAAACTGCTATTCAAGGCAGATATTTGACAAAATGCCTTGATATTTGCTAAAAGATATATCAAAAGAATATCTGAACACTCTGGAAAGCCTAATGAGAGTATGAGCTGCTCCCATTCTGGCCACTCCCATTCTAGCTGGGAACGATCGTAAGTTGTCACAATGAGTCTGCATTTAATCTGTATACTGTATGCTAACATGTCACCTGCAGGTTTGGCCCGCCCGTGCAATGGCCGCCTCTGGATAAAGGAGCGATCCAGTTCACGCACGGGTGCCCCCAACCCTCCTGAGTTGGACAAGATTCCATAGCAGACAGGGCAGCCGGTTAACTCGCTGGAGATCGCTGAACCCACCATGGACAATATCTGGGAAGAGATAAACAGCGTCCGAGAACGCATATACGGATATTGGGTACTTGTTGGTGCAATGAGTGAAGGCACCCAAATGCACCGGAACGAGCCAGACAAGCTGCTGCCCTCTTGGTGAGCTGGTTCCACTCCTCAGTGACCAGGATGTCCACATTTGGGGGTTAACAAATATGCTGAACAAACCATAGATCTGCTTTTCTATAGCCATTGTCAAACGGCGGATGATGACAAGACTCCTTTTCCCATAAGCTTATCTTTCTCACCTCAAAATAATAGAGGTCTTTCTCCTAACAAGTCACAGACTAGCCATAAGAATAGATCAGATGACGGCATGAACCCAAAATCATCCGTGGTAGCCGCAAAGCCAGACACTAGGTCGACCAGAACGAACAGTATGAAAAAGACTGAGATGGTGCAGCGCAGTGGTCCGGCAGATATGGGTAAACTAGTATCTGATCACCATTGTTTTTCAGTAATCAGCACCAATCCAGCCAGCTCTGCAATTCAGGCCTCCCCTCCCAATTCCATGCTATTTCCTGGTAAGCAATCTTCTTACCCTTATGCTAACTTAAACCACCGTGCCTTCTGGCCTAGCCAATAAACCAGAAGGGGGACTAATATCAAGGATATCTCTGAGCTAGCTACCTGTACAGTCAATAGCATGGCAAGCGTGACCAAACAGCAATGGCCGAATCTAATGAGCCAAACCGGTCAGCTGTCACTCTGAATCCCACAAGAAAGATAGTCCGCACTGTGCCCACAATTGACCCCACAATCCTGGTTGAACTGTAAAGACCCCTTCAGGAGGGCAACCAAAATCTGCTACCTACCATGAGGTTTAGTCCACCAGATTGCCCTCCCCCGTTCTCTTCCAATCTCGGTAATCATCTAGTAGCTGTAGCCTCTAAGCAGATCCTGGTGGACGCATCAGCCCAGCATCTTGTGATGCTGGCCTCAGGAGCCAGGCAGCATGCAGACACGTCAGAGGGGACACCAATCAGTACGCCCTGAGAGGGACCATAACGCTGATGATCTGCAGTCCCAATATCTTCATGTGGACATACCGGTACCAGAGGCCGGACACAAATCCAACCCGTCTGCCTGCTCTCTGGCCAACAAGAGTCGCAGTGGATTCTCTACCCCGGTAAGTTGCTGTTCCAACTACCGGGTTTTCTATCTACTATGTTGGCAGCTGGTTTTCTAGCTGTGCCTGCAGTAACACATGTTTGGAGCTCTCTCCAGTCTGTTTCTGTTGTCGCTTAACCTTTACCAACAGGGCTAGATCTTCTTTGCTCCAAATTACTAATATAAGACGCAGGAGGTGGCACATTTGAGGTAGTCTACCAATTCTAGCTTACGTATATGGATCCAGATGCTTAGACTTTTCTTTTTTGTGGTGTTTATTTTCCCTTATAGTATTCAGCAAATTGTTCCTGTTCTTCCCAGTCTTTTTCCATTTCAGATTAGCCCTCTGTGACTTGGCTGGCATACTCTAATCTTTGGATCCTGGTAGGACAGAGCATCAACACTTCCGTTTTTGTATTTATCATTTGGAGTTTAGCTTTCGCAGTTTTGCCAGCCATCCGCATGCTCTTCTCACAGCACATTTCTCTTGTAGATTGTCCAACTTGTGTATGGCTGGCTAGGTTTGTCCATATCCAATAATGGTTGTGGAGACTACTTGTTCTGAGTCAACACTAGTGCTTTTTGTTTACACTGTAGACATTCACTCTTTCCATCTTGGATTTTGGTTTTCAGAGTGCTTTTTTTTATTTGGGTTGTGATTTCTTTTTTTGTTTTTGTTTGAGGCTTGTTTTCCTTCCTAACTTGAGATGCTTACACTGGAAACTAAGCGGACCACTTCTCCCCCATGTGTTTTTAGTTCAGAGTTATCCTGTTCCTTATCTTTTTGTGTCCTATACCTAATTTGTTAAACCTGTAATGCACCGTGTTCCTTGTGATATTAGTGTTCTGCACTCTGACCCCTAGCATAACCTCATTTCTTACAATATCCTGGCAGACCTACTCAAACCAGATTAGTCTGTGCGTTCTAAGAAACAACCTTCAAGTTCCTTCCCATCATCAACCTTAAATACTTAACTTTCATATGGTCATACACTACACGCCCGGGTGGATGATTGCTATCCTGGGTGCAAATTCCAATAACAGGTGGCACTGCAGCTGAGCCGGTGTCTCCCCCGGATCAAACAACTTGAAGAAAGCAAGTGCCGAGCGGTAAACTCCCCTGTCTCTTAAAGCAAGCATTCTGACTATTTTTCATGCGCTAGGTTCAAACACCATATCAACTACTAATAGGCATTTTCTAACACCGTCTATTCCCCAACGCCAATTACTACAGTTCTATTCTCTCATGATATGCCTACACAACATGTCACAACAACAGCTGCAGATTATAGCGGACTGAACACGTCCGTCAAGCCAGGGCAGGCAAATACAAAGAGAGGTGCACAGCGGACCTGTCCGAAAATCCAGATCCTGAGACAGGTTAACCATCATCCCAAACCACGCTTGCATCTCCGCCATTGGCATCAGCAAAAATATTACCCTGCATTCTGTGAGTTCAGTGCGTCTGACACACCTGACACTGGAACCCAAATTGCGAATCAGGACGCAATCCCCCTACCAGACAACGCACCTGACGCAACCTGACGCAGCACCTAATCCTCAGAACGTACCAGACGCCGCACCTAATCCTCAGAATGCACCAGAGGCAGCACCTAATCCTCAGAACGCAGCGGACGCACCACCTAATACAGAGGACGCCATCCAACGCGAGATCACATCTTCCTGAGATAAGCGAAAGGTACCCCCTTTACTTCATTCTGACCTTGGTCACCCAGGTCACAATATATTTCATTCTGTCAAAATATTAAATTTACTACAAGAAGGCTTCTATTCTAATAAACAGGCAAATTCACATTCAAGCCTGAGGCCGGCCTCCCCCGCCCGATCCACCTCCCTTCCTGAGACCCTCTAGCTCTATGGGGAATTGGCGCCTCAGGGCGTACTGAAAAGAAGAAATTCCACTGAATAGTTTCTACTTGACCGAAGTGGAGAAGAACAGGAAAACAACTGTCACTCTCAAGGAACACTCAAGTAGAAAGAAAATCACACAAGTCACAATCAATCTCAATCCACTAAGCTATCTCGCAAGTCAACCCCACAAACCGTACCAAACAGAACATTCCCGACTCAAAGAAAGCCCAACCCAGCAGGTTGTCCGACTACTAATTAAGTATAGGTCTAATTTTCCTTCCTCCAAACACACGATACTCGTTGCCGCTTTCCTTGCTACAAAGGTTGTCGGTTGTTGTCGTCTCTTTGGGGGTGGAGAAGGAAGAGAAGCGTGAGAGAAAAAAACCTAACTTACATAGCAGCCCTTGTCCACCAAGCCTAGGCAACCACCACCTCACGATCGTGACTTACTACCTCTTTAGTATGAGTTAATTACAGATAAGCTAGATAACAGTAAGTTAAGAAAGTCAAGTTTAAGCCCTAACAGTACCTTATACCTGTGTGTAGCTGACGTCGAGCCCAACAATCTCCGGCAATCGGATCCAGGATCGTAGGAGTGGTTGTTGAGAAATCAGCCATCGGGTTCTAGGAGCACCAGCAGTCTATTTAGCCATATAACTTCATGTATAAAGGTCACGGGGGGGTATATCTTATACCGTTGCGTAGCTGGCGTCAAGCCCAACAACCTCCCGCAATCAGATCCAAAATCGGAGCAGTGGTTGTGGAGGAATCAGCCATCGAGTTCTGGGATCGCCAGGGTACCTACATTGTAAAGACCACTCTCACAAGGGTCAGCGATTTCCTGAATATTCAGGCGACAGAGACGTACCCTATACCGCTGCGTACCTGGCATCGAGCCCAACAATCCCCTGCAATCGGATTCAGGATCGGAGCAGTGGTGGTGGAGGAATCAGCCATCGAGTTCTGGAATCGCCAGGGTACCTACATTGTAAAGACCACTCACACAAGGGTCAGCGAGTTCCTGAGTATCGATGCGACAGAGACGTACTTTATACGGCTGCGTAGCTGGCCTCGAGCCCAACAGCCTTCCGCATAGAGCATCAAAATCCGTCACGCGGCTGTGGAGTAATCCGATGTCAAGTAAAATATCGCCAGGGCTACTATAAAGATTCTCTCTACGGAAGACAGCGACTTCCTGACCCTTGATGCGACAGAGACGTACCTTATACCATTGGAAGGCTGGCGTCAAGCCCAACAACCTCCCGCAAACAGAATCGAAATCTGTTGAGCGGTTGTGGAGCAATCCGCCGTCAAGTAAAATATCGCCAGCAGGATACTTAATACCCCCTTCACACAAGACTGCGAGTTCCTGGGTTTTGATGCGACAGAGACGTACCTTATACCGTTGCGTAGCTGGCGTCGAGCCCAATAATGTCCCGTAATCAGATCCAGGATCGGTCCCGCAGTTATGGAGGAATCTGTCATCGAGTCCTGGGATTGCCAGCACACCATTTAGCACTGTACTTTCATGAATAAACGTCGCGGGGTGGTGTATCCTATACCGTTGCGTAGCTGGCATCGAGCCCAACGACCTCCCGCCATCAGATCCAGAATCGGTCCCGCGGTTGTGACGGGATCTGCCATCGGATTCTGGGATCCCCAGCCTTGTAAATTGATGAATAACAGTCCAGTAGAGATGAATCTGATCCCAGTGTATAGCTGGCATCGAGCTCAGCAACCTCCCGGTGTCAGATCCCGGATGTATTAGGTGGTTGTGGTGGAGTCTTACAGCTGGTGCCTGGGAGCGTGGATGTTGGGTGTTGTGATGACTAGGTGTGTATCGCGTTGCGTTTGAGGCTAAGTGCCTAGAAACCACAATCAACTGTGCTAGACTAGAAACACTCCAGGCTATCACTCACTTTCAAACTGGAGTGACCTGGCATTTTCGCTCATTCAAAGATAATGTTCTGAAAGTAGAACTCTGAGTCTGACTACAAGCCTGAGTCTTCAGGTTTAGCACAAATTTAAGATTAAGGGTATGATGACTTTCTCACCTGGCGCAAGCACGAACCAGATTTTCTTTGCCAAGAAATACCCCTCCCTCACCCAGGGGCTGGGCCTCAGAGAAGGCTGGAAGGAGACTCAGGGGTAGTGGTAAATTCTGATGTGCGATGGTGTTGAGGTTGGAGTCCGGATGCATGAGAGGTAGGGTTGCTTGGTTTCATGTGTCCAGCCAGAACACAGTATTGAGAGGGGTCTCTAGACGCACCAGACGCAACCAGATGTGGCGCCAGAATACAGGACGCACTGGACGCACTGGACGCAGAGTCCAGACTACGAGTGTCAGGACGCAACACCTCTATCTCTGAAGCAGGATGGCTTTTTACTGATAGGGATCCACAGCGTGTAGGGGTAGCGGCCTAGCACTAGCCTCATCACTACTTGAGGTACCAGAAACTATTCTTGTAGACAGCAGGTGGCCATCAGCGGATGACAGCATTGACTCACAACATATGGAGTACGAAGATTACAATGGCCAGAGTGAGGGGACTGAGGGGCATGAGGTTCAGGAGGAGGTTGAGGTGGTGGTTGAGTTAGAACAGATAAAGGAAAATGAGAATTTATCATGGGGTTGAGGGGCACAGATATCAGATTGGTATATGTTTCGTCAACTACAACCTTCAATACTTACAGTTACTCCTGAGCAGACACAGAGTAACGACCACGGAATTGATTACCCCAGATGGAGAGCATCTATCCTAATACATATTAGCCAAAACCATTTCACACCAACAATCCACTCTTACCCACCCACCACCTTGGGTGAGCTAGAGATACCAGCCATAACTCCAAGCCACTCAGGTCCAACAATGCCCGAATTACATAGTGTGGATGAACAACACATCAGCAGCAGACGAAATATGGCTACAGGACTTGAGCGTAGCATTATGCTCAAAGCCCGTGACCTGATATGGGAGTGAACAATATTCATAAATCCATTTCCAGATGCAATTACCCTAACTGAAGCAGTGCAGAGGTATTGGAAGGAGGCATGGAGAGAGCTGGGCTTTCCAAACTTTGCCGATGCTACTCCAGCCTCCAATGTTCAGGTGTGTTACCCTTAATCAGTATCTTATATCTGATCCGCCAGACTAAATAGACCGGCTAGCAGCCTAGCTTTTTGCAGGTTTGAGTAAAGTATAGTGGATGCAGATGACAGTATTTGCATACTGCAAAGATGTGTATAACTGCACTCTATAAGCTAGATATGAAGCATGCTCCAGAATGTGAACGAAGGGTAGAATACCTACTAGAGGAAGCCAGATTCCTTTGCCCACCGGACAAATATAAGGTATAGTAGTACAACAATTTTCACAATTGTCTCTGACGCCAGCTAAAAAATTTATTCAATACAGCGGACAGCCAGTTTCTCTGAGATTCCTAGCACCATAGATTGCAAGCGTGATTTTTGCCGAGTTTTATTCTAGTTCTAAAAGGAAAGGCATGACAGAAGCAAGATTCTTGAGTAAGATTGATGGTCCGGTTATCTGTTTGACTGCGGCCATGCTGTGCCATTCGCTGCGATGCTGGTACACTGGAATATTCATCAATAAAGTGGCTTTCACGCATTCTAATACTGGAGGCAGGATAAAGTGCAAGTATGCGAGATGGGTGATAAGTAAGCTAATAGAAAGGCAGGCCTGCTGGAACGTCAGACACAGATATGGCAGGATACTGGAGAGCACATTCAGGGTTTAATCATTGCGGGATCAAGACTGCATTAAAGGCCAAAATTGCCCAGGAGTGGGAAAAGCCTGCTGAGAACATCAGGATATTCCAATAATAATAATGCATTGAGGTGGGAATTTGGGATTGATCTGGAGCCCAAAGTATCAGAATCAGAGCAAGGCAGCCTCGGGAACCCAGCTGATACTCTGGCAGGACTGGTTGAGTCAACTCTGTTCGGAGAAATTGCGAATTCAAAGATGTAGATTGAAGAAAGTGACCGAGACGACTTGGGGCATTGTGGTATAACTACACTATGATCATAATATTATGTCTGGATAGAAGAGTAATAGAATGGACAATACGCATAGCAAAGAGAGCCAGAAGCACAGAAGCCTAGAAGTAACAAAACTGTAATAGTGTAGAGGCCCTGAGGGGGTCGTCGGCAGAAGATATTATGTAGCTACCACGTTGTAATGTGTCAAGCGAGGGATTCGATGATGTGCAACTATGGGCCAGTCCTCTGGTAGGTAATTGTTGGTTCTGTAGGTCCACAAGACGTGGAAATGTGTTCTGCGAATGGTCAAAAGCGTGGAGCATATTGTACGATATCCGGTTGACAGGAGAGGGTGTATGGGAGGTCTGGTCGAAGGTATAGGTAGCAGGAGATGTCCGGCTGAGGAGATAAGTTGTAGAAGAGGTCCGGCAGATGTGATAAGTTCTAGGGGAGCCTGGCCAACTAGATCAGGTGGAGGGGGCATCTAGCTGACGAGATAGGTTGTTGGAAGCGTCCGCTGAATACCGAGAAGAAATATCAGGATCAGGAGGTACTAGTGAGGGAAAAGCTCAAGGCCTAAAGCACGCCCACTGGATGCGGGGAGATACACAATAGGATTAAGAGGTAGAGAGTGAAAAGAAACGTATCTGGGGATGTGCTGAACGGGGAGAGGATAGGAAGGAAAACTCGGGACAGAATCCGGAGGGAGCACAGTATCATTGGAGGATACCCGGTGGAGGGTTTGTAGGGCTTGTTAGGAAGAAGAGGATTGAAGTCACAGGACATCAAGAAATGGGTGGCATACAGGGGGTAGCATGGGGTGTAATGGGACGGTAAGGTTGTCTGCACGGTGCAGGGTTGCTGGATGGAAGTGCCTCTGGTTTGGTCCGAAGCGTCCGCACCCAGAACTAGAGTTTACGTTATATGTGCCCGCAATATCCAGCGCACTGGGAGGGCAGAGCACAGCAGGGCGCAGGTTGATTCCTTTGCTTATATGTAGCCGAACAAAACACAGTATTGGGAAGGGCCTCAAAAGGCACCAGACGCAAGCAGATATGGCGTCTGAGTACAGCACACACAGGATACAGTAGATGCAGAGTCCAGAATATGAGTGTCAGGACGCAACACCCCTGTATCTGACCTAGGATCACTTTTTGCTGATGTACTATGCATCCTATGAATCCTGTTTTAAACTTTAGGAGCTAAAATGGACATGTAAATGTTGTCTGTTAGGGCTGAAAATCCATGATACCTACTTGATAATGAGATTAATCTTAAAAAGAAGTAGGTTTTTTGATTTCAAAAGTTCAAAAGAATGGCCACACAGGAGGCAGCCAAAAAGATAGGGGGTACACCGAAATTGATATAACGCAAACTGGTTTTCTGTTGCTAATGGTGAAAGGCAAAGAAGGTACAGATGATCCGGGAGGATGGAACACAGAGATCAGGCTTGATGTGTTCCGAAGCGGACTCTAAACGTCCTAAAAAACAATGTTTTTTTGCTGATAAGGGTAGGCTGGTACTAGCTTTGAAATCGTTGTCCTAGAAGCCTTGCAGCTTCTTCTGTCAGCCCTAAGTCTGCCACAGTTAACACTTAAACTACCCCAAAGTCAACAGATGCCTGTAGGTGGTTCTCAGGCGTTATCCTGGTTGTGCCCCAAGAGGCAGCCACCATCATACCCCTCAGATATCCTGCCAACAGCTTTTGCTCAAATTGACAGCGATAACACATCTAGTGCTGTTGTTACTGGATAGCTAACATGGTTGGATTCTGAGCTAACTAGGCCCAAGATATTTGAGACAACAGATTAATAGTCAGGAAGGCTCATAAAATAATCCTTGGTAAACGCAAAGATATCAAGAGTAATCAAATATTAATGAGTTAGAATATAACTCGCTTCATCAGCAAAGAAAAAAGGTTACGCCCAGACGCACCCCGTGCTCCCTGTGCGTCCGGCGGTCCAGGCGCATATAACGTAAACTCGCGTCCTGGATGTGCGGTCTATTGGGGGGTGCTTGTGAACAGGGGTCCATGCCGCCCGGAGGCACCAGACGCAACCCAGGACTCAGAAGGTACCGGACACAGAAAGGTTCTCCAGACGCAACCCGATAGGATAGTGGAATAGTGGAAGTACTCAGGTGTAACTGGCTATCATCGGATACCTCCTAAGTCAACAACTCTACCTTCAAGGACTTTGAATGAGATAGTGAAAACTGTGGAGAATATCCAAATTGTCCGGAAAGATCCATCCAGTATTACTCATGTTTACTTATTTGAGTCATTTAGATACTAAAATAGGTATATATTTATTAAAGCTAGTCTAGGAAACAGTAGCACTCCGTAGCTAACAATTTGAAAGTACATGCCCGGAGAACTAAAGTACAAAGGTATGGATACCCCTTAAACCAGCGGTCGGACAGCATCGGGACAGGCTGCGTTGGAATCCGCCGGTCGAGGTGAATCGAATGGTATAGGTTTCGAAGCGTCCGCATGGCTCTAGAGGTCAGCAGGGAGTAAAAGGGGGATACCTCAGTGGGCAGATGTCCGCCAGGGTCGGGAAGGGTCTCATTGGAGTCCGCTAGGCGAGGGGAATCGAATGGTATAAGCCTCGAAGCGTCCGCATGACTGTAGCACCCAGCAGCCAACAGTTTGTCGGTACTTGCCCAGGGAACACATGTACAAAAGTATGTATAGCAATTCAACCAGCGGTCGGACAGCATCGGGACAGCGTGCATTGGAATCGGCCGGTCGAGGGGAATCGAATGGTATAGGTCTCGAAGCGTCCGCATGGCAATAGAGGTCAGCAGGATGGAAATGGCAGATACCTCAGCGGGCAGATATCCGCCAGGGTCGGGAAGGGTCTCATTGGGGTCCGCTCGCCGAGGGGAATCGAATGGTATAGGTCTCGTAGCGTCCGCATGGCTATAGAGGTCAGCAGGGTGAAAAAGGCAGATACCTCAGTGGGCAGATGTCCGCCAGAGTTGGGAAGGGTCTCATTGGGGTCCGCTCGCCGAGGGGAATCGAATGGTATAGGTCCCGTAGCGTCCGCATGCCTGTAGCACTCTGTAGCCAACAATTTGAATGTACTTGCCCGGGGCACTCCAGTACAAATGTTTGGATAACTCTACGACCAGCGGTCGGACAGCATCGGGACAGGGTCCGTTGGAATCTGCCGGTCAAGGGGAATCGAATGGTATAGGTTTCGAAGCGTCCGGGTAGCTATAGCGGTCAGCTGGATGAAAAAGGCTGATATCTCAGCACGCAAATGTCCGGCAGAGTTGGCGAGGGCCTCATTGGAGTCGTCTCGCCGAGGGGAATCGAATGGTATAGGCCTCGAAGCGTCCGCATGCCTGTAGCACTCAGTAGCTAACAATTTGAAGATACCTACCAGGGGAACTCAAGTACAAAAGAATGAATAACCCTGCAACCAGTCGTCGGACCGCGTTGGGACAGGGTGCGTTGGAATCGGCACGTAGAGGGGAATCGAATGGTGTAGGTTTCGAAGAGTCCGCATGGCTATATAGGTCAGCAGGGAGAAAAAGGGGGATACCACACTGGGCAGATGTCCGCCAGGGTCGGGAAGGGTCTCATTGGAGTCCGCTCGCCGAGCGGAATCAAATGGTATCGGTTTCGGAGCGTCCGCATGGCTATAGTGGTCAGCAGGCAGACTAAGGGAGATACCACACCGGGCACTAGCAGATGTCCGCTAGAGTCAGGAGGGGCCTCCTTGGAATCCACTTGCTTAGCGGTCATGAATAGTGTCAACCTGGCTGCAAGAGCATGCCCCTCTCCCAACGTTGATATTATTCAATAGTTTCACTGATTCGATCATGAAGCTTGATGCGAGGTGTGAAAGAACTTAGAAGCCTTTTGTGTGCCTTGTTAGTGGTGATTAAATAAGGGGTATGTTTTGGGTCGTTACCGGGACAATAGATGGTTAGTCATCCTATGTTAAGCTCCTTTTTGGTCTGAACAGCCTTTGTCTGGTGATGAAGTAGTCAGTTGTAAGTAGAGGCGATCAGGGGCAGGGGGAGATCCCCAATGGAAACCCCTTCGGGTTGCTTACCTTGGTGTTCTTCGGAAGATTAGGGTGTGAAATGGCCCATCCGGGTGCACTGAGCGGACAGGATGCGGGTTGTATTGCACCCAACGGACTAGGATGCAACCATTGTGCTGCGGCCCTCTAAGGGTGCGCTGGGTGGACAGGATGCTCCTGGCAGATTTCCTGCATCCGGACGCAATGCCTATCCGTCTGGCGCAAACGCTTTTTTTGCTGATGTGGGTTCGGATATGTGGTCATCTTATGAAGCCATATACCTCGCTCTTAATTATTAGGTAAGCTATTCCCGCTAGAGTAATAGAACTAAAGTACAAAAGAATGGATAACCCTTCAGTCAGTGGTCGGAGAGCGTCGGGACAGAGTGAGTTGAATTCCGCTCGGCGAGGGGAATTAAATGGTATAGGTCTCGAAGTGTCTGCATGCCTGTAGCCCTCAGTAGACAACAATTTGAAAGTACTTGCCCGGGGAACTCAAGTACAAAGGTTTGGGTAACCCTTCAACCAGCGGTCGGACAGCATCTGGACAGGGTGCGTTGGAATCTGCCAGTCGAGGGGAATCCAAAGGTATAGGCTTTGAAGTGTTTGCATGGCTATAGAGGTCAGCAGGATGAAAAAGGCAGATATCTCAGGGGGCAGATGCCCGCCAGAGTCGGGAAGGATCTCATTGGAGTCCGCTCCGGAAGGGGAATCGAATGGTATAGGTCTCGAAGCATCTGCATCGCTATAGAGGTCAGCAGGAAGAAAAAGCCAGATACCTCACTGGGCACTGGTCGATGTCCGCTAGAGTCAGGCAGGGCCTCATTGGAATCCGCTAGAGTCAGGAAGGGCCTCATTGGAATCCGCTAGAGTCAGGAAGGGCCTCATTGGAATCCGCTTGCTGAGGGGAATCGACTGGTATAGGTCTCGAAGTGTCCGTATGGCTATCGAGGTCAGCAGGGAGAAAAAGGCAGATACCTCACCGGGCAGTGGCCAATGTCCGCTAAAGTCAGGCAGGGCCTCATTAGAATCCGCTAGAGTCAGGAAGGGCCTCATTGGAATCCGCTCGCTTAGGGGTAATGAATAGTATCAACCTGGATGGAAGAGCATGCCCCTCTCCGAAGGTTGATAATATTCAATACTTCCACTGATTCGATCATGAAGCCTGATACAAGATGTGCAAGAACTTAGAAACCTTTTGTGAGTGTTCTTAGCAGTTATCAAATAAGGGGTATGTTTTGGGTTGTTACCGGGACAATAGATGATTAGTCATCCTATGTTTGGATCCTTTTTTGTCTGAACAGCCTTTACCTGGTAATAAAGTAGTCTGTTGTAAGTAGAGGCCATCAGAGGCTGGAAGAGTTCCCCAATGCTGACCCCTATGGGTCACTTACCTTGGTGTTCTTCCGGAGATTAGAGTGTGACATGGACCATCCAGGTGCACTGGGCGGACAGGATGCGGGTTGTATTGCACCCAACGGACTAGGATGCAACCATTGTGCTGGGGCCATCTGAGGGTGGGCTGGGCGGACAGGATGCTCCAGACGGATTTCCTGCGTCCGGAGGCAATGCCTATCCGTCCGGAGCAAACACTTTTTTTGCTGATGTAGGCGGTACAAAATTTCTAGGAACAAGCGAGATGAGTAAGGTTGAGGTACTTTATTGTAGACTGAGACTTGTCTAGTATCCATAGTGATTGAACAGACAGCTCAGTCCTAGGTCGAACTAAAGATGTATTCTGAAAGAAGATAGAGAAGAAATGAGTGGATTGGGAGTACCTATCTTTCTACCAATACAGGCTCAGTATAGGAAATACTGGTACTTTATGACTCTTCCAAAGTTTAAAGCAGGCAGAATACATCAGATGTGAGCAAACAAGATCTATCTAAAAGTACAGAAAGATTGTATTACCCTAGCGGGAATAGCTTACCTAATAAATAAGAGCGAGGTATATGACTTCATAGAATAACGATATATCCGAACCCAAGCTCCCGGAGTTATGAGCTTCACAGAGGCATCTGGAAGACGACTTGGAATACTAAATGAGAGTACGTTTCAAGATATGTTTAACTGATTGGAACAATGTTTAGAGAAAACTACTCCTCTCATTTTCTAGTTGCATATGCGTTAGCTGCGTAATGCTTTGATAGCTGGATATCAGAACTAATCACTCTATATTCCATATTACTATTGGTATGTAGGCATTTGGGCCACATATTCATTTATAGTCTATCATGATGAAGAGATCAAAGACTGTCTACTGGTGGAGTGGGGACACCCTCAGATGAAATAGCAGTTCGGGAGATTCTCTGAGTCGAGCTGGGCAGGTTTTCAGGGTCAGACGGTGTTTGTACTTTGTTCTGACGAACTGAATTGTTAAGAAAATACTTCTTAACTAGAGAAGTCGAAGTAGCAGAACATTAGTATAAATAGAGGCCTCTCTCCCCGTGGTTGAAGAATTATCAAGCAACGGAGAAGAGACCTTAACAATATATTAAGTTAACTGAGTTAGCCTTTAACTCATTGATATTTGACTACACTTTACTTTACCTTTACCAAACCATTACTTACGAGCCTTCCTGACTATTAATCTGTTGTCTCAAATATCCTTGGCCTAGTTAGCTCGGAATCCTACCGCGTTAGCTACCCTGTAACAGATTGGTCAAATCAAGATCAGGACTCACGTTACGACCAGTGTGGGCAGAACAAACAGATCTTTCAACATATAATTGCAATATGCCTGGCCCTGGAGAGCACAAGGCAGGGAAGGGATCCTGAGATTTTCAACATTGGTAGAGATTCTATGCTATGAAAAGGAGATAAACTGGGCAAGCCTTTCATAAAGGAGGTTTTCACACATGTTAGAAAAAATTTGATAGACTTTCTGATTAAGATTGAGGTTTTTCCTTTCATGAGAGATACTGATTTGAGATCATAAATTGTTTTGGCCCATAATGGGATATGATAGATGAACGTGATATGGTTATTATTATTTATTTGTTTAAGTAGGCAGTGAAGGAGTTTTTTGTTTTTGGGTTTTCTAGGTCATACTTTAGGATGCTTGCCAGGATTTAATAAAACAAAAAAAAAGAGGGCCACCCCAACTCCTGTCTAACAAACAGGCTGGCAAAATCACACACCAACTCCTCTTTGCCCCACCGGAGCTCTGCAAAAACTTTATCCCACCACCCCCACCCCACTACATCTACTCTAAAAGGCATTTAGCAATATATGCCTCGCAGATTTCCTGACTACTTGCCCACACAATTTCTCACGTCACTCCCTCTGATTAGGATTACGACAATCACCAATACCAACGATGCCTACAGATCGCTCCCACCCACGCAGTGTCTCTTTTTATGATTACACCCACCCTGATGTGGCTCTTGGAGGGTTCGTCCAGAATAAGTCTATAACTGAGGGAAACTTTCTTGACATTCTCGGAATCTTACTTGTCGTTGAGGGGAGTCCTATACGTGTACAAGAGAGGATATCGAGCCATATCGTATCTAGAACAGACGTGCCTCTCAAAAGAGGAGCATACGATATTTATAGTGAAGGTATGTGCTACATTTCCCCCATTTACTAGGCGGCCTAATTGCTAATTCCGGCAGGCACTATCCGAGTTAGTGACGAGCCTTGGATATACCGATTGACTTCTCCTATTGTCACCCGTAGAGAAGATAGGTTCCGTCATGAAATCCTCCATCGCGACCGGAAATGCGTTATTTCAGGACTATCACTTCCTCAAGCATTTGTTCGGGCTCACAACTCGATCGGTTTTGAGGCTGTCCATATCTTCCCTCAGGAGCATGAAAGTCTTTGGATTCAGTATAATTATCAACAGTGGATCACAGACATGGAGGATGCCACCGGATCTTCGAAGATAAACTCAGCTCAGAACGGATTTCTTCTCCAGAAAACTGTCCAGCAATTGTTCGATCAGTACCTCGTCTCCGTTAACCCGGATGATGGTTACAAGGTAGTGGTATTTTCCTTCGATCTTCTTGGCCTGGATGGTAGAATTCTCGATCCCGCATGCCGAAACCCCACAGATCCCCACCGTGTGTCCCATCAGGCTCTAAGGTGGCATTATCGCCAATCAGTCCTCGCGAATGTCAGGAGGGGAGGGGAACCGGTCTTCGAGCACGACTTCCCCCCGGGGACCGATATGTTGGGTGAGATTCATGCTGGCCCCTATGGGCAGGAGAGATTCGAGCTGGAGATGGGTGCTAGGTTGAGAGAGGTTTCCTAAAGGCAACCGCTTCGACCACGGAGATTTAACACTAGCGGAGCGGTCATTAGTTTTCTTTTTCTTTTTCGGAGGCCTGACAGAATTGCGACGGAGATTTTGAAAATGGAAGACATGGAAGGCGAATACAAATTAGATGGGCTAATAAAAACACAATTCAATGAGGGGCGGTTTTACTGTTTTATTTTCTTTCTTCACACTTATATTTAAGGTAGCCTTTGTTAGGTGATGGGGGTTGTTGCTATACTTGCACTTGGAATGAAATCAGAAATCGGGTTCTCTCAGCTTTCTCTCAGTTTTTCCTTCCTTGTCCTTTCCTTGACTCAGTCTTTCTTCCTATTCATTGCTTTCCTCCAAATTCCCTTCCTAAATACTCAATGGAAGAAATCATGAACTCCTTCACCGCTTAATAAAAACTCAGTGTCTTCACTCGAGCCGCTCCACTCCGCTGCTTAAAACCCTCATGATTGATCATTACCTCCACGGTGAACGGCATTAACCTTTCCGTTTCAAAACAGCCTTATATAACAAAACGGTTGCCGGGTAGAAGTGAACAGGGCCAAATTGACAACAACCCTTTCTATAGGTCAAACCGTTGACGCCGCAACTAAGTTGCCGGTAGCTAGAATTAACCAGCTTACTCACTACGAAATCACTCTATTGATCGCCAAGTATACACGGTCCCCCAAGGAGTTATAACAGTTACTTGAGGTTGACCAGCCAAATATATCCTTGTCTGTTCCGGTTAATGGTTCCTACCCTTGGTTCATATTGCCAAATTTTGTTACTCAAATCGCAGCCTTCGCGTCCCTGTTGAGAAATGTGTCACATTAGGTGTTAGCACGTGATCGTCGGTGAGTTTCATTGGTTGGAAAATAGGGGTGCCAAGTGCCTGCAGCCGCCACAGGGTACCGGTGTGGGCGAGGGCATGGAATAGGGCAGTTGAGCGCAGTGGAAAGCCAAATTTGGCGCTTCCAGTGTGTGTGGGAGAAAAAAGGGACGGCCTGTGGGGGCGTGGTCGCATGCCCGGGCTATCATGGTAATGACAATATCGGAATCATGATGGCTTGCGTTCGGAAGGCGCAAGTTATGTATGCTACCGTTCTACAAATAGCCACGGTACTGTGCGTTTCCATCTGCAGCGGTATGACATTATATCCCGATAGCAATACTACTGGATGATGGCCAAAAGACGGTTCGAGGGAGAAGAAGAGTTATTTATTATCGGCAAAGTACTCGTACAGCACCTTTCTTTCTTTCTTTTCTTCCTACGGCTGTGCTGCAACGAAGCTTTCTGGATGGGGGGAATGGATGGATCGATGGATCGAGAGACTATATATTGGTACAAGTAGCCCGCTTCCCATGAGAGGGCTCCCTCTTTTGTTGATGGAGGAAGATGGAGCATGTGGTACCAGGTTATCGGAAGTAACTCCGCAGAACTGCGCTGTGGTCACTTGTATCAGTAGATAGGATGGGCCTGAGTTTGTTCTTCGCCTGTAAGGTTCCTTTTCCTTTGTCTTAACACTTGACCCAACTTGTGTGTTTGATAGATGCAATGCAGGAAAGATCGTCATAATATGGCACATTAAACATGTTTAACGCGCGAGCCTACGCTTATCGAGGCTACGGCGCGAGTGCTACTCGAGCACCCGTACAGGTGCTAGCACGCTAACTTATTGTGCTGTCGAGGATGATCCCCTCTGGTTGGCGATGGGGGTGGTGGATATGGCGATGACAATATGGCCACTCCTGGGCACCGGGCCCTTCGAAATACAGAGGCCCGGGACGGAGATGCCTGGTTGTCTTCGTAGAAAAAAAGTGGTGAATGGGATGGAGCAAAGCCGGATGTTGCTCTTGCTATGCCTTTGTCCTCCGGAAGTGTCCCCAATGAAATTGCGCTGGTGACTAGGCTCAGACGGTGTGAAATCCAGGCCGCTATTCGTTCCATAGAAGAAGAAAAGTGTAAAAAATAAAATATCCGGCGGTGGTCGGCTGTGGTTCTCGCCTCCGGGTATCAGGCTTGGGCATGGGCGTTCGTAGCGAAAGAAAACAACATCACGCATATACCATCAGTTGCCTTCTCCTCCCATTTCTTTTGAAATATCGACTCCTAAGCACACCGGGTCGGGTGACCCTACTACCGTATACAGTCCCGTATACCTATTTCTATACGGGGGACCGCAAGATCAAGAAGAGCTCCCACAGCGGCGGGCAACAGAAGGAGCGAGGAGCGGCAGCAACACCCCACATTAACTTATCCGTTCAACTCACATCTTCTTGTCCTTCACTAACTGCAGTTCGGGTCCAACATCGTTGATCGTGCTAGTTGTCCATCCCATAGCTCGGTTCGGGCGGCGGCTTCATTACCAACTGTCGGTGGTGTGTGTGTGTGTGTGTGTGTGTGTGCGTGCGTGTTCCTAACTTTAACGGTCCCGCTCATTTCCCCCTACCATCACGCTACCGCTCGGCATCGCATCTCCTGTTTGCTGTGGCTCCCCACCCCCGTTTCCCCGTCAACTTCACAACAGCAGTTTCCTATACCCCCCTCATCTTCCCAACAACCCCCACCTCCCATATAGCTTAAACAGTGGAAAAATTATCTGACAAAGGCTTGAAAAAAGTTGGTGAGGATCCTGTACGTGCGCATCGGCTGTCACCATGGGTAACGTGAATGGGAAGCTCGAGGATGGACCGGCCTTGTACTTGAGAGATCAATCAAGATGTATGCACCCCGTACTCTCATTTCTCCGCGTGGCCACTTCCTTGGGGAACCCGTTTCACCCTTTCCTATCTCTTCCCCCCCTCCGCATCTTCTCATTGTGTGCTTTTCCACTGACCCTTTCTCTTTTTTTCTTCAGTGTCTATCGCTTCACTGGTAATAACGAATGCACAGAAGCGAGCCATCTTGAGAATTACCCCCAGCTCTTTCCCCTGTTCCAAGATTATTGCGAAGAAAGACCCCGGAGATGATAGCTTGGTGGAGTTTGTTCAGGTACTATCACACACACGCCACCCCACTCATGCCCCTCCCCAATCCATGATCCACTTTACGCATGATGCCCGATATCTCTTTTACTTCTAGTCCTTAATTCTGATGTGGTTTTTTAGGACCCGGACCCGAATGCTCAATCTCCTTTCCTTCTTAAACTTACCAATGAGGACGATTTAACCTTCAACTTTACCTTTAATATCAGGCGCAAGGACGATGCTACGGGAAACACTGGGCCGGAGACCAACATCAATGGGTTGACTTTCATCGTGGCATCCAATGCCCGGGATTTGGAGAATCTAGTCACACGAGAGTTCCATGCTGACCCTAACCTGCACAAGAATCCCAATGTGAATCTGGTCGGTGACTTCTCAACGGATGGATCGAACGCTGTGCAGTTTGAGTGGCAATGGCGCTGGCGGCCTCCACAAGGAATGGAGGATAGGAAGAGTATGGGATGGAGGAATGCATGTAGTGTATGTGAATGTTGCGGCTCCTTGGATCGGAGTTTCTATGCTAAACATTACAGTTTGTCGAGTACGATCAGCGAGCGCACAAGCTTTCCACACTGGCTCAATTCTCGTTTTGGGTTCAGAGTACGCATCTTTCGATTAATGTTTAAGGATTAGCGCTTATACGTCAGCAGGTGCGTCTCGGGTGTGGCCGCCATCGCCGGGTCCAAGTTCAGATTATTTGCTTTCGTCACCCCCGAAGATGCGGTCTTCCTCTGGATACTCGCCGGAGTCAAAGCCAACCGATTTGTCCGTGGAAGCGGAGCCCCCTTCCCCTTTGGTCGAAACATTTGATGGATCTACCCTTGCACCGAGCAGTATTAGTACACCTTCTGTAAAAGTAGACAACTGCCCACGGCCGGTGGATAGTACCATGGCGGAAGATGGTCCATTGTTCCGAGCGACTATCAAGAGTTTGGAACAAAAGACCGGAACCCTACGCACTAAAATGAAGAAGGTACTCAAGAGGGCCGAGCAGGCACGGCAAGCACAAATTGTATGCAATGACGCTGTTAAAGCGTTCATGGAATCTCTACGTGATGCTGCGAGTACCGGGAATGCCTCTGGAATTCAGCCAGCCCTGGACCACTACTTCGAGAGAACATACCGCGAGATTCTTTTCTTTGAGAGGCAGAACGAAATCTATCTTCAGAGATTGATCATTGACCCACTCACAAAGCTCTATAATCTGGATATTAAGCAGGCGGAGGCCAAAAAGAAGGATTTCGAAGAAGAAAGTCGGGATTATTACAACTATGTAAGCCGTTATTTAGGGATTAGGAACGACTCTGCAAAGGAGAAGAAGAAGATTGAGAGCGAGACTAAATACCAAACGAAGCGGAAAAACTTTGAGCTGAAAAGATTTGACTATTGCACTTTTATGCAGGATTTGCATGGTGGACGGAAGGAGCAGGAGGTTCTTTCTCAGCTCACTAAATTTGCAGATGCGCAAGCCAGGAGCTACTTGGCCACAGCAAAGAAGGTACAAGAATTGATGCCTCAGTTGGAGGCGCTGAGCTATGAGGTGAAGGAGTCGGATAAAGAGTTTCAATTGCAAAGGACTGAGCGGGAGGAAAGAAGGCGTGTTTTGGAAAAGAGCAACAAGACGTATGTTGAACCGGATAATCTTCCGTCCTTCATGCCACCTCCGACACCCAACCCAACAAGCGCCTCGCCGAGCGAAATTCTTGGTCATAATACTGGGTTTGAAAAACTCGGCGTTGGAACAAGTAGCATCCGCGCAGTCTCCTCGGGCTCAAATTCAGGGGGGGATAGAAAAACTGAAAAGGCTCCTGAAACTGTGTTATCACTTCCGCCTAATGGCCTTGGATTATCATCAGGTTCGACTCGATTGACTGCCCCCGAGCCATCTCCAGTAAATACCGCTGTGGATAAGTTCAAGGGATTTAGGGATTTGCAGGAGAAGGAATATACTAACAATGGCCCTGTAAACGGTGAATCAGACCGGAGGAAGGAAGGGCTTCTCTGGGCTTTGAGCCGGCCCGGAAGCCATGCGGATCCTAAGGGGCTGAATAAACAAGCGTGGCATAAGTACGTTTGGCTGAGGAAGTTAGATAACATATACTAACATTCGGCATCTAGATACTGGGTCGTCCTAGCTGGCGGGCAGTTGTGTGAGTATTCAAATTGGAAACAGAAGTTGGACCTTCACAACGATCCAATCAACCTCAAGATGGCATCCGTACGAGAAGCTCGGGGGGCTGAGAGGCGATTCTGCTTTGAGATTGTTACACCGCAATACAAGCGGGTATACCAAGCAACTTCCGAGGAAGATATGAATAACTGGATATCTGCGATCAATAATGCAGTCAAGAGCACTATTGAGGGCGGCGGTTCTGTGCGAAATTTTGATACATCGTATGTTGAGAATGATGCTGGACCTGACAAGTTGAAGAACATAACAACGGCCCTCACTGGAAAAAGTCCTCATTATCATCACTCGGTTCACGGGACTAATCCAATGTCTTATGCATCGGCTTCAAATGCCAATATGTACCGCCGTACGACTGTTGGTGCAAGGCCAACAAATGTTCGGCGGAATAGCAGTAATTTCAATGAAGATCCAGAAAAGCTGCTCCAGATCGTTAGAGAAGCGGATTCTGCCAATAATGGCTGTGCGGATTGTCAAAGCCAAATGAAGACCGAATGGGTGTCGATAAATCTGGGAATAGTTTTATGCATTGGTATGTTTTTCGCAAAGCAATATTGGACCATGGCTGACTCGGTTTATAGAGTGTAGTGGTTTACATCGCTCGCTCGGAACACATATATCCAAGGTCCGGTCGCTGACATTGGACGTCACCTCCTTCACACCGGACCTCGTCGAGTTGCTTTGCCAAATAGGGAATAAGAACTCAAACACTATATGGGAGGCTAAATTTGATGCCATTCATCGCCCAGATCCACGATCCTCCAGAGAGCAGAGACTCAAGTTCATTACATCCAAGTATGTCGATCGAGCATTTGTGCAACCGCTATCACCAACGCTCTCCCAATACGCATCACCGGATGAATCAATCCTGGCAGCGGTAAAGAACAACGATCTTCAGGGCACCCTTTACGCACTCGCTTTGCATGGAAGCCCTAATACTGTCGATCCGGCCACGGGCCTGCATGTGATATTCCTCGCCCTCCAGGCCGCTGATCCAACACCTACTGTTCCAGACAACGAACTGGTTACATCGTCAACAGGCCTCTCGTCCGTAACATTCCCACTAGCAGAACTACTGGTCCAGAACGGTGGAGAAATCACGTCCAGTATCCCAAGCTCTGGTCTATCACTAGCAGCAAAGCACTACCTCTCACAGAAGACCGCAAAGAGAGCTAGCGCGCCCCCAGAGGCTACTCCTTCCGGTGCAGCCGCTCCATCAAAAGCTTCATCAAAAGCTTCATCAAAACACAGTCATCAATCCTCTAGTAGCGAGTTTTATGAACCCCCAGCCACGCTCCGAGAGCGTCAGCAACGGGAGAAGGAGCGCTTGCAAAAACGCGTTTCGTCAGGCGGTCGCCTACATCGTGCGGCGCAATTGGAACGGTGATGACGAATGGAAGTGAAAAATAAATAAAGGACAAAACTCATATTCATTGTACCATGGTTGATTGGAGTCTAGGTTCTTTTTCTTTGCTTTTTCTTTTTACAAACCCCATTTTCTCTACTTTCTCTTTACTTGCTTGGTAGTTGTCTGCCTGTCTTTCTGTTCGGGTCCTGGCGAAGAAGACGCCTCGTGGTTGATGCTCGGTCTTTAGTGACGGGTAGGTGGGCAGGTGGATGGATGTGTAGGGAGATCCCTTTCCCGCTGGTTATAGAGCTTCAATTTTTTGTTGTGATGTCGTTTGGAATTAATGATTGGTATGGAACGGCTTGATGACGTGGGATCAGATGGGGGTTTGGTAGGTGGCTAACTTAGGTCCTGTATTCCTGAAGGGGGTTTTGTTTCTGTGTGCTTCTTTCTGTTTTTCTTTTTTCTTTCTCTTGATTGTCTGGCTGATCGGCTGACTGGACGTGTGATGTATCATGATAAATAATGCTGAGTAGCGCTGAGGCGTGGGGGAAGGGAGGAAGGAGAGGGCGTATGCAGCGGTTTGTTGGTAATGGGATGGACGAACGAACTGAACGGAACGGAACGGGAGGGATTTGCTACGTTGGCCTTGGATCCTCGGTGATGTTAAATCACATGCGATGATTATCTCTGCCTTTAGTTTTGCGAATGGAGTCAAGTGAATGATAGAGGGAGGGGATGTGAAGGTGAACCAAGGCTTGGCGTGGAGGTCATCCGGTATCACTCGGGTATTTGCTCTGGGCTTCCGAACTTCAGTCGGGTTCTAGTTGTGCCACATGAGTATCGTAGGTAGCCAGATGGAGGACAGTTTGGGCTTTCAGCTGTTGAACGATGATATGCAGTACTCTCCCCGAAGGGGAAAATTCGTAACTATGATAATCGATTAAGGATTAGCTTGTGAAAACTTCGGAGGTATCATATGCTGCACCCATGGGCTTGTTTTTTACATATGTTTTTCTTTCTTTTCACACCATACCTACCCGCCCTGACTACCCCGATCAGAAATTCCAACATTCAACGATTGCCGCACTGACCGGGGCCGGTATGCAGCGTTATTACTCACTTCCCTGCTTGCCTCCGCTCTGCCGCCCTAGGGGGGGAAGGTCATTCATTCATCCAGTTATTCTATTCACGGTATGATACTATACACCTTTAGGGTTCGGGACCTCTCTTCCTTGATGCGTCGTCTAAAAGCATGATATGATAGCACGTATGATATTATGTATGATGCTGTGGATATCATCTTTGGGCTTATTTGTTTGTTTAGGGTACGGGTAAGGTATTGGTAGGGAGTCGCACTATTTTCTATATAATGTCATTGTAAAAGCGTAATTTCTATCAACCGACTACTATTCCAAATTACGTTAATTAAAAACTATGCCAAAAGCACCAGCTTTTATCCTTCCAGGCTAGCACGTTGAGCCATACAAAGATGTCGAAATACGAATTCAAGCCACTATCGAATCTCTTAACACAAATCTAAACCCATATCTAAATATTGTAGAGATTGCACGCAACTACGAGATACCAGTTTCACCTCTACGAGTACAACTACAAGGCTCTCAGTCATGCCAGCAGAGGCCAGAAGCTAACTATAGGCTCACTGATAACCAAGAGCTGACAGTTTGCCAGTATCTTGACCGGCTTGATACTATTGGTACAAGTACTAGCCTCAAAATGGTAATAGGCTGTGCTAATACTATTTTGCAATATGCACATGGTAGCCAAGGGCCAGTACTGGCTGTAAGTGCCCATTGGGCCCCACGATTCCTAAACCGCCATTCTGAATATTTTATTTGCAAACAAGTATCACTTGACATTAATCAAAAAAACACACATCAACCGGAGAGTATCAGAGCATGGTTCCAGAAGTACAATCATATCTGTAAGAAGTACAATATCCACTAAGGTGACAAATACAACTTTGATGAAACCAGTTTCTGTATTGGCATCCGACACAATCAATAGATCATAGCTTGGTATCTGACAAGCCAAGCTTATCTTGGCAGCTCCACCAATCGTGAGCTGGTTAGTGTGTGTATGAGATGATCAGTGGTGATGGAGTTACATTACCATTAATGATAATTGTTCTAAGTATCATTCACCAAGAATCCTGGTATACCACTACCAGAATTCCCGGTAATTACCTTTTAGAGACATCAGAAACTGGCTACAACAATAATGAGTTGAAAATGAACTGGCTTGTCCACTTTGTGCCTTGCTCAGCTACATCGCTTGCTGGAAGTTATCACCTATTCCTTCTGGATAGATTCAGCTCCCACTGTACGAAGTAGTTCCTTGACTTTTGTGAGTTACACACTTATTGTGTTTTGTCTTCCAGCTCACTTCAGCCATCCTTTGTAACCACTCGATCTAGATGTTTTTCAGCTTTATAAGCATTATTATGCAGTGGTGGTTAAGGCAGCTACTTGTGCAGGATGTGGCAATTTTGACAAAGCAATATCTTTAGACACAATTGATACTATTCGTCAGCAAACCTTTAAGTTCTCTACTATTCAATCAGCATTTCATGCTACTTGCCTCATTCCATATAATGACAATATTGTTATATTCAAACTCCACTAGTCAGTCCTTCCCCCTCTCACCAATTGGAGCCAGTATCCACTTCTCTATCTGGTATTTCTCTTATGATTGCGAGTCTTAAGACTATGAGTAACAAATTACTTCAAGTTGAAAAGGGCAAAGGGCTATCTCCAAGCTTTCAACCTAAATGCAAGCTTGTTCTACAAGGTGGGTTCACCCTAACACAGTTAAGTGCCTTAGCTATAGAACAAATGGAGCATACCTATGTGACTGAGAAGCTGAGAAATTCTAGATGAAGAGGGCAAAGCAGAAGGCATATCAAAAAAGGAGGAGTTATTTATGCCTCAAAAGCACGCTAAATGGCAAAAACAAAGGAGGATATTACAGTGGAGAAAGCAGAGAGAGATCTGCATAGGGGTCAGAGTGCCTAAAAGCAGCTAGATACAGCTCCTCATAAGCCTTTCCTTAATGAGATTCAGGAAAAAACAAAGGCAATGACCAAGAGGATACTTGAAAAGAAAAAGGGTATAGAAAAGGAGAGGCAGTATGAGGAAAAAGCTATAGAGAAGGACAGGCGTGAGAAGGAAAATACTATAGAAAAGGAGAGATGTGAAAAGGAAAAGGCCATGGAAAAGAAGAGGGGTGCAAAGGAAAAGAGCAAAAGAAGGAGGAAGTGTACTCAAAGGAAGACACTCTCACCTATTATTGCTGGAATTAGACAATAGGAGAGATTGTGTAGCCTTATGCAAAATGAAATACACTGATAAAATATGATATTATTATTATCTTACTATACTTTATTTAGCCACAAAGTGATATTGAGCCATAGACTGGTGTTAAGCCACAAAATCCTGTTAAGTTATAAAGTCATATTGAGCCACAAAGTCAGGTTGAGCTGTTAGGTACTCAGAAGTGCCCAGGATTTGAGCCTACGAATATCCTGGGTTGTGGCCGCACCCCGCAACCCTAGCACGATTACCTATTACCCTAGTGGGAATAACTTACCAATTATACAGTGAGATATACAGTCGCATAAGATGATTGTATATCTGAACCCATGCTACCTGAGTTAGAAGCGTCTCAGAGGCATCCAGGGGACGACCCAGGATACTAGATGAGTACACATTCTGAGAATTGTTTAATTAGTTGGAACGATACTTAGAAAATACTACTCCGCTCATTCTTGGTTGCATACTATTCATAGACAGTATAGTGCTTTGATAGCTAGATATTGGAACTGATCACTCCCTATTCCATATTACCATTGGTATGTGAGCAAACAGGCCGCATAATCATATATAGTCAATCATGAAAAAGAAATCGAACACTGTCTACTTCTGGAGTGGGGATGCCCTTAGAGTAAATAACAGTTCAGGAATGTTCTGAGTAGAGCTGGGGAAGTTCAGAGGGTCAAACCGTGTTCACACTCTCCTTTGATTAACTGAATAGTTAAGAAGATATTTCTTAACTAGGGAAGCGGAAGTAGCATGAACATTGATATAAATAGTAGGCCTCTCCACTAGTATTTGAATAATCATCAAGCAATGGAGAGGAGACCTTAACAATATACCAAGTTAAGTGAGTTATTCTAAACTCTTTGATATTTAACAATATTTTTTTTCTTTACCTTTACTAAACAATTATCTATGAGCCTTTCTAACTATTAATCTGTTATTACAAATATCTCAGACTTAGTTGGCTCGGAATCCTACCCCGTTAACTATTTTGTAACACTACTCCTCGCACCTTATACCTCGAACCCGGTCACCAGCTAGCATCCTACTGCTCCTCTCTATACTTCCAAGTGGCGCTTTTTACCTCATACCCTTTCAGCTAGTACCTTACTTCTCTACACTTTATTGGACTCAACCATGGTCCTAACAAGGTCGCTATGGCAAGGATAGAATTGCACTTTCTCCGTCTTTCACATGAAGTTAGTCACCGACAGGGCTGTAATCTGTGATTATTCTTGGAGTCCTTGCAATAAATTTTACTTTGCACCCGTATGCTAACTTGAAGGAATGGTATCCTAGTAGTTACTTGCTTTATTTGAATTTTTGTTTGAGATAGTGCTATTAGTTTTCCTAATTCTTCCTGCCTAAGTTGTGGTTGTCCTCTCACTTTGGGTGGGGACCAGTCTGGTAGCTGGAAATGTGCAGTTGATACCATACCAGAGGGATGTAGGAGATTGGCTTTTTCCCAGGTGCAAAAGGATGTTTTTGGAATAAAGGTATTCATATGCCATAGCATAAGCTCCATGCATGTATTTTAACTAGAAATAAAATACACAGAATATAAAAAATTTAACAAATTGTGCACTGGCTCAGGTCCACCTTTTGCCTGCTTTGCATCATAATTGGATTGGCAAGAAAGAGGCAGAAAGGAGAGCAGGGAGAAAAGATGTAAGAAAAGCAAAATGCACCTTATTTGTTGGCCTGATTTAATTAGTGCGGGCTATATAAGACTACTGTACCTTTTGTGCTTGGAAGGATAAGTAACTAATTTGCAATTTCAATATTATAGTCATGCTCTATTAGTAAAAAATCTTTTAACTCATATAGCTAGTGGCGTCACTCCACACTCCTATACCTCTCATACCTCATAAGTTATTAGGTATTCGTCAGCAAAAATAATACCTTGCGTTCTGTGCGTTCTGTGCGTCTGACGCACCTGACGCTGGAACGCAAATCGCAAACCAGGACGCAACTACCCTACCACACAACGAGCCTGACGCAACCTAACGCAGTACCTAATCCTCAGAACGCACCAGACGCAGCACCTAATTCTCAGAACGCACCAGACGTAGCACCTAATCCTCAGAATGCAACAGAAGCAGCACCTAATCTTCAAGATGGAACCTGAGGTCGGACCTCCTCTTCCGGATACAGTGCATTCAGTACTCATCTTCCCGAAATAAGCCAACTTGAAGGGTACCCCCTTTACTTTTCCTGACCAGGGTCACAATAGATTTCATGCTCTCAGTGTATTAAATATACTACTACTAGTATTCTATTGTTCTAATATACAGGACCGATCATGATACTCATATGCAACCCCTCAGGCGGCCCAACCCGGGACTCAACCGCTACCCGGTACTCAACACCTATCCGGAACACTGTAACTTCATGAATAAAAGTTGCGGGGGAGAAGATCTTATATCATTTTCAAGCTGGCTTCGAGGCCAACAACCTCCCGCAATCAGATCGAGGATCAGAGCCGTGGTTGTGGAGGAATCTGACTTCGAGCTCTGGGAGCGCCAGGGGACCTTTAACGATAACCCCCACCATAATGGTCAGCGATTTCATGGGTTCTGATGCGACAGAGACGTCCTTTATACCGCTGCGTAGCTGGCAGCGAGCCCAACAATCTCCCGCAATCAGATCCAGGATCGGAGCAATGGTTGTGGAGGAATCTGTCATCGGGTTCTGGGATCGCCAGGACTCGATTCAGCCCTGTAACTTCATGAATAGGGATCGCGGAGGGATGGACCTTACACCATTAGGGAGCTGGCGTCGAGCCCAACAATCTCCCGCAATCAGATCCAGAATCAGCCCTGTGGTCGTGGAGGAATCTGACATTCAGCTCTGGGAGCGCCAGGGTATCTATAAAGACAACTCGCATAAGGGTCAGCGATTTCCTGAGTTCTGATGCGACAGAGACATCCTTTATACCGCTGCGTAGCTGGCATCGAGCCCAACAATCTCCCGCAATCAGACCCAGGATTGGAGCAGTGGTTGTGGAGGAATCTGCCATCGAGTTCTGAGATCGCCAATACGCAACCCCATTCAGCCCAGTAACTTCATGAATAATATCCCTCTGGGGATGAATCTTATACCGCTGGATAGCTGGCATCGAGCCCAGGAACCTCCAAGTGTCGGATTCAGGATTGATTGTCTGGCTGTGGTGGAGTGTTGCAGCTGTGACCTGGGAGTGTGGATGTTGAGTGTTGTGATAAAAAGAGTGTCGCGTCGCGTCCAGTTTGAGGCTAAGTGCCGAGAAACCACCAGGCACTATGCTAGACTTGCGAGTATTATGGCTATCACTCACTTTCAGGCTGGAGTGAGCTGGCATTTTCGCTCATTCAAAGATGATGTTCTGAAAATGGAACTCTGAGTGCTAGTGTGACTCTGACTTGAAGTCTTTAGCGCAAATTTAAGATTAAGGGTATGATGGCTTTCTCACCAGGCGCCAGCACTAACTATATTTTCTTTGCCAAGAAATACTCCTTGTTCACATCCAGGCTAGTAGAAGACAAAGAAGGCTGAAAAGAGAATCAGGGGTAGTGGAGAATTCTGATGTGCGATGGTGTTGAGGTTTAAGTCAGGATGCATGGGAGGCAGGGTTGCTTGGTTGGATGTGTCCGGACGGAACCCAGTGTAGGCAAGGGTCTCCGGACGCACCTGACGCAACAAGATGGGGTGTATGGGTACAGGACGCACAGGATGCACAGGACGCAGGGTCCAGGCAGGGAGTGTCAGGACGCAACACTACTGTATCTGACGCAGGACACCTTTTTTCTGATGTTGTCTGAGACTATAGGAAGCCCTATCGGACAATTACAATTAACTTGGAATTCAAGATCCTACTAGTTGGAACAGAATATTGATGGCAAATTCATAGGGTATTAGACTAACTAAATTATTGAGAGGTCCGAGTGGGCTGTTAGGAGATATCTAAAGTCTCATAGAGCATATGGTAGGGCCACAATTCCTCCTAGTTTTTTTCATTCTCAACTTAGTCAGCTGAAGTTCTTCTGTTATAGACTTTTGCCACCTGGAGGTCTCAATGAAACTCTGAGCATCCTCTGATCTGGGAATACCAGTTATGCCGAGATTTCACCTCCACTTAAATCACATTTTACTTTTTTGCTCAGGCTTTTTCTCAAGGTAGCTGCTATACAGGTTAAAAAAATATTGGGAAAATACCCAATAGGACTTTAAAAAGTGCAAATGGGACTCTGAGAGGCACAAATGAGACTCTGGAAGGCTAGCTTTGTTAGTTAGTAGTGCCGAGACTTTCTAACACACCACCCATTCCCCAGTCCATTTGTGCCTCTAAAAGGCTTCTCTCTCTTCAAATTGCTTCTCTATAGCTGATATTAATAGCAGATACATTTATCCCACACGATAGCTTCAGCTACAGAGCTCAGATCAAGAGGGGAATATTATTATTGGATTCCCCTCATTGAGAGTATTCATTTGAGCCACGAAACGTCTTATTTGTACCATTCTCAAAGTTTTTCTATAGATTTTTACACTTGGGTGGAATTTCTAATCTCAAATTTATAAATATGATTTCTTAGGCTACAGGCATACTATCACTAAGCGGATACCTGGGTTGGATTCCCCTCATTGAGAGCGTTCATTTGAGCTATTAAATGTATCATTTGCACCATTTTCACGGTCACTTCTTCACACACCTTTACACTTGAATAGAATTTTGAACTTCTAACTCTCTTACATAACCGCTCTAGCTACAGGCATACCATTACTCAGCGGATACCAGGGCTAGATTCCCCTTGTTGAGAGCAATCTTTAGAGCCTCTTAACGTCCCATTTGGACTATTTTCAAGCTCTCTTCTTCATACTTTTATACTGGGATGAAGATTTGAACCACTAGACTATCTAACCTAATTACCTAGGGTAGGTATGCTATCGCTATGCAGATACCAGGGCAAGATTCCCCTTGTCTAGAGAAATCTTTAGAGCCTTTAAATATATTATTTGCACCATTTTCATGGTCTTTTCCTCATGCTTTTACACTTGGGCAAAATTTTGAAATACTAACAATCTAGCATGATTACCTAAGCTACAGGTATTCTATCATTAAGTGGATACCAAGGTTGGATTCCCCTTATCTAGAGCAATCTTTAGAGTCTTTAAACATCCCATTTGGACTATTTTCAAAGTCTCTTCTTCATACTTTTACACTTGGGTAGAATTTTGAACTACAGCCTATTTAATCTAATTCCCTATGCTATAGGTCTACTATCGCTAAGCGGATGATACCAGGGTTAGATTCCCTTCATCTAGAGAACTGTTTAAAGTCTTTAAACCTCTCTGTATACTATTTTCAAGGTCTCTTCTGAATACTTTTACACTGAAGCAGGATTTTGAAATACTAACTATCTAACATGATTACGTAGACTTCAGGTATGCTATCACTAAGCAGATACCAGGGCAAGATCTAGAGCAATCTTGAGAGCCTTTAAATATCCCATTCGCACTATTTTCAAGGTCCCTTATTCACATAGTTACACTTAGACTGAAATTTGAACTTCAGACCAAACTGCCAAATATCTTAGTAGGCTACAGGCCTGCTATCGCTAAGCGTTAACCACCATCTGATTTCCCTCATTAAGAGCATCATTTTGACTCTTTAAACCTTCTATTTGCACAAATATTGTTTTTGAGTTCTCTTTCTGCAATTCTAGCTTAGTATATAGGTAGTTTAATATACAAATAAATAAATATAAAATAATACAAGCCCATGAATATAGTATTATACTAGCCTGAATAGGTAATTTTCTTTCAGAACTATAACCTAAAACATGTCTGACTCTCATTTCCATAGGGCAAACCTAGTCACCGGAAGGATATTTGAAACTTCTGAAGCGTTTTTGAATCTTTTCAGTATTGTTCTGTAATGGATTTGGTCTTCCTGATGAAGCTGGCATTACTTCAGAGTACCCTGGGGGCTCCCTAGAGTCACAAATGAGACTCTGTGCATCTTATTTAGCTTGTCTTACCACAGACTCTCGACTCTTCTAAACTTACCTAAAATTCTCAGTCAATACCTGGCTTCTCCTATTCTTGTCACTCCGTACATCAACTAGAGCTTCATAATTTTGCCCCCTATACCCCATGTACCTCATGAGGTACGGGGGTCCAAGGTAAACTTTTGCTGATGTAAACCTACGATCCTTAGCTGTAGAATTACTCCTGGGCTTCCCATAATCCACTTCCTTCATGAGATTCAGCCAAATCTGCCGCTGCATCACTACAGACGACAGTACATGTTATCGAGGGATGAGCTAGTGGTGGGAACTGCTCGTGGTTCCAAAAGTATCCGGATGCCTGGGCGCCAAGACCTCCAGATCCACACCTAAATCCTCCTGTCTTAGCGCCAAGGCGTCCGGATACTTTTGACAACTGCAGGTAATATAATACGTGGTATCATCTATAGACCCTACGCCGTATAATAATGTATTATACCTCGAAGAATGTCAAACCCATATTCATATGCTACGAGAATCGTGGAACCCACTGTCTACCAATATCGCAGGATACAACCGAGGATTTTAGGGGACATTTGTTTCGATTCGCTTGGCCCACCCGTCACCACACCCGTCAGGCCAGGAATACAAGCTTTCCTCGAGATTGCCAATGTCAATCCAGGGTTCGTGTCTCCCACCAAAGCTCCATAACCTCTAATCACCACAGCAGATATCATACCAGCATATCTCCTTGCCCTAGTACGGTACCCGTCTCCCCTCTGCCCTGGCGATCATTGGCTTCATTCCACAACGAGGGCGAGAGAAAAAGCCAAGTGTCTCACCTTCCCTCCCACCAGCCTATAACTACTCATCCCAATCCAATCAGACACCCTCCCCCCCACATCCCACCCTCCACATCCTACCTTCACACTCACACAAATTCCCTTCCGCCCCACCCCCGCTTGCTTCCCACACAATACTATTAATTTTCACAGTGCGCGAAAATTTCCCGCACACATCCAAAAAATATCAACGACAGTCTCATTCTCGCAGTCACATCGCTTTCCAACCCTCCCTACTGAGGGTAGTCTATACGATTGTAAGTGCTCCCTTGGTGATCAAAAAAAGAACTTTGGCGAAGTCGCTTAGCCCCAACGAAAAACATCTGGGAGGCACTAGCGATAGCCGATATCTCAACCTAATGATGGAAATGAATTTTGCTGATAATTTCCTGCTGTCGTTGCTCCATCTGTTAGGTTGCGGGGTGGCCTCGTTACTTTTTCACAGATGGACGTAGACATGCGCCTGATGGAGGCCCTGGGGGGGCACCATGGGCATCATCTCCAAAATCCGGCTCCATGTCCTGGACTTGTTTCTGCCATTAGCGAATTAGCAAATTTGCTTAGATCAAATGGCCAAGTCCCCCAAGGAAGCGAAAATTCATCGTACCCGAACGGGCATCTATCGCAAAATCATTCCAACGGGCCCCTAACATCCCAGTTCGCAACCACTTTGCAGCTCGGTTTAAACGATCATGCGCTCTTGCAATCTCTTAGACTGGACGATGAGAGTTATCAAGAAATCTTAGGGTGCAGTCTTAGTGTCGCTGTTTCTACGCAGGGGGGTTTGCGGAATAAGGATGGGACTCATAATAATTCTCATCTCCAAGGCTCCGAGAGCTCTGGTATTGGTACAAACTCCTACGACGAAGACTTGGCTGAGATACAACAGGCTATAGTGGAGCTTCCTCAGCCAGTAACCAGAGCCAACTCTCCGCCACCTTCGACCCATGGTCCAGGTTCATTTTCTGACTATTCCGAGACCTCACCTGTCGGCCTAGCTAGGGAGGACAGTCAGTCTATGAGCCCAACGCCGCACAGAAGTAACTCTCAGGTCTTAGAGATGAGCCCGGAAATGGACGTTCAGACTCCTCAATTCTTAGCTCGAAATAGCATGGGAGGACGGGTTCGAAATTCGGTCGGTAGCAGCTCGAAGGCGCGACAAGATGACCCTTACGAGGACCCAGCAAAAGTGGCAGAACGAGAGCGCGTTCGAGGCGAGAATAGAGTAAGGAAGAAGAGATGGAGAGAGTCTAATCAAGATCGAAGTAAGTGTGCCCCTCTGCCAGGCCTTCAAGTCGAGCACTGGCTTCATTCGAACACTTTCCCTCGCCTTCCCCGCCCATCTACCCGAACTATCATGCCCAGTATTTCCCAGAGTTGGCCCAAAACACGATTTATCCTTTGTAGCTAATGCTCGCCCTGGTAGACAAAGACAATGACCTTCGGTGCCGAGTAACCAAGAGAGGGAACAAGATTTGGGGGCTCGAAGATAGCGAAGCGAAAAGAGCATGGATGAAGAACGAGT
>Ga0307513_10001338_pt1 | contig 35687 bp, 45 predicted proteins | sample 15_EM_MG_FD_202174 | JGI IMG/M metagenome (GOLD analysis project Ga0307513, IMG submission 202174) | Populus trichocarpa ectomycorrhiza microbial communities from riparian zone in the Pacific Northwest, United States - 15_EM | ecosystem: Host-associated > Plants > Roots > Unclassified | place... | reverse complement strand
GCTGGTTTAAGGAGGGTTTCCTTTGATTTACTTGCTTTAATTTCGTGCCCGTATGTGGGCCTGGGACCGGTACGGACCCCAGCTGAAGAGATATGTTCCGGATATTTCCTTTGTTAGTTCGTTTTGGCTTTTGGTTTTGTTTTCGCCATAGCTAGTGCTCCATGCGATTTCTTGTACCTTAACAACGAATATATGATATAAAAAAAGAAAAAAAAAAAAGAAAAAAAATCGCCCCCTGTTTCTTTCATTTTTTACGCTACCTGGTATTTCTTTCACGACTCTTGTACTTCAGGATATAACGTCTTCTATTCTGATATCCAAGTTCCACACCAAGAACCCACGAACCCTGACCCTGATCTATCGTTCCACGATCAGCCTTGACCTGAGATTGTCATCTCCGAACCCTCACACTAAACGAGTATTATCGTTGAGGACCTTCCTGTCTTTGTGTGCCTTGGATTAACGTCCAGTGCCAAGACCCCGTTATACAAGGTAGCGTCCAACGAGGATCCAACCCAGACAACATCATGTCTCGACGTGTCGAACTTCCGACCGCTGTGTTGACTGCCTTGACCGAATTGTCGGCGGTTACGAACGATGAGTTTGATCAACTACCGGAAGAGCGAATTAGACAACAGCTCCGCACTGCGCGCGATCTTGTCACTTCACTCAATGGGCTCCCGGCACTCCCTTCCATTTCCCGACAAGGCACCCCTGCACCTCTCGAACAAAACCCGTGCTTCCAGCAGCGGCAACAACGCGTTCAAAACCTAACCAACGAAAGGAAAGCACTTGTTGAAGAACGAGATGCACTCACCGAAGAACGTGATGTGTTACTTACCGAGGGACACGGACTGCAGGCAAGGTACAGAGCCATCAAGACTGACCTAGAGTGCGACAGAGCCACCATAGTTATCCTTAACACCCGTTGACCAACACGAACATTGCCCTGACAACTGCAACTGCTGTACTGGCAAACGCAGGGGGACCTGCTCCGCCAGCAGGCGAACGACCCCCTAAGCGAGAATCAATCCCCAAGCCACAAGAGTTCGACGGATCCCAAGACCAACTTCGCCCGTTCATCGCACAATTACATACCAAGTTCCTCGGAGATGCCTACAAGTTTGTGGATGTCCAACATCGGTTGGCATATGCTGTTGGGTTCCTGAAAGGGAAAGCTTACGAACAAATCCTTCCACTTATTGATGAAGGAAACATTAATATAGCTAGTGTGGAAGCCCTGATCACGCTACTCGAAAAGGCCTTGGGCGATCCTGATAGGGACTGGACGGCCGAACGGAATCTACAATGTCCACGTCAAAAGAACCGTAACTTCTCTGACTACTTAGCAGATTTCCAACGATATGCTGCCGAGGTATCTTGGAACGATGCTGCTAAGCGAACCTCATTATACGAAGGATTGAGCGCCGAACTCAAGGACGCTCTATTAACGGTGGACACCCGCGACCAACTTGACCAATATATCATAGTGCTCAAATGTGTGGATAACAAGATCCGTGCCCGTGCAGCGGAACGTAAGCTGTCATCTTCTACATGGAGATCACCTACCATGACCACGACAATAACACCAAAACCGGCTGCCTCTCCTACGACTACCACCACCGCGACAGGTACTCAAGCGGGCCCCATGGACCTTTTGGCTGGACGACGCCGTCTGTCACAAGTGCAACGTGAAGATCCCATGCAACCCGGCCAATGCTTCTACTGTGGGGAAGCAAACCACATGGCTCGACAATGTCCAAACAGACAAAGTCACCTCAGAGCCAACGCTGCTGCCATTCGTGCACCTCCTCCAGTGGTTCCTGAAGATTCTCATTCCGAGTCCGAACACTCGGAAAACTAACTGTCCCATGTACAGTCCAAGGCACTGTCATAGGACAAGAATCGCCTTCTTCGTTACTTTCTTTATCCAGTTTATCTCTTGACGACATGGAGAATAGGGTTGAAGCTACTCATCTGGTAATGGCATGTACGATTGTTGACAACCATAACGAGATTAGATCCCATGCTCTAATAGACTCGGGAGCAACTGGATATGCATTCATCGACAAGGCTTTCGCCGAGCGCCATAACTTTCCTTTGTTTGAACTTAAAGAACCACGACCTTTGACGGTCATCGACAGACGGCCTGTGAGTTCCGGAGCGATTACTCACATCACCAAGATCGGGTTGTCGATTAACAACCACCATAAAATGATTCCTGCTTTTGTTACTACGCTTGGGGGATACCATCTAACACTCGGTATACCCTGGTCAAAACACCACGATGTCAAGATTGACTTTGCCTCTAACTCCCTTACTTTGAATCTGAATATTTTTGAAGAACTGTGTTAACGACGTTACAATGGCCTATGGAACTGAGGAAGAGTTACCACATTTCCTACGGGCTTATGCTGCACAATGTGCTCATGGACATAAGGTCCTCAACAAGCACGAAGTATTTCAGATACTTCCTAAACAATACCACGAATTCCTTCCATTATTCCTCGAGAAAACAGAAGATCAACTACCACCTCACAGAAGGTTTGATCACGAGATACCACTGCGCCCGGGATTTGTCCCTCCTTTTGGACCAATATATGATCTGAGCCCCCCTGAGTTATCAGCCTTATACGAATGGCTAGACGAAAATCTGGACAAGAAATTCATCCGCGAATCATCCTCCCCTGCTGCTTCTCCGATTTTGTTTGTTAAGAAAAAGGAACGTTCTCTACGCTTATCTGTTGACTATAGAGGACTTAACGAGGGAACAATCAAAAACCGTTACCCTTTGCCCTTGGTCAAAGAAACCTTTATACAACTTTCACGAGCAAAGATATTCACTAAACTGGATATCCGCGGAGCCTACAACTTAATCCGCATGAGAGCAGGTGAAGAGTGGAAAACAGCTTTTCGTACACGCTACGGGCTTTTTGAATCCCTCGCCATGCCCTTTGGGCTTACCAATGCCCCCGCTACCTTTCAAGCATACATTAATGACGCGCTACGCCCATTTCTGGATAGGTTTTGTACAGCATACCTTGACGATATCTTGATATACTCTGAAAACGAGGAAGAACATATCGAACCCGTCAAACAAATCCTGGAAGCATTAACGAAAGCTGGACTCCAGGTAAAACCTTAGAAATACGAATTCCACACCAACAATGTCGAGTATCTTGGTTTTATCATCACGACGGAAGGCCTACGAAGGGATCCTGCAAAGATCACCACGATCATTGAGTGGCCCATCCCTAAGAAATTACGCGATATCCGCTCCTTCTTAGGATTTGGAAACTTCTACAGACGCTTTATCCAAGAATATTCTCATCTGGCCAGGCCACTAACCTGGCTAACCAAAAAGGGTATACCATTTGTATGGTCGGATCTTTGTCAAGCCGCATTCGAAAGATTGAAGGAAGCCTTGACAACGGCCCCCATCCTGATCCACTTTGATTTTGATAAGGAGATAGTGGTAGAAAGCGATGCTTCCGACATCGCCTCTGCCGGTATACTATGCCAACCTGGATCTGACGGGCCTTTGCATCCCATCGCCTTCTTCTCAAAGAAACACACACCAGCCGAATGCAACTACGACATTTACGACAAAGAGTTGATGGCCGTGGTACGGGCTTTTGAAGAATGGAGGGCTTATCTAGTTGGAAGACCTGTTACAGTACGGTCGGATCATCAGAACCTGTGATACTTTACCACGAAAAGATTACTCAATCAACGACAAGCCCGATGGTCGGAATTCCTGTCACAATTCAACTATACGATCGAATTTGTACCTGGTAAAGCACATGGGAAGGCGGATGCATTTACAAGGATGGCGGGACAAACAGAGGAAGAGGTATTGGAGGACGAAACGCATAGGACCCAAGTTGTTGTCAAGTCCTAGTCTCAGGGTTTGTTGGTGGATATTCCGGTTCACTTTGGAGCGTCCCCTTTGAATGAACTGTGGACGGAAGCCTATCAAGCTGACCCCCTGCCAAACCAGTTACTCACGATGCTGGAACAAGGGGTATGACATAGCCGCTTGATATCCCTAGCCGAATGTACCAAGGATGGTAATCGACTGCGGTATCGAGACTATCTTTATGTTCCCGCTCACGAACCTTTGAAACTGGCTATCCTTCGGGAGAATCACGACGCCCCTGCTGCTGGTCACCCCGGCAGATCCAAAACACATGAACTAATTACACAACGATACCATTGGCCGAGTATGCGAAAAGAGATCGCACGATACGTAGCCAATTGTCATATCTTTCAACGAAGTCGAACGACGCGTCACGCTCCGTTTGGTATTCTTCGACCTCTCTCTATTCCATATCGACCATGGCACGATATATCAATGGACTTTGTAACCGGCCTGCCTTGGAGTAACGGTAACGATGCGATTTGGGTGGTGGTAGACCTGCTAACCAAGATGCGTCATCTTGTCCCTTGTGGTACAACAATTGATGCACTCTCTCTGGCCGACCTATTGCTGGATAACATCTGGAAACACCATGGGCTACCGCTGACGATTATATCCGATCGAGGACCTCAGTTTGCTGCTGAGCTCTAGGGAACCGTCTGCTGCAGACTAAAGATTGACCGACGTCTATCTACTGCATTCCATCCTGAAACTGACAGTCAAACAGAACGAGTTAACGGTATCATGGAACAGTACCTGCGGTCATATGTGAACTACCAACAGGATGACTGGTGTCAATGGTTACCGATGGCGGAGTTTATGGGAAACAATCATGCATCTGAGACTACCGGCACCTCTCCCTTCTTTGCCAACTATGGCTATGATCCTCGTATGGACTTTCTCGATGAACAAACCCTCCCGACTGACGACCAAGAGGCATGATCTTTTGTTGTCACTATGACCGAACTTCATGCACATCTTAGAACTGAAATGGATTATGCTCAAGAAAGGCAATAGGAAAACGCTGACCGACATAGAATCCTAGCTCCCTCCTTCCAAATCAGTGATAAAGTGTGGCTGAACGCCAAAAACATTAGGACATGATGACCTTCACGGAAGTTGGACAACAAACGTCATGGACCCTACGAGGTCAAAGGCAGGGTCGGAACACACGCTTACCGTCTGGAATTGCCGAATACCAGGAAGATACATAACGTCTTCCATGTGTCACAATTGGACCTGGCAGCCAACGATCCACTCGAAGGACAAAGAATCCCACCATCTCAACCTGTGGAGGTTGAAGGAGAAGAAGAGTGGCAGGTTCAGCCGGTTTTGGATTCCAAATTCGTCAGGAACCGACTACGATATCTGGGGAAATGGGAAGGCTACGATGAAACGACATGGGAGCCAGCTGAATCGATCAACAAACTAAGAACAGTTGACGAGTTTCACGAACGGTACCCACTTAAACCTGGACTATTACTGGAGGATTTGGAATAGGCCTCAGGGGACTTCGGCCCTGGGGCGGGCCCTGCTCTCACGGTCCCCTGATGAGATACGTGTTGGGATAACTTTGGTGTTCTTTCTTTTCTTACATGGTTGCTATGAGGGATTTCCTTTGTAAGGTTGACGACAAAACTGTAGTATTCCCTTGGTTACGGGGATATGCGACTCATACTGGGGTATGAGTCGGGCGGCAAAGGCTGTGCTAGGATTTCCTTCTATATGAGGGGGGGGGCTTCGCCCCCTATTTCCCTGATTCTTTACCCTACCTGCTATTTCTTTCACGACTCTTGTACTTCTGGATATAACCTCTTCTATTCTGATATCCAAGTGCCACGCCAAGAACCCATGAACCCTGACCCTGATCTATCGTTACACGATCAGCCTTGACTTGAGATTGTCATCTCCGAACCCTCACGCTAAACGAGTGTTATCGTTTAGGACCTTCCTGTCGTTGTGTGCCTTGGACTAAGGTCCAGTGCCAACACCCCGTTACAACGCTCACCTAGGAAGGAAGCGACCCAGGAGACCAGGTAAGGGGGGATCCCGCCTTCCCTGAGGATCCGGGCCAGAGTTGCGTTGTCGACGTTGTCAAAGCCAGCCTTGATGTTCAGAAAAAGGGAGGACACCTTCAGCCGCAGTCTCTGCAGGGTGTTTAGGTCGTTCATGAGTGTGAGGCAGGCATCGTACGTGCTCAGCCCAGGGAGGAAGCCACATTGGTTAGGGTGAATCAGACCCCTTGAGCGGGCTGCGAGAAGGAGGTGTGCTGCAATTATCCTCTCCAGGACTTTCGAGACAGGTCGGAGGAGGATTATAATTGTAACCGGTACAGGTACTATGGTTACTGATGGATTTTGTTTAGGATTAGTTTGGTTTCAGGATACGAGCCTTGTGGCTGTAGTCTTGTTATGTATGCAGAAGGCATCGGTTGATCCCGGTTTGTTTTATGTTTGGTTTCGGGATAGGAGGTTGTACCTCTCCCTGATTGTGTTTCGGAAGTATCATTTGATACTCCGGTTGTTTGAAGTTTTGTTTCAAGGGATCGTTTGATACCTTGAATGTTTTATGTATTGTTTGATGATATCGATTTGATACCATAGTTGTTTTAGGATACGAGCTGTGCTCGTAGGAGTAAGGCTTTAGGACAAGCCGGCCATGTATTTAAAGGCTGTATCTTTCGGACTTAGAAAGGGCAGCCTTCAACAGACAGAGATTTCAATATACTTGGTTGGATAGTTACCTCTTCAGTTCGCCACGATAGTGAGAAGCCGCCGAACACTGCAAGACCTTAGCGATATAGTAAAAGGTTTTATCTAACAACCTTTCGGAGCCTGACCTTGATCAATCCGCCTAGGCCACTCTTTGGCTAGGATTTCAAGTGCCCAACTCGGGATGGTTTCTTAAAGGTTCTCAGTGTACTGAGAACCATAAGCAAACGTTACATTTTTTTAACTTCCACAAGTCAGTTGGAAGTTATATCGGTTAAGGAGCGATCAACCTTAAGGAATACCGACGACAGCTATCAGCAGGCTATATGACATAGCCAGCAGGAGAGTGCTCTAGGAGTACTACGATCATCACAAGAAAACACGATAGCAACAGTTGCCCACCATAGGCGACGCACTCAATACGGGATCAGGCAGAACGCTTGATAGAAGCGAACTTGCAAAACCGTCCGCAAGGTCGATATCCAGGAAGGCTAAGGTGCAAGTAAAGAAGGCTTCAACCTTTAAGTATCGACGAGGCTAGCAGACAACTAGCAAGGTGCGAGTCTTCTCAGACACTCAAGGAATCTGAAAGTGAAATGGCTAAGGAACAAACGGCCACACCTGGCGCATTTCCTACATCACTAGCCAAAGGAAAGAAACCTTTACAGTCAACCTCATCTAAGGATGATCCAAGCAGCGCTAGCAGCAGCGAGTCAAGTGACGACGAGGATGACAAGATGTCGGCATCAGGAACCACCGCGGTACCTGATCGATCCAATACACTAAGGCTGACTATGAAGATCCCAGAACCCCAGCGGTTCTCAGAATCAGGAAAAGATATAGACACTGGCGTATTTGATAGATGGTATAAAGATGTTCGAGAATACCTACTGCTACATGGTATTACCTCAACTCCTGGAGGAAACGCTCGATACTACGGTTTCTACACAGAAGGTAGAGCGAAAGATACATAGCGACAAGCCCTGGAAGAGTTCGGAGAAAACGATATCACAAGAGACCAACTTATTGGATACCTACGAAAACAATTCCAATCATCAAGACATATGGAGGAGCTTTACCAGAAGTTACTAGATGTTAGACAAGTCAAGGATGGAGTAGTAACGAACATCTCAGATGTAGCAACAAACTTCCTCACCTATCGGTCCAAGTGACCAAAGGACACTATTCCAGATTATGTATTCATGCAAAGATTCTTCGCTAGCATGCATATCAAGCTACGCCAGATAATAGAACCATGGTTTGACGATGAAGAAACCATAAACTCGGCAATACGAGATGCGGAACGACAAGATGCCATGCTAAGAGGAGTCGGAGCATACAAGAAAGAATCAAAGGAGAAGTCAGATCACAAGGATCGAGGTTAGAGCTGCTCGAAGCCTACCTATCAGAAGAAGGTTAGCAACACAGTTTCCAAGGAACGAAAGGCAAGCGGTTCCTGTTTCACCTGTGGAAAGAAAGGACACCTTTCACGCAACTGTCCTGACAAGAAGGATGAAGGCAAGGGGAAACCGGTCAAGAAAGAAGCAACTTCAAACAGAGCAGAGGCTGAAACAAGTGCAGACGAGGTCTACATCAACTCGATGGAAAGAGACCTACGCCTTATCAGCCAAAATAGCACCCAGTACGGCCAAGACTAAGAAGGCTTTGGAAGGTACAATAAGGATCAATAGTCACAATGCCAGAGTACTATTCGATACAGGAACTATTGGAGAAGACATCCTTAGCGCAGCATTTGTCACCACCTACGGCGTGGAAACCAAAGCGTTAGAAGGAGAACTTAGGATTCTTATGGCCATGAAAGGTTCACAATCCACAAGCAGCAAACAATGCGTAGTGGATATAGAGATTGAAAAAATGCGTACCAGAAACAACAGAATAATTGTTGGCAACCTCACAAAGTATGATGCCATGATCAGAATGGAATTCCTTTTGAGAAATCAGGCAACGATTTAGTGTGGGAACTCGACGATACTTTTTCCTAAGCACAAGGTTAAGGTAAACTGCACACTAACTAGTGGACTAGTAAGGGCAGCAGCGATAGCAACCGCAGGAGAGGTCATGGACATGTTTCCTGAGGTCTTCCCAGACCCGATTTCGGAAAGACTACCACCATTACGAGTGTACTATCATCGAATTCAGTTGAAGGATAAGGAGAACCTTAAGACGCAACCAACATTCGGAGTTTCGGAAAAATATGAGCTGAAGGTTAAGGAATGGCTTGCTCAGAAGGAATGAGAAGGAGTCATATATCGGAAGGAAGTTCCTGGCGCAGCACCCCTGTTTGTACAAGGAAAAACCGATGGCAGGATCAGACCCCTGGTAGATCTAACTGCATGAAATGACAACACAAGAAAGGATGACATACAAATCCCAAACCAAAGGATGATCCTGAATGCACTAGGACGATCAAGATATCATAGCAAAATCGACTTGAGTGACGCGTACTTCAAGACAAGAGTTGAACCAGAATACGAATACTTAAACTGTTTCAAAACACCCTTTGGAGGATTCGTGAGCAAGGTCATGCTGTAGGGTGATATGAACGCATCTGGAACGTTCATGCGGATCATGTCACATCTAATGAGGAATTATCTTAGGGAGTTTGTGTGGGTTTACATTGACGACATACTCATATTCTCAAACAAGGAAGACGAGCACATGGAACACATCAAGAAGGTCTGCAGAAAGCGGAAGGAAGCGGACTTCTTCGCCAGCAGAAAGAAGTCGGAGTTCTTCTCACTAAAGATGAATGTGCTAGGACATGTGGTGGACGATGACGGACTTCACGCCTCATCGGAGAAGATCATGAGAATAGGAGAATGGACTACACCTAAAGATAGGAAAGAACTGCGAGAGTTCTTAGGATTGGTCAACTACATTAGCCAATTTCTACCACACATTGCAACGATCACTGCACCCCTTACCGATCTCACAGGAAATGCAGCGTGTGTCTCGACACCAACTCATGACACAGCATTTCAGAATACGAAGAGGCTTGCAGATGATAACGAGGTCATTAGACCTATTAACCACGAATCTGGAGTGCCCATATGGTTAATAATGGATGCGTCGGACACAGGAGTTGGAGCCTGGGTTGGACAAGGCGAAACACCTGAAACTGCATGACCAGCATCCTTACATAGCAGGAAGTTCCCTAATACGCAAATGAACTATAGGACAACAGACAAGGAGGCACTGGCAATTATGGATGCCTTGGTAGCATTTGATCACCTCCTTGCAGGACATGAGTTTACGATTGTTACAGATCATCAACCCCTGATATATCTAAGGACGAATCGAAGACCGACTAGGAAGCAAATGCGGTGGCGTACACACCTGGCAAAGTATATGGCAAAGATAGTTTACAAGCCTGGGGCAACAAACTATTTAGCTGACGCACTTTCCCGCCTTTATCGACATGATACTGGACCAGCAGAATACGCCCAAGACCCTACTGAAGAAACAGAAGATCTCGAAGCTACCAATACCCACGAGAACTCAGCCCGTACCTTATTTGCTACTTCGTTCTTTTCTGACACGATGGAACGCTTTGAACCCCTATGCACTCTTGGAGACCACTCTGAATGTGGCTCTGATTGCAGTATGAGAGAAGGCAACGACTGGGGAGAGATGGTCTCCTCTGGACATCTCAGCGAGGAAGATTTGAACCACTCAGCGATTCACTGAACAACTTGCCACAAAGCAGTGTGCGAATTCCATAACGAGAACAGGCTTGCAGGACAAGTCATTACACCTGAATCCCCTGAGGTGGCAACAATGAGAGCAAGATACTTAGCGGAAGGCAATGAGGGTCCTAGACCCAGAATTGACCTTGACGGAGTTAGAAAATGACTAGCTACCGTACTAGAACATGACGATCCCCTTGCAGAGTGCAGAGAATGCGACGGTCATGATCAGAAAGCCCACAAGGCCTATATGGCAAAGCGACAGAAACCCCTCTATGGAGGAGGCTTATCCCACTACAACAGAACCGTTCCTACGATCATACCACCTATCCTATGGCAGGATGATCGGATTCTGTATGATGTCTTCAAGGATGAAGGAGACTCCTCGCGCCTCGAACAGGTACTTGATGAATGCGATACCATTCAAGTTACCACAGAGATGCAGAGCATGAGGAGAGAACAACTAGTCGACGCCTATAGGAAGGATGAGTTATACAAGTTGGCTCTCAACTCTTGCAAGACGGCTAGGGGAGGAAGGATGGAACACTATCGCATTGGTGATGGACTCATGTTCGCTACCACACGCAAAGGACTTCAAGCCCTTTACATACCGAAAGGCCATGCAGCAAATGGTCAAACCCTTCGAGAACTCGTCATATCGGAAGTCCATGACAAAGGACACCACAGTGCGGAAAGGAATCTGGGATATGCTACTAAGTACCTTTACTGGCCAGAGATGAGGAAGAATTGGAGAGATGACGTGAGCCAGTGCGAGCACTCTCAGAGGAATAAGGAAGGGAATACCTTGCCCAAAGGCAATGCCCAGATGATGCCGATTCCTCAGGAGACTTTTCCATCTTATGCTATCGATTTCGCAGGACCTTTCAACAAGAGTAAAGGACCAACAAAGACCTATGATATGGTCTTGGTAGTTGTGGGCCGGGCTGTTGGATTCACGTGGTTCATCCCCACTACTTCAGATGCAAATTCAGAGACCACCCTATCCTATCTTCGTCACCACGTATTCACATCCCATGGCACACCGACTTCGATTGTTAGCGATGCAGATCCCAAGTTCACTTCACGTTTTTGGTAACAAAGTATGAAGTCGATGGGAATCGAATACATTAAGGCAGTGCCTGGACATCATGAAACAAATGGGCAAGTGGAATGCAAGATTAAGGAACTCAAGACCGCCTTGAGAAACATCAGCAACAAGCGGCAGAATAATTGGATGAATTCATTGCAGGATATGGCTGCATATACGAATGCTGGACATTCTGATACCATTAACATGTCACCATACCAAGCGGTGTATGGACGCGACTACCCCTTATTGGCGACCTATAGGATCGAAGGCACGGCTGTCCCAGCATCTGAAGAGTATCTTAATCGACACGAGGAGCTGAGGAATGACGCATATCAAGCGCTCAAGCTAGCTAGGGTCCGCAGCACCAGAGTTGCAGCAAGGAGGAGAACGACCCACAAACCCATCAGCATTGGAGAATTCCTGATGGTAGATGGCGACAGATTTGCGACGGAATCTGGAAGGAGTAAGAAACTCGAGCCATAATAGCAAGGGCCTTTCCAGGTCCTTGATTACAATGAACAAACGCAGAACTATACTGTCAAGATGGACTCAAAAATCTACCGCAGGAAGGAGGCAGTTTTTCACTGTTTGATGGTTAAGAAGTTCTTCCTCAAAGATAACGCCAGATTCCCTGGACGGACTCATGCCAACCCGCGCCCATCCTTGTTGAGGAAATGCCCGAATGGGAGGTTGAGGAGGTGCCAGACCACCGTGAACACTATGGCAAGGCCCAGTTTCTTGTCAAATGGAAAGGATACCCCAACAGCGACAATAGTCGGGAACGGTGGGAATGTCTTGAGAATGCGATAGACCTTGTGCAGGCCTGGTGGACAGATAAGATGCCTGGAGACGAGTTTCCTGTCGAAACAGGATTCATTGCCATGTCCTATACTCCGACGACGCCTAGCTGGACCCAAGTTGAGGATGAAGGGCCAGTTAATAGTGATTTTGTTCAAGCCCTGTTTCGAAAGCGAGTACGACGACTCTGGATCTGATGATTGTAGAGTTATTACGAGTTGGATTTAGGTTTAGTTTGATTGATGGAAACGGATGTTTTGTTTCGGGGGTGTAACCGGTACGGTTTCTTAAAGGTACTCAGTGTACCGAGAACCGATAAGGAAACGTTACAATAATCCTGAAGGAAGTAGGTAACTCATATGAGGGCTTTCCCGGTTTGTCAAGGACCACTCCTTTTGCCACTTTCAGCGAGGCCAGGTGGTATCCTAGGGAATCTAGAGGGGGGAGCATCAGGAGGAGAGTTGAAGGGTTGATCGCATTCACCCGTTTCTAGGTTAGGTAGGGGATTCCATCAGGGCCAGGGGCTGATGAGGAGGAGTGCTTGGAGAGCCGATGGGCGATCTCTTCCTTGATGAGAGGGGGTGCCGATTTGTGGGGCCTCAGTCTGGAGGGGGGGGAGAAGGCTGCTTTAGGAGGGAAAAAATGGCCCAGTCGGGCCTCGTTCATCTGCTGCGGGGTTTCAGCCCTGGGATGGGAAGGGAAGCGGGGGGGAGCTCGGCCCGAGGCAAACCTCTTTGCTGTCCACAGGTTCTGGGGGGTGGCTGAGAGTAGGAAGGAGGACCAGTGCTTATTCTTTGCGACCTTGATAGCCTTGAAATAGTCTGCCCTCGAGATGCGCACCATTTCTCTCACGGCCATCGTACGTTTTTTCCGGGCCAGTCTTGCCGCCTTATGGTATTCGCGGCGCAGGACGGTGAGGTGAGGGGACCACCACGGCTTGGAGTGGTGTGAAGAACGTGAGCTTGGGGTGTGGTCCTTAAGAAGACGGGTGAGTTGGTCAAGCGCCTTGGGGAGCCAGTCGTCAAGATCTTAGGGGAGGGGCACAGCGGAGGAGAGGGGACTATGAAGTCTTTGATGATGGGGGAGAGCAGCTCCCAGTTGGATTGGTCCCATCTAAGGCGAGGGGGGGCCTGATCCGCGGACGGAGATGCGAGTAAAATGGTGATGAGGACGTGGTTTGAGTCAGTCGAGAGGAGGGAAGTTTCCCATCCTTTGACTAAAGGTAGGAGCACGGGGTTGGCAAAAGCAAGGTCGATGCCGGAGGGGCGAGCCTTTCCTGAGAGTGGAAACCTAGTATACACACCTGGGGATTTTAATATGGCGAAACCGCCCAGAGCCGCCGCCAGCTCAAAATATGGGGCAGAGGAGGAGACTTCCTGGGATGAGAAGAAGCGTAACGCGTCAGTAAGGGGGTTGTGGATGTTCAGGTCTCCGACCACCAAGAGTGGGAGGCCCGTGTCAAGAAAGAGGGATTCTGGGGGGAAGGAGTGGACCCTACAGTCCGCCGAGTTGATTGAGTAGGCGTTGACCAGCCTAAAGGAGTGGAACTGGGAGCTAAACACAGGTTTCTAGGAGGAGATGTCGAGAGACATGACGTCGACCCTATCCGTGAACCGTGGCAGTACCGAAAAACGAGCGAGAAAAGAACGGTGTAAGTAGGATGCCACCCTGGGCTTTCTCACTGGGGGAAAAAAAGGCACAAAGCCATTAAAGCACCGAAGGCGGGCCTGTCTAACAGGAGGGTCCTGGAGGAGGACCACCAAAGTGTATGTGTGCGTCTCTTTAAAAGACTCAAATAAGCAAAGAAAAACATCCCAGCTCCCAAGGCAGTTATGTTGAATGAGAGAAAGGAGGGAGAGGGAGGAGGCCAGCCTCCTGCTGGATCAGAGGGGCGAGTTACTCATTTCTGGGACGTACCCGATGGGCTGAGAGGGCTGGGGATGGGCTTGGTTCATCCAGGGGGAGAGGACCGCCAAAGCCTTGTGTGGAACCGGAGCGTTGAGCGCCTGCTAGAGGAGGTTGTCTGGGGGTTACGAGGTCCATCTGGCTGGGATCTGCCCCCCACAGAGGAGTAGAGGGTGCTGGGTCGCCATTGACGGCCACGTCCATGGGGTCTTGACCGTGGGGTTCTGGGGTAGTACATCAGGAGGGGATAGCAGCTCAAAGTCGGGCCGGACACTCTTTGAAGGTGGCAGTATGGTCATTACCACAGTTGCAGCAATGGGGGGGCATGGTCGGACAACAGGATGGGACTGGCTTATTGTTCCCACTCCGGGGGCAGGTTGGATTTTGACATCAGTGAGCCACGCAAGTATGATGAAGTGCAGAGATGGGGCACGTCGGGTGGGCAGCGGGGCATCGCTGGGTAGCGTGTTCGTACCTCCAGCAGTTCTTACACTGGGAGGAGTGCCTTGCTGAGAATGCAAGTTCAACCTTGCATTTCTGGGAGAGGATGACGACGTCTGAAGTAAGGGCTGCAACGTGCTGGGGGTGGATGGTGACAACCACCGAAGTGGCCTGCTTGGTGCCCCTAGAATCTCTGCTCGGGTTAAGGTACCAGGCTGAGAGAATCGGGGTCGCTATGTCTTTGAGGATTGCCTGCCTGAGATATGGGAAGAGTTCCTCTTGATCTTGGGGGAGGAAACGGAGTGGGAGGGCATGTATGGCCAACTGTACGGCGGTTGGGGCGAGGATGAGCTGGGCCCAGGGGTTTTCATCCACGGGGAAGGACTCGTTGAGGGACCTAGTGAGGGACTCAAGGTTGGGGGCGTAAGACACGGCTGGTGTAGCCTTGGCAGTGACTGTGAGGAAATTGCCCTGTGGACGTTTACTGAAGCGCAGAAGCCAAGAGGAAGAAGGCAGTTAGATTCCCAGAGAACGCGAGCAGCGATGTCGGGGAAGGTTGCTGCAATTGCGGGAGCGTCGGGGTGGGGGACTGGGGAGAGGCGAGGGGCGATGAAATGTCTGTGTGTTCTAGGGAGGGTGGGCGGCCCCTTCTTAACTGGGGGGGCAGCCGCGCTCGCAACTTATTGGAGTAAGGAGAGCTTAGAGGTCTTCTTCGTCTTGCCGCCCGAGCCGGCGCCAGAGGCAGCCTGAGCATACGAGGGTGAGGAGATCTAGTGTGAGTGGAGGTAGCCGGGGGTGAAAGAGGGCAGGTCATAGGCCCCTCTCGGGAACTCACTGGCTTCGTAGGAGTGGGGGAAGAGCTGTGCATAGCGCTCTGGATTACCGAAAGCCTTGCCAAGCTTTGTGTCATAGCAAGGAATGAGGTATTTAGGATCCTCATGTGTGTTGGGTGGCGGGGAGGGGGGTGCTTGGCCGCTTTCTTTTCCTTTCCTGGTGGGGGGGAGGGGGCGTGCAGGGGGCTGGGGCTGTGGCGTGGGAGCGTGCGCTAGGGGGAGGAGAGGTGCAGGGGATGTCTCATAATGTGAGAGGTCCTGGCGGGGGGGCAGGGTCTAGGGGAGTGGGAGGTTAGCGATATGTGAGGAGAGGTCATGGAGCTCCTCCTTTAAGGCGTAGCTCTCCTCGGCAAGGGATGCGAGTTTCTGGGTAACCCCGGAAAGTTCCTGTGAGATAGTAACCAGCCCCCTTACGAGCTGGGAGAGGAGGGTGAGGGTTACTGTGTGCGATGGGATCAGGCGCGACAGGGTGTCGTGAGAGAAATCGGGGAAGTCCGGGGGGTTTAGGAGGAGAGAGGATCTGGCGGCGGCGAGTTGTTCTGCTGTGAAGGGTTGAGGGTAGTCAACGGCTGGCCTAGACGAGGGCATTGGCAGAGTAGAGGAGGCTGCTGACAGTCTACCAAAGGTAGTATTGCCGGGGGGAAGTTGGTGGGGGTTCGCCATGAAGGGCGAGCAGGCCAGGTGAAGTGGGCGACAGGTTTGACCCGGACGCGAAGCGGGGTAAAGTTGAGATTGTATGTGAAATGTAGGGGGGGGGAGGAAGTTTGCTAGAAGCGTGGCCTATCTCTTGGTCGCTTTTTTGTCTTTTTTTTTTGATATCATGCGATATTTGTTTTAGGTACAAAAAGCCTTATGCAGCGTGAGCTGTGAAGAGATAAAAACGTATAAGTCACAACAACCGCCCGCTTCACCTCTTCATGAGAATTATCAAACACCTCGAGCCCATAGAACAAGCCCCCCTGGCCTAGCACCTAAGATACTAATACCCCAGACACGTAAGGAAACAATTGATAGAAACGTACAGGTAGAGAGAGCCAAACCCTTCGGCAGGCTACCCCGAACAAAAGAAGGTTTCGGTACGGCAGCGAAACGGGGGCCTGAGGGAGAGGATAGTGATCGTGCGTGGGAGGAAAACCACTGGAATATGGGCCAATATAGTTACCATAGACAGCGGTCGGGCCAGTAATTACATCCTTGGACCAAGGGGTTGGCGGCAGCCACGGAGGCAGTGGAATACCATGACTGGGGGTAACTGAGAAGAATTGCGATGACCGGAGAGGATAGACAGGCGAGCGGAGCCACAGGGCAGTAGGGTGCCAGCCGGTGAGCAGCAGTAGGGTGCCAGCCGGTGAGCAGCAGTAGGGTGCCAGCCGGTGAGTAGTAGTTGTGTGCTAGCCAGGGGGGAGGTTAAGCAGTAAGGTGCCAGCGATGGGGTCAGTACGGTCCCAGCGGACGGAACCGGGAGGGCACAGGAGGAAGGATCGTGAGCAGGCTAGCCATAATTGACAAATGGGCCATAGCAAGGGCTTTTGGGATAACGACGAGACCGGGAAGAGACCGTGATGTTACTAACCGAAGCGTTCCCCACCAGAGATACAAGCCCCGCAAGCCGAGGCCTACTTCGACCGCGAGTCCAACACTATAACACCAACCGTGAACAAAGCAAGAAGCTTTCTGAAGGGGCAAAATGCTACGCGAGGTGCAAAGCAAGTGCGGGGTAAGGGGGAGAACCGGACTTCATAAGCGAGTCAACGATGAACAGGAACGAGAACCCCAAGAACGGTAGGCCAGAGGGCCTCAGAACAGGAGGGTAGATGACTTAACGTCAACTCCTAGGCAGTAGCCATCTTGGGAGAAGAGAGGTGGGTGGGGGAAAGTAACAATGATTTCCCGTGGTGTTGGGATTTCAAGCGCCGGAGGTGGAGGAGCGATGGTTCGTGGCATATCGCTTGGTCGCTTTTTTTTTTTTTGAATCATGCGTTGTTTGTTTCTAGGTACAAAAAGCCTTATACAGCGCTAGCTATGCAAAGAAAAAAACCTATAAATGCAAAACCACCGCCCACTTCACCTCTTCATGGGAAAAATCAAACACCCTGAGTCCATAGGAAAAGCCTCCCCCGCCTAGCACCTAAGATAATATACCCCAGACACTTAAGGAAAACAATACATAGAAACGTACACGTACAGAGACCCAAACACTTCAGCAGGCTCCCCAAAACAAAAGAAACCGCCTGTTCGAAGACCAGAAAAGCTGGCCTGAGGGGGGTGGATAGATGATCGACGACAGGAGAAAACACGGAAACCGTGGGCCCACTATAACCACTCGCGCAGTCGTGTTGGTCATTACCTCGATCCCAGGCGTTGGACCATAGCCACAGAGGCAGTGCTATACCACGACTAGGCGTAACCGAGGAAGGGTCAACGATTCCGAGGAGCGGAAGTAGGGTGCCAGCCGGCGAGTAGCACTAGGGAGCTAGCCGGTGAGTAGGAGTACGGTGCCATGCAGATAGTAGCAGTAGGGTGCCAGCCGGGGGAGGAGGTTCAGCAGTAAGGTGCCAGCTAAAGGGGCAGTACGGTGCCAGCGGACAGAACTGGGAGGGGGAAGGAGGAAGGATGGTGAACGGGCTAGCCGCAGCTGACAAACGGGCCATAGCAAGGGCTTTTGGGATGCCGACGAGACCGGGACGAGACGGTGATGTTACTAACCGAGGCTTTCCCCACCAGAGGGACAAGCCCAGCAAGCCGAGGCCTACTTCGACCGAGAGTCCGACACTGTAACGCTGACCGTGAACGAAGTGAGAAGCTTTCTGACTATTCAAAATGCTAAGCGAGGTGCAAAGCAAGTGTGGGGTAAGGGGGAGAACAGAACATCATGAGCGAGTCAACGATGAACGAGAACGAGAACCCTAAGGAGGCGAGGCCCACAGGCCTCAGAAGAGGAGGGAGGTTGGCTTAACGTCAATTCCTAGGCAGAAGCCATCATGGGAGAAGAGAGGTGGGTGGGGGAAAGTGACGATGATTTCTCGTGGTGTTGAGATTTCAATTGCTGGAGGTGGAGAGGAGATGGTTCGTGCTTATCTCTTGCTCACTTTTTTTTTTTTTTTTTTGTAAACATGTGTTCATTGTTTTTAGGTACAACAAGCCTCATGCAGCGCTAGCTATGGAGAGAACAAAACCTATAAATAACAAAACATAAACAAATGAAAGTCACGGCGTCCAAAATATCCACTATTGCCAAGGTTTCTCCTCCGCCGGGCCGTCGGCCACATAAAAATAAAAAGTACAAACTAACTAATAGTCGTCTAACAAGGAAAGCACGCATACAGCAAACGGAGAAGAAAATATAACGGACCTATACCTCAGCTAACGAAGAAACACGAAACACTGGAGGGGGCAATGTCAGGGGCGAAAGTGGGAGTGGGGAGGAGGACGGGGGCGTGTCTGGTAGAAACATAGTTGGGGGGAATCTGGTGGAGGTTACGCTGATGAAGGTGGCGAGCCTTTTGAGTACCGGGAGAGAGGGCCATAGGGGAGCGTCCTGACTGATGCTCGTGAGGCCCAGGAGGAGGCGTGAGCGGGCACCCTGTCTGGAGGGGCAAGTGAGGACAGCGTGTTCGAACGTCTCGGGCTAAAGACCACAGAGGGGGCTGGAGGTGTCGGCATCGGGGGACCTCCAAGTGGGTTGGGTGGCCAGGTAACTCTTCTCGTCTCTCATCTGATGAATCCCCCCTTCCATGCACTTGCCGAGTCCTATGAAGGGGCGTGGGTTCAGGGTGGGGCGATGGTGGTAGTATCCTGGTGCCGGGAAGAGAAGGGACCACTCCTCGAGGAGGGCCTCTCTCACCCATTTCTTCAGGGCGGAGTAGGTGTTGTTCATTAGGGACTGCGAGGGGATGGCCAGGGCCGGTGACACGAGGTGAGAGTTGATCATGGGCATCCTGGACAGCCCGTGAGTTAAAGGTATAGTCTTGTGGGCCACCGCGTCTATCGGGAGGGGGTTCCTTATGGGAGGGACTGGCCGTGGTGCTTTCCAGTGCAGGGGAGAGTACACAGACGTGAGGCCCTTTGTCAGCCCTCTCAGGTAGTCATGTGCCCGGTGGCTTGAGAGGGAGGGGAATGAGGCGTGGAGGCGTGCCGTCGCCGGGTTTACTTCTAGTGGGGAGCATATAACCCTTATTGCCGCAATCCTCTGCCGTTGAGAGATAAGAAGAGGGATGGGGGAGAGGCAGGATTCCACTGCGAGGATCCCTGTCAGTGTGAGTGAGAAGCAGTTCGTGGTCCATCTCTGGACCTTGTGCCAAAAGGTATTAAAGCGTGCCGTGGTTCCTGCACTAGGTGTGAAGAGATCCACGCCGTACAGTAGGATGGGGGCGACCAAGGATGTTGCCAACCTGTGGCACAGATGAGGGGCGAGGCCTGCGCCGGGGGGGCTGAGGCGCCTGATGAGGGCGAAGGCACCTTGGGCCAGGGCCAAACGGTGTGAGAAGTGGGCAGAGGAGTCAAGGGCGTGCGTGAACTAGTACCCAAGCCATCGTACTGAGTCCCGGGGATGAAATAGCTCTTCTTTGATCTGAATGGGGGAGAGGCATTTCCGGGACTGCCTTTGGCTTGGTGTCCTCCAGTGTATCAGCTCCGTTTTTGCAATAGAGAACGAGACACCTATGGGAAGGGATCATGTCTCTAGCTTCTCGAAGAGGTTCTGAAGGCAGCGGATGTTACCCCGATATGAAGGAGAGGCGGCAGTGAGGGCAAAGTCGTCCACGTATGAGATCATTAAACCTCTGGGGGTCTTGAAGTGGAGGGGGGCCACGTAGAGGAGGAAGAGAAGGGGGTAGATCGGGGATCCCTGGGGTGCGCTGACGTTCACTGGGGCTGGAGTTCCTGGTGCCCTTTGAAAGACTAGGGTTCAGCTTCGTTCACCTATGAACGATGAAACCCAGGAGACAAGGTAGGGGGGAATCCCACCTTCCCTTAGGATGCGGGCCAGAGTGGAGTTGTCGACGTTATCGAACCCTCCCTTGATGTCCAAGAATAGGGATGAGACCTTGAGGCGTGGCCTCTGTAGGGTTTTTCCGTCATTGAAGAGGGTGAGGACCGCATCGTAAGTGCTGAGCCCATGTAGGCAGCCGTATTGGTTGGGGTGAAGCAGGCCTTTCGACCTTGCCGCCAGGAGGAGGCGACATGCTATTATCCTTTCTAGGATCTTTGAAAAGGTGCGGATCAGAACGATTATCCTGAAGGAGGCTGGGGATTCGTAGGAGGGTTTGCCTGGTTTGTCGAGCATGATCCCGTTCGAACCTTTCAGCGAGGCCGGGTGGTACCCCAGGTCGACAAGCAGGGAGATCATTTGGAGAAATAGGGAATGGTTGATCTTGTTTACCTGCTTCCAGGTGGAGTAGGGAACCCCGTGGGGGACCTGGGCTGATGTGGGGGAGCACTTGGACAGAGCTGCCGATATCTCTTCCTTCGTTAGTGGGGGCGCCTTCTTATAAGGCCTTAGTCTAGGGGGCGGCGAGAACGGCTCCCTTGGGGGGAAAACGTGGTCCAAGAGGACCTCGTTCATCTGCTGGGGGGTCTCTGCCGCTGGGAGGAAGGGAGAGCGGGGAGGAGTGCGGCCGTAGGCAAAGCTTTTGGCCGTCCACCGATTCTGGGGGGTGGCGCCCAATAGGAAGGACACCCAGTGCTTGTTTTTGGCGGCTTTGATGGCCTTGACGTACCCCGGTTTGGAAACGTTGGCCACGTCCTGCAGGGCTGGGGTGTTGTACTTTCTGGCCATCCTAGGGGCTTTGTGGAACTCACGGCGGAGGGTGGTCAGGTGGGGGGACCACCAGGGTTTGGAGTGGTGAGAGGGTCTGGAGACCGGTGTATGCTCCTTCAGGAGTACGGTGAGTCGGTTTAGGGAACCGGCCAGCCATTTATCCAGGTCAGTCGGTGAGAGGCACAGGGGGACAGCAGGTATCTTGAACTCCTTAGTGACCGGGGTGAGAGTGTCCCAGTCCGTATCGGACCACCGAGGGCGCTTGGGGCTCGGCACCAGGGTGGGGGGAGCGAGAACTATCGTTATCGGCACATCGTCGGAGCCGGTTGAGGGGAGGGAGACCTCCCAGCCTCCAACCATGGGCAGGAGGTGGGGGTTTGCGAAGGACAGGTCAATAACTGAGGGGCGGGCACTGCCCGTTAGGGGGAATCTAGTATATTCCCCAGGGGGATTGAGGAGGGCGAAACCAGCTTCGGCTGCTGTCTCGAAGTACGGGATTGAGGACAATATCTCCCGTGGTGAGAGCGATTGCAGCGTGTCCGAGAGGGCATTCTGTATGTTGAGGTCCCCTACTACCAAGAGGGGAACCTCAAGAGACGGAAAAAGAGTTTCCGGGGAGACCGAATGGACTCGGTGGTCACATGTGTTGGTTGAGTAGGCGTTTAATATCCTAAAGGAGTGAAAATTGGTGCCAAAGAGCGGTTCCTGGGAGGAGACGTCTAGGGCGCGGACATCATCCACCCCTTTGTACCTGGGGAGTACCGAGTATGAGGAAAGAAAAGACATATGAACAGAGGCTGCCACGCGGGGCTTCCTAACTGGGGGAAAGAAAGATTTAAAACCATTAAAGAAAGGAAGGTGGGCTTTACTAACAAGAGGCGCCTGCAGAAGGACCAGCGATGGATAGGTCTTTGTTTCTTTAAAAGACTCAAATAAGGAAAGAAAAACATCCCAGCTCCCAAGGCAGTTATGTTGAACGATGGAAAGAAGGTTTGGGTTCGGGGCCGGCCCTTTCCCTGCGGAGGAGGTGCGATTATTCATTTCCGGGACGAACCCGATGATCGGAAGGAGCGGGGGAAGGGCTCTGGGCCTCCAGGGTCAGAGGACCACCAAAGCCTTCAATGGTTCCAGGGCGCGGAGGCACTGCGGGGGGTAGCTGCCTGGAAGTCACTAGGTCCACCTCAGTGGGACCCGCCCTGGCCGGGGGAGTAGAGGGTGCTGGGCGGCCATCGACCACCATATCTATCGGGTCTTGACCAGGCGGGACTGTGGAGGTAGGTCTGGTGGGACTAGCTGGGCTAGGTCGAGCCAGACATTCCTTGAATGTGGCAGAGTGGTCGTTACCGCAGTTGCAGCAATAGGGGGGCGAGGTAGGGCAACAGGATGGGAGTGGCTTATTGTTTCCGCCCCTGGGGCAGGTGGGATTCTGACATCTGTGGGACGGGCGAGTATGGTGAAGCACACAAATGGGGCACGTCGGGTGGGTTGCGGGGCATCGTTGATAGGCGTGTCTGTATCTCCAACATTTGCTACACTGGGAGGTTCGGTTGGCTAAGAACGCAAGCTCGACCTTGCGTTTCTGCGAGAGGATGAGGACCCCTGAAGTGAGGGCCGATACGGGCTGAGCGTCGATGGTGACAACCACCGAAGTGGCCTGCTTGGTACTCCGAGAATCTCGGTCAGCGTTAAGGTACCTGGCTGAGAGAACCGGGGTCGCTTTGTCGTTGAGGATTGCCTGCCTGATATATGGGAAGAGTTCCTCTTCATCTTGGGGAAGGAAGCGTAGTGGTAGGCCGTGAATGGCTAGTTGGACGGCTGTGGGGGTAAGGACTGGGGTGCACCAGGGGTTTTCTCCCACTGGAAAGGACTGGTTGAGGGCCGTGGTGAGGGAGTCGAAGTATGGAGCATAGGATGCGGCAGGGGTCGCCTTGGGCATGACAGTGAGGGATATGGCACCTTGCTGATTGACATTTGCGGAGAAACCGAGAGGGAGGAGGCAGTTTGATTCGCGGAGAACGTGGGCAGCTATGTCGGGGAAGGTTGCTGCAATGGACGGAGCGTCTGGGTGAGGGGCGGGGGACTGGCGGGGAGCAAAGAATCGACATTGGGCACCTGGGAGGGAGGGAGGCCCCTTCTTAAGACGCGGGGTGACCCCACTCGCAACTTGTTGGTGGGAGGGGTGCTTGCTGGCTTTCTTTTTGTCCTTGCCGCTTGAGCCGGAGCCAGAGGCTGCTTGAAGGTAGGAGGGGGAGGGGTTGTTGTCAGGGTGTAGGTGGCCTGGGGTGAAAGAGGCCATGTCATATGCGCCTCTCCGGTACTCACCGGCCACGTAGCTGTGGAGGACCAGCCTGGGATACATTTCGGGGTTCCCGAAGGCCTTGCCCAGCTTGGTGTCTTAGAATAGTATGAGGTATTTAGAGTCCTCAGCCGCGGTGGGGGTTCGTGTGGGTGGAGCTCGGGCCCTTCCTTTTCACTTCGTAGAGGGGCCGGGTCCCGGGGTGATAAAGGGGGTGTGGGCCGGATGAGTGGGGACCGGCGCTTGGGGGCGGGCAGGGATCGGGGCCGACACATGATCTGACAGGTCGCGAATTGATGCATGGAGGTCAGCTAGTGCTTGAGGGGGGGGCTTTGGTCTTGGGTGGGGGGGAGGTTGGCCAGTTGTGAGGAGACGTCGTGGAGCTCCTCCCTGATTGCGTCGCTTTCCTTGGAGATGGTTGCGAGCTTTTGGGATACCCTACTCAGCTCATGGGAAATGGTGACGAGCTCTTGGATGAACTCAGACAGGAGGGTGACGGTGGTAGATTCGGTGGGGATGGTGTTGGCCAATATCTCGGCGCTGAAGTCGGGAAGGTCTCGGGGGTTAAGGCGAAGGGCGCTGCTGGCCTGGGCCAGTTGTTCTGCCATAAAGGCTAGGGGGTAGTAGGTCAAGGGGGTACCTGATCTAGACGGGGCAGGAGAGCTGAGGGATGACATCCTGCCAAAGGCAGGGTTGCCCAGGGGAATCTGGTGTGGATCCACCATAAGGACTAGTGAGAAAGGAGAAGAAGTGGCCGCGGGGTTTGATCCGGACACAAAGCGGGGTAAAGTTCAGATTTTATGTGAAATGTAGGGGGGGGAAGAAGTGTGCCAGAAGCGTGTGCTTATCTCTTGGTCCTTTTTTTTTTTTTGTAATCATGCGTTCATTGTTTTTAGGTACCAAAAGCCTCATGCAGCGCTAGCTATGGAGAGAACAAAACCTCTAAATCAAAAACAACTAACAAAGGAAAGTCACAGCACCAGTAAATATCCACTAACGTGCAGGTTTCTCCTCCGCTGGGCCATCGGCCACATATAACAAGGAAAGCACAAACTAACAACTTAGTCGTCAAAAAAGGAATGCCTACATAAGACAAAGGAGAGAAAACCCAACGTCACTATACCTCAGCTAACGAGAAAACACAAAAGACCGGGGGGGGCACCCTGGGGGGGGAGAGGGAGAACGGAGGGGAAGATCGGGGGGTGGTAGGCGGGAACATCGTGGAGGGAAATCCCGTGGAGGTGACGCCTATGAAGGTGGCGAGTCTTTTTAGCAGCGGGAGGGATGACCAGAGTGGGGCATCGAGACCGACATCAGTGACGCCGTGGAGGAGGCGCAATCTGCTGTGTTGTCTTGAGGGGCAGGATAGGATGGCGTTCTTGAAGGTTTGAGACTCCAGGCCGCAACGGGGGCAGGAGGTATCGGGGTCGGGGGACCTCCAGGTTGGATGGGTGGCCAGATAACCTTTTCCAGCTCTCATCTGGTGGATTCTCCCGGCAACGAACTTGCCCAAGCCCATGAAAGGCCTCGGAGACAGCGCGGGAGGGTGCAGGTAGTACCCTGGGGTCAGGAAAAGGGAGGACCACTCGGCGAGGAGCTTCTCTCTTACTCTTTTCTTCAGGGCGGAATAGGTGTTGTTTATCAGAGACCGGGGCGGGAGGGTGGGAGTCGGGCAGACAAGGTGAGAATTGATCATGGGCATCCTAGATAGCCCAAGGGTGAAGGGTATTGTCCGGTGAGCCACCGCGTCCACTGGCAGGTGGTTCCTTATTGGGGGGACAGTGCGGGGCGTCCTCCAGTGAAGAGGGAGGTAGACTGACGAGAGACCTTTGGTTATGGCCCGCGAGGAGACAGGCGCCCGAAACACCGGGAGCGAAGGGAAGCAGGAGTGAAGGCAGGCCGTTGCCGGGTTCACACTAGGAGGGGAGCAGACCACCCTGAGCACCGCCAGCCTTTGCCAGTGGGTAATCAGGAGGCAGTCGGGGGGGAGGCATGACTCCACCGAAAGTATCCCGGTGGGTGTCGCTGAGAACCAGTTTGTGTTCCACCTCTGGACCTTGCGCCAGAATGTATCGAGGTGGGTTGTCATGCCCACGCTAGGTGTAAACAGATCCGCGCCGTGAAGTAGGATGGGGGCAATCAATGATGTCGCCAATCTGTGGCATAGGTAGGGGGGGAGGCCCGCTCCGGGCGGACTGAGGCCACCAATGAGGGCGAAAGCGCCCTGGGCAAGGGACAAGCGACGGGTGAAATGAGCAGTGGGGTCCAGGGCCGGAGTGAACCAGTACCCGAGCCACCGAACGGAGTTGCTAGGGTGAAACACTTCCCCTTTAATCTGAATAGGTGCGACACACTTTGGCGAGTGTCTCTGGCTGGGGGTCCTCCAGTGTATTAGCTCTGTCTTTGCGACCGAAAAGGAGACGCCCAAGCGAGACGCTTCTCTTTCCAGCTTGTCGAAGAGCTCCAGGAGCCCGGCGGATGTTGCCACGGTAGGAGCGGGAGGCTACTGTTAGGGTGAAGTCGTCCACATATGAGATCATTAGACCCCATGGGATTCTGAAATGCAGTGGCGCCACGTAGAGGAGAAAGAGCAGCGGGGAGATTGGTGAGCCCTGGGGGGCGCCAACATTGACGGGCGCTGGGATCCCTGGGGCCCCTTGGAAGATTAGCGTGCAGCTTCGTTCTCCTAGGAAAGACGAAACCCTGGAAACCAGGTAGGGGGGTATCCCGCCTTCCCTAAGGATGTGGGCCAGAGTGTTGTTGTCGACGTTGTTGAACCCTGCCTTTATATCCAGAAACAGTGAGGAGACCTTGAGACGGGGCCTCTGCAGGGTTTTGACGTCATTGGTAAGGGTGAGGCACGCATCGTAGGTACTCAGCCCAGGGAGCGAACCGCATTGGTTCGGGTGCAACAGTCCTCTGAGCCGGGCTGCCGCGAGTAGGCGGGCTGCTATAATCCTCTCGAGGATCTTTGAGAACGTTCGGATCTGCAAGATAATCCTGAAGGAGGAGGGTGATTCGTCGGAGAGCTTCCCTGGTTTATCAAGTACCACGCCGTTTGAGCCTTTCAGCGATGCAGGGTGATACCCCAGGAGGACCAGCGGGGCAAGTATTTGGAGGAGGATTGAAGGGTTGATTTTGTTGACCTGTTTCCAGGTAGAGTAGGGTATCCCGTCCGGGCCCGGGGCCAAGATCGGGGAGCACCTCGAGAGAGCCGCTGCTATCTCTTCTGTCGTTAGGGGGGGCGCCGACTTGTGTGGCCTAAGCCTAGCCGGCGGGGAGAAGGGCTCCTTGGGGGGGAAGAAGTGGTTCAGATGGATATCGTTCATTTGTAGTGGGGTCTCGGCCCCTGGGAGGGAGGGAAATCGCGGCTGGGCACGTCCGTAGGCGAACCTCTCAGCCATCCAAAGGCTCTGGGGCGTAGAGGCCAGCAGAAAGGAGGACCAGTGTTTGTTCTTGGCGGCCTTGATTGCCTTGAAATACCCCGCATTGGAGGTTCCGGCAATTTCCCACATGTGTGAGGTGTCGCGCTTTCTGACCGATCTAGCGGGCTTGTGATACTCACGATGGAGGACAGTCAGGTGGGGGGTCCACCAAGGTTTGGAGTGATGGGAAGGTCTGGACACTGGGGTGTGTTCTTTGAGGAGGGCTACAAGACGGTTCAGCGATTCTGACATCCATTCGTCCAGTTTCGGGGGGGTGGGGCAAGACGGTGCGGGTGGGACCCTAAATCCCTTAATGATCGGATCCAGGGTTTCCCAGTCCGTGTCGGCCCATCGCTAGAGAGGGGGTTTCTTGTTCAGGGAGGGTGTGGCGAGAGTGATTGTTATAGGTATGTGGTGGGAACCTGTTGAGGGGAGGGAGGCTCCAAGATTTTAACCAGGAGGAGGAGGGGGGGGTTTGCAAAAGCGAAATCTATAACCGAGGGGCGAGCTTTGCCCACTAGGGGGAACCTTGTGTACTCACCTGGGGGGTTGAGGAGGGCGAAGCCGGATTGTGCCGCTTTTTCGAAATAGGGAGTCGAGGATGAGAGCTCCCCTGGTGAGAAATGCCGTAGCGGGTCCGAGAGGGGGTTGTGGATGTTGAGGTCCCCCACGACTAAGAGGGGGAACCCAAGATCGGGGAAAAGAACTTCTGGTGGGACGGAGTGAATCCTGTGGTCGACAGTGTTGGTGGAGTAGGCATTAATAACCGTAAAGGAGTGGAAGGCAGTGCCGAAAAGCGGCTCACTTGAGGAGAGGTCGAGGGTGAGAAGATCATCCACCCCTGCAAACCTGGGGAGTACCGTGTAGTTTGAAAGAAAAGACATATGAACGTAGGCAGCCATGCATGGCTTCCTAACCGGGGGAAAAAAAAAACCTAAAGCCATTAAAGGAAGGAAGGTGAGCCTTGTTGACAGGTGGATCCTGCAAAAGGACTATCGAAGGATAGGTGGTCGCCTCTCTGAACGACTCAAACAAAGAAAGAAAAACATGCCAGCTCCCAAGGCAGTTATGTTGAATGATGGAAAGAAACGCACGGGCAGGGGCCGGCCCTTGACCCAGGGGAGAAGGCATGGGCTGATTATGCATTACCGGGACGAACCCGACGGGTGAAAGGGGCGGGGGAAGGGCTTGGCTCCTCCAGGGGGAGAGGACCACAGAAACCGTGAGTAGTGCCAGGACGCGTGGACGGTCCAGCTGGGGGAGGTTGCCTGGGGGTTACGAGGTCCACCTCAAGGGGACCCTTCCCGGTCGGGGGAGTAGTGGGTGCTAGGCCGCCATCGACCGCCAAATCTATAGGGTCTTGACCTGTTGGGGCGTGGGCCGGAGAACCGGTTCGGGAGGGGACAGGTGGGGGAGGTCGAGCTGGACATTCCCTAAATGTGGCAGTGTGGTCTCCACTGCAGTTGCAGCAATTGGGGGGCGAGGTTGGACAACAGGATGGGACTGGCTTATTGTTCCCGCTCCTGGGGCAGGTTGGATTCTGACATCTGTGAGCCTCGCGAGTATGATGAAGCGAACAAATGGGGCACGTGGGGTGGGTGGCTGGGCATCGTTGATGGGCGTGTCCGTATCTCCAGCAGTTCTTACACTGGGAGGTTCTGGAGGAGGAGAAGGCAAGTTTGACCTTGTGTTTCTGCGAGAGGATGACGACCCCTGATGTGAGGGCCGAAACGTTCTGGGGGTCGACGGTGATAACCACCGAAGTGGCCTGCTTGGTTGCCCAAGAATCTCTGCTCCGGTTAAGGTACCTGGGTGAGAGAACCTGGGTCGCTTTGTCGTTGAGGATTGCTTGCCAGGTATATGGGAAGAGTTCCTCTTCATCTTGAGGGAGGAAACGAAGCGGGAGACCGTGAATGCTTATCTCTTTGTCACTTTTTTCTTTTTTTTTCTTTTTTTGTAATCATGCGTTATTTGTTTCTAGGTACAAAAAGCCTTATGCAGCGCTAGCTATGAAGAGAAAAAAACCTATAAATGCAATCCCACCGCCCGCTCCACCTCTTCATGGGAAAAATCAAACACCCTGAGTCTGTAGGAAAAGTCCCCCCCGCCTAGCACCGAAGATAATATACCCCAGACACATAAGGAAACAATACATAGAAACGTACAGGTAGAAAGACCCAAACCCTTCCGCAGGCTCCCCTAAACAAAAGAAACAACGGCTACGCTAAGGCCCTTTCCGGGCCTGATGGAGAGGATTGATGATCGGCGACATAGGAAAACTCCAGTAGAGGGCCCACCGCAACCATGATGTACGGTCAGGCAGGTAATTACATGGATCCAAGGGGTTGGACAAAGCCACGGAGGCAGTGCTATACCACGACTAGGCGTAACCGAGGAGGGGCCAACCGATCGGAAGGGTAGATCGCGAGCGGAGCTACCAGGCAGAGGCGATGCCAGCCAACGACGATGAGCAGTAGGGTGCCAGCCGGAAAGTAGCAGTAGGGTGCCAGCCGGTGATGAGCAGTAGGGTGCCAGCCGGGGCGAGGATGGTAGCAGTACGGTGCAAGCGGACAAAACCGGGAGGAGGAGAGAGGAAGGATCGCAAACAAGCTAGCCACAGCCGACAAACGGGCCATAGCAAGGGCTTTTGGGACGACGACGAAACCGAGCGAGACCACGATGTTACTAACCGAGGCTTTCCCCATCAAAGGTACAAGGCCAGCAAGCCGAGGCCTACTTCGACCAAGAGTCCGGCACAGTGACGCCGACCGTGAACGAAGCGAGAAGCTTTCTGACCGTGCAAAATGCTAAGCGAGGTGCAAAGCAAGTGCGGGGTAAGGGGGAGAACCGAACTTCATGAGCGGGTGTCAACGAAGAAAGGGAACAAGAACCCCAAGGAGGGGAGGCATGCGTGCCCCAGGAGAGGACGGTAGCTGGCTTAACGTCAACCCCTAGGCAGTAGCCATCACGGGGGAAGAGAGGTGGGTGGGGGAAAGTGACGATGATTTCTCGTGGTGTTGAGATTTCAATTGCTGGAGGTGTTGTTGCAATGGTTCGTCTGCTTATCTCTTGGTCATTTCATTTTTCTTTTTTTTGTAATCATGCGTTCATTGTTCTTAGGTACAAAAAGCCTCATGCAGCGCTAGCTATGGAGAGAACAAAACCTATAAATCAAAAACAAATAACAAAGGAAAGTCACGGCACCAGTTAAATATCCACTATCGCGCAGGTTTCTCCTCCGCCGGGCCATCGGCCACATATAACAAGGAAAGCACAAACTAACAACTTAGTCGCCTAGAAAGGTAAGCCTACATAAAGTAAAGCAACGGAATGAAAACCCAACAACCCTACACCTCAGCCAACGAAAAAACACGAAACACCGGGGAGGGTACACTGGAGGGGGAGAGAGAAAACGGGGGGGAAGAGGGGGTGGTGGTGGGCGGGAACATTGTGGGGGGAAATCCCGTGGAGGTGACGCCTATGAAGGTGGCGAGTCTTTTTAGTAGCAGGAGGGATGACCAGAGCGGAGCTTCGGGACCGACATCAGTGACGCCGTGGAGGAGGCGTGACCTGCTGTGTTGTCTCGAGGGGCAGGACAGGATAGCGTGCTCGAAGGTTTCTGGCTCCAAGCCGCAACGGGGGCAGGAGGTGTCGGCATCGGGGGACCTCCAGGTCGGATCGGCGGCCAGATAACTCTTTCTGGCTCTCATCTGATGGATTCTCCAGGCGACGAACTTGCCCAAGCCCATGAACGGCCTTGGGGACAGGGCGGGAGGGTGCAGGTAGTACCCCGGGGTCTGGACCAGGGAGGCCCACTCCGCGAGGAGTGTTTCTCTAACCCTCTTGTTCAGGGCGGAATAGGTGTTGTCCATCAGGGACTGGGGCGGGAGGGTGGCGGTCTGGCCGACCAGGTGAGAATTTATCATGGGCATCCTAGATAGCCCGAGGGTGAAGGGTATTGTCCGATGAGCCACCGCGTCCACCGGCAGGTGGTTCCTGATCGGGGGGACGGGATGGGACGTCTTCCAGTGTAGGGGGTGGTAGACGGACGATAGGCCCCTAGTTAAGGCCCGCGAGGAGTCAGGTGCCCGGTGCACCCAGAGCGAAGGGAAGGAGGGGTGGAGTCGGGCCGTTGCCCTGTTCACACTGCGGGGGGAGCAGACCACCCTGAGCGCCGCCAGCCTTTGCCGGTGGGCGACCAGGAGGGAGACGGGTGGGAGGCATGACTCCACCGAGAGTATCCCGGTGGGCGTGGCTGAGAAGCAGTTTGTGGTCCACCTCTGGACCTTGCGCCAGAATGTGTCCAGGCGGGATGTTGTACCCACGCTGGGTGTGAACAGGTCCGAGCCGTAAAGTAGGATGGGGGCAATCAGTGATGTTGCCAATCTGTGGCGTAGGTAGGGGGGAGGCCCGCTCCGGGCGGACTGAGGCGGCGAATGAGGGCGAAAGCACCTTGGGCAAGGGCCAAGCGACACGAAAAGTTTGCAGCAGGGTCAAGGGCCGGTGTGAACCAGTACCCGAGCCACCGAACGGAGTTGCTGGGGTGGAACACTTCCCCTTTGATTTGTATGGGTGAGACACACTTTGGTGAGTGTCTCTGACTGGGGGTCCTCCAGTGTATCAGCTCTGTCTTTGCGACCGAAAAGGTGACGCCCAGGCGCGAGGCCTTTCTTTCAAGCTTCTCGAAGAGCTGCTGGAGCCGGCGGATGTTGCCAGAATAGGAGAGGGAGGCTACTGTGAGTGCGAAGTCGTCCACGTACGAGATCATCAGACCCCGAGGGATCCTGCAGTGCAGTGCCGCCACGTAGAGGAGAAAGAGGAGGGCGGAGATTGGTGAGCCTTGGGGGGCACCGACGTTGACGGGGGCTGGAGTCCCTGGGGCCCCTTGGAAGATTAGGGTGCAGCTTCATTTACCTAGGAAAGACGAAACACAGGAGACCAGGTAGGGGGGGATGCCGCCATCCCTCAGGATGCGGGCCAGTGTGGAGTTGTCGATGTTGGCGAACCCAGCTTTTATATCCAGGAACAGGGAGGAGACCTTGAGCCGGGGCCTTTGCAGGGTTTTGACGTCGTTGGTGAGGGTAAGGCATGCATCGTAGGTGCGGAGCCCAGGGAGCGAACCGTATTGGTTGGGGTGCAACCGCCCCCTAAGCCGGGCTGCCGCGAGTTGGCGGGCTGCTATGATCCTCTCAAGGATCTTTGAGAACGTGCGGATTAGGACGATTATCCTAAAGGAAGCGGGTGATTCGTAGAAGGGCTTCCCTGGCTTATCAAGTACCACACCGTTTGAGCCTTTCAGCGACGCAGGGTGGTATCCCAGGAGGACCAGAGGAGCAAGTATTTGGAGGAGGATTGACGGGTTGATTTTGTTTACCTGTTTCCAGGTGGAGTAGGGTATCCCGTCAGGGCCCGGGGCCAAGGTCGGGGAGCACTTCGAGAGAGCCGCTGCTATCTCGTCTGTCGTTAGGGAGGGTGCCGACTTGTGCGGCGTGAGCCTAGGCGGCGGGGAGAAGGGTTCCTTAGGGGGGAAACAGTGGTCCAAAAGGACATTGTTCATTTGTTGTGGGGTCTCTGCCCCTGGGAGGGAGGGGAAGGGTGGCTGGGCACCACTGTAGGCGAACCTTTTGGCCGTCCAAAGGCTCTGGGGGGTGGCTGTCAGCAGAAAGGAGGACCAGTGTTTGTTCTTGGCGGCCTTGATTGCCTTGAAGAACCCCGCCTTGGAGGTGCCGGCAACTTCCCGCATGTGCGGGGTGTCATGTTTCCTGGCCGCTCTGGCAGCCTTGTGATATTCACGACAGCGGACAGTCAGGTGGGGGGGCACCAAGGTTTGGAGGAATTGGAAGGTCTGGATAGTGGCGTATGCTCCTTGAGGAGAGCTACTAGGCGGTTTAGCGACTCTGACATCCATTTATCCAGCTACGGGGGGTGGGGCAGGACGGTGCGGCCAGAACCTTGAAACCCTTGATGATTGTGTCCAGTGTCTCCCAGTCCGTATCCGCCCATCGCGGGCGTGGGGGTTTTTGGTTCAGGGAGGGTGTGGCGAGAGTGATTGTGATTGGTATGTGGCCGGAACCCGTTGAGGGGAGAGAAGCTTCCCAGCTCTTCACTAGGGGAAGGAGGTGGGGGTTTGCGAAGGCGACATCTATAACCGAGGGGCGGGCTTTGCCCACTAGGGGCAACCTTGTGTACTCTCCTGGGGGATTGAGGTGGGCGAAGCCGGATTCTGCCGCCTTCTCAAAATAGGGAGTCGAGGATAAGATCTCCCGCGGCGAGAAATGCCATAGGGGGTCCAAGAGGGGGTTGTGGATGTTGAGGTCCGCCAAAACCAGGAGGGGGAACCCAAGATCGGGGAAAAGGACTTCTGGTGGGACGGAGTGGATCCTGTGGTCAACAGTGTTGGTGGACTAGGCGTTAATAACCCTAAAGGAGTGGAAAGCGGTGCCAAAAAGAGGCTCATCGGAGGAGACATCAAGGGCGAGAACGTCGTCCTCCCCCTTAAACCTAGGGAGCACCGTGTAGTTGGAGAGAAAGGAGATATGAACGTAGGCAGCCACACGTGGCTTCCTAACCGGGGGAAAAAAGGACTTAAAACCATTGAACGAAGGAAGGTTATCCATGATGACAGGTGGATCCTGCAATAGGACTATCGAAGAGTAGGTGGTCGCCTCTCTGAACGACTCGAACAAAGAAAGAAAAACATTCCAGCTCCCAAGGCAGTTATGTTGAATGATGGAAAGAAACGCAGGGGCAGGGGCCGGCCCTTGACCCAGAGAAGGGGGAACGGGTTGTTTATTCATTTCCGGGATGAAGCAGACGGGTGACAGGGGCAGGGGAAGGGCTCGGCTCCTCTATGGGGAGGGGACCACCGAAGCCATGAGTAGTGCCGGAACGCGTGGAGGGTCCAGCTGGGGGAGGTTGCCTAGGGGTTACGAGGTCCACCTCAGTGGGACCCTTCCCGGACGGGGAGTAGTGGGTGCTGGGCCGCCATCGACCGCCAAATCCATGGCGTCTTGACCTGTTGGGGCAGGGGCCTTGAGAGCCGGTTCGGGAGGGGACATTCGGGGGAGGTCGAGTCGGACATTCTCTGAACGTGGAATTGTGGTCGTTGCCGCAGTTGCAGCAATGGGGGGGGCGAGGTCGGACAACAGGAAGGGACTGCCTTATTGTTCCCGCTCCTGGGGCAGGGGGGATTTTGACATCTGTGAGCTGCACGACTATGGTGAAGCGCACAAATGGGGCACGTGGGGTGGGTGGCTGGGCATCGTTGATGGGCGTGTCTGTATCTCCAGCAGTTCTTGCACTGGGAGGTTCTAGAGGAGGAGAAGGCAAGCTCAACCTTGCATTTCTGCGAGAGGATGACGACCCCGGAGGTAAGGGCCGAAACGTTCTGGGTGTCGACGGTGATAACCACCAAAGTGGCCTGATTGGTTGCCCTAGTATCTCGGCTCGGGTTAAGGTACCTAGCCGAGAGAATCTGGGTCGCTTTGTCGTTGAGGATTGCTTGGCAGATATATGGGAAGAGTTCCTCTTCATCTTGAGGGAGGAAGCGCAGTTGAAGGCCGTGAATGGCTAGTTAAACGGCTGTATGGGCGAGGACTAGGGTGCACCTGGGGTTGTCCCCTACCGGGAAGGACTGGTTGAGGGCCCTGGTGAAGGAGTCGAAGCATGGAGCGTACGAGGCGGCGGGAGTTGCCCTGTCGGTTATGGTTAGGGAGACAGCACCTCGAGGGTTGACGGTAGCAGAGAAGCCCAAGGGGAGGAGGCAGTTTGATTCGCGGAGGACGCGAGCAGCGATGTCGGGAAAGGTAGAGGCAATAGTGGGAGCGTCTGGGTGAGGGGAAGGGGACTGGCGAGGAGCAAAGATGCGTCGTTGGGCACCTGGAAGGGAGGGAGGCCCCTTTTAACGGGAGGGGCCGCCCCACTCGCAACAAGTTGGGGGAGGATTCCCAGCTTTGCTTTTGCCCTTGCCGCCCGAGCCTGAGCCTGAGGCAGCTTGCGCATAGGAGGGGGAGGGTTGGGCGTCAGGGTGGAGGTGGCCTGGGGTGAAGGAGTCAAGGTCGTACCTTCCCGTCTGGAACTCCCCGGCTTCGTATGAGTTGGGGTAGAGCCTGGCGTACCTTTCGGGGTCACCGAACGCCTTGCCAAGCCTCGTATCGTAGAATGGTATGAGGTATTTAGGGTCGTCAGCCGCGGCTGAGGGGAGTGTGGGTGGTGCACGGGCCCTTTCATTACCCTTCTTTGAGGGGGGGGGGCCGGCAGTTGGGTGCGGTTGGGGTGTCTTCTGTGGGGGGGGGGGAAGTGCCGAGGGGGCAGGGATCGGGGCTGACACTCGATGTGACAGGTCACGTATGGATACTTGGAGATCGGCGATCCCCGGGGTGGGCTGTTGTTCTTGGGTGTGGGGGAGGTTCGCGAGTTGGGAGGAAATGTCATGGAGTTCTTCCCTGAGGTTGTCGTTGTAACATGTGTACATGTTCCGGTAACGGTACACAGGAGCGGGCAGTGCAGGATCTCCTATGTTTAGTTGATTTATATTTGGTTTATTTGATTTGATTTCAGCTCCGCCACTGTCTCTGAGTCAGATAGGCTATGCTATCGTATTGCTATGTTTAGTTTGCTTTGCTGGAAGTTTATATTTAGGATTCCGGGTATGGAAAGGTCATGTAGCACTGGCGGAGGCTGAGCATTGTTTGTTTCTTTCTTTGGTCTTGCAGGATTACAGGATTCCGGTATGTGCGCAGCTACTGGTAATGATCGTGATTGCAGGAAGGCTATCGCTCTTGGGTTTTGTATTTAAACCAGTC
>Ga0307513_10001337_pt1 | contig 35712 bp, 23 predicted proteins | sample 15_EM_MG_FD_202174 | JGI IMG/M metagenome (GOLD analysis project Ga0307513, IMG submission 202174) | Populus trichocarpa ectomycorrhiza microbial communities from riparian zone in the Pacific Northwest, United States - 15_EM | ecosystem: Host-associated > Plants > Roots > Unclassified | place... | reverse complement strand
AAATATATCATGCAGAATTCTAGTTAGAAATAATTTAAAACTTTTGGACTCTCGCTTCAATGCATTTCATCTTTTATATCTTGTCCGATAATACTTAGCACATGATACTTTTTTAAGCCATAGTGTCAACTACCTTGTAGAAAAGAAAAAAAATCATACACCCCGGACACACAAGTTGAAAGCTCCTTCGGTTTGCTAATTTTCTTAATCTGCTCCAGTGCAGTTAATATATATTAAGTCATAATCCCGATCTCACCCACAAATGGCATGGTTACCCGGCCTTCATTGTTTTGGGATCGGTGTTTTGGTTGCACCGTAATTCTTATTTGCACCTCGTGTACGTTTGACCCGCCGTACACTCCCGTGATAAACAAAGGAAAGACATGGCTATCTAATCTCTTTCAAATCATTAACCATTCTATCTCAATCTCCCATATCATCCGCAAGCATCTATCCAATCTTTCAGACTCTCCCGCATCTTCCAAAGTCAACCACATCCTTTCAACATGACAGACCGGAGATGGTGGATTTCACGAGATTTTACGGTACCGTAAAAATTCGAAAAAGTCGGTATGCAGGTGCAAGGATTATCGCACTCTGATTGGCGAGCCCTGGCCTACGATTGGCCACAATCCTTGCATTTGCATACCGACTTTTTCGAATTTTTACAGTAGCGGCTGGTTGCAGGGGTAACCAGAATTCCCGAAGCTTAAGGGTTAGTTAGAATGGACGGATTAGGTAATTGGCCGACCACGGCAACGAGAATGTCCGGGGAAAAAAAGAGATAGTGTTACAGAAGCCAGAGTATATATATACCAGCTACTTCGAAGTTGGGCATAGCCGAACGAGCGAGAATCAGGTGTGGTAAATTACAGGGAATTCCTCATCATGACAATAAAAAAACTCTTATATTATTATCAAAGCCGGAGGTCAAAAGTCCCAACCCTCAAGAATCATGCCCCAGGCAATACCTGAGAAAAAAACAAGAAATGCACAATGACACAAACTTCCTTCTGTAAAGGAGCCCTCTTCCCCTCCCAAATATTCCCCAAGAGAACCCAGCTTTCAACTTCAAACCCCCACCCCCCCCCTCATGTGGGGGCTCCGTCACTTGATTATTAAAGAATCGGGAACTTTCAAGGCACTGAAATGTGATCAAATAAATGACCATTCCTGGAAAGAAGCATGATGAGAAGGGAGATCAACAATATCAACTAGCGCCTCTGAAGCAGAATCGGAGAGGGGGGAATTCGGGGGTGTGTGAATCAGAGGGGATTTTGATTATCGTAGGGAACTTGTATAAAATTGGGCTATTTCCTATCTAGTTTTCTCAACTGTCCGGGGGGGGGGGGCATAGGGCTCGGTGGGGTAGCTTTCAAGAGCTATGGATGGGGCGGGAAGGGACGGATATCTGTAGTCAGTCTAGGGCGGTCAAAGTGCAGGACGGCCGTATTTGGGGCGGACTGTGGGCCCTGCGGGGTGAGACATGTGTGTTTAGGGTAGGGGTGGATGGTAAATGGTGACGGAGGGTGGAAGGGGAGTGTAGAGGACCCCCCTGGGATACAGACGGAATGTTGAAAATCTTGGTTGCGGAGGTAATGATTTACTGTGGGGATTTTACGCAGTGGACTGAAACCGCTTAAGTGGAGATGAGAGTCATGATTGATTGATGACAACTTGGTGGAAGGAAAGACTTGAGGAAAGTTGTGTACAGGAAGGAAGATGTGTTGTGTGGAGAATGTTGGAAAATGTGGCTTCTCAGGATCTAATTACTTATGGTTGACCGCATCGGATGCCACTAGTAGATGAATGTGGAGATGGAAGTGTCACTAGTGCGTCATGTTAGGAGAATGGTCAATATGGTATAGGACACAGTGTCCGGTGTGACTGCTAAGTCCATTGTGTATATTAGTAGCTCTTTCCTGCACGCGATGGGTAAAAGGAAGGTAGTAGTGGGCTTCCCTTTTTCACGGAGAATCAAGCATATTTTACAACAGAGAAGGTATGAAGGAAGGAAAAACAAGTGGGGTGAAAACATTTTGAGAGCTTGCGCGTCCTTTGACTAGTGCGTACGTATGCCTCTGCGGCCACAGAGAGCGGGCACATCCCGCACCAAGTGCGGCCATCAACTGCTATTTCCAACACGGAACCCTCGGTATTACATGAGTGATGGCTCATGATGCGATAATGATTTGTTGGGAGGTGAATGATTTCAATTTGAGCGAGTATCGGATGTCCAAGGGCTGGGAATATAGCCTCCTACAGTCCGTATGGTGGTCATCTTCCCAGGAGTGGTCCGTCCTTGCGCCCCCAAAAAAGACGGACGGTGAACTGTATTCCGTCCCGTCCTGCCCCGGAGATGAACGGACTGGATGGCTGGGAACACTGGGGTAAGGTACAAGTCCCCGGCATGAAGAACCAGAACACAGGGTCAACATTTTGTATGGCGAATTGTCTGTGCACATCTGAGACCCCATACAAAATTCAGCTCCCAGGATCCCCCCTGTGTTCGACTTCTACTTGCCAGATACTTGTAGTGCCCTGCCAGAACTGACGAAGGAGGTGTTCTGGCGACTGATAGAATTGGACCCGCTCGATACATCGCTCACCGCACATGCTTGTTTCCAAAGTTCAGTCCCCGGGACTGTCAAATTGGTAGTTGTGCATACCTGAATGTCTATGATTTAGCTCTAGTGGAGAGAGCAAAGCATGATCTACATATCTTTGTTAGATATATAAGTTAGATAGTGTGGGAACCTGCTATGGCGTTACCCTAGTTAGCATTGTTGTCGCAAAGTTTGATAGATTGTTTACAGTATATATAGTCGCGGCCACAATGCTTTGTCTAAAATGTTTTTTTTCTGAGCCGGATTAATGGAGAAACAACTAGACTTTCAGGATGATGGCCGGAGAGAGACCCTGCCAGGTGGCTGGCAATTCGGACACTATCCAATGGTTTCACGCCGGGGTGAGGTTATGGCGAATTGCCGGTAGACTGGGAATTTATTAGCGGGGTAGATGCTAGCCAGAATAGTATCGTAGTTTTGGTTGATTGGTGTCATATCGAAATCTAGAATCAAGCCTTCCTAAGCCCCGCTGGGGGCACCACCTGTCGGTGCGCTCTCCTAGTGTCCCTAGCATATTATAGTTTTACGCTTACTCGCAAAAAAGGCTTTCAACAAAAAAACCCCCTCGCACCCCCTCCCCCCCTTCAGCCTTTGATACCTCTACGGACCCTAGCTTAAGAATTCCAACCTGTTGCTGATGCAACCAGGCAATTCGCCGGTTTTAAAGGGGGGTCGCAAATCTTTTTGAATAATTGAGCCGTGCGTTGTGTAGTCTAAAATTCCCATCTCCGGAAGAGGGCACAAAAATACGTCAAAAACACAGCCCCTTCCTCCTTTGGGAGACAGAAAAACATTTTTTTCTGGCCTTACTAAGTGGAACGACATTGCATGCCGTCCAGTTATGCAAGTTTCCATGGTATGATATCATTCAAGTTAGAGTTGGGGTTCTGGTCAATCAGTTGGAGGCCTCTCGTGATGGTATATCGGTAGAGTAGCAGAATCAGATTCGGCGTATGACGGCCCGGAACCGGTGGTGATCGCCTGGCCCCCGTGGAAGGAATTAGCGGGAGACGATATTTCGGCCGCTCATCAATTTAGGGCTGACTTCTTCAAGCTGGGCTTCAATCCCACCTAATTGCTTGTAATGGGTCGTATTACACAAGATACCACGATCGACAGAACACAGGACAATACTAATGTAACAGGTGATGGGGTAGAAGGAATGAAGGGCGAGAGCACTGCAATTTAACCGAGCCCAACAGGAATCTTGGGGGATGAAAGAAAGAGGCGGGGGGGATAGAAAAGAAGAGATGAATAGAAAAGACTCAGAAGAGACCAGCGGGTACCCTAATCAAAGAGTATTTACATTTAAATCGCCGGAGGTCTTGCATTGACCAATTCCTCACGCGGAAATTGCTCAAGGAAAGAGAATGTGTTGAGTAGCGAAGGGGGGAAGGTGTGAGCAAGGGGGGCCGAAAGCCGGATGGAAGGGGGGAGGACCTAATGTTGTTTGACCACAGTCGACGGGGCTGATCAAGCATTGTTAGGATAGGCATCAGTTTTCCCAGGGGGGTGCGGGAGTGTGGCAACTGGCGGATGGGTTGAGGGGGGCAAATGGGTAAGGCTGGGGGGGGTCTGACTACTGCGATCCGCTACGCCACAATTAGTATTGTCGCGCTGCAGTAAGATTCTAACGGCAACTGGAATAGTATGTCGGGCAAATCTCTGCAATTATGAGGATTGTGTATTAGGGTAGAATCACCAGAGAGGTAGTCCTAAAGAGTAAATCGGACTACTCTGATTGTGGATGGAGGCGCCTCGACTGTCGCAAGACCTAGGCAATACGTAGGGAGCGTCTGTGGGGCAGGAACGTCCCCCCGGACCCAGACCTGCAGACCTCATCCCCACCCTCAGGGCACGACAGCCCCCTCGCCCGGAATCGCCGCTCTGGTAATGTTGGAAGTCTTTGATGCTGCTCGGCACGCTCAACCTACGGTGCGCACGCGCAGCCTATCGCTTCATCGCTCAGGCGGGGGCTTCGGGTATGCGCTTGTGATCGATCTAGCATCGGAAGAAATGAGATTCTGAGTCGGATGCGGGAGTGAGTCGGATGCAGGAAAGAGTCGGATGCGCGGAGGCGATGGAAAAAAGCGGAAGGTCTTTGTGATGGCCTATCTTTTGTTAGCACGGGAGTCTGCAGAAGGGGGGCGTAAGTGGGGGAGGGGGGGGTGGACTGTGTCGTGATGGATAGAAGGATGGGAGGAAGCTGTGTTATCTTTATATATACCCGTCTTTGCCGTTAGTTAGTTTAGAGAGCGTTGTGAGTCGTGAGGGTGAGCGAGCAGTTGAACGAGAAGTTCCGGAGTCAAAGTTGTGTGTTGGCGATCTACCTTTCGTGTTGCTTACTCTTGGCGTTTCGTTTCGTTCTTTTTTGCCGCCGCGTTTCGCCGGTCATCTGTCGCGGTTTAAGTTACTAAGCATTGCCAACATTAACACCTTCATTCCGCGTACCTGATCCATTTCGCTTCGTGGCTTTAGTCGAGTAAGAGCTGTCGTGTAGGTATCGCTCAATCCACCGGTTCGTCGTCTGTTCAAGTTCCTTTCATCTCCAATGAAACACGACATGACCTTGAATAGTGTTGATGTTTAGTGAAGCAGGGAGGGATCTACACGTGATCCTTCGTAAATACATGGCGAATAGAGAGCAAACGCCAAACCCCCCTACACACATATTCGACATCCTCTCCGGAGTAGTGGTCACAACATCCGCCCGTAAATCGTCACTCACTTCCCGGGCTTGTCATCTCTGTCTAGCCTTACCTCTAAATTTTCCCAGATATTGTCTGCTGTTACTATGCAAGGAAACCATATTAAAAGCATGGAAAAGTGACCAGCTCCTCCTTTGCCCGGTCGCACAATCTGTTGATCACTAGGGAACTGGAATTTCTCCCCTTCAGTGATATTCTCTGCTTTTAAAGAACTCTCACTTCAGTTATGTCTTTCCCGCTCCCGGATTCCCTGAGAGGAACAAGACAGCCTTACCGGTTCCACTCCCATTGTCTTCCACTCCTGAAACTTGCTTGTTCCGAAAGCCCATCTCCGATACCGTCAACTCGGCTGGTGCGCGCGCCATAATGTCGCCCAGGTGAAGAGAGGGGGAGAATCCTTGTGCGGGGAGACTAGGCGCAACCTAATTCAGAATTCCCTGTCTGGAGCGATGCCAAGCTGCCTACTTTCCTGAAAGGGAACCACATCAAAGTATTTCTGATTGTGTTGCTTCTAGTTTATCACGCATATTCTCAACACAGAATTTAAAAATTACCACTATTGACACCGTTAATCTCATATCCTGGAGGACTCCTTTGAAGGATTTGTTTTTGGTGGAAGGAAGGGATTTCGCTGTGGTTGTTTTATTATAATAATATGTAGTGTGTTGTTTTCTTCAATAATATCCAAGTGGTTATTATTGCGCTCAGTCTCCCTACCCTAATGGCCTCCAACTACAAAGATATGGAGAGCCTATGAATACTACACTAGCATACAAATTACAATCACTCTACCGAGAAATTCTCTCTTGCGGTATGATCGGGTGTTTAACCTCCTATTTTTTGGGTTGAACCACTTAAACAAAAATAAAAAATAAATAAGAACAGAAGAAGATGCTTAATCTCGTTATAACCTAGGATCTATCATCGTTGGCCCAACGCCACCGAGTGCTCGCTAGTATGATACTCTACCCGTAATTTCCTGTCGTTTGTAAAAACGACTGCTATTGAATATGGGCGAAAAATTGCCCGGAGCCTCGGGATTTTGCCCATATGCAATAGCAGGCGTTTTTACGAACGTCAGGCAATTACGAGTAGGCAATTGCGACTGGGTTCAACCCCACCCTAAACCCCTGCGCTACAAGAAGAGATCTAGTGCATGCTGCACTAGCATTTAAAATTACAATTACTCTATCGAGGAATTTTTGCTCATCTTGGTATGATCGGATGAGGTGCAGAGTGTTTAGCCTCGGATTTTTTTTGATTGCATCAGCAGCTTAAAAAAAGCGAAAAAAATCAGAATGCACGAAGGTGCCTAATCCCGACATTTAGGGAATCTAGCTTGACAGCCAAGCCTAACACTAGCCCCTTCGGCTGCACAGGTATTAAAAAAAGAAGATAATAGGTCAAGTACAGTAGGGTTAGGGTTACGCTTCTCGGTAGAAGAGCAGGACTTAGAGCACAATAGTGCAAGAGACCAGCTGGCAATAGCCTGGCATCAGTAGGAGGAAATTCTGGTCGAAGGTAGACTAGTAGCTCACGGATGTATGACGGGCTTCTTCAAGCTTATCATCTATCTATTCTTACAAAATTGATTGCCACGAACCGTATCGGAAATCAAATCACGGCATAAAAAAAACCCCCCTCCGCACGCCAAACACCAACTTAACGAAAAAATAAAAACAGGAATGATGACCGGGAACAGCACTATAGGGCCATGTCTAACAAGAACTCCAAAGGACGAAACAGGCATAGAAGAAACAAGAGAAAGAGCAGATAAATAGCAAGGAGTGTGAAGAAACAAGAAAGGCACCCATATCAAAGTGCATTTATGTCTGAATAAACGGAGGTCTTTCCAGCGCCAATTTCCTAAGCCTAGCCTGGAAAAAGAGAAAACAAAAAGGTGCCAGAACGTAGCAGCAAGGGCAACTCTAACGTCCTAGGGCGAGGTGCAATTATTTGAGTTCTTACTGTAAGCAAGAAGAGCTAAAAGACAAACGCAAGAGCCGATGATCCAATACCAGTTGAGAACAATTGGCAGAGTTGGGGTGGTATTAGAAGGGCGCGTATCAGATTTGCGGAGACTGAATGGGGACTTCAGGGGCCATAGGGAAGCGGCTCGAGAGGGCATGGGTGGTTCGTTTGCCGGGAGTTCGTTATCCCGGAACGCTGAGACTGAGTCCTCGAGGTTTAGTACTTGTTCTAGCTCACCGGAGTCTACTTGTGGGAATGAAGGTTGGCTATTAAAATCTGTGATGTCGGTATTAGGATTGTGGGAGCCGAATTGGGTCTCTTCAAGACACCCGACACGTGGCAGAGTAGGTGGAGGGAGAGATGCTTGGCCACCGCTACCAGCAGCTTCAGAACCGAGATTTACCGGTTCTAGGAGGACGCCCACAGCTCCATCGTATCGTTTTGGGGGTGGTGTCGGTGGTGGTGCTTGGGACTCGTCTTCCGCCATGTCTGCGCGGACAACGTTCAGTTGTAAAAACAGATTTACTACGCTCTGATGCCTGTTCTCAGCCGCCCAAGAGAGTGGCGTCAGGCCATTTTTGGTGTCTGCCCGATCGGGATTGACGTCTTTTCGTTCCAAAAGCATCTTGACTATCACCTCATGGCCGCCCTCAGCCGCCAACAAGAGTGGCGTCCGGCCGGATACGGTGCCTACATGGTCGGGATTGACGTCCTTTCGTTCCAAAAGCATCTTTACTATCCCTTCATGCCCGTCCGAAGCCGCCAACGAGAGTGGCGTCTGGCCGTATTCGGTGTCTGGCTGGTCGGGATTGACCTCTTTTCGTTCTAAGAGCATCTCTACTGTTCCCTCATGCCCGCCATTAGCCGCCAACGAGAGTGGTGTCCTGCCATATTTGGTGTCTGCATGGTCAGGATTGACGTCCTTTCGTTCCAAAAGCATCTTTACTATCCCCTCATGCCAGCTCAAAGCCGCCCACGAGAGTGGCGTCCGCCCATATTCGGTGTCTGCCTGGTCAGGATTGATGCCCTTTCGTTCTAAAAGCATCTTTACTACCCCCTCATTCCCTCCCTTAGCCGCCCACGAGAGTGGCGTCAGGCCATATTCGGTGTCTGGCTGGTCGGGATTGACGTCCTTTCTTTCCAAAAGCATCTTTACTATCCCCTCTTTCCCGCCCTTAGCCGCCCACGAGAGTGGCGTCAGGCCACATTTGGTGTCTGGCTGGTCGGGATTGACGTCCTTTCGTTCCAAAAGCATCGTTACTACTCCCTCGTACCCGCCCTTAGCCGCCCACGAGAGTGGCGTCAGGCCATATTCGGTGTCTGCCCGGTTGGGGTTGACCTCCTTTCGTTCTAAAAGAATTTTGACTATCCCCTCAGTCCCGCTCGAAGCCGCTAACGCGAGTGGTGTTTGGCCAGATTTGGTGTCTGGCTGGTCGGGATTGACGTCCTTTCGTTCCAAGAGCATCGTTACTATTCCCTCATGTCCGCCCTTGGCCTCCCACCAGAGTGGCGTCAGGCCATGTTCGGTGCCTAGCTGCTTAGGATTGATGTCCCTTCGTTGCAAAAGCATCTTTACTATTACCTCATTCTTGCCCATAGCCGCCCACGAGAGTGGGGTCCGGCCATACTCGGTGTCTGGCTGGTTGGGATTGACGTCCTTTCGTTCTAAAAGAATTTTGACTATCCCCTTAGTCCCGCTCTCAGCCGCCAACGAGAGTGGGGTCCGGCCGGATTTGGTGTCTGCATGGTCGGGATTGACGTCCTTTCGTTCCAAAAGCATCTTTACTATCCCCTCATGCCAGCTCAAAGCCGCCCACGAGAGTGGCGTCCGCCCATATTCGGTCTCTGCCTGGTCAGGATTGACGTCCTTTCGTTCTAAAAGCATCTTTACAACCTCCTCGCGCGCCCTCTGTAAGCTGCCCATATGAGGGCCGCGCTCCCTGTGCAATCGCTTGCATTAATATCCCACTCCTCCATCTCCAATACGGCAGCAGCTACCTCCACGATCCCGAGATATGCCATCCCGTGGAGCCCGGTAAATCCCAGAGGTCCCTCCCCCCTATCAAACTTAGGCCCCGCCCAACGATATTCCTCATACTCCAATAACAGCAGTTGAGCAGATATATGCTCATTAAACTTGGCGAGCAGCCTCAGGACAAGTATTTTGACATTTTCCGTCATCCCCCTTCTTGTATGCTCCCCCCAATAAATAGAAGCATATTTTAGAAGAGGCATTGTTGAGGGGGCCGAGCCAAGAGTTGGCGAAAGATCCCTAACAGGTCCAAAATTGAGATATGTCAAGCAAATCTCGGCAATTGTTGAGTGGGAACAATGGAATTTGGTAGGATCGTTTGAGAGATGTTCCTGTAAAGTGAAGTGCACCAGTGGGACCGTGTACGAGGACTCCTCGAGGGTGAGAAGACCCAGACAGGATGATAGGAGTGTGCATATCGACGGAACGTTTTCCGGATCTAGATCCGTAGATCCTATCTCTACTCCTAAGGCATGGCAGAGCTCCTCGGCCCCTAATGGCCTTTCCGAATACGACACCCATATCGGTGCCTTCTGCCCGAGTACTGACTTATTTCCCTTCTGCGCCTTCAGCCGAGTTAGGGTTGCCGTATAAGCATCACTCAGTCCGTTGCCTCTCACCATCTCTTTAAGTTTCTTTCTCCTCTGACCAATTGCCACCCCCCCCAGAATAGCCTCGATGTTTAACGAGGCAAGGAGGAATCTACAGTCGCTGGTAAGCATACATCATTGATGGACCGGAAACGCCAACGTACATATTAGACATCTTGTCCACAACGATTCTCACAATCTCCCCCCGTAAACCATTGTCCATCGCCTCTGGCACCTCGTCCCTGTCCAATCTCATCTTCACATAGTTCCGGATGTCATCCTCGTTAGGGCTGATAGGTATGGCAGCCGCCTTGGTGAAATATCTGTCAATGACTTCCCCGACATGGGGCCTCCCGGTAAGGAATATTCTCATCCCAGGGGACTCCCGAACGATATCTCTGAGTGACTCGAGCAGCTGGGGAAGATCCTTCGGCAGGCATTCGTCCAACGCATCGATGCAGACGAAAACTTGGGGTAAAGAGGCAATCGCGATCCTCAACATTCTCATCAGATCTGCAAGTAACGGCCTTCTCCCGCCGACCTTTTTTGCTGCCAGAAATGCGTCCCGTATATCTTTCGGGATCCCGCTCCTGCCCACGAGTTGCTTCACAAATGCCCCGATTATGTTGATGACCGTCTGCTCATGCTGAACGTTGTAATCACAGTACAACCATGCAACCGCTAGGCCTTCGTCCTGGGCCTGATCACACAGCCTGTCGATGACCAGGGAACTAGAGATTCTGGCCGTTAGTGACATTTACTTAAAAGAATCTGGCCACTCACCTCAAATGGGTCTTTCCCACTCCCGGATCCCCTGAACAAAACAGGACCGCTTGATCGGCTCTGCCCTCACCTCCCCTCCACATCTGAAACTCCCTCGTTTCAAAAAATCAATCCCCAGCACCTTCAAATCGGTTGGTGCGCACGCTGTGGTGTCTATTATCCGGCTCAAGCGGGGAGAGCCAACCCATTATCTTCGCATCCTCGTCCGAGAAATAGATCGTGGTGTTGTAGCTCCCTGTTGTGTTGCCACAGTTGACATTGCTGTCTCCGAATTTAATCGATGGTGTATGTGTAGTCATGATGTACCGTCCGAAATGTTGGTTGGGTGTATGAATTGTACGATGTAGCAGTAGCGGTGTGTGGTGCTAATGGGAGAGCTGCAAAAATATATTTTCGTGCGCAAAGCTGTAAAAAAGTGGGGCGGCCTGGCTTCCCCCGTGTCAACTACCAACCACTCATTTCTATGCCAAGGAAATACCCACAAATTCGAACTTCCGACGCAGTACCACCACATGACTCCGCCTCACAGATTACTGTGGAACATGTTGGTATGCTGCCTTCCACTGGAGTACTTGTACCCGCAAAAACTCGCCATGCAAGACAAGAGATTGTCGCACTCTAATTGACAGCACAATATCTAGCTTCACAGATTGACTCCGACTGGTCGCAATCCCTGCACGGTGGTCTTGGCTGCATTGGGAGTTTGGCTAGTTTTTTTGCGGTACAAGTCCTACCGCATTTTCTGGTTAAGCTCGTATCAAGAAAGAATTCATGAATGCTTACAAAGTCAATGTAACTTCAGCTAAATTCCTGAAGGAAGAACCGAGAAGCAAGACTCCGGGGAAGAAAGCCACCTCGATTATTGTTAAGATACGGGAGGCAGATGCACCGAAATTCGAGCCCAGATTCCGGTTCATGGGTAAACACAAAGAAGCCAAGATTATGTGGCATGCAACACCAACCACGCAATGCACGAGATGTTGGGAGTACGGGCACCCCAGGGTGGGGTGTAAGGAAAGCACAGACCTGTGCCCTGTCTGCTCCCAAAAACACCGCGAGGAAGACCACAAATGTCGTGAGACTGCCTGCCGTGGATACAAGAAGCTCATACCCGGATGTTGCAATATGACTCCGCTGAAATGCCCTGCCTGGGACGGTCCACACTCAGCGAACGACAAAGAGTGCCAGGAAAAGATCAGGGTTAAGGAGGAAGCACAGAGGAAATATAATCAGCGGATGGGTTCCCTAGCCGATGCTGGTAAGATGGAAACCCAAAATGAGGCCAGTTGGCGGTAATGCAGGGTAGCCCAAGAAGAGAAGAAACCAAAAGACTGAGATTGAAAGTTGCACAGCATAATTGCAGAGGGAGCAATGATGCTTTTATTACGTTATTTCATGTTGTTAAGAATCATGATATTTCTTTCGTATGTGTTCAAGATCCACCGCTTTATAAGGGAGACCCCTTAAAGGCTCAAGGATATGAGTGTATTTTTCAGAAAACAGAGAAGGTTCGAGTTTGTACTTACATTTCTTTGAGAGTGGTGCGGGAAATTTCTTGTGTAATTTTGCCTTGTATTGATGATGTTTTGTATTTGAGAATTTTTGCGAAGGAAGGGAAACGGGTGGGTCAGAGCAGATCCGTTAGTGTAGTCAATGCCTACAACAGACGGACGGAAGAAGGAAACTCGATACTAGCGGAATCTCTTTTCAGACAAACGAACGATCCGACGATAATAGTTGGAGACCTGAACGTACACAGGTCCCTTACAGACCCCATGAGAATCCTGTCGAGCTCAGAACGGAGAACAGGGAAGACGTATATGAGAACAGCAGCCCTGTGTGGGTACACAATCCTAAACACTCCCGGAATCTACACGAGGTTCCCTGACAACGTCATGCTACATGGACCATCTGTTATCCACTATTCTTGCGCCAACGCGGCAATGTTCACTAAGATATCGAGATGGAGAGACATAACCCAAAGGATAAGCTCAGATTACATCGCTATTGTAACCAAGATAGACTCAGAGGAGATCGAACGGGCAAAGCCAGCCCCCGACTGGGAAAAGATCAAATAGCGCACAGATAAAGGGAAACCCAACCCAAATATCGAGGCCCTACTCAAAGAATACAGCAGCGAAGAATGGGGATATGTCCCAATTACAGAAGCAGCCCATGCAGAGGAGAACTTCCAGACAAGTCTGAGGAGGCTCATCCATCGAGCTAGGAGCTGGGCACTAATGAAGAGGCCGACTCGGTGGTCCAAGGCTTGGTGGACACAGGAGTTAACAGAGCTGAGAAAGATATACACTGCGGCTGCCCAGCGTACGAGACGTGACGGGACTGTGGTACAAGAAAGAGACGAGGCGAAGAGGACATATAAAAAGGGGTTGATTGGAGAAAAGAAGAAGTACTGGGATGAATTCCTCGCCTCAGGAAAGAAGAATGACGTCTGGACAGCCCACCAGTTCACTAAGCGACAGGTTCCGAACAGAGTTCCTGGTGGCCAGAATAGCACGCCAGAAAGCACAGAATAAACGATAATGTCGCACTTCTTCCCACCTGGGGATAACCCGGTTGGATACCCGCCCGCGAGAAGACACGACCTACACAAGGAGGACGAACTGGAATGGATAAGTGAGATCTCGGAAGTGTTAAAGAAATGCAGTGGGAGATCGCCCGCATGGCGGGACCAAGTGCCATACGGGGTCTGGAAGCGAATCCATTAAGTGAACCCAAAGATATTGCCGATAGGCGTACGAGATATGCTGACTTGGGGAATTCACCCCCCCATGCTCAAAGAGTCGATTGGAGTAATATTGCTGAAACCAAACAAACCTGACTATATGGATTGCGCAAGCTTTAGAGTCATAGCCCTAATGCAAACCTTCTCGAAAATAGTCGAAAGAGTTGTAAACAATCGCCTCTTAACCATAGCTTATGCGGAGGGACTGTACTGCATAAATCAAACAGGGAGCCTCCCACACAGGTCAACCGTCGAGGTGGCGGTCTTCCTACAACACTGGATCAAGGAAGCCGAATTTGCAAAAAAGAAAGTCTCATCGCTTTTCATAGACGTGAAAGGGGGTTTCGATAATATAGACCATCGAAAACTGCTAGATAGTCCTTCCGAAAACGACAAGGTGCCGGATTACCTAACAGACTAGATTAGAAACTTCATAACAACCAGAAACATATCACTGGCATACCCAGGCAGCCCGAGAAGGACAGATGCTGTAAACAAGAGAATACCACAAGGCTCCCCCCGGTCACCACTCCTTGTCGTTATATACGTCAAACCGGTTTACTTGGCGCGAGAACCCACGGGGTTCTTCACGACATCTGTAACGTTTCCTTATCCGTTCTCGCTACACTGAGAACTTCTAAGAAACCGTCCAGTGTTGTGCACTTGAAATCCTAGCCAAAGAGTGGCCTGGGCGGATTGATCAAGGGGAGGCTCCGAAAGGTTGTTAGATAAAACGTTTTACTATATCACTAAGGTCTTCAAGTGGTTGGCGGCTTCTCACTATCGTGGCGAACAGAAGATGTAACTATCCAACTAAGTAGATTGAAAACTCTGTCTGTCGAAGTCTGCCCTTTCTAAGTCGGAAGGATGCAGCCTTTAAATACTTTTAGACTTGGGCTCGAAACGATATACTGCACGGTGAAACGAAACGGCGCCAAGGAATCACACACAACACGATCGCACACAGAAGCGGGGGAAAAACTCTTCTCTTCACAACGACAACTCCTCGACCAACGACACCTGTCCACTAACTCAACTAACTAGGGCAAAGACAGAAGTATATATCATCACACACTCCTCCTATCCTCATCAGGAGGTACCTTCAAACAGTTCGCTCCTTGTCCCACCTTTCCCCCTTTTTCCCGAAAACTCATGCTAACAAAATGCAGAAACAATCATCACTTCATCACACCCTCCGTACTTTTTCCCCCCAGGTGTCCTCCGGGTGTAAAACCCTTTTACTACCTTTCCGCCTCCGGTCCGATCGCTGCATTCCTACATAGGAAATGCTTTCTACAAACACACGCCCGGAGCCATATCCATATGGCCGACTCCTCTGCGCATAACAGCACTTCCCCGGAAGCTAGCTACAGAACAAAGAAGATACCGGGAAAGTCTGGCGAGCAGCATTTCCAATACTCCCACTCTGTGAGCCATGCTCATCTAAAAAAATATAAAAATATAAAAATATAAAAATATAAAAATATAAAAATATAAAAATAAAAATAAAAACCTTTTCTCCAATGCTCCCGTGTCCCTCATGTGCCTGTGCAATTTTCTTCTCATCTCCGGTACTGCTAACTCTCACAGATCCACTGCTCCTCCATATCCTCCGCTTGCGCTCCCACTTAATGCAAGCCCATCTCGGCCCGGAACCTAGCGACCTTATCGTAGCTTAGGTTCTTTGTGAGGCAATCGGCGATCATGTCTCCGGTGTGCAAATATGCCAACACGATTTCCCCAGTTGTGACCTTTTCCCGGACATAGTGCTCTTGTATGGCAATGTGCTTGGTCCGGGCATGGAATTCGGGGTTGTGGGCGAGTGCGATAGCGCCTTGATTATCGACAAATATTTTTGTTGGCGGCGCTGTGGCGTGGGGTGGAGTATACTGTTCGGGGTCTTCGGGATCTTCGGTGTTGAGGTTTTCCGGAACATTTTGTAGTTCCGCGATAAATCGTGATACCCAGATCGCTTCTGTGGCTGCTTGGGTAAGAGCCATATATTCGGCTTCGGTGGAGGATAGCGCAACGGTCTGTTGGCTTTTACTAGACCATGATACTGCTGAACGTTTAGACTCCTCCCCGGGTGACCTTTCTTCGGTCAGAACACATACATATCCTCCGGTACTTTTGCCAGTGTCCAGATCGCTGGCCCAGTCGCCATCGCTATATAGAATCGGGTACAGATCTTTACCGGCAAAAGGACCGAGTCTGAGACCGAGATGTGAGGTTTTCTTCACATACCGGAGAAGGTGTTTCGCGGCGTCCATATGGCTTTCCTCCGGCGAATTATTTTATCGGCTCAGTGCTCCAACTGTGAATGCGATATCCGGCTGGGTACACAGCATGGGATACATGAGACTTCCGATCATGCTCCGGTACTCTGTTTCATCTGCATCCCAGTCTTCCACTTCCGGCGTGCTATCATGAATGTGTGTCCTCGTTCCGGTTAAGCTCTCGAGCTGTGTTCCTGGATTTAGCGGGGTGGAGACCGTGTATGCATTTGCCATATTGCAGCGCTCGAGGATTTTCTCTATATAGGTGGCTTGGTTGAGAGTAATCTGACGGGGTAGTTGAACGATTTGGATACCAAGAAAGTAGTGAGCTCTTCCTAGATCCGTAACGGCAAATTGTATTGCTAACATAGCTTTACCTTTGTCCACCATAGCCTGGGGTCCAATCCACAGCACATCGTCGACCCAGATTAGTACCCAACAATAGTTATCACTTTCTGCATCCTTTTTCAAATATACCGCATGATCGTTCTTGCTTCTTGTGAACCCGCATGTGCCTACCAAATGCCTATCCCACTCTTGATTCCAAATTCTACCGGACTGCTTCAACCCATACAGCCCTTTCAACAATTTGCAGACTTTTTTCTTTCTTGCACTGCTACCACTAGCACCTTGAATATTTTCCTCAACTGTCAACCCCTCCGGAATTTCCATATAAATTTCCTCCTCTAATTTTCCGAGCAGATATGCGGTCCTGATATCAGTTTGATCGATCTCATAATTGCGGGCAGCTGCGAGTGCGAGGATAATACGGAGGGAGGTGAGTTTGACTACCGGTGCGAAGGTCTCCAGATAATCGATTCCATAGCGCTGGGTAAATCCCTTCGCAACCAGGCGTGCCTTATACCTAATAACCTTGCCCTCAGCACCTCGCTTGACTCGAAATACCCAACGGCATTTTACCGGAGTTCGACCTGTAGGCAAATCGACGATTTCCCAGGTTGCGTTATCGGTAATCGATTTCAGCTCGTCAGCGATAGCGATATTCCACTCCGATGACATAACTGCGTTTACCGCTTCAGCATACGAATCGGGTTCGTCTGAGTCTAGCGACTCAGATGTGGTAGCAAGAAAAGCCTCGTGATGGTATCGGGTAGATGTAAATTTACCAGCGTTTTCTCGGCGGGGTCTGAAGGAGGCTTGGGTACGAGTAATTCCACTGCTAGATTTTTCAAGCCCGTTCTCATCATCGGACTCTGAGCTGAATTGAATTACCTATTCAACTGGCGTATTTTCCTGTATCTTCAAGCCTGTGTTCTCTGCTTCTCCATATTTCAAGTTGACAATACGAATATCCCGCACAATCTTAATTTTGCTCCCAACCAGAACTCGGTACTGATTGGTACCTTCGTATCCAAGAACTCGGCATTCCTCTCCATTTTTCTCCCACTTGCTCCGCTTCGCTTTCGGGATATGGGAAAATGCTTGTGTACCGAAAGGAATGAGGTGGGAAAGGTTAGGACGTTGACCGGTCCATAGCTGGTAGGGTGTAGAATTTTTACTGTGGGTTGGAGACCTATTTTTCAGGTAAACGGCAGTGTGGATCGCTTCACCCCAGAGGTTATCGTTCATCTTATTTTCAAGGATCATTGCCTTCGCTCTTCCTATAAGACTCCGGTTGGCTCTCTCGCTAACTCCATTTTGCTCTGGTGAATATGGAGCAGTTTTCTCGTGAGAAATACCAGAGTTGCGAAGATATGTGGAAAAACTATCGCTAGTGTATTCTCCACCGTTATCGCTTCGGAGAGCCTTGATCTTCCTGTTATGATAATTCTCCACCAACGCCTTATATTCCTTGAATTTGGAAAATGTCTCGGACTTCTGGTGGATAGTGAATACCGTAGTATACCTGGTGTGGTCATTAATAAACAGAAGAAAATAACGGGCACCACCGAGTGAGGAAATTTTCATAGGTCCAGCAAGATCGGTATGAATAAGCTCTAGTGGAACGGTTGTGATCCGTGTAGAGGGTAAATGATTTGGAATACGGGTTTGCTTAGTTGCAACGCAGCTAACACATGTAGGATTTGAGCGGCTGCTATCGATAGCGATTTCTGGGTGATCCTCAGAAAGACATTTGACGTTATCAAAGCTGATATGACCTAAACGACAATGCCAATCGTGGAGTGTTCCATGCTTAGCCGTCACCTCAGCTGGCTTGGCTTCAATGTTCTCGGTCTGGAGGATATAGGCGTTCTGCTCGAGCTTGGCGATGCCATAAAGCTTTTTCCCATGTCTGATACTAACAGTATTCTCGGCAAAGCTAACCACTGCTCCGGCAGCATGGATACACCGTACCTTGACCAAACCACTACAACCCATCTCCGGGACATACAATACCTTCTTCAAGATAACGGGATTCTTAACACCTTTGACTGTCAGATTCAGAAGGACATCACCCTCATCCTCGGCCATCATGGTGGCACCGTTCGCGATATGTATCGGCGTCTGAACGGGGTTGATATGTTGAAACTGAGTACGATCGGATGTCATATGGTTGGTAGCACCGGAATCTAGAACCCACTTCGACTGCGAAACCTTCGCTGACTTCTCGTCCATCGCGGTCCATGCTTGGGGAGTTCCGGTACTTTCATCTCTTTCTACTATGGCTCTGTAAGCACTCGGTCGACCGGCATTACCCCAACCTTCACGGCGACCACCGCTTCCTTTTCCTGGCCTCCGCTTGTTTTGCAGCTTCACCGGGCACTTATTTGCCCAGTGACCTTTCTCCTTGCAAAAGAAACAACTATCTTTCCCAACCTGCTCTTTGTCTCTCCCGGGACCTTTACCTCTGGAATATCCACCTCTTCCATTTTTACCACGAGCATAAAATGCATTTGTGGTCTCCGATTCACCTCCGGCCTGACCCTGTGCTAGTGTCAACTGCTGGTGCTCAAGAACCAGACGGTCGCATATGGCATCATATGTGGTCTTATCATAATCGGCGTTATTGCAGATGGAGGTACAGAAGGGGTGGTAGGACTGTGGCAGCTTCGATAGTAGGAGGTATTTTTTATCCTTCTCAGCTTGGACTTCACCGGCGGCAGCTAACTGATGGAACAGTTTTTTGAGACTGGAGATATAGTCAACAAGATTATTATCGCGATACTCTACCTTGGACAACTCCACGCGCAGGAACCAAATCGTGGCTTGGTCCTTCCCTGCATACCGCTTTTCCAACTTGGCCCACAAGTCCTTGGGGTCACGATCCTCGGCGTAGAGCTCGCGATGGGCACTATCCAAGAGTCGGCCCAGCATACCCCGGGCCTTACTGGACTTCTGCTCCCACAGAGTTTGGGCCTCACCGGTCTCACCAGGGCACTCTGATTTACTGGTGACAATTTGCCAGTAGCCCTTCTCGGCGAGGATATCGATGACAGCGAGTCTCCACTCGCGATAGTTCGAGGCCCGGGAGAGACGGCGTTTAATACCGAGGGAAGCCAGGACGTTAACCTCCTGGCCGATTTTCGACATTGGAGCGGATTGTAGGAGGATTTCCGACCGTGGGCAGAAATTCGACCGTAGGAAAATGTTCCTAGTGTGGACGATAGTGATCAACGAGTGGGGTTCTGTGTGACGGGGTGCACGGCGACAACAAAGTATCGTGAACTTTGTTTTGATCGTGGAACGGCAACGGCAACGGTATCGTTCGATCGTATATCCTAGGATAGCGTCAATCCGGACTCATAACCTTTTAGACTTCGGCTTGAAACGATATACTGCACGGTGAAACGAAACGGCGCCAAGGAATCACACACAACACGATCGCACACAGAAGCGGTGGAAAAACTCTTCTCTTCACAACCACAACTCCTCGACCAACGACACCTGTCCACTAACTCAACTAACTAGGACAAAGACAGAAGTATATATCATCACAAACTCCTCCTATCCTCATCAGGAGGTACCTTCAAACAGTTTGCTCCTTGTCCCACCTTTCCCCCTTTTTCCTGAAAACTCATGCTAACAAAATGCAGAAACAATCATCACTTCATCACACCCTCTGTACTTTTTCCCTCTGGGTGTCCTCCGGGTGTAAAACCCTTTTACTACCTTTCCGCCTCCGTTCCGATCGCTGCATTCCTACATAGGAAATGCTTTCCACAAACACACGCCCGGAGCCATATCCATATGCCCGACTCCTCTGCGCATAACAGCACTTCCCCGGAAGCTAGCTAAAGAACAAAGAAGATACCGGGAAAGTCTGGCGAGCAGCATTTCCAATAAATACAAGGCCGGCTTTTCCTAAAGCCTTACTCCTACGAGCCAGCTCGTATCCTGAAACAACTATGGTATCAAATCGATATCATCAACCAATACATAAAACATTCAAGGTATCAAAAGATCCCTTGAAACAACTTCAAACAACCGGAGTATCAAATAATACTTCCAAAACACAATCAAAGAGAAGCACAACATCGTATCCCGAAACGAAACATAAAACAAACTAGGTATCAAATGATACCTCCTGCATACATAACAAGGCTACAGCCACAAGGCTCGTATCCTGAAACCAAACTAATCCTAAAGAAAATCCATCATTAACCATAGTATCTGTACTGGTTACAACATCATACATTGATGACTTTCAACTAACCCTGCCGAGTAACATGTGGGAAAGGAACGCACGAATGCTGGAGGAGAAAGCAGTGGAGATGATAGCGATGGCTCAATCTCTTGGACTCTCCTTTAGTGTGGCAAAAACAGAAATGATGCACTGAAGGAAGAGGGGCGTGAAAGGTGCCAGATCAGAAAGTAGCGTAAAGGTACAATCACATGTCGTCAGTCCAGCAGGATCGGTAGTACAGTGGCTCGGGTACTGGATGGCGGACAATGGAGAGACAGCAACAGATTTCACGAAGAGGCTTTCCCTAGCGCTGGGGGCCTTCTGGAGATTCCAAAGACTCTCTCTCCCTGGTAAGGGCCTATCACTGTACGGGGCTCGAAGACCAGCGAAGGGTATACTCCTACCGACATTGCTCTATGGGGCAGAGTTTCTTGTGCCCTCAAAGACAATGTTGAACAAAATGCAGAAGTGCAGGAACTGTGTCATGAGATGGATTACGAAGGCTTTTTAGGCAACTGATATTTCCGTACTATCGTCCGAGGCCTGCCTAGCCCCACTGGCGCTATATATGGAACAAATAAGATTGATGGCTGCAGTAAGAATACTAACAGCCATTCCCGAAAACAATATAGTCACGGCTATGCTCCCTCAGAGTTTTCCAACCAAGCGGGATTTCAGGGTGGGCACCAACCGGAGAGAGGCGTTTGACAACAACAAAGGAGGCATGAGGCCCAAAGTGTGGAGCTCCAAATGCAACACAAAGGCTCAGGTCAGATTGCCCTTAGATGAGATAGCCGCGAGGGTCACGGAAATTTTGCCCGTAGGCCCAATTCCGATGCGACCAACGAGACTATTACGGGTGACCTCAGAAGATGCCGAAGGGCATTTGAAGGATAAAGAAACCGTACGGAAAAGAATACATAAAAGGTGGCAGGAAGAACCGTACCCACCGTATTATGAGTATAGGCCAGCATACAGGGAATGTTGGAATTTCATCACACTCCCCAAATTCGCGGCCAGAAGAATACACCAAATGAGGGCTAATAAAAGTTACCTCAAAGCCCAAACCAACTGGTCCAATCAGGACCAGGATCCGAAGTGCCAACTGTGCGAAGAAGAGTCAGAAACAGTGTCACACGTCGTCAACTGCCCTGCTTTAGAGGGCGCTTGGACAAACATGAACCTGAAAGCTCTGGCCATAGCTCCAGAGTCCCCATTATGGAAGAGTAATAAGAAGGGAATGGAGTTGGTGAGACGATTTTCTTCTTATGTAATGAAAAATAGGATAAACTTTCCTACTAAGTTGGAGTTTTCCCCTCCTACTCAGAATGCTGGTTTAGCATCATGAATTGTGGTTGTTTTCAATTAAATTGTTTTGAATGTTTTGATATTTATATCGTTTATTTGTTTGTTTGGGGAGGGTTTTCTTTTGTTTAAAGGGTTTTTAGGCCATAACTTAGGTTGCTTGCCATGGATTTTCCTGTAGTTAGTTACAAATAAACCGCAGATTTAACAAAAAAAAAAAAATTCTTGTTAAGCTCGTTTTCACGCGAAGAGGTCAAAAGAAAGTGTGGCGAAATACGAGAGCTTCCTTGGGCAGAGACTTGTCTTTAGGGGTAGGATTTTCATAGATATTTACCGTGGGGCGTTAATTTTGAGACTTTTGCCATCTATCTAGGGGAAACAACTAACCTGGAAGCCTTACTTTCTGAAAAATCCTGACTCACACCTTATTCTGACATTTTAGCGCGAAAACGAGCTTAACTAGAAAATGCGGTATGTTCTACAGTGCATCTATAGGGCGCGGCGGTTGGTGGGACAACCTCCCAACTGGGGCCTTCCTGATTTGAAACACATCCATCGATATCCCATGGTTAACAAGTGCAAATTAGAATAAAATAATGAGAGTAGCAAAGCTCCCGCCCTTGCCTGTAAACCTGTGATAGGTAAATTTAGATAAGACATTTCAAGGAAAATATTTTCTTGTATTCCCACCCGTGAACTACAGTACGCCTCACTGCAAATCGGATGTTCTTTTGCATATTTGGTTGCCACATCTGTTCGTTTTGGGAAGGAATGTGTACCGTACTCAATTACAGAGCCTCATTGATGATGTTGGCTCGGGGAGGCTGGCCTGGGTTGTGTTGCGCATTCAGTAGATCGAATTTATTTAGCGCGGTCTTTCTCATCATGATTCGCAGCTAGGGCGGGTGAACCCTTGGATCCAAGATTTCCAAAGTGGGCCTCCCGTGCAAGGGAAAAAACTCCCCACATTACTGAAAAAAATTTCCCCAACCATTTCCCTTTACCGTTTTGCTGTTCTTCCGGAGTGCTGAGTCTGCTATTCCTGAGTACGATATTAAAACACTAAGGGCCCATTTACCTATACCGTAGACGGTGGGAGGTGTGTAGGGCTGATGGATGGGTGCGTGTTTACATAAATATACTACCTACAGTAGTTTAGTGTGTAAATTTTGATTAACTGACATGAGGTGTGCAACCATGTAGCTTCCGGCTCTCAACAGTGCTCGGCAACCGAGATAGTGGACTGACCAACAATGTCTCCTCACACACAGAAGATGGGAATTTTGTCTCTGAACTCACTCTGGGTTATGAGAGAACGAATTGCTGATTCTGAAAAAATTAGAGCTGATTGGTAGCTATTCTTGCGATTGCATGCATGCTGTATGGGCGGTGTTGATAGACGATGGTTGCAAAATGACCTGTTCAGCAGCGTTGGGTTATGACAGTCTACGGTAGCAGCAAAAATATTAGATGGTTGGAAACAGGGTAAACAGCTTTGCCACGTCTGTCGGAATATGATCCTGATTGAGACGCCACCATCTAATTTCCCCACCAAAATCTCGAAACGCGATGGATAGGCAAACGGCCCTTAGAGTCGCCATGCGTAGTGGAAGCAAAAACAGGGGAATCGCTTCAAGGGGTAGGAAGGCGCGATTCAACCGTCGCTATCCGGGACCCCGCCTTAGCATATCCACTCACCGAACTTCTAGCAGGAAGCATAACTGTTCATTATTTCGGGCAACATCTACCCTAAACCTTATAAACCTCCGTTGCGACAAATTGATCCCAACTCAATGATATTTTATTTTATTTTAAAAAAAGATAGAATGGAAAGCTTATTTCGCTTCCTACTATAGACTTACCACTGGGGCTATTCAGAGGTACCATACCGTAATTGCAGAAATTGCCGAAAGTTGTATCGTATAAGTGGCGTGGGCAAGTGGTTGTCACGGAGATTTGCTCGGGGATGGATGGGGAATTTTTGATCAGGGGAGTAAACTGCCCAGTGCCGTCATAGGAGCCATGTAGGCTGGCATGATGATATTGGCCGCATAGAACAGGTCAGCAATTCAGTGGCGGACTCTGCTTCAGAATATCCATCCCACCCCTGCTGTCGCTACCAATAACTCCGGGAATTCAGCCCCAGATAATAGAGTCGGTCGGAGAGTCACCCGGCGGACGCCATTGGCTGATAAGAATTTCCCTAATATCCATGAAAGTTGGCTTGCCGGGTGTCGCTAAAAATTATCAACTTATATACGCGCTATTCCCATGCTACCCTCAATATGGATACCGGTACGGTAGGGTTACTGGTATGTTTTCTATTTTTTAAACGATCCCCCAGAGTATGCTGGTGGAAGCCAGAGTTAAAAAGCAAAGCAATGCGGGTAGGATAGTATTAATAAAAGATGGAGATACAGTACAGTTGCAGTCTTATTTTTTATTTTTTTCTAGATGCTCCCGAGGTTTTCCTACCTGTAAATCTCAATAGCCACAACATATATTAACATGACTCTTATCATCTTCTCGATTCCAATGTTTCAAGTGGTCTAGTGGATGGCGGGACATGTTTGCACCTTCCGTCATATCCCGGCGCCAACTAAGTTGTGGTGTGCTACGAGTAGAAATTGAGGGAGAATTGACTTTCCGGACGCAGGGCCAAAGAAAGGCACAAAAATGAGGCTGCCAACTCCGATACTATCCAATGTTTTTCATGTCGGGGGAATACCAGAGTTCTTAGCGAGGTAGATATTGGCCAGAATAGAGTGACGGCACCCGTGTGCATATAACTTTAGTGCGTCAAAGTTCGAAGTTAGAGGTCTGAAGCCTTGGAAGCCATGCCCGAGTCAACACCTGAGAGGGGCAAGAAATACGCAATGACACAAACTTCTTGCTGTGAAAGAGTTTTCTTCCCTCTCAAATATGCCCCAAGAGTTCCGACATCCAACATCTAACTTTCATTCCTGAGCGGGGCACCGGCACTCTATTGATAGCCCTACTATTCAACCAAGTGCTCAGCATTTGTACCTAGTATCCTATGCTACGGATGTCTACGAACTTATTTCACACTTTCCTAAAACCTTCATGTGTACATTCAATAAGCTACCAAAGTTCTCGCTTCTGGGAAAAATAGAACGGCTGGTTCTTAGTCCTAGATCTCAGCTATCATGCGGCAGTTTTATGTTTGTAAAACCCGGGCTTTGTTGATACACCTCCCATTTCATGAGCGGACCATTTTGGTGCGAAGGTTTTAAGCGAGTTGCACTGCAGCGGAACCAGATTCGGAGTATGGCAACCTAGAAAGGGAACTGCTGGTGATCTCTTAGCCCCAGTGAGAAGGATTGGCCAGAGAATATATTTCGGCTGTTCGCCAATTCGGAATGGACTGCTTCAGGCTCACCATCTATTGCTACTTAATTGGTTGTAATGAGCCATGTCGTGCGAGGCACCGGAGTCCCCAAGAGGCGAGACAAATACCAAGTTAGCAAAGGACCCAATAACAGGAATGAGGTGTGAGAACCCCACCGCCCAGCTGAAAAAGCTTGTGTTAAGCCAAGCCACCACCAGGGGAGCAGTGCATGAGCCCCCCACCCCGGCGTGCGTGATCGGATGTGTTTCATTTTATGACATCCGGTTACGGTAGGTGAGCACCTTGATGGATAGATGGGTGGAATATGGGGCTTGACGTCATTGGAGATTGCAAGATCTTGCGGTCGGGTAGTACAATTGGTGGGGTAGGGTTGGCTGAGGGTCGTTGTTGGGCGAGGTTGGGTATGATACGGTAAGAGGAAAGATTCGGGGGGGAAGGATTCGTGAAGGGAGTGTGGCGCGGGAGGTGCGGATAAGTTACGGTAGTCGATAAAGTTTAAAAAAAAAAGAAGTTCTGTGAAGGGAGTGGGTGGGGGTGCGTGGTTCGCCGGGGGTAAGGAATCCTAAGCTAAATGATTAAAATTAGCTTTGGGACTGGTGAGCTCTGTAGAGGTCGCTTGATACTAGCGAAGCTCCTTCGGGATCTTGAGAATTGGCAATTGAGCGGGGAGCCATCAATGATGTGACCGGTCGGGTTTTTGTAGCTCAGTCTTTACATAGGGTTCCTGGAAGCTTAATTATTGGTCGGCATGATATCTACACCGCCGTCTCCAGGTTTGTGCCCTCTCATTGCTTAGCCGAGTAGCGGTGGTTGCAGGGGTTACCAAAAATCCCGAGGCTCGGGGGTTAGAATGGGAGGAAAATGTAGTTGACCGACGACGGCGACGGTAATGTCCGGAAAGAGAGATCGTGTTACAGAAGCCAGAGTATACCAGATGCTTCGAAGTTGAGCATAACCGAACGAGCGAGAATCAGGCGTCGTGGATTAGAGGGAATTTTTCACCATGGCAATAAGCTCCTATATCAACGCCGGAGGTCAAAAGTCCCAACCCTCGGGAATCCCGACGAAGGCAATACCTGAGAAAAACTGGGAATACACAATAACACAAACCTCCTGCTATGAAGGAACCCTCTTCCCTCCCAAATATTCCCTAGGAGTCCCAACTTCCAATTTCAAACTTTCACCCCTCATGTGGGGGCACCGTAACTCTATTATTCAAGAATTAGAGACTCAAGGGGGTGAAATATGACCAAATAAGTCATCATTCCTGGAAGGAAACATGATGAGAAGGGAGATCAAAAAATATAGACTAGCTCCACTGAAAAAAGAACCGAACGAGTGAGAATTCAGGGGTGTGAATCAGAGGGGATTTTTATTATCACAAGGAAACTCTAGAAGATTTGGCTATTTCTTATCTAGTTTTTTCCATTGTCTGGGGGGGGAGGGGGGACAAAGGGTCTGATGGGGGACTGTCAAGAACCATGGACCGGGCGGGAAGGCTACTTGTAGTTGTCGAAAATGCTGCTGGTCGCCATACTCTCACGATACTTCCTTTTGTTCAGATAGCTTCCGGGAGCGCGCTTGTTTGTGGCTTCGGATATGCGCTGAGGATCCGTGTAATATGGCTTCGGCTTTGGGCGTTTGGTTTGTACTGTACGTTGGGGAAAGCAATTGCGAATGCAGGTGTGCGCGATAGTTTTGGGATCGCGCAGCCTTCGGGAAAGCCGGGAGAAAAAGCCGGGAGAAGAGCGGGAGCATTTTTTGTAAGGCCAGCGTGAAAGAGCTGGAAGCCCGGAGGGTCAGAAAAGTGTTTGTTTTCCTTTTAGTTAGTTAGCCGGGAGTGCTCACGGGGGGAGGAGATACCCACATGGAGTAGTGTGGTGCCTGATGGATGGATATGATGTCTTTGTGATTGATATATACTCCGTGATCGCCCTTAGTTAGTTAGACGGTGGAGCATCGAGTAGTCGACAGAGGCGTCGTTGAGCGGGAGACTGTGGTTGTTAAGTTAGTGAAGAGTTTTCCCGGCTCTGGAGTGCGATCATTTTAGGTGTGAGTTCCTTGGCGTTTATCGTTTGGTTTTATTTTCACCGCTTGTCACTCGCGGTGTATCGTTTCGCCGTATATCATTTAGCCATCGAAGACCAAAAGTAGTCCGTCTAGGGCGGTCAAAGTTCGGGACCGCCGTCTTTGGACCGGACGGTGGGCCCTGCGGGGTGAGGCATATGTACTCGAGGTAGGGGTGAATGGTAAGGGGTGATGGGGATGGAAGGAGACTAGAGGATGGGCTAAGATAGAGAGGGACTGTTGAAAATCTTGGTTTGCGGAGGTAATGATTTACGGTGAGGATTTTATGCAGTGGACGGAAATCGCTTAGGTGGAAATGAGATTCATGATTGATTGATGACAACTTGGTGGAAGGAAAGACTTGAGGAAAGTTGTGTATAGGAAGAAAGGTGTGAAGCGAGGGGAGGTGAGAAGGAAGAAAAACAAGTGGGGTGAAAACATTTTCAGAGCTTGCGCGTCCTTTGTCTAGTGCGTACGTATGCCCTTGAGGCCACAAAGAGCAGTCACATCCCGCACCAAGTGCGGCCATCAACTGCTATTTCCATCAGGGACCGGGGGTTGACACGAGTGACGACTCGTGATGCGACAATGACTCGTTGGGAGGTGTTCCGGCGACTGATAGAATTCAACCCGCTTAATCCTGCGCCCACCGCATATGCCCATTTCCAAAGTCCAGTCCGCCCCAGTGCCGAATTGGCGGTTGTGCACACCTTCATGTCCATGGTTGAGCTCTTGTAGACAGAGCAACGCATGATCAACACATCTTTGTTATTTATATAAGTTGGATGGCGTTGTTGAAACTTGCTATGATGTTGCGGATTGTTGTCGCTAAGTTTGATAGATTGTGTATCCCCTGCAGTAATGACAGTGCACAATTTCCTTACATCACGCTAAAATTCAAACTAAAAAACTGGCTTCCCACTTTTCTTTATATGTTAATCGAGTGATATCAAAAGAATTTTAGGCTAAGTTATGATGCAGAGCTTTTTCCATCAACAGGAGCACTAAACCTAATGTGAGAGCGATGTGAGCCAAAGCCGTGAGGTAGTGCACCCGTTGAGCCCGTTGCCAGTTGGGCGGGGGACGCGGGAGACAAGTTGAAGGGCGGAGGAGTCTCTCGGAGGTCAGCGGAAAAAGGTATGGTCGACGGCGCGTCAAGCTCGGGACCATAGCTCAACCATGGCGGGTCCGTGAGCCACACACGACAAGTGGCAGCTCTCTGAACACGAGCTCCCCCGACACGAGATCCTCACATCATTCTACAGCTCGCCTTCTTTGTTTTTCCCACCCGCCACCCGCTCTGGACAGGAAGCCCCCACATTGTCAGCAGGAGATTTCGGTGCCAACGATCTCGAGCGACAAGGGCAGCAATCCATTCACCGCAACGCATCCGACAGTGGAAACAAACCTCCTTGACGATCGGGGATTGGCGCAGGTTTTTTATCGTGGAGTTTCCTTTGATTTTCGCTTTTCTCATATTCCTTCCATAATAGATTTTATTTAATGTACATGTTCTGAGCTTTGGCAGATTGGCATATATCAACCAACACCCAGAGGCATGCGATGGCTTTACACCTCTAAGAGATTGAATCCACCCATCAAATAAATGCGCTGATTCCACTAGTGCCTCTTTAGCACGATGGAGGGGGATTCGGCACTATCAAAACTGCAGGGGGTAGCATGAACAGTCGGGGCCACGATGCTTTGTCTAAAATGTTTTTCTCTGAGCCAGATTAAGGGAGAAACAACTAGACTTTCAGGATGGTGGCCGAGGAGAGATCCCGCGAGGTCAGGGTTCCGAATGGTCGGCGGAAGACGGGACTGGACTAGCTAGTCAGGTCGAAAGTCAAGTCTAGTCTAATGGTGGAAATTAGACCAACTGGAGGATTATTGAAACCGACTCGACCAGGACTGGTCTGACCAGGCCCGCCAGGCAATATGATATGCTATTTTTATCATGATAATACGTTCAAATAAAGTTTTTCTTAATAAAACTTATTGTTTCCATGGATTACTATACAATGGAGATAGTGCCTCATTTAGATTAGGGGTGGCAAAAATAGGTTCTCAAGTATCGAACTATTTTCGTGCATTAAGTGATCGATATTACATGACCAACTGCCACAATACGGGTATTCAATTCGACTTATCCATCGGGTAATTGCATTGCCACCAGTTGCTATCCTCTCAAGGATGTTCTATCAACCTGTATTGAGGGACTGTTGATTTATACCATGACAAGCGGCTTTAAAATCCTACTATAGCTACACATCTATTCTCGGCGAGTGTTGGCCTGGGTGCCATGCTGACTCTCATGCGATCTTTTATAAAGACTAGTCTGGGACCAGTCCAAACCGGACCGGACCTCCCAAGTTAGTTGGGTCCAGTCATCGACATCAACCAGGACAGGCAAGTCTGGTCCTGCCTCCAAGACTTGACCGGTCGGACTATTCGGAACCCGGCGCGAGGTGGCTGGCAATTCGGATACTATCCAATGATTTCATGCCAGGGTGGGGTTATGGGGAATTATCGGTAGACTGGGAATTTCTTAGCGGGGTTCCTGTAGCCGCTTGCCAGAATAATGCCGTAGCTTGGGTTGATTGGTATCACACTGAACTGAAATCTAGTACTAAGCCTTTCTAAGCCCGGCTGGGGGCACTACCTCTCGGTGCGCTCCCCTAGTGTCCCTAGCGGTATTCGCCCCACAGGTAGATTTGAAGATTAACCCATATTATTGCTTTACACATCCGCAAATAAGAATTTCAACAAAAAAAACCCCTCGCACCCCCCCCCCTTCAGCCTTTGATACCTCTACGGACCCTAGCTCAACAAATCCAGCCTGTTGCTGATGCAACCAGGCAATTCGCCGGTTTTAAAACGATATCGCAGACTTGAATAACTGGGTTGCCTGCTGTGGGGTCCGGGGTCCCCGTTTCGGGAGGGGGGGTGGGAAACACGTTAAAACCCCAGCCCCTTTATCCCTTGGGAGACGAAAAATTATTCCTTTCTGACCTTACTAAGAGAGGAAAGTCGAACGACATGTATAGCATTCCGTCCAATTATTCGGATTTTTATGGTATCAGACTTCTGAGTTAGGGTTAGGGTTCTGGGAAATCAGTTGAGGACCTCCATTAATGGTAAACCGGTAGAGTATGATAGCAGAACGAGGCTCGGAGCACGACAGCCCGGGAAGGGAGCCGGGGGCGATCGCTTACCCCCTGTGGGAGGAATTAGCGGGAGACGATATTTCGGCCGCTCACCCATTTAGGGCTTACTTCTTCAAGCTCGGCTCCAACCTTACCCAATTGCTTGTAATGGGTTGTATTACCCAAGATATCATACCACAATCCACAGAACACAGGGCAAATACTAATACAACGAATAATAGGGTAGAGGGAATGAAGAGCGAGAACACTACAATTTAACCAAGGCCAACCGGAATCCTGGGGGATGAGAGAAAGAGAGAAGAAAGGAAAAAACGAATAGCAAAGACTCAGAAGGAACTAGCAAATGCTCTAATCAAAGTCTATTTACATTTCAATCGCCGGAGGCCTTTCATTGACCCAATTGTTCAAAGCCAAACAAATGCATTGAGCTGAGAACCAATATGAGAAAGAAACACTGAGAGTACAGAGAAATAAGGAAAGCCAAAACAATCTACGCGATCTATTCCATCCATCAACCATCTTCCATGTTTCCACAGTCGGAGGCGTTGGGGAGATGCCGCTGCCCTTGTCGCTGGGGATCGTTGGCACCGATAGATCCCACCCTGAGGCAGGTGGAGGAGCTGACCAAGTTGCCTGCCGTTCGGTGGCCAACAACTCCCCAATCCTAGGCTGGCTATTCTCCCATCTGCCTTCAGACTCGCATACTGTCCCAGGAAATGTTCTGGGAGTGATATTGTTTCCGGTCGAGTACGAGTAAAGCTTTGTCAAATAAGTGGAGGCATGAATGGCTCTTATTGCTCTCTTTCAAAGCAAAATAGCGGTACCTCCCTATGGATATATCCTTCGACTTCCGGCTCGGGTAGGAAGAACCAGGTATTTGTGGGTCCGAATTGCGACGGTCGGGTAACCAAGATAGGCTACAGGAAGACAGGGCCACGCGATTTGTGCGAGAGGTAGGTATTTGGAAAGTGGGCTGGGCAAATGTCGAGATATATGAGGGGAACTACAGGTAATGGCCGGGGCTGAGTGGTGGTAGCCGGACCAGGGACGGAGGTGCTAGTGATCTATCGCGACGCCAAGTCATTGTGCTATGCCTCTTATTTCTCATGCGAATACTTCCCTGAGTACTTGGGTTTGACTCTTATCCCCTTAGGTCGCAGGATGCTCAGATAGGTGGTGTTTGGTTTATGATGTAAGAACAGAGGTGATAGAAGCGTTAATGTCATAAAGAACTAATGTGAGCGAAGTTCTCTTGCGATCAAACATTGAATCTGGTCTAGTTGGTCTATGTAGGAGGAGAAAAGGTGAGCTATATCTGGTGGTCAACAATATGGGGGCTAGCCTGGAGGGTGAGAGAGGAGGGGGTTTTTTATAGAATAGGAGAGTGGTCTATCGACAGCCTAGCGGACATGAGCGCTACCCACAGGTACGCGCACACCGCAAAAACCTTGAAGAGGAGCAATTATGATACAACTTGGCATGTTGAGGATAGGCGCAGCCTATACTGTTGTTGTTCAGCAAACTACCGGATATGCACTTTTGGATCAGTGAAGGAGCCTGAGAAGTCAGGTACAAGTAGGCCCAGGAGCTTGCAGAGGTTTTCTTTTTGACCTGTTGGTCCTTCTTTGGTTAGTATGATTTTTCTCTGCGTGGAACGCAATAGATCGCTGTCGTGATCATTGGAAGGATCGGAAAAGGGTGCCTAGATGGCTTCTTTGTTGTTTATATATACTCCAGTCTGTGATTCTAGGGTCGAGGTTGGGAGAGCTTTAAGCAATTGAGCATTGAGTGGTCTCAAGTCTGCGAGCAGAGAAGCTCTCAGTTTCTTCCAGTTGTGCACTGCTAAGCTAGCTCCCCGTTGTAGCTTTGATCTTTGTGGCTTGTTTATAAGCTGGTTGCTCTGCCATTAATACTTGTATCTCGCCCCATCGCATCATTGGCAGCCCCTCCCTTTCGCCTTTACGATTATATATTTTCCCCAGCTATGAGAGACAGTTTCTGATTGGCTTAGGAGGGTATTCAGTTGGCTGTGGTGTGGCCTGCTGGATGGGAGAGAAGGGAAAGGTTGATTTGGGTAGAGGGGTAGGCTGCTGAGTGCGGGATAGCCTGCTGGCTGAGATATGGGAGGGAGTTTTTTATTAGAGTGGCAACGTAGTCTGCTTAATCCAAGGTAGCCTGCTGGCTGAGGTATAGGAGAGAGGCTTTTGTTGGTATAGAAGAGTATTCCGCTGAGTGCGGGATAGCCAGCTGGCTGTGGTATGAGAGAGTGTGGTTCATTTGAGTAGAACGGGAGTCTGCTGAGTGTGAGGGAGCCTGGTGGCTGAGATATGGGAGGGAGGTTTGTATTTGAGTAACAACGTAGTCCGCTTAATATGAGGTAGCCTGCTGGCTGAGGTATGAGGGAGAAGTTTTTCTTGGTATAGAAGAGTATTCCGCTGAGTGCGGGATCACTGGCCGGCTGAGGTATGAGAGTGTGTATTTTATTTGAGTAGAAAGGAAGTCCACTTTGTGCGGGATAGAGGAGGGAGCATATTATGCAGGAGAGCAACTAAGGATGACTAGCTGCCCACAGCTGGTGATCATCTTCTGGTCTGAACATCGCTATGGCAGAGGCGGCAGTGCGAGCTTAAAGCTTTTCATTCTTCAAGTTCCAGTGTACTTTATTGGATAGTGCCCTATAGAGCCTGCCGTTGTGGTGAGTTGCTGTTGTGCGGGGTTGCGTGATATCGGGGTGCAGATATCCAGGGTTGCAGCTATGCGGCTAGGAGATGTTGTATATAAGGTATATGTCTTGGTAGTTTGCGCCGTTGTCCGCCTTGCAGAGGATCTTCAAACCTGGGGGGTCAGTGAGGTGGGAGATTGGCTTTTGAAGAAAGGTATTGCTAATCAGCTGTGACATTAGTTTGTTGGTGATAGGTGCGCTATGCAGGCAGGCTGTGCGGGAGAATGCTGCAGTTCCATGCTTCTACTTGTACTTCGCCTCTGAGAAGGATCAATTTCCAGCTGCAACTCAAGGCTCTGTGCTCAAACAGGTTGTTGGTGTACTGGGCGAGCTTCCGGAGGAAATCATCAAAGCTTTGTTGGGAGAGAGAGGAGTTCTTTGGTGGCCTGAGGCTTTCGCTCGATGATGTTGTGGTGTTCTTGAAGGGAATCTGACATTCGCGGTGAAAATATATATGCATTGGTGCCCGAGATGAGTTCTCACCTGCAGATCGGGTGAGGTTTCTGGATTCACTCAATCAAATATTCCCAGGGTCTACAAGAGTACAGATATTTCCAACGGGGAGACCCCATATCCTCAGGATGAGATTGACAAGCAGTTGGCTGGGAGGGTAGCAACTAGATCAGTGAGGCACACTATACCGCAGCGCATATGGGGGTTTACGCTTTGTTGTGGTTCGGGTTTCGTCGTTCGCGGGGATTCCTAGGAGTGTTCTTGGGTGCTAGGAATTGGTTTCTCCACTTGAATTCGTTCACTTGAAGTTTGCCTAGTTTCTACGATATGTCATTTATTAGACGGAAATATATATCTCCTAGCCTGTCCTTAGCCAGTCAAGCAGACTGGAGAGGTTTAGAGAGAGGTTGGTTCTTCATCTCTGCATTCTTTGGCCGTTGAATGTCTAGCATGAGGGCAGGAGGTTTCGGGGTTCGTATATCCGTAGCTCGTCGAAGTCTTTTTGGTGCTATTCCGGCTTTCCTTTCATGCGTGTGTCGGGGTCAGGTTGCTGACTCATGGCATGTTCAGCGGGTGGGGCAAGCGTGTAAAGGCAGACGGTTAGCTATTAATTGCCTTTTTTGTTTCCACGCAGTTACCGAGTTGATATCCCCCATGGCCGTTCTGTCTTGTCCGGCACGCTGAAATTGCATCTAGTACCTGAGTCTAGCCAGTTGTCAAATAGCAATATGGGGTGATGCATGGCTCTCCGTGTGATTGGGTACGTTGCGCTTGGTATCTTGTACTCTGAGCACTGCTGGTAGCCATACCATAGTTCGTGTATTTGGTTTTTATGCATGCGAAGTGATTGATCATGCTGGCATAAATGGTGTCGGCTGTTGGGATAGCGGGTACAGTGCAGCTCTGAGTGTTACAGTGAAGAGGATTCGATCTTCCTTGGTGTATACCTGATGGTCACGGTATATTGCTGGGGAAATGTATTGTTGTCCTACTGCTGGCAACAGGGGGACAAAAATTGTAGAGGAACAAAAAATGCAAGTAGCAAAGAACGCGAGCTGTAGCGCGCTTGGAGACCAGAATGCGAGTTGTGGCTGTTCGAAATTATGCTGCTCATCACGTGCATATATTCTCATGCGCGCTGGATAAGAAACGCTACTACTATCTTCTGTTACACACCGTTGCTCAAGGGCTGTTCCACCATCATTAGCGTCAGACGATATCCGACATTGATCCTGCATACTCGACGAAACAGGATCAAACTCGAATCACACCGTACTGAAACAGGAACACTCACAATAACCAAACATCAGCTTTACCCACGGTTTCACTCAAAACCTATGGCTGGCCACTTTGTTAATACCCTTGGGAAATTCTGATCAAACCTCTGATCTGGTTCGGGAAAGAGGATATCGCAACTACTGAGTGGAAGGGACCGAGAAGCAGGATTGTGCATCCGCTGGTAGCATATTACAGAGGAAGGATAGGATATAGGGAAGCTTGTTTTTCCCTTGATTTGTTCATCATCAGTTCATCATCGTTCGCTTCTCTCTTTTGTCTGTCTTATCTTATGCTTCACTTCCGTTTGATCATTTTTCTGATGGGCCATTCCTTTTATAAGTCTGTCATCTGAATCGTATTCTTTTATATCCGCTATATACAATCAACTTGCGTCAATCAGTATCGGAACTGGGAATCCGCTGTGCCTGAACATTGTTGTTAAAAAGGTTATGAGCCCGGATTGAGATCCGAAGCACCCTCCGACCACACCCGAATATGTCCTCCTCATCCGAATATAAGCTCCTTGCTGGAACAGGCGTTAAAGCTCTATCTCGCGGATCCGACTATCGTGAATGGCGACTGGCCATCATTGACATTCTTGCAGAAACGGGTTACTGGGATTTGATCTCCACTACACCTGAAGAATCTGCCTCCTCCCATACCACGATTAAAGAAAAAAGCGCCAAAGCCCGAGGTCTCCTGGGCCGCCAGTTAGTAGTGTTCGTTACGGGGCGGGGCGGGGCGGGTTTTCACTTTGTGACCCCGCCGTTAGTCCGGCCCGGGGTCAACTCTTTGCCGTTCCTCCCCGCCCCGTATGACACGGGGCCCTGGCCGGGCTGTGGGGCGGGGCGGGTATTTTACTTTCCCCGCTGATTGCCTAGACGGGTCCCCGTCTTCTTGTCCCCGACTCTTGCCCCTGTGCGGGGCCCCACTTATTCCTACGAGTGATATTCTCTGACTAAACAAATGGCAGGTTGAAATCTAAGGGGTGTTTGGCCTCTCAATTCTGATCTGAAATCACAATTTGAGATC
>Ga0307513_10001336_pt1 | contig 35721 bp, 30 predicted proteins | sample 15_EM_MG_FD_202174 | JGI IMG/M metagenome (GOLD analysis project Ga0307513, IMG submission 202174) | Populus trichocarpa ectomycorrhiza microbial communities from riparian zone in the Pacific Northwest, United States - 15_EM | ecosystem: Host-associated > Plants > Roots > Unclassified | place... | reverse complement strand
GCGCGACCCGGCCCCACCTCAGGACCCGGCCGCTGCCGTTCACCCTCGCGAGCGCGTACTCCGAGCTGCTGTGGCCGGCGGCCAGCGACGACGACGCGCCGAGCGCGTTCGTGCGCGGCAAGATCATCGAGATCGCGCACGCGCTGGGTGGCCAGCCGCCGGGCGCTGCGACCGGCGCGCGGGCCGCCCGGGCTTGAGGAAGTCGATCAGCGCGGCGAGCCGGGGCGACAGGTGCGTGCGGCTCGGGTAGTACAGGAAGAAGCCCGGGAACGGCTCGCAGAACGCGTCGAGCACGCGCACCAGCCGCCGGGCCGCGAGGTGGTCGCGCACGGCGGCCTCCATCACGTAGGCCAGGCCGAGGCCATCGATCGCGGCGGCGATCATCAGGTCGCCGTCGTCGAGCAAGACGCGGCCGTCGACCGCGATCTCGAAGTCCTTGCCGTGCTCGGTGAACTCCCAGCGGTAGATCTCGCCTCGCGAGCGGCGGCGATAGTTGATGCAGTCGTGCGCGGGGAGCTCGCGCGGGTGCCGGGGCTTGCCGTGCGCCGCGAAGTACGCCGGCGCGCCGACGACGGCCACGCGCAGCTCGTCGCCCAGCCGCACGCCGATCATGTCGCGCTGCACCATCTCGCCGATCCGGATCCCGGCGTCGAAGCCATCGGCGACGATGTCGACGAACGCGTCGTCGATCCGGAGGTCGAGCTCGAGGTCGGGGAACGCCGCGAGAAAGGCCGGCAGCCGGGGGCCGAGCACGAGCTGGTAGGCCAGGCGCGGCACGGTGAGCCGCAGCACGCCGGCCGGCCGGTCGCGCAGCTCGTCGAGCGCCTCGAACGCCTCGTGGACGCTGGCCAGCGCCGGCTTGAGCCGGGCGAGGAACCGCGCGCCGGCCTCGGTGAGGCCCACGCTGCGCGTCGTGCGCTGCAGCAGGCGCACGCCGACCCGTTGCTCGAGCGCGCGGATGGTCTGGCTCACCGCCGACGGGCTGACCCGGAGCGCGGCGGCGGCGGCGGTGAAGCTGCGCCGGTCCGCCACCGCGAGCAGCGCGCCCAGGCCCGAGAGGTCGTCGGTCATTTGTTAGTTGTACTTCATGATGCATCCAGATTCGACGGCTAGGTCGGCGGCGCGGTCGGTCGTAGGTTGTCGTCATGCAGACCCAAACGACTCCGCCAGGCAAGGTGTGGCTCATCACCGGCACGTCATCGGGCTTCGGCCGGTCCATCGCCGAGGAGGTCCTCGCGCGCGGCGACCGCGTCGTCGCCACCGCGCGCGACCCGCGGGCGCTCGACGAGCTCGTCGCGCTCGCGCCCGACCGCGTCCACGCGGCACGCCTCGACGTGACCCGGCCCGCCGAGGTCACGCGGGTGGTCGCCGAGGCGGCCGCGCGGTTCGGCGCGGTCGACGTGCTGGTCAACAACGCCGGGTTCAGCATCATCGGCGCGGTCGAGGAGACCGGCGAGGCCGAGCTGCGCGCCACGCTCGAGACGATGTTCTTCGGCGCGGTCGCGATGACCCGAGCGGTGCTGCCCGCGATGCGCGAGCGCCGCGCCGGCACGATCGTGCAGATCACCAGCGTCGGCGGCCTGATGACCTCGCCGGGCTTCGGCGCGTACTGCGCGGCCAAGCACGCGCTCGAGGCGCTGTCCGAGAGCCTGGCCGCCGAGGTCGCGCCGTTCGGCGTGCGCGTGCTGATCGTCGAGCCCGGCGCGTTCCGCACCAGCCTGTTCGGCGGCGCGTTCCGCTCGATGCCGGCGCTCGACGCCTACGCGGCGACGGTGGGGCCGACCCGCGCCTACGTCACGAGCATGGCGGGCAAGCAGCCCGGCGACCCGGCCAAGGCGGCGCGCGCGATCGTCGACGCCGTCGCCGCCGGCGCGCCGGCGTTGCGGCTTCCGCTCGGCGCCGACGCGGTGACCGCGATCCGCGGCAAGCTCGCGCAGGTCACCGCAGACGTGGATCGCGGCGAGCCGATCGCGATCGCGACCGCGTTCGACCGTTCCTGAGCCAGAGTCCGACGCCCGGATCCGGCCCAGCCGCGCCGGTTCGGTGTACACAGGGGCCGTGAACAAGGCGGTGAAGAAGGCCAGCCCCGTCGTCGGCGTCTGGGCCTATGCCGAGTTCGGCGCGGTGCTCGTGAGCTTCCTGCCGGTGATGGCGGTCTCCGCGTTGCGCCACCGCGGCGATCCGACGCAGCGCGTGCCCGGCCAGTGGATGCGCCGCGTCGGCCGCGTGGCGGCGCGGCTGTCGACGCTGTGGAAGTTCGACATCGAGGGCGAGCGCCCGGCCGACATCGACACCGCCGCGTACGTCGTGGTCGCGAACCACGAGTCGCAGGCCGATCCGTTCCTGCTGTCGTTCCTGCCGTGGGACATGCGCTGGGTCGCCAAGGAGTCGCTGTTCAAGCAGCCGCTCAGCGGCTGGGCGCTGCGCCTGGGCGGCGACATCCCGCTGCGCCGCGGCGAAGGCGACAGCGTGCGGGCCTGCCTGGCCGAGTGCGAGGAGGCGATCCGCGCCGGCATCTCGGTGATGATGTTCCCCGAGGGCACGCGCTCGCAGGGCGGCGAGCTGTTGCCGTTCAAGGACGGCGCGTTCGATCTCGCGATCCGCGCCGGCGTCCCGATCCTGCCGATCGCCCTCGCCGGCACGCGCGCGATGCGGCCCAAGCACTCGCGCTGGTTCGGCAAGGCGCACGCGTGCGCGAAGATCCTCGCGCCGATCCCGACCGCCGGGATGACGACGGCCGACATCGCCCAGCTCCGCGATCGCGCGCGCGCCGTGATCGCCGCCGCGCTCCCCGAGCTGCGCTCGCGCTACGCCGCGGATCCCGCCTGATCCTTGCGGCTCAAGCGACGCGGCGCGTGAGGCCGAGCAGCGCGGCGATCGCGAGCAGCGTGCCGGCGAGCGACCACGGCGACCCCGGCGTCGTCGGCGCGGCGACGAGGTGCGACGAGCTGCCGAGCTTGCCCTTGGCCAGCTCGATCGCGTAGGCCGCGCCGAGCCGCGCGAACTTCGCGGCGTGCGACGCGTTGTCGCCCGAGACCTCGAGCGTGTCGCGGCCGGTGTGAATCTCGCGGTTGCGATCGCGCGAGCGCGTCTCGTGCGGCATCGAGGCCGGCACGCCGGCGCGGTGCCACGACGCGTGGTCCGAGCAGGCGTAGCCACAGCGGTCGATGCCCCAGGTCGCGGTCGTGTAGCGCTCGATCAGCGCGGCGAGGAACTGGTTCTGCGCCTTGCTCGTGAAGTCGTCGATCAGCCAGATGTCGCGATCCGAGCCCTGGTAGTTGGTCATGTCGAGCTGCAGCGCGCCGACGACGTTGACCCCGCGGCGCCGGTAGTCGCGCACGATCGCCTGCGAGCCGCGCAGCCCGACCTCCTCGGCCGCGTAGGCCATGAACTGGAGCGTGCGCTCGGGCCGGAAATCGGCCGCCAGCAGCGTCTTGGCGATGTGATCGAGCGTCGCGATCCCCGAGGCGTCGTCGTCGGCGCCCGGCGCGTCGCTCGCGTTGCCGCCGACCGCGATCGAGTCGAGGTGACCGCCGATCACGACGACCTCGTCGGGCCGCGTCGTGCCCGGGATGGTCAGGATCACCGACTTCTGCGGATATCCCTGATCGAACAGCTCGACGGTGACATCGCTGCGGTCGCTGAACCCGCGCCAGCGCGCGCGCAGCCACTCCGAGACCGCCGCGCCGCTCTCGGAGCGGTAGTAGCGATTCTTGCGCGACGACAGCGCGCGGATCGTCGCGAGGATCTCGTCCTCGCGGATCGCCGGCAGCACGGCGCCGACCACGTCGCCACGATCGATCGTATAGGTCATCGCCGGCGGCGCCACCGCCGGGGTCAGCGCGGCCAGCGCCTCGGCCCGCGAGTCATGGACGATAAAGCCGCCGCAGCGCTCGTGCTGCGCGTGCATCGCCTGCGAGAGCCGCTCGAGCTCGTCCGGCTCGACGCCGAACACCGCCGCCTCGGGCGCGACCTGCTCGATCGTGAACACCGCGCGGTCGGCGCGCAGGACCTCGGTCGCGGTGTCGAGCGCGTCCGCGCCGATCGAGATGTAGACCGGCGGGCCCGCCTCCGCGGCCGCCGGCAACGACCCTGCGAGGAGCGACGCGATCACGAGCGAGCTGCGCATCCTCCCCAGCATAGCGCATGGCCGAGCACTTGCGCCGCGCGGATCTGCGGGCCGCCGCGCGCGCGGACACGGCCGAGCAAGCGGGACGCCGGTGGCCGCGCGAACCGAAGACCGAGGCGAGCGTGGCACAATCGCCGGCATGACGCTGCCGCTGCTCGAGATCCGCGACGACCTGCGCCGACACGGCGATGACTTGGTCGCGCTCCGCCGCGATCTCCACCGCCACCCCGAGCTAGCGTTCCAGGAGCGGCGCACCGCCGAGATCGTCGCCGAGCGGCTGCATCGCGCGGGCCTCGAGGTGACGACCGGCGTCGCCGGCACCGGCGTCGTGGGCGTGCTGCGCGGCGATCGGCCCGGGCGAACGATCGCGTGGCGCGCGGACATGGACGCCCTGCCGCTCCAGGAGGCGGTCGAAGGTCCGTTCCAGTCGACCACCGCCGACGTGATGCATGCCTGCGGCCACGACGGACACACCGCCATCGCCGTGGTCCTCGCCGAGGTCCTGGGTGCGCGGCGGGCGCAGCTCCCCGGCAGCACGGTGTTCCTGTTCCAGCCGGCCGAGGAGACCTTCGGCGGCGCCCGGCCGATGATCGAGACCGGCGTGCTCGACCATCACCGCGTGGCCGAGGTGTACGGCCTCCACCTCACCTCGCGGATCCCCGTCGGCCGGGTCGAGGCCCGCGCGGGGGTGAGCATGGCATCGGCCGACTTCCTCGAGATCGAGGTGACCGGCAGCGGCGGCCACGGGGCCTGGCCTCACCTGAGCGTGAACCCGATCGCGATCGCCGCTCAGATCATGGTCGGGCTGCAGCAGGTGGTGATGAGCACCGTACCGGCCCAGCGCGCGGCGGTGCTGACGATCGGGCAGATGCTCGCCGGCACCGCGCCCAACATCATCCCCGAGCGAGCGGTCCTGAAGGGCTCGCTGCGCACGCTGCTCGCCGACGACCGGAGCGCGCTGATCGAGCGGGTCGGTGCGTACGTCCAGGCGGTGGCCGGCGCGCATCGCGGCCGTGCGGTGATGCGCCGCCTGGGAGGTGACTGCCCACCGCTGGTCAACCACGACCACCAGACCGCGCTGGTCTGCGGCTGCGCCGGCGACGAGCTCGGCGCCGGTAGCGTGGAGGCCGGCGAGCCCGTGATGGGCAGCGACGACATGAGCCTGTTCCTGGAGCAGCGGCCGGGGTGTTACTTCCGGGTCGGCGCCGCCCCGGAAGGCCGGCCGTCACGGCCGCACCACAGCCCCAGCTTCGAGATCCACGAGGGCAGCCTGGCGGTCGGCGCGCGCGTCGCGGCGTCGGTCCTGCTGCAGTCGCTGCAAGCACGGAGCGAATCGAGCTAATTTGATCTAGATCGAGCCCCGGCGATCAGAAGCCGATCGACGCCCGGAACAGCAGCTCGTGGAGAACGTGCGCTCGGTCGCGAGCTCCGTCGTTCACGCCTAGCGAGAGTGTATTGCCCGGCGCCACAGCCCGCTGTCTGGCCGTTTGCTGGACGCCGTCCGCCGTGGTCGGGCTACGCGGCGCGGAGTCCGGGAAGTCGTTCAAGACGTAGTTGATGGACAGACGAAGGAACTTCGTCCTCCAGTAGTTCGCGCCGACCGAAACAACATTCACCTTGATGGAGCCGTCCGCGTTCGCCGGATCGGGCGAACCTCTGCGGCTCGCGCTCGCGTAGCGGAGCGCCATCTGCTCCCACTTGAGCAACAGGTGCAGCGCGTGCGGCGGGGTCACCGGATCCGGCTTGGAGAAATCGACATGCGCCGCGTTCTCGTAGCCGGGTCTTCCCGTGATGTCTCTCGCCCCGACGGGCCAGGCCTCGAGCTGCACGTAGTAGGCGTGGCCTTCGAGCTCGCCGGACCGCAGCGCGCTCGTTGCCTGCTGGCCCTCGATGGCCTCGCGCGTGCCGTTCTTGATCTCGACGAGCTCGCTGGTCAACGTGAATATCGACCAGGGAATACGGACTTCGGCGGCGACGCCGAGCTGCCGTCCGTTCGGAAGGATGTGAATCGTCGAGCCCCCCGAATCGACGTAGGTCGGCAACCAGAACGCGTAGTTCCCCTGCGTCGTCATGCTCGGATAGTCGTAGTTCACCGACCTGCCCCGCGTGCCGTAGCGGGCGCTGGCGCCGAACTGGAGATCCTTCACGAGGTCCGGGCGAGAAGCGAACGGGTGCACGAACGTGCGAGCCATGTAGTCGAGGTGCGAGTCTGCGTTCGGGCGATTCGGGCCGTCGCCGTTGAACGCGGCGACCGAGTAGTACCAATGACCCTCGTCGGTCTCGCCGCGCAGCATGAGACCGATCTCCTGATCCGTGGGAATCCCCACGACGCGGACGGCGAGCGCTCGCTCCATCCACGGAAGGTACTTTTGCCCCGTGCGGTTCTCGAGCGTGAACGGCGCGTCGAACTGGCCGAGCTGAGCGTTGAGCAGCCGGCTGGCGCGGTACGTGATGTAGACATCGTCCGGCCGCGCGGTCAAGCGAGCCGTCTGAGCCCCGGCGTACCGGCCGGTCGTGGCCGTCGGGGTCACGCCGGGGGCTGCGGCGGAGGTCTCGGTGGTCCCGTTCGGATTGTCGAGCGCCGTGGCCCCGAGCTCGCCGGCGATCCAGAAGGACCAGTCCTGGAAGAACTCGCCCGACACCTCGGGGCGAATGCGCCGGAGCAGAAGGGTCGGACGTAACCCTGCGTCGGCGACGCCCCGTCCGAAGTACGTGTACCCGTCGATCGATGCTCGCCCGTTGACGTGAAGGCGGTAGTTGTCGTGATAGTCACGCAGGTAGAAGAGTCCGTTGTGCCAACCGGCCATGGGACGGCCATCGGCGGCCAACGGAGAGGCGTCGGACGCATTGGCCGGCGTGGCCGGGACCGGTGCGGTCGTCGCGGGTTGCGCGCCACCAGCGCGTGGAACGGCGAGCGCGACGAGGACGACCAGCCCGGCGCACCGAAGACGGACGCGGGAGGCCCTGACGTTGCTCGCGCGCGCACGAGTCCAGTGCTCGCGATGGAGATCGCGATCTCGCATGGCGCGCACGCATCCCTTCACCCTTCACCATCGGTGCCGCGCTGCTGAGCGAGCGCCATGGCGAAGACGCCATTTCCGACGGACCAATCGGAGTAGTCGTTTTCGTGCACGAAGATGAACACATCCTTCGGCGAGATGCCCGCGCCTTCGAGGTTGGACGCGATCTTCGCGTACAGGGCCTTCTTCATGGCGTCGCTCCGACCCCGCCGCATCGTGATCTCCAGGACCACCAGGCCATCCGAGCGCGCGATCCCGTTGAAGCGCCGATCGTAGGCGAAGTTCTCCGGCTCGTACTCGTCGATCAAGTGAAACAGCTCGTCGGCGGGCATTCCGATCGCCTCCACCAGGGCCCGATGGACCCCGTCGACGATTCCACGCTTCTGCTCGGAGCTCGTTCCCTTTTTTACTGCACTTCGAATGAATGGCATTTATGTCTCCTCGTTGATCTCCAAACGAACCGATCGCTCGAGCCGGCGCCGCGGACCGTCGCGGGCGCGTCCGGACTCAATGAATGAGGCGAGCGCGTCCTCGGCCGCGTGGATCCGACGCCGCGGCGGGCGCGCGATCGACGACCTGGATGACCTGGATATCGCCCATCGAGGTGAGCGGCTCGATCTTGTACCCGCGCGCGCGCAGGTCATCGGCGAGCGGTCCGTCGATGGGCTTGTAGGGCTCGCTGAAGATCGTGTTCGCCGGCAGGAGCTGGTGGTGCGCGCGCAGCTCGGAGACGGCTTGTTCCAGCGGCAAGTGGAATTCGTAGACGTCGCACATCACCTGAAGGACGGAGGTAAAGATTCGTGATCCGCCCGGCGTCCCGATCACCATCGCCACCTTGCCGTCCTTCAGCAGGATGGTTGGGGTCATGGACGACAACATGCGCTTGTTGGGAGCGATCGCGTTGGCGTTCGTCCCGACCACGCCGTAGCGGTTCGCGACGCCGGGCTTGATCGAGAAGTCGTCCATCTCGTTGTTCATGAGGAACCCCGCGCCGGTCACGACGACGCCGCTGCCGAACTTGCCGTTCAGCGTGTAGGTGCTGGACACGGCGTTGCCCCATCGGTCCACGATGGAGATGTGGGTCGTCTCGTCGGACTCCGTCAAGCCGGGCATGATCTCTTCCGTCCGCGACGGCGCGCTCAGGCTGACCGTCTTCACCCGCTTGGCGATATACCGATCATCCAGGAGTCGGTCGACGGGGTTCTCGTTGAAGTCGGGATCTCCCAGGTACTCGGCACGATCCGCGAACACGCGCTTCTCGAGCTCCGCGAGCAAATGGACGTACTGGGCGGAATTCAGGGGGACGTCCTTGAAGGCGTCCGCCATCGCCACCTTCATCTTCAACAGCTGAATCAAACCGATGCCGCCGGAGCTCGGCGGCGGGGCGGTCACCACCTCGAGTCCATTCCACATCGTCCGGATCGGCGCGCGCCACACGGCGGTGTACGCGGCGAGATCCGCGGCGGTGATCAACCCGTCGCGCCTGGACATCTCGGCGGTCACGAGGGCGGCCACCTTCCCTTCGTAAAATCCTTTCGCTCCGTCCTCGGCGATCCGGAGTAGCGTCGCCTCGAGCTCCGGCTGCCGGAACAGCTCGCCCGCCTTCATCGGGCCAAAATAGTCGAGGAAGTTCACCTTGCCCTCGAAGGTCTTCTTCATGAAATCCCGTCGCTCGACCAGCATCGTCGGAACGACGAACCCATCCCGAGCCAGGCGCAACGCCGGCGCCATGACCTGCTTCCACGGGAGCTTGCCGAATCGACGATGGGCCTCCCAGAGCCCCATCACGGTGCCCGGCACCGCAATGGCGCGATGGCCCACGACGCTCGTCTTGCCGGTCGCGTTGCCCTTGTCGTCCAGGTACATGTCGCGCGTGGCCGCCGCGGGGGCGCGCTCGCGGTAGTCCAGGAAGTACGGCTGCCCGTCGACGTAGATCGTCATCATCCCTCCGCCGCCGATGTTCCCGGCCTCCGGATAGGTCACCGCGAGCGCGAGCTCGACCGCGACGGCGGCGTCCACCGCGTTGCCGCCCGAGGTCAGGATCTGCTCCGCCGCTTGGGCCGCGAACTCGTCCGGAACGGCGACGGCGCCGGTCTCGAGGACGGCGGGCGCGACGTGCTTCGTGGCAGGAGCCGCCGTCGCGCTGTCGTGCGCGCACGAGGTCGAGGCGCCTGCGCCGAGCACCAACGTCCCCAAGGTGAACGTGGCTGCGAGGAGTCTTTTCATGAATTGCATCGAGATTCCATCGAATGAAGACGAGGTGGATTGCGCGTTCGAGCTACGCCGTGCGGTTGGATTGCGCGCTCGCGGACTGACGCGTCATGGGGAGGCAGCAGGCCGTCACCGCGGCAACGCCCCAGTAGATCGGGAACACGCCAAGCGGGCCGGCCACGGCGCCAAACAGGATAGGCACGAACACGCCCGACGCGTTGCAGAGCATCTGCCGGAATCCGACGGCCTCGGCGCCGCGCCCCGCCGGCGCGCTCGCGTGGAGCAGGGAGAGCATGTTGGGCTGACTGCAGCCCACCGCCGTTCCGAAGACATACCCGATGATGATGAGGACGAACGGATAATGGACGAGCGGAAGAACGAGATACACCAGCGCGACCACGACGACCGCGACGCGGAGGATCGTCCACTCCGCGAAGCGCTTCCCCAACCACGGCGTCAGCAGGCGGATCGTGAACATGCCGACCGCGAACGCGGCCAGGATGACGCCGATGACCGAGGCGGAGAAGTGTTGACGGTGGCCGAGGATGGGCATCAAGAAAGTGAAAACATCCCAGACCATCGACAGGAGGAGGCCGACGAGGTACACGCGCCTCATCTCCGGGGAGCCGAGGAGCTTCACGCCCGCCACGCGGCTCGTGCCTGCCTTCGCGGCGCCGCCATGGAGGCCTTTCAGGCCCGGGCCCCAGGCAACCGCGAGGACGAGCGCGCAGCCGGCGCTGACCGCCAGGGCCGTGAACGCGGCGCGGTGCCCGAAGTGATCGATGTAGACGCCTGCGACGAGCGGCCCGAGGACGTTCGCGGTCGCCTGCCCGAGGGAGAACCAACCGAAGTTGGCCACGCGCCTCGCCGGGGCATCGTCCAGGCGCCCGACCGCATACTGTCCGGCGACGGTGACGAGATTGAACCCGATCCCGCATGCCGTTGCCAAAAGAAACAGCGTGACGAGGCGCGGCAGGAGCGCCGCGGCCACGACGGCAGCGGCGATCGCCACGATTCCAACGCGGATGGGCGCGAGCGGCCCGACGCGATCGGCCCATTTGCCGACCGCGATGGAGAAGAACATCGGCAGAAAGCCGTAGAGTCCGACGAGCACTCCGACGGTCGACTCCGAGGTGCCGCTGCTGAGCGCGTACAGGGAAGCCACGACGCGTCCCCCGGAGACCGCCGTTCCGCAAAACAGGTAGATGCCGATCAGCGGAATCAGGAGAGGCGTTCGCTTCACCGTGGGCTCCGGCCGTCTCCGTGGACCGGTGTCTCGCGGAGTCCCCACTCGCCGTTCCGGGTGACCGCGTGCTCGCCGTTTCCGGTGACCGCGGGCCGGCTGCGCCCCTGCGCACGCGCGTTGCCAACGGATCCGTCGGCGTGGTGGGACGTGCTCAAGAACGCCGAGGATCTCTCGGGATCGTAGCTCTCGTGCATCGCATGCTCTCGTCCCGAGACCGCCGCGAGAACGGCCTGGGCGACGGCCGGCGCCTGCGCGAACCCGCCGGTGTTGTGCCCACCCGTGATGACGCAGCGGCCCCCGCCACGCGCCGGTAGCATCTCGAAGATGCCGAGGCTGCTCGCGGTCCAAGGCCGCACGCAATACTTGAAGCTCGCCTCGAGGGTCCCGTCCAGAACGGCGCGCTCGTGCGACCGTGGGAAGTACTTCTCGGCGGTGTCCGCCATACCTTGGTAGAGCCGGGCGAGCAGCCTGCCGTCGATGTTCCGTGCGTCCACACCCGTGTGACCGTATCCGGAACCGATGATGAGCACGGGCTGGCCCTGGGCATCGGTCGCCACGGTGATGTTGGCGTCCTCGGTGATATGGCCCGTTCGAGCGAGCTTGAGCGAGTGGGTCAGTGGAGGAGTCAGGTTGGGCAAGCGCAGCCAGACGCCCAGCACGCCGTGAATCCGGCCGTGCGATCGCGTGCCGCCGAGGAGCGCATCACCGTACGCGCCGGGCGAGACGACGTAGTGCGCGGCCTCCGAGATGCTGCTCGACGGGTGCACGGCCTCGGTGTGAGCGCTCAGCGTTCGCACGCCTCGCACATGTCCTTGCGCGTCGAACAATAGATTTCGCGCCGGCTGATTCCACTCGAAGACGGCGCCGCCCCTCTCCAGCCGGTCGAGCAGCTGATGCATGAACTTGTGGGCGTTGATGGTGAACCCCACCACGAAGATCCCGCCGGCGATCCGGCCCGCGCTCACAGCGTCGGCGAGCGCGGGGTGCTCTGCCGCGACGGCATCCGCAGACAGCACCTTCTTCGTCGCACCCAGGTAGTCCTGCCGGCGCACCTGCGCCGCGAAGCGGGTGGGATCGGAGTAGATGCGGAGGATCCCCTCGCGGAGAACACTCGCTTGAAACAGCTCCGGATCGTCGTGGATCCATCGCTCCCACAACGATTTGCTCTCTCTGCTAAAGGCAAAGATGTCGTCGTTGTATCGCTTGGCGAGCCAGATCGGGATGCTCTCGAACTCCGATATCCAGGCCTCCTCGACGCGCGACAGGGTCCCTTTGAAATGGACGTTCCAGCCAAGCTCGTCAACGGGTCGGCGGAATTGACTGTTCATCGAGGCCGAGAGCTCTCGATCGTTGTAGCTGTCCATCTCCGACAGCGTGAACATCCGCGCGTCGTCCCCACCGCGACTCGCGCCATACGAGCCCCACGCGGCGGCATTCCGCGGGTCGGGCCCCGAGTCGACCAGGCGCACGCTGTAGCCCGCGCGCTGCAGGGTGTGGGCAGTAATGAGATTGACGAGACCGGCGCCGACCAGGAGCACCGTGTTGCCGTCCGCCGAGCGGGCCGACGTCTCCATCGGTCGCGCGAGCGCCTCGGCCCGGCGCCGGGTGAACTGCCGCTCCAGCATCTCGAGCGCCGCGACGTAGGTACTCTCTTCGTCGCTGCCGCGAACCACGCCCGCGAACACGCGCGACGAAACCGACGCGTCGTCTCCCGGGGGCGCCTCGGTCTCGGCGGCAATGCGCACGTAGTAGACCGGGGCCCCTCGACCTTCCGCCCATTGCTCGACGGCTGCGACGGGCAGGACACTCCGCGTGATGATCGCGTCGGCCGTGAGCGCGACCAGGGACGCGACCAGCGTTTCGGGGTTCTTTCGAAGCAGATCGGGCCGATAGTCGGTATTGCTACCGAGGAGTCGATCGAGGACGGTTTGGCCGACATGATCGAGAAGGACGATTCTCATGGCCGCAGCTCCGGTCCCGCGCAGACGACCTTGCGACGTTGTTCGCTCGATACGATTCTTGCCATATTCACCTTACGAGCCAAATCGGGCATGGACCACCCTTGGCCCGATACAGCTGTATTGACACCACCTGCCGGCGCACACGAGAAATCGTGTCACCCACCAGGCTGCAATACAGCAGGCCGTTCATCGTGTGCAATGCATGCAATATGGAAAAATCTAATCCGGATCGTAAATATACACAAAGACCAGACTTCGCAGTCCAGCTCACATTCCTGGATCTCGACGCCCCCGAGGGTGAAACCCGTCGATCTGCCAACGCAATCCGGACGACTCACCACGAGTGCAGCGATTGGCCGCAGTTGTCGACAAAAGCAACATCGTTGCTCCAGATGCATGCGGGGACGCGCTTGTCGGGCACACTGCCACCTTAAAATTGGTGGCACGAACAGAGATTCAACTCACCGCATACTGCAACACACGACGAGTGGAGTAGACCTGGCCCGCCGTGCGAAGCGCTCGCCGAGGCGTTTCTGCCCCAGCATGTGCGGACGTCGTGGTGATACAGCGCATCACGCGGTCGTGGGCTCCACGTGATCGACAGATCACATCCGTCGAGCGCGCGTCGACCGACAACTGCGCTGCGGGTCGACTCTCCATCGCCCGTTTCAATTGTGGCGAAGCGACCGTGGCCGAGTTTTCTCCGTGGCCCGAAGTCCCTGTCTGAAGCTCGTGAGGGAGGTCAGCCGGGCAGCGCGTCGCCGAACACGCTCAGCGCCGGGCCGTGAAGTGAGCGTAGTAGTTCAACCGGGTCGACGGCCTCGGCCAGCGCCAGGGCGCCGCTGCGCCGATACGAGTGCGCCAGCACCCGCAGGGCGGTCTCGATCACGATGGGCGCCGTCACGGCATAGATGTCCTGCCCACGCACCCCGGCCGTCTTCGTCACGCCGTCCTGCACGAGCCGCACCGCCAGCTCGAAGTGCTGCGCCGAGCGCCCGCTGTCATCCACCGCCGTGGGCGGCGGGGTCGAGGCATCGCGAATGTCGTCGAGCGCCGAGCGATTGAGCAGCGAGCGGATCGCGCCGACCTTCAGGTGATGAGCCATGGCGATGACTTCGCTGAATGGCATATCGATCATTGGCTGATTGCCCAGCGGCGGGGAGAAGGCCCAGTCCGGCGCCTCGAGGGATGGCGCCAGAGGCGCGAGGCGGCCGTTCGTCACGACCACACGCGGCACCTTGTTGCGCTCGCCGGTCTTGCGCGTACCGACAGTCGGCCACCAGCGACTCAGCGCGATCGCGACCGTGATCTCGTCGATGTCGCCGGGAGATGCCAACGCGCCGCACAGCTCGCCGTGCTGGTGAACGGCGCCTTTGTCAGCTCGGGCCTGCTCGGCCCCGAGGAAGCCACCGGCGTGTTGCGGGCGGCGATGAAGGCCTTGATCGCCGGCGCACGGGCTGGCGCTTGAGCTCGGCGGGCTCGACGCCGAACACCTGCAAGAGGCCGCCGCGCGCGCCGAATCGAGGCCAGCGTCGTCGGTGATCACGATCGGGGCTTGACGATCGCGCGATTACGTAGCAAATGAAGCTACGTGAAACGCGACTCGCGACTCTCGGCCATGCTGCACGCCCTGCTCCACATGGCGGAGGCCGGGCGACCGTTGACGTCGGACGAGATGGCGACGCAGACCGGCTGCAACCCGGCCGTCGTCCGGCGCACCATGGCGGGGCTGCGCGAGGCGGGGCTGGTGCGCTCGGACAAGGGACACGGCGGCGGCTGGACGTTGCTGCGTGGGCTGGACGAGCTGACGCTCGGCGCGGTCTACGACGCGCTCGGCGCGCCGACGATCTTCGCGATCGGCCACCGCAGCGAGAGCCCGGGCTGCATCGTGGAACAAGCCGTCAACCGGGCGATGGGCGACGCGTTCGATCAAGCCGAGGCGCTGCTCATCGAGCGCTTGCGCACGGTCTCGCTGGCGGATCTCGCCGCGGACGTCAAGCGCCACGCGCGGGCGCGCCCGGCACATCCAGGAGGACACCATGACCTATGACGTGATCATCGTGGGCGGTAGCTTTGCGGGGATCTCGGCGGCGCTGCAGCTCGCGCGCGCGCGGCGGCGCGTGCTCGTCATCGACGCCGGCCAGCGCCGCAACCGGTTCGTCACCAGCTCGCACGGCTTCCTCGGCCACGACGGCCGCGATCCGGCCGCGATCATCGCGGGCGCGCGCGCCGAGCTGGCGGCGTATCCGACGGTGACGTGGATCGAGGAGCTCGCGGTCGACGCGGCCGCGAGCGACGACGGCTTCGCGGTGACCCTGGCGTCGGGCGAGCGCCATCGCGGCAAGCGCCTGATCCTGGCGGTCGGCGTCGTCGACGAGCTGCCCGAGCTGCCCGGCGTGGCCGAGCGCTGGGGCAAGACGATCTTCCACTGTCCGTACTGCCACGGCTACGAGCTCGACGGCGGACCGATCGCCGTGCTCGCGACGCTGCCAGGCTCGGTGCACCACGCGATGATGCTGCCGGACTGGGGCGCGACGACCTACTTCACCCAGGGCGTGTTCGAGCCGGACGACGAGACGCGCGGCGCGATCGAGGCCCGCGGCGTGGTGATCGAGCGCGCGCCGGTGCGGGCGATCGGTGGCGACCGCGGCGTGGACGTCACGCTGCAGGATGGCCGCGTGCTCGGCTTCGCCGGGCTGTTTCTGGCGCCGCGGACCCACGTGAGCAGCCCGCTCGCGACCCGGCTCGGCCTCGAGCTCGAGGACGGGCCGCTCGGCGCGTACCTGCGCTGCGACGCGACGCGAGAGACCAGCGTGCCCGGCGTGTTCGCGTGCGGCGACATCACGGTGTTCGCGGGCAACGTCGCGATCGCGGTCGCCGACGGCGTGCGCGCCGGCGTCGCGGCCCATCACTCGCTGATCGTCGGCGCGGGACGGCGCGCCGCGTAAGCCTCGCTGCGCTCGGCGAGGCCGATGCTCAGAAGTACGAGACCTGCGCCATCATCTGGATCACGCTCGTCGAGTTGCGCGCGGCCGACGGCTGATTGGGGAACATCGTGTAGTTGTACTGCAGCGTCAGATTGGCATACGCCTCGGCGAAGAAGTACTTCACGCCGCCGCCGTACAGGCGGGTATCCTGAACGTCGAGCGGCACGCCGGGCATCAGGAAGTCGTCGCCGTCGAAGAACCGGCCCTCGAACTTGCCGAACACCGAGAACTTGGCGGCCTTGTTGTAGTAGCCCAGCTCGATGAGCAGGTCGTCCTGCCGGCCCAGCTGCGCGACCGGGATCCGGCCGTTGTGGAAGTGCAGATACTCGATCTGGCCGCCGACCTCGTCGCCGCCATTCTTGGGATCGGCGCCTTTCAGCGGGATCGCGCCGAACAGCGTCGCCGAGGTCGCCCAGTAGGCGTTCTCGTCGGCCGTCTTCTCGTAGTCCACGCCGACCGCGACGCCCATGACCTTCTTGCGGCCGAAGTACTGGCCGTTGAACACGTACCCGGCTTCGGGATCGAAGAAGTTGTATTGCGCATAGGCGCTCAGCCGCGGGTCGTTCTTGCCGGGGCCGCGACCGGCGCCGTCCGAGACGCGGATGCCCTGCCCCACCATGCCGCGGATCTCGAGCTTGCTGTCGAGCGCGTTCACCTTGACCTGAAACCCGGTGTCGCGGACCTGCGAGGTCTGCAGCGCCGCGAGGTAGGTCGCCGAGACCGCCGCGATGTCGATCGCCCAGTACGTTCCGGTCGACTGCAGGATGTTGCGCGTGAACGGCACGAGCTGCAGGCCGCCCTGGAACGACAGGTGCTTGTTCGGCTTGTAATCGAAGAACGCGTCTTCGATCGTGAAGTTGGTGAAGTTCTTGCTCACCGAGCCGTCGGCGGCGAGCGTGGCCAGGCCGTTATTGCTGGTCTCGGTCAGGATGAAGTAGCTCAGGTTCTTGCCAAGGCCGCCACCGACGTAGAACCGGGCGCGGCGGATATAGACATTCTTGGCGAAGTCGCCCGAGCTGCCGTCGGCCTTGGGCAGCGAGTCCTGCACGCCGGTGGCCCAGATCTGGAGCAGGAAGCCGGGCCGGATGGAGAACAGCTCGCTCAGCCGGAGCGCGGGACCGGCCATGGTGGGAAACACTGTCTTGGGAGGCTCGGCGGGCGGGGCCGTCGTCGGGATCGGCGGCGCGGTCAGCGCGGGGGCGTTGGGATCGACCGTGGCCGGGTTGCTCGGCGTCTCCGTCGACTGGGGGGCCGGCGCCGGATCGGTCGTGGTCGGCGGAGTCTGGGCGAGCGCGCTGGTCGAGATGCCCAGGGTCGCGACGGCAAGCAACGCGCTCCGTCTGAATCGTGTGCCTAGCTGGATCACGTCGTGCTCCTCGTTAAAAGAAATATGAGACTCGGACTGCAGCGGACCGATCGTAGGTGTGTGTGCGCATATTGATCGCGCATCGACGCACAACCAGGCGGACGCGGAGCGACGCCCGTCGATGTTTCCAGCATCGACGGTGGCAAGCTCATCATTGCCAGTCCTCTCCCGCGGCCAACACTACCGCCGTCTCAGATAAATCGTGAAAAGATGGTTAGAGAAACAATGGGGAACTGTCAAGTTCCCTATCGCGCGCGATCTACCGTGTTTCGTTGACGCGGCCGGGCAAACGCGGCGCGTCAGGCGCCGAGTGTGACTAACGCGCCACGCGGCGGCGCTTCATCGACGGCCGAGGCAGGCCCCCGGCCGTCAGCGCCCCCGGATGGGAGCGCGGCTCCAGCGACGCGCGGACCGGCATGCGCACGGTCAAGAACGCGACCGCGAGCTGGACGACGTCGTCGCTGATCTCGAGCAAGCTGTCCGGCCCGTGCACGTGGAGCTGGCCATAGATCATCTGATGCAGTGCGCCAACCACCCCGACGGCGTGCAGCTCGCCGAGCTCGCGGCCCTCGCCGGCGAGCGCGACGGACCGGCTGAGCGCGACGATGTTGCGCGCGAACTTGAGGTGGACGTCGTGCCGGCGCGTCACCGCCTCGGGGCCGGCGGCGATCGCCTCGAGGTAGAACACCTTGGCCGCGCTCGGCATCGAGGCCAGTAGCTCGAGGTAGCCACGCACCGAGTACTCGCAGCGCTCGCGCACGGTGCCGGACACCGCGAACATGCGCGCGCTCGACGCGACCAGGGTGTCGGTGATGCCGTCGAGCGCGGCGAGGAAGCACTGCAGCTTGTCGGCGAAGTGATCGTAGAACGTCCGCTTCGCGGTGCCGGCGCGCGACACGATCTCGCCGATCGTGACGTCGGGAAAGCCCTTCTCGGCGACCAGCTCGGTGATCGCCTCGAGCAGGCGCTGGCGCTGCGACGCCGCGACCAGCTGGGGATCCAGCTTGTGCCGACCACGCGGCAGGATCCGCGGCACGAGGCTCGCTTTGGGAGAATCAGCTGGCTTCTTCACGAAACGCCGATCGAGGATGCAGAGCGATACCCGTACCACGTTCGCGGGGGGGACGACCACGCCGCGGGGGCCGCGCACCGGGCGCGATCACGCACGAGTCGAAACGAAACCGCGGGTCTGCAGGTCATTTGAAAAAACTTCGCGGCCGTGTCGATCCATCGACTCTGCGCCGTCGCGCGCCAGGTTGCGCGCTCGCATGAACATGGTGTAATCGGGCGCGGTGACCGGCAGCGAGACGCATCGCGCGATCGACGCGGTCTGGCGCATCGAGTCGGCGCGCTTGATCGCGGGGCTCGCGCGCATCGTGCGCGACGTCGGCCTCGCCGAGGAGCTCGCCCAGGACGCGCTGGTCGCGGCGCTCGAGCGCTGGCCGAGCTCCGGCGTGCCGGCCAACGCGGGCGCGTGGCTGATGGCCACGGCGAAGAACCGCGCGATCGATCGCCTCCGCCGCGCCAAGCTCGTCGATCGCAAGCACGCCGAGCTCGGGCACGCGGCCGAGCCCGCGCACGACGCGATGCCCGCGCTCGAGGCCGCGCTCGACGGCGATCCGGGCGACGATCTGCTGCGCCTGGTGTTCACGTCGTGCCATCCCGTGCTGACGGCCGACGCGCGCGTCGCGCTGACCCTGCGCTTGCTCGGCGGGCTGTCGACGCCGGAGATCGCGCGGGCGTTCCTCGTCCCCGAGCCGACGATCGCGCAGCGCATCGTGCGCGCCAAGCGCACGCTCTCCGAAGCCAACGTCCCGTTCGAGGTCCCGCGCGGGGCCGAGCTGGTCGAGCGCCTCGCCTCGGTGCTCGAGGTCATCTACCTCATCTTCAACGAGGGCTACTCCGCGACGTCGGGCGGCGACTGGATGCGCCCCGCGCTGTGCGAGGACGCGCTCCGGCTCGGCCGCATCCTCGCGCAGCTGGTGCCCGACGAGCCCGAGGTCCACGGCCTGGTCGCGGTGATGGAGATCCAGGCCTCGCGCCTGCGCGCGCGCACCAGCCCGTCGGGCGAGCCGATCCTGCTGCTCGATCAGAACCGCGCGCGCTGGGATCACGTGTTGATCCGTCGCGGCCTCGCCGCGCTCGATCGCGTCGAGGCGCTGGGCGGCGCGCGCGGCCCCTATGCCCTGCAGGCCGCGATCGCCGCGTGCCACGCGCGCGCCGTCACGGCGGAAGCCACCGACTGGCCGCGCATCGCCGCGCTCTACGCCGCGCTGGTCCAGGTCATGCCGTCGCCCGTGGTCGAGCTCAACCGCGCGGTCGCCGTCGCGATGGCGCTCGGCCCCGCCGCCGGCCTCGCGATCGCCGACGCGCTGGCCGCCGAGCCCGCGCTCGCCGACTACCATCTGCTGCCCGCGGTGCGCGGCGACCTGCTCGCCAAGCTCGGCCGCCTCGACGAGGCGCGCCGCGAGCTCGAGCGCGCCGCCGAGCTGACCCACAACGCGCGCGAACGCGCGCTGCTCCGCGCACGCGCCGCCGCCCTGGCGCCCCAGGACTAGCGACTGAAGCGCGACGCCGCGCCGATCAGAACGGCAGGTCGTCGGCGTCGCGGCCGTGCTCGTCGCGCGGGCGCGGCTCGTCGTCGCGCGGCGGTGCGTCGTCGTAGGCCGGGGCGCGGCCGCGCGGGGCGCTCTCGCGCGGCGGGCCATCGTCGTACTCCGACGAGCGACCGCGGGCTTCCCGGCGCGAGCCGGCGGCCTCGACCTTCCAGCAATCGAGGCTGTTGAAGTACTTCACCTCGCCCGACGGGCTGCGCCACTCGCGGCCACGCAGGCTGAAGTCGATCCGGACCGCGTCGCCGACCCGGAGGTTGTCGAGCTGGGCGCAGCGATCACCGGTGAGCTGGAACAGCACGACCTGGGGATACTTCGGGTTGTCGGTGAGCTCGACGACGAACTCGCGCTTGGTGAAGCGCTCGGAGACCTGTTTCGTTTCGAAGATGGTGTGCAGCTTGCCGGTCGCTTCGATGCCCATGCCGGCGACCATACGCGGATGGCCTGACAGCGGCGAGCCGGATCGTGCGACGGCGTCGGGAATGCCCGCAGACACGGCTTGCAACGCCTGCGTTCGCCGGGCCAAGCTGGCCTCAGCGATGGCCCGATGGGATGGACGCGCGGCGACGGTGATCCGGCGGATCGCGCGCGCGTGGCCGACTGCGTGGCTGATCGGCGCCGCCGCCTGTGGCCGTCTCGCGTTCGACAACGCGACCCCCGCCCAGCTCGACGGTCGCACCCCCGACGCCGCCGACGCCACGATCGACGCCGCGCCCGAGATCGACGCGCGCGCCCCCGACGACGCCGCGAGCAGCGGGCCGATCCCGATCCACGAGTACCGGTTCGAGAACAACCTGGCCGACGAGCGCGGCGGGCCGACGCTGGTCGGCCTGGGCGGCGCGTTCACCGCCGACGGCTATCGCTTCGCGGCCAACCAGGGCGTGGTCGGGGCCCTGACGCTGCCGCCCTCGGTCTACACGGTCGACATCACGTTCGCGTTCGACACGCTCGCGAGCTGGCGCAAGATCCTCGACTTCAAGGGCCTGGGCAGCGACAACGGCCTCTACACGTTCGACACCAGCCTCCAGTTCGTCGTGGTCGCCGGGTCGGTGTTCGCGACCTCGCCGCCCGTGCTCGCGACCGCGACGTCGGCCCGCGCGACGCTGAGCCGCGACGCCGCCGGCCACGTGATCGGCTCGGTCGACGGCATCCCGCTGTTCAACTTCGACGACACCGACGGCGTGGCCACGCTCGACGCCTCGCAGAGCGCGACCTTCTTCATCGACGACCAGGTCACGGGCAGCGGCGAGGCAAGCGCCGGCGTCGTCCGCCGGATCCGGATCTACGACGCCGCGCTGAACGCCGGGGCGCTCGGTCCGTAACCACGACCCGCGCGATGTCGCGCGGCGATCGGCTAGGCCGCGACGATCGGCATCTCGAGCGACCGGCGCAGCCGCGCGGCGTGGACGATCGCCATGCTGATCGCGGTCTCGACGTCGGGCGCGTAGGCCAGCCGGCCGGGGTCGCGCTTGATGCCCGCGCGATCGAGCATCTCGGCGACCTCGGGCGTGAGCCCGGCGAAGATGACCTTGATGCGCGATCGGAACAGGCGGTCGAGCACCGACTCGAGCGCGACCAGGCCGGTGACGTCGATCGTCGGGACGTGCTGCATGTTGAGCACGAAGGTGTGGTCCTTGCCGCTGCCGACCGTCGCGATGACCTCCATCGCCGACTTGGCGGCGCCGAAGAACATCGGTCCGGCGATCTCGTAGAGCCGGACGCCGGGCGGCAGCTCGACGCTGAGGCCGAGATCGACCGGCGACTCGAGCTCGACCGTGGTCGCGATCGCCATGCGCTGCATGAACAGCAGCGCGGCGAGCACCACGCCGACCGTCACGGCGATCACCATGTCGAACACCACGGTGAGCGTGAAGCACGTCACCATGACGATGACGTCGCTGCGCGCGGCGATCCGGAGCAGGCGCGTGAAGTGGCGCGCCTCGGACATGTTGCGCGCCACGATGATGAGCATCGCGGCGAGCGAGGCCATCGGCAGGTAGGCGACCAGCGGCGCCAGCACGATCGTGCACGCCAGCAGGAACACCGCGTGCATCGCGGCGGCGAACGGCGAGCGCGCGCCGGCGCGGATGTTGGTGGCCGTGCGGGCCAGCGCGCCGGTCGCCGCGATGCCGCCGAAGAACGGGCACAGCAGGTTGCCGATGCCGAGCGCGATCAGCTCGGAGTTGGGATCGTGGCGCGTGCCGCTCATGCCGTCGGCGATCACGGCGGCCATGAGCGACTCGATCGCGCCGAGCACGGCGATCGCGAACGCCGAGGGCAACAGCTCGCGGATCGTGTGGTAGTCGAGGGTGAGGTTGTCGAGCCGCCACGGCAGCATCGGCACCGGCGGCAGCGGCGGGATGCCGTGACGGATCTCGTTGCCGAGCTTGAAGCTGAACTTGGTGAGGTTGCCGATCGTCGAGGCGTGGAACCCCGGCCACCAGTGATGGCACATGACGACGGCGAGCGACACGACGGTCAAGGCGACCAGCGGCGCCGGCACGCGCTTCAGGACCCGCGGCAGGCCGAGCAACAGGGCGATCGTCGCGACCGCGATGCCGAGGTCGTATGGGTTGATGCGACCGCGCGCGTCCCACAGCGCGCCGAGGTACTCGAAGGTGCCCTCGGTGCGCGGCAGGGTCACGCCGAACACGTCCTTGAGCTGCAGGAGGCCGATCACGATCGCGATGCCCATCGTGAAGCCGGTGGTCACCGGGTGCGGCACGAACTGCATGAGCCTGCCGAGCCGGGCCAGGCCCATGACGATCAGCATCACGCCGGCCATCATCCCGGCGAGCAGCAGGCCGCCGAGGCCGAACTTGTGGACGATCGGGACGAGGATGACGACGAACGCGGCGGTCGGGCCGGTGACCTGCATCCGCGTGCCGCCGAGCAGCGCGCACACGAAGCCGGCGATGATCGCGGTGTACAGGCCGTGCTGCGGCGGCACCTCACAGGCGATCGCGAGCGCCATCGAGAGCGGCAGCGCGACGACGCCGACGACGAGCGCGGCGAGCAGGTCGGCGCGGAAATCGGCGATCGAGTAGCCCTCGCGCAGCCGGGATCGCAGGCCGTACGCCAGCAGGTCCTTCGCGCTGTAGGCCAGGGCAAGCTGCTTCTGCAGCGCCTCGGGCAGCTCGTTCACGTAACGCAGTGATCGGCGGATCACGCCGGCAGTATCGCCCCCGCGGCCCGGCTTGTCACGAACCTGGCGGTCCTGCCGCTGGACGCCGCATGCGCACCGGGCGCACAGCTTCGTCGCGCGACGCGCTCAACACACCGTCACCGAGGTCGATACGATGGTCATGTCGCGAATCATGTGCAGCGCCGCCGAGCCCCACCACCGAAGCGCGTGGTCACCGCTCGAGGAGGAGTTTTTCCGGGAGGGCGATCGGCTCGCCGAGTCGGGCGAGCTGGACGAGCTCGCCACCGGCGACGAGGGCCCGACGTGGTGGCACGCGGTGGTCAGCTGGCTGCGTGGCTGGCGGGCGCCGCAGCTCGGGTGATCGGCGCGCCCTGGATCCACAGCACGAGCTCACCGTCGGCGAGCGTCTCGCCGGCGACCCGCAGGTAGCTCGCGGGCATCCGGCCACCGAAGCCGTGGAACGTGACGACGCGCGTCCCGTCCGGCAGCTCGGCCAGCCGCTGCTCGGCCTGCGCGACGTGCGCGGCGAACAGCGCGCCGCCGTCCTCGCCGACGCCGTGTGGCGCGCCGAACAGCACCGCCTCGAACGGATTGTAGAAGTACAGGCTGTCGTAGCGCGCCCAGTCGCGCGCGGTCATGTCGCCGGCGACGAAGTCGGTCGCGCCGTCGATCTCGAGCGCGTGCGCGGTGGCGCGCGCGGCGGCGACCAGCGCGGGGTGCTGCTCGACGCCGTGCCACGTGCCGCCGAAGCCGAGCGCGCCGATGCAGCACAGCTTGCCCGGCCCGGCACCGACGTCGAGCACGCGCATGTCGGGTGCGGGCGCCAGCAGCGCCGCGGCCCGCAGCGCGACGTCGACCGGCGTCCAGTGCACGGTCGACAGGCGGCGGACCTGCGTGGCGTACAGCTGATCGAAGGCCTCGTCGTCGATCGCGCTGCGCCGGCGCAGCGCCTCGGCGACGTCGTGCGCCGCGCCGATCACCCGCGCCGCCACATCCGCAGCATGTTGGGCAGCGTGCGATCGACGGCGATCTGCGTGTAGCCCTCCGGCACCTGGCCGCCGAAGCCGTTGTAGGTGATGACGTAGGTCCCGGCCCGCGCGTTGCCGAGGACGGCCTCGACCTCGGCGATGTCGGCGTGGTAGCGGTCGGGGCTGAGCTCGACGTCCTCGTCGAGGTGACCGTCCGGGCCAAAGCGATTCTCGCCGAACGGGTTGTAGAGGTAGTACGCGTCGGCCACCGGCATGGTGTGCGCGTCGGCGCGGCCGACCACGAACGCGACGCGGTCCTCGACGCCCAGCTCGCGCGCGAGTCGCCCCGCCGCCGCGACCAGCCGCGGGCGATGCTCGATGCCGAGGTAGCGGGATCGCGTCGTCAGCGCGGCCGCGACACAGAACTTGCCGACGCCCGCGCCGATGTCGACCACCGTCGCGACGTTCGCCTCGGCCAACCACGCCGCCGCCCGCGCCGCGACCACGAGCGGCGTCCAGAACATCCGCGACACGACCCGCAGCGGAACCGGCAACAAGCGATCGAACAGCTCGTCCTCGGGGGCGCCGCCCGCGCGGATCTCGTCGGCGAGCTCGCGCGCCGAGGGCAACTGGGTGCGCGGCGGCGCAGCGAGGACAGCCTTGGAGAGTGGGGTCACGACCGCGGCAGTGTGCCGCATCTCGTCGCGCAACGGGTCGCTAGCCGGCGCGAGCGTGAGATGCGTGACCTAACGGCCTCACGAACGGACGGGGCATCGGGAGAACGCGGGGGCTCGCTGTGAATGCTGCGGACAGCCGCGCTTGGTTGACAATGGGTACGCGGGGCGCGCCTACCCTCAGCATTCCCAGCGCCGCAGCCCGCGCGGATGCCGCCGACGGAGAATTTTTTGTTCGGTGGTCCGGAACCGGAGACAGGGTCGGGAGAACGCGCAGGCCTGTGATTCCTGAGGACAGCCGCGCTTGGCCCACGTGGGGCACTCGGTGCGCGCCTGCCCGTCAGGAATCACAGGACCGCGGCCCGCATGTGTGCTCCGGCGGAGTGCCTCCGCGACGAACCGCGATCGCGCCTTCGCACGGCAAGCTACGAGCACCGCATGTGCGACGGGTTGAGACTTCTCCTTCTCCCTCTCCCTCTCCATCTCCCGGGATCAAAGATCCCGTCCGGTCACCGTCAGCTCGAGGGCCAGGACTGAGGGCGGCGGGAAGCGCGCGGTGAGCTGCGCGTCCTCGTTGCCAATGTCCGCCTCGGCGCGCAGGTCACGGTGCGCCCCGCCGTCCTCAGGCACCTTGACGGGTCTCCCGCACCTCCGTTCGAGGGCTCTGCTCTACGGACCACACGCAGATAAACTCCACTCATATCTCGGCCTCGGATCACACGATGATGATTAGCATTTAAAGTTGCCCTATCAAGTTGCCAATCACGAGCACAATGACTATAAGAAGTCATGGCGGCATCGGGGTCGCGAGCGGCGCGTAGGCGCCACCTGCAGCAAGAGCTATTCGCCCAAGGCGGCAAGCAGCGCACGCACGGCGGCAAGCGCAAGGGCGCCGGCCGCAAGCCGAAACACGGCCGGGCCGGGACGCCGCACAGGAAGCGTAAAGAGCTCGACGATCGTGCAGTGCTTCATGTGACGCTGCGAACTGTCGACGACGTTGGGAACCTGCGACGCCGCGACGTCTACAAGGCCGTGCGCGCGGCTTCGATCACCGCCGCGCGGCGAGCGGAGCTCCGCATCTGTCACCTCAGCATTCAGCATGATCACATTCACATGCTGGTCGAAGCGAAGAACGCAAAAATGCTCGCGAGTGGCATGCACGGATTCCAGATCTCCGCGGCGCGTCATATCAACACTGCCTTGCACGCCGGCGGCCGGCGACGCAAGGGCGCGGTGTTCGCGGGTCGCTACCACGTCGTCGTGATCCGGTCGCCGAGGCAGGCGCGCAACACGCTCGCGTACGTGCTGTCGAACTGGCGCAAGCACCGCGAGGACCAGTACGGTCTGGCGCGCACCTGGCTGGTGGATCCATTCTCGACGGCCGTCTTGTTCACTGGCTGGAAGGAGCTCGAGGGCCAGCCGCCGTGGACGATCCGGCCTGACTACGAGCCGCTGGTGGTGCGCGCGCCGCAGAGTTGGCTATTGACGGCGGGCTGGAGGCGCCACGGCGCGATCAGTGTTCACCATGTGCCGGGTCGTCGCGCGCCGTCGTCTCGGTAGCGACCGCGGTATCAGCGCGCCGGCTTGGGTGCCATGTCGTCGGCGAAGGTGTCGAGGCCGGCGCGGGCGTCGCTCACCAGGTGGGTGGCGATGCCGTCGATCAGGCGGCGGGCGTCGACGATGACGGTGCTCGGCAGCCACAGCTCGCGCAGGGCAGGAAACCGGGAGGCGTAGGGCGCGAGCGCGCGAAGGTCGATGGCCTCGACGAGGCTGTGGGACAGGTCGATCACCACGAGCTGGCGGCCGAGCGGTGCCTGCGCGAGGGTGGTCAGCGCCTCGCCGGCGTGCTCGCAGCCGCGCAGCTTCAGGTGGGTCAGCGCGACGAGATCCTCGCGCTCGAGCAGGCGCTGGACGTCGGCGAGGGTCGCGCCGTTCGGCTCGGAGCGGCCGGCGAAGCGCAGCTCGAGGCGCTGCAGCGCGGGCCACGGCGCCACGGCGATGGCGCGCAGGTTGTCGCTCGACAGCCGCGCGCTGGCGAACCGCGCCCGCTCGACCCGGGGCGCCGCGAACGCGCCGAGATCGAACGCGCGCGCGACGACGCCGACGCGGCGCAGCCCGGGCACCGCCGGCCACAGCGCGCCGAGGTCGAGCAGCTGACCGCGCACCAGCAGCTCGAGCTCGCGCAGCGCCGCCGGCGGGCGATCGGCAAGCGCGTCGATCACCTGGTGCGCGTCGTCGAGGTCGTCGCAGCGCACCGCGAGCTCGCGCACGAAGCGGCCCGACGGGTGCGCCAGCACCTGCGCGACGATCGGCCCGACGGGGCCTCGCGCGCGGCTGTCGAGCACGACGCGGTGCAAGAAGCCGCGCCGCCAGATCAGCGGCTCGGCGGCCAGCTCGCGCACGTCGGGGACCAGCGCGGCGAGCCCGCCGAGCAGCACGCCGGCCTCGCGAGCGACCAGCTTGGCGATCGCGGTCGCCAGCTTCGAGCGCGCCGCGCCGCCGCGCGCCAGCTCGGCCTCGCGCGCGAGCTGCAGCGCGATCAGCTCGCCGCGCGGATCGCCCTGGCGCTGCAGCCCGTCGGCGTACACCGCATACGCCGCCTCGTCGTCCGGATCCTCGGCGATGCGCGCCTCGAGCGCCGCGGCGTCCTCGTCGGGCGGCGGCGCCGCCGGCTCGACCAGCTGGTAGCCGGCGCGCAGCTTCTCGAGCACCAGCGCCGCGCGTGCCGCCTCCGCCGCGCTCGCGCTCGCGTAGCGCCGCGTCGTCGAGCGGCCCGGCTCATCGCGCTTTCCGGACGTCGTCGTCAACGACGCCCCATCGCTGCCCTGCGCGATGGTCCAATAGCTGCCGGCGAGCTCGTAGCGAGCCATCGATCGTTAGCTACCACCCCCGACGCGCTAGGCTCTCCCCGCGGATGTCAGATCGACGCTTCACCTTGTTCGACACGGCGCTCGGCCGCTGCGGCGTCGCGTGGAGCGACCGCGGCCTCACCCGCGTCGCCCTGCCCGACGCCGACGACGACGCGCTGCGCGCCCGCCTCGGCCCCGGGATCGAGCACCCGCCGCCGCCCGAGGTCGCCGCCGCGATCGCCCAGATCACCGCGCACGTCGGCGGCCAGGACGGCGCGCTCGCGACCATCCGCCTCGACATGACCGACGTCCCCGCGTTCTATCGCGAGGTCTACGCTGCGGCGCGCGCGATCCCGAGCGGCCAGACCGTGTCCTACGGCGCGCTCGCCACCCTCACCGGCAAGCCCGGCGGCGCCCGCGCGATCGGTCAGGCGATGGGCAAGAACCCGTTCCCGATCGTCGTGCCCTGCCACCGCGTGCTCGCCGCGCGCCAGGCCACCGGCGGGTTCTCGGCGTACGGCGGCGTCGCCACCAAGGCCAAGCTGCTCGCCGCCGAGGGCTTCACCCTCGCGACCCAGCCCGATCTGCCGTTCGGCACCCGCCGGTCGTAGCCCACGCCCTGGTGGACAGGGTGGCGGATCAACGGCAAGGTGTTCGCCGTGCCCGACGCCGGATACATCGCCATCGTCGTGGCCAGCCTCGGCGCCTACTGGTGGCGACACCTGCGCCCGGCCCGGCCGCAGCTGACGGTCGGCGATCTGTTCGCGCCGGACGCCGAGGTCGCGCTCCATGTCGCGACCCACGAGGCCACGGCGCGGCGCCAGGCGATGTCGTCGATCCACCTGCTGTACGGCCTGCTGCAGGACGAGACCGTCGTCGCGGCGATCACGCAGGTCGGCGGCCAGCCCGACACGCTCGAGGATCGCGTGCTCGCGGCGCTCGACGCGCCGCCGGCGGCGCCCGAGGACGTCGGCGCCATGATCGACTTCGTCGCTGCCCAGGCCCACCACGCCGGGCGCCAGGCGACCTGCACGGATCTGTGGGCGGCGCTGCGCGGCTCGCGGGCGGCGGCGCTGCTCGACGACGCCGGCTTCGATCGCCGCGCCGCGCTGTTCGTGCTGTTCCACGGCCACGCCGAGGCCGACCTCGTGGTGAGCGACGCGCGCGACGTCCTCGTCGTGCTGCGCAACGATCACTACACGACGCAGGTGTTCGTGTGCGGCGTGCTGCGCGACGTGTTCGGCCTCGCCGACGGCCCGGCGCGCATCGTCATGCTCGAGACCCACACCGCCGGGCGCTCGGTGGTCGGCCGCTACGCCGCCGGCGACGCGGCCAAGAAGCTCGCGGACGCGCGCCGGCTCGCGCGCGCCGAGGGCTTCCCGCTGTGGATCGGCGTCGAGCCCACCTAGGGTTCACACCAGTCCCCTGGCCCCGCGCTACGCCTTCCACATCGCGAGCGCCTTGAACACGGCCTCGCGCGTGCTCGCGAAGCCGCCCGTGCGCCGGGTCTCGAGCGCCTTGCGGCCGGCGCTGCCGGCGCGCTTCTCGCCGAGCAGGCCGAGGCCGATCGCGGCGTTGGCCTGGACGTTCTCCGCCGGGCTCTCGATCGCGTCGCACAGGATCTCGGGCGCGTCGGGCAGCGCGTTGATCACCTCGAGGATGCGCCGCGCGTGGGCGTCGTCGTCGGTCTCGAGCCCCTTGAGCAACGCGGACAGCACGCGGGTCTTGCGCGCCACCAGGACCGGCATCACCGCCTTGGCCACCGCCGCGTCGCCGCGCAGCGCGCCGACCAGCGAGCCGGCGGTCTCGCGCACGGCGTCGTCGCCGAGCTTGTCGAGCGCCCACGCCGCCTGGACGCGCACGCCGAGATCGTCGTCGCGCAGCAGCACGCCGATCGCCATCGCCGCGCCGGCGACCGCCGGGCCGAGCGCGCCCAGCCCGGTCGCCGCGTTGGCGCGTACGTGCGCGCGGCCGTCGTGCAGGTAGCCGACCAGATCATTCGCCGGGATCTTGGCCGTCCCGGCAAACGCCTCGGGCCCGAGCACGCGGATCTCGAAGCCCTCGACCTCGATCGCCGCCGGTCCCGCGTCGCGCGGCCCGTCGAGCATCGCGAGCGCCTTGCGCACCGCCTCGCGCGTCCGCTCGAGCCCGCCGGTGCGCGCGCCCTCGAGCACCTTGCGGCCCTTGCCGACGCGCGCGGCGCCCAGCATGCCGAGCCCGATCGCCGCGTTGACCTGCACGTTGCCAGCCGGGTTCTCGAACGCCTCGCACAGGATGTCGGCGGCGTCCTCGAACACGTTGATCAGCTCGGCGATCCGCGCGCCGTGCGCCGCGCCGTCGGTCTCGAGCCCGCGCACCAGCGCGCCGAGCATGCGGGCCTTGCGCGCGCGCACCACCCGGGCGCACGCCTCCGCGACCTTGTCCTCGCTGTCGCCCAGCGCGCGCACCAGATCCGCGGCGACCTCGATCACGGCGGCGTCGCCCAGCTTGTCGAGCGCCTGCGCCGCCGCGACGCGCACCCGCGGGGCGTCGTCGCGCAGTCGCACCGCCAGGGTGCCCGCCGCGCCGGCCGCCGCGGCGCCCAGCGCGCCGAGCGCGGTCGCGGCGTTGGCGCGCACGACGTCGCGGCCATCCTGGAGATAAGCCACCAGATCGGCGACGCCGACGCGCTCGAGCTCGGCCTTGTGGGCGTCGAGCTCGGACGCGAGCAGCACGCGATCCTCGAAGTCCTCGACCCGGATCTGCGTCGGGCCGGTCGTGTCCGACGGGTTGACCATCGCGAGCGCCGCGCGCACCGCCTCGCGCGTGCGGCCGTCGCCGCCGGTGCGAGCGCCGAGCAGCGCCGGCAACCCGACGCCGACCCGCGCGGCGCCGAGCATGCCGAGCCCGAGCGCGGCGTTGACCTGCACGTTGACCGCGGGGCTGCGAAACGCCTCGGTCAGCAGCTCGGCCGGGCGGTCCAGCTGGCCGATCAGCTCGCCGGCGCGGCGACCGCCGCCGACGCTGCCGGTCTCGAGGCCGCGCAGCACCGCGTCCTGGACCTGGGCGCCGAGCTGCGCGAGCGTCTCGGCCGCGGCGTCGGCGACCTCGTCCTCGGCGTCGCTCAGCGCGCCGACCAGATCGCCGGCCGCCGGCAGAGCGGCGTCGCCGAGCTTGCCGAGCGCCTTGGCGGCCTCGCGGCGGACCTGCGCCGCGCTGTCGCGGCACGCGAGCCCGAGGTGGCTCACCGCGCCGGCCGCCGCGGCGCCCTTGGCGGCGAGCGCGCGCGCCGCGTTGATCCGCACGTGGCTGCGGCCGTCGCTCAGCGCGTAGATCATCTCGTCGACGACGATCGCGTCGGCGTACTCGGCGAGCTCGGACGCGCCGAGCTTGCGGGTCTCGAAGTCCGGGATGTTCTTGGGCAGCGCGTCGACCGCGACCGCCTTGGGCCGCGCGATCACGGCGAGCGCGGCCTGCTTGGCGGCGGTGCGCACGTCGGGCACCGAGTCGTTGGCCTCGATGTGGCCGAGGCACGCCATGCTGGCCTCGATGTCGGCCTTGCCGAGCCGGGCGATGCCGCCGATCGCGTTGACCCGGACGCGGCTGCGCTCGTGCTTGGTCGCCGCGATCAGGAACGCGAGGCCAGCGCGGTCGAGCCGCGCGCAGGCCTCGACCACGGTCTTCATCGCGAGCGCGAACGGCACGTCGAGCGCCATGCCGAGCTCGTCGTCGGCCTGGCCGACCAGCGCGGCGAGCGTCCCGACCACGGCGTCGGTGACCTCGGTCTGCGCCGAGTCGAGCGCCAGCGTGATCTGCGAGATCAACGGGCGGACCTGCGCGCCGAGCAGGCCGAGCGCCTCGGCGGCGGCGATCGCCACGCGGGGCTCGCTGTCGCGCAGCAACATCACGAGCTCCGGTGTCGCCTGGCGCACCGCCGCGAGGCCGAGCGCCGCGTTGGCGCGCACCACGCCGCGGCCGTCGCGAAGCATCTCGACCAGCGCGTCGCCGTCGAGCTGCGCCGCGAACGGCGCGAGGTCCGCGAAGCGCAGCGGCCGGTCATCGAGCGCCGGCAGCGTGACCTCGCCCTTGCTCGGCCTCGGCTCGGCGACCGCGTCGGCCTGGCCCGGCTTCGCCGCGTCGGCCTGGCCCGGCTTCGCGGCCTCAGCCTTGCTCGGCTTCGTCTCGCCCTTGCCCGCCTTGCCCTTCCCCTCGTCGCTGCTGGCCTTGGCTTCCTCACCCGCCGGCGCCGCGGCCTTGTCGTCGCCGGCCTTGGCCGCCTTGGCGGGAGGCTTGGTCTCGTTACTCATGCGGCCCATCCTAGCGAGCCCGTGGCCCGGATGGCGCCGTGCCGGCCCACTTCGATGCTCACCGCGCCTGGCGCGCGACCCACGTGGCGAACCTCGCCATGTCCCGCTCGGTGGCGGTGGGATTGTCGCGGACGCTCAGAACGGCAGGTCGATCGTGACCTCGCCGGTCACCGCGTCGAGCGTCGCGATGTCGCCGCTCGCCGAGAAGTCGTTCTTGCTGAGCCGGACGCTCGTGTACATCACCGGCATCTTGTCGATCGTGAACTTGCCCTGGCGGCACGGCACCGGCGCGTAGCCGATGCCGCTGGCGATCTGCTCGGCCGTCCCGAACTGGATGCGGAGGTTCGGCGTGGCGCTGCACGTCGAGGCGTCGGCGGGCTTGCCGCTCAGCGTCCACGTGACGTGGATGGCGCGCACCTCGTCGGCCGACGCGCATCCGCCGACGCGCGCGCAGACCTCGCCCGCCGAGCACTCGCTGTCCTGCGAGCACCCGTAGCCAGGGTGCGCGACCGGGTTGGCCGGATCGATCCAGATATCGCCGCTGCCGTCGCCCGGCGACGTCGTGAGGCTGCCACAGCCCACAGCACAACCGACCACGACAAGCACGAGCACAGCGCGCATGGGCCTTAGCGTAGCCGATCAGATGACCCGGTCGTCGTGCGATCGCGCACGCGCACCGGCGTTTTTGATCGATAGTCGCGCCATGCGCACTCGCCTGCTGCCGGCCACCGTGGCATTTGGCCTCGCCCTCGCCACCCATGTACGCGCGGAGCCGACGCCGCCGCTCGCGCCGGACATCCCGGCCAAGTTCACCCCGCCGGCCGACGCCGCCAACTACGATCGCCGCGAGGTCATGATCGCGATGCGCGACGGCGTGAAGCTCCACACCGTGCTGCTCGTGCCGCGCGGCGCCCGGCGCGCGCCGATCATCCTGACCCGCACGCCGTACAACGCGAGCAAGCGCACCGAGCGCGCGGCGTCGAACCTGCTCGCCGGCACGCTGGGCACCGGCGACGACTACCTCGCCGACGGCAGCTATATCCGCGTCTACCAGGACGTCCGCGGCAAGTACGGCTCCGAGGGCGACTACGTGATGACCCGGCCGCTGCGCGGACCGCTCAACACGAGCAAGGTCGACCACTCGACCGACGCGTACGACACGATCGACTGGCTGGTCAAGAACGTCCCCGAGAGCAACGGCAAGGTCGGCATGACCGGCTCGTCGTACGAAGGCTTCACCGTGCTGATGGCGCTGGTCCATCCGCACCCCGCGCTGCGGGCCGCGATCCCGATGTGCCCGATGGTCGACGGCTGGCGCGGCGACGACTGGTTCCACAACGGCGCCTTTCGCCAGACCAACTTCGACTACTTCCTCGGGCAATCGACCCAGCGCGGCGAGGGCAAGCAGGTCGCGCGCCCCGGCTACGACGACTACGAGGGCTTTCGCCGCGCCGGCTCGGGCAACGACTGGGCGCGCGCCATGGGCATCGATCAGCTCGCGCTGTGGCGCAAGGTCGTCGAGCACCCGGCCTACGACGCCTACTGGCAGGGCCAGGCGCTCGACAAGCTGCTGGCCGCCGAGCCGCTCACCGTGCCGACGATGATCGTCGCCAGCATCTGGGATCAGGAGGACAGCTACGGCGGCGTCGCGACGTATCGCGCGCTCGAGCCCAAGGACAAGGCCAACGACAAGCTGTTCTTCGTGCTCGGCCCGTGGCGGCACTCCGGCGGCAACGCCGAGGGCGCGTCGATCGGGCCGCTGCGGTTCGACGGCGACACCGCAGCGGCCTATCGCATGACCGTCGCGCGCCCGTTCCTCGACGCGCGGCTCAAGGACAACGCGCCGCGCGCGACGACCTCGCCGGTGACCGTGTTCGAGACCGGCACCCAGGCGTGGCGGCGGCTCGACCGCTTCCCGCCGGCCGGCACCGTGGTCAAGCCGTTCTACCTGCAAGCCGGCGGGCGCGCCGGGTTCGCCGCGCCGACCGCCGAGGGCTTCGACGAGTACGTCGCCGATCCGGCCAAGCCGGTGCCGTACCTGCCCCGCCCGGTGCGGTTCGCCGACGGCGACGCGTGGCGGCAGTGGCTGCTGGTCGATCAGCGCATGGTCGCCGATCGTCCCGACGTGCTGGGCTACACGTCGGACGTGCTGACCGCGCCGGTCAAGGTCGTGGGCGCGCCGCAGGTCAACCTGTTCGCGTCGACCACGGGCGGCGACGCCGACTGGGTGGTCAAGCTGATCGACGTCTACCCCGAGGAGGTCCCCGCGCGGCCCGAGCTCGGCGGCTACCAGCTCGGCGTCGCGATGGACATCTTCCGCGGTCGGTACCGCGACAGCCTGGAGCACCCGAGCGCGATCCCGGCCGGCACCGTGCAGCGCTATCGCTTCGCGCTGCCGACGATCGACCACGTGTTCCTGCCCGGCCACCGCATCATGGTGCAGATCCAGTCGAGCTGGTTCCCGCTCTACGACCGCAACCCGCAGACCTTCGTCGACAATATCTTCCTCGCCAAGCCGGGGGACTACCGCAAGGCGACCCAGCGCGTGTTCCACCAGCCGCGCGCGGCGAGCACGATCGAGCTGCCGGTCGCACCGTAGTCCGTCGCACGCTCCCGCGCTTGTCTCACGCAGCCGCGCTTGACGGCGCATGACCGCGCATCGGATGGTGGGGGCCAGTGATCAGATCGAGATGGCCGTGGCCGGCCGCGTGGCTCGCACTCTGGGTGGCTACTGCGTGCGGCTCGACCGCCAATCAGCCGATCGACGCCAGGATCGGCGACCCCGGCGGGCTCGACGCTGCGATCGTCGAGCCCGACGCGCTGGACACCCCCGACGCGGCGATCCTCCCCGACGCGGCGATCACCCCCGACGCGGCGATCCTGCCCGACGCGCCCATACCGATCGACGCGCGTGGGATCGACGCCCGCGAGCTCGACGCGGCGCTGCCCGATGCGCCGCCCGATGCGGCGGTGGTGCCACCGGACGCCGCGGTGCCGCCTGCCCAGACCCGGATTCGCCTGGTCGCCGGGAACATCAGCTCTGGCAACAACCAGGCGTACGAGCTGCCCGGCATCCGCATCTTCCGCGGCCTCGCCCCCGACGTCGCGATGATCCAGGAGTTCAACTTCAAGACCGGCACGATCCGCGCGCTGGTCGATCAGGCGTTCGGCCCGCAGTTCTCGTTCGCGCGCGGCGCGAGCGGACAGCAGATCCCCAATGGCGTGGTCAGTCGCTATCCGATCATCGAGAGTGGCTCGTGGACCGACACGCAGGTCAGCAATCGCGACTTCGTGTGGGCGCGCATCGACATCCCCGGGCCGATCGATCTGTTCGCGATCAGCGTCCACCTGCTGACCTCGGGCGCCGGCGTGCGCAACGTCGAGGCCGGCCTGCTCGTCCAGAACATCCACGACCTGCCGAGCAACGCCTACGTCGTGCTCGGCGGCGACTTCAACACCGATGTGCGCAGCGAGGCGGCCGTGACCACGCTGTCCGCAGTGCTCGCGACCGGTGGGCCATATCCAGCCGACCTCAACGGCTCGACCAACACCAACGCCAATCGCAACAAGCCCTATGACTGGGTGCTCGCCAGCCCGAACCTCGACGCGTTCGAGACCCCGACGCTCATCGGCGCGCACCAGTTCGCCGACGGCTTCGTCGCCGACACGCGGGTGTACACGCCGATCGCCGACCTCGCGCCGGCGCTCGCCGACGACAGCGGCGCGAGCATGATGCAGCACATGGCCGTGGTGCGTGACTTCCTGCTGCCCGGCGGCGAGGCCCCCAGCCTGACCGTCACCTCGCCCAACGGCGGCGAGATCTGGCAGGCCGGCACCAGCCAGACGATCACGTGGACGGCGAGCGGCGTCGCCGACGTCCGCGTCGAGCTGCTCGCCGGCAACACGGTGTTCACGATCGCGACGTCGATGCCGGCGGTCGATGGCCAGGTCACGCTGACCGTGCCGCCGGCGGTGACCTCGGCGGCGTTCGCGCGGGTGACCGCGGTCGGCGGCACCACGAGCGACAGCTCGGACGCGCCGTTCAGCATCACGATCGCGCCGCCGCCGTCGGGCCACGTCTTCCTCAACGAGGTGCTCGCCAACGAGCCCGGCTCGGACCCCGTGGGCGAGCTCGTCGAGCTGGTCAACGGCACCGCGAGCGACGTCGACGTCTCGGGCTGGACGCTGGCCGACGCCGCGTCGGTGCGCCACACGTTCGCGGCCGGCACCGTGATCGCCGCCGGCCGCGCGCTGGTCGTGTTCGGCG
>Ga0307513_10001335_pt1 | contig 35728 bp, 27 predicted proteins | sample 15_EM_MG_FD_202174 | JGI IMG/M metagenome (GOLD analysis project Ga0307513, IMG submission 202174) | Populus trichocarpa ectomycorrhiza microbial communities from riparian zone in the Pacific Northwest, United States - 15_EM | ecosystem: Host-associated > Plants > Roots > Unclassified | place... | reverse complement strand
TAGAGAGTTTGCGCAAGAGGACCTGGGTGGCAGTTAACGGAAAAGAGACCCAGGTCTCTGAATGAGTTTGCGCACGGTCTAGGTGGCTTGGTAGCTGGAAGATGAGAATTGAGTAGGGTAATACCGCATTGCACTCAAATTTGTTACCTGCTCAAATTAGGATTCCCGGATACTTGTACACAAGTTGGGTACTAACCATACTGACTGCCATAGAACAGGTGATAATCTACTACTGAATGCCCAATATTATCATCAGTAAAACCATCCAATAAAATGCGAAAAGAGTGCCGTGTTGCTGCTGATTTATTGTTCTGCAGCGATCGGATCTCTTCAGGTCTGAAAAGCCCCATTTTACACCTCTTCCAGGTCTCGCTACCCACCTGGGTGTCCATGACTTTTAGGTCAACAGAAAATAACCTGTTTTCCTGCCGCCTAGGTCTCCTTGCGCAAACTCTCTAATATCAGAAACCGGCCCACAACAGTTGAATTGTACCAGGTAGTACCATCATGTAATCTCACCACACTCTGGTATTTTGTAGTGCCGTGCCGGGCACATTGGCATGGCACAAGGCACTTCAAGTGCCAACAGCGCTACCTACCATACAACTGTGTACCATCCTCTACCCCTAACGAGCACTACTACCGTGCATCCAAACACAGGGGGATGCTGTACGGCATTCTATGCAGGTGAGAGGTACGCATATAAGTTACGATACATATTGGCGACTCGGTGTGCCGGGGGCATTCTCCGACCCAGGGGCGGAGGAGAGTCTCTGACTTCCCTCGGACTGATTGTGATATGATTTCTAATTAGCCATCCCACGCACGTTGGATATGTGAAATACCCGATGATTAGTTATTCTATCTTACCCTCTGCGCCTCGCTGAGGTCGATAGAGTTAAACGCTGACGGAACTAATCAATGCTGTGACCCCAAGACCTTATTTTCTCCTAGTACTTGCAGGCATGTACCTGAAAACAGGGATTCTCAAATATAAGGAAACAAAAGAAACTGTCCGCCCTGATTTTCGGATACTTTTTTCATAAGCTTTTTCCACTTCGGGTTCTATTGACTATCTAAGTTCATCAACCCGTTGATCGGTCCTACAAACTTTAATACCCTATCCTTCCCGCCTTTTCGGATACTTCTCGCCTGGCACAAGTACGAGTAGCTCCTTCTTCTCCCCGACCATGGACAACTGTGCGTGTGGAAAAAATTTCAATTAACCTACTGTGCCACGCCATAACGTATGGTGATACAGCTATCACATTGTGCGAGTTTAACTTCACCTCTCGTTCTCGCTCGGGTTCCGGCACACACAAACCACCGACTGACTGCCACTTCCCTGACTTCCACTCCACCATCACTCCACTTGAAACATATAGTGCACCACAGTCACTCACCTCACCCAACCCAACTCCCACCCGGGGAGCCCATAACCCATCTCCAAACTCAAATATCATATCATAAACATGCCAATATAATTTCTGCCACCCACCTACAAAGTCTCGACTGGAAAGGATGCAAAAAACTCCGACAGCCGACTCCCCATAGCCACTGCCGGTACCGTACTGGACCATGCAACGCAACCCACCCCCACAATCCGCCCATACCCTATCCAATCCTATCTCTCTCTACTCATCATCGGGAAAGGAAAAAGAAAGTTTTTTTTTTTAAAAAAATAGAGTAAAAATATTGTTACGCGTCTCGCGGAACCTGATCCGTGGGTGGGTAATTTTAGAAAAAAAAAGGGAAAAAAAACTAGATTGACGTGCATAGGCCAAGAGTACCGGTACCACAATACTATGCTGTAGTGGGTCTCTCGATCGGTGGGGACAGCGGGATACTGTTAAGGTTATTCCCCCCCCCCCCAGCTATCCAGGGATTTAGGATGATAATTCGGTGATGATGTTGCTTGATTACACGGGCAGTCGGGGGTATCAGGGCCGATGAGGGCTGTAGGGGAACTGGAAGGATCCTGAGAGTGGCCGGGGAGTTGGGGGGGGGGGGGGTTCCGGGGTCTTGGGTTTTGGGTTTTGGTCGGGAGAGTATCATAGGTGGGCGTCGGGTGGTGTGATATTAGGGCTAGAAACCGATCACCGTACTTTACTTTGGGGCGGAGGAGGAGTCTTGGTGATCGGGTGTTTGAGCGGCTAAAGGGAGGTCGGAAGAATACTGGCGGTGAAGTTTTGATGGTTTACGGATAAGGTACCCGCGTGGGGGCCAGGCGGATTGCATAAACCACGGACTCAATTGCGTTTTCTGTGCTACTGGCCAAGCTCCTATACGGAGTTCTTGGAGGTGAGTGGGACTCTGATGATCGGGTACCGTATCATACTTGTGGTGTGTGAATGCTACGGGGGGGGGTTCTGACAACATGGCTTCGTAATGGTCCCGGATGTCAATTACTCAATAGGCTCATTCGCTTGCAGTCCCCGTGAAGAAGGTTAACTTAAAGATCACTCAGCCCTGTCCGGATGTATTTCCCTGTAAGATCACATGGGAAATATCCAACCCTGGCCGTGTACAAGTACTATATGTGCTTTGTCAGAGCAGTTCCTGACAAAAGGGAACAAGCCTCGTTCCACAGGCATACCCTCCCAGCCCAACCCTGCGCTTTCTGGACCCCCACTATCTCTCAAATCTAGTTATTCCGTCCACTGTGGAAATGATACACAACCGAGTGATCATCCATGAGCCGGTGAAAGAGATGCAAAAAAAGCAATATATACTATCATGCTCCACGGGGTAAGAACGGATGAACCAGCGATCCGAGGGAACTGGGGAAGGTGCCCTAGGGGGAGAACTCCGTCCTATAGGGAAGGCTAGGAGCAAAATAAAGTTCCCAACATAAGTGCCCAGAGCGAGTCGCCGGTCTTGCCTTGCTAGGGTCTGATGCTTGAGCATGTAAAAACCACCCCTTAAAGTCAGTTGGAAACTCTTCGTGTTTGAGACAGAAAAAAAAAAAGCGCAGGAAAGTGCAAAATGCCTTGACTAAGTAACATTTCGAGCCAACTTGAACCTTGCCACGTAAGCCAAACGCGAGCTGCAATGATATCAAACCGCTAGCCAGGGCAAGAAGCGTAGAGACCGTTATTCAAATATTCAAATGCATGGGAGAACTCAGGCAGGGCTCCAGAGCTCTCGCACTAGGATGCGGGAGGGGGGCCATCGGGAGCTCTACCCTCCCTTAAGGTAAACCAGTAGGGAAGCTGCGCACCCTGTTCCCGGGGGTCTGGAACAGGCAATTGCAACAGGAATTGCACCTTTCCCTTTTATCCGAGTATTTGCGGCGGTTCGAGAAGGAATTTAAACAACCTGGGCATATGATCCTTAACTATTTTCTGTCGCTGAGGTATTACTAAGGGGTCCTGCTATCAACGATAGCATGGGAGGAAGCATGTGAGAACTGCAATTCTTAGAATACCCTTCGGACCCTCTTTATAGAGATAGATAGATAGATAGATAGATAGATAGAATAGTGAGACAGACCCAACCCACGTCTTTTACTAACGGCATATCTCAAACACGTAGTATATTATACTTCAAGCCGATATCCCAGATAGTATTAAAGCTCATGATCAACTCCGGGAAATACATAATACATACAGCATCCCTAAACAGACCCCACTTCTTAATCCAGGGATCCCGCTCCCCACAGGTGCACCCACAGATCTTCCGGCAGCTTCATAAACGAGCCCAGCGGACTTCTCGCCGGCAATTAGGAAGTTGGAACTGCAAGAAGTATATTCACATAAGGCGCCAAACTGCATTACCAATATTAGGCCCCAAGGCCGAGTAGCCATGGGGGGAGAGCGCTTCCAAGCGGGTTATCCCAACATTGCATAGAATGTTCGAATGTTCTGGGCCGAGGGGTATTACGGGATTTTGAAGGTCACCTGACCTTAACCATTACCTCGATGGACTGACGCAGAGACTGCAGGTAATCCATATAGGCCTCTTCACAAGAGGGTATTGTAATGGTTGAATGTATCGTATGCGTAAACGTACCGCCCATATCGCCCTGCCCAAGGATGCTATATAGCCTAAGCAGGTGGGGGAGGCATAAGGCGAAAGTTAACTACCTCTGCATTATAATTTCTTCCAATTCACCATACTTACACCTTGAGGTTCCATGCTCACATGACCAAAGATACGGACAACGGGGTGTAGGGTCAACCAAGAAAGATAATCACCGCATACCCATCCCGGTCACTAGCCGGGGAGTCCCAGTTGGGTGATATTTGATGATGACAGCGATCCCGCATATGCGCCCCAAATCTAGAGCTAAGAGGCTTGTGAAGCCAAGGCAAAGCTTGATCTTCCCAACAGATTCCTTCTCATGCGGCCCGAGTGATGCCCGAAGACGCGGCCTTAGGCAATGGCTAAATCAGTCTATTAATCCGTCATTAATCGCAGGGTTCACCGGGTGGAATAGGCAGGCGCGTTCACGTGCTCCAGCCCACATGCGGACCCCCCAAAGCTTATATCGGGAGTGCGCACATCTTCCGCTATGATAATTTTCATTCCCTCGGTGACGTATATACAACCGGGGAAGAAGCGGAGGAGGACCTCGCCTTTTGAAATGGGTACATATTACACACCTTGGGCCAATCCAATGTAGTAGAGTCCAATCTATTAGTCATTTGGCACTTTTTTTTTCCATTTTTTTTTTTCATATACCGGCATTCGGAGGGTCCTAAGATTCGAGTCGCCACCCCTTACAAATTATGCGCCTCGGAGGCCAAAGTGCAAGGTTTTCAAAGAAAAAAAAAAAAGGAAAGGGATGACTTGACAAAAGCCATTTACTGCTACCACCATACCGTAACCGGTACTCAAGTGTGTGGCGCTTTGTTTTTTTGCACATCAGAATGAAAATGGGGTCATTCGGGTCCTTTTTTTATATATCTATTTTTGTTGCAAATCAAAAAGTCCTGGAGTTTTCGCACTTTTTAGATTATAGCTCAACTCGCACGTATAATAATCCACTCGTTTGCTGCATTTCAACCATAACGGCCAGCATGGTCTTTTGGTTAGGTAGATTTGAGTTTTAGCAAGCAAGCAAGGAGCCGATTTTCAGTGAAAACTATATATTATACTGTATGCTCGTGCCAAGGTTGTGGTTCGGCATCACAGCCCGAGGGACTCTAAAGAGTGCCTGCAAGCTCAACGTGACTGACTTTGTGGCTTCTGATGGCATTAGTGGTGCGACCGAATTGAAGCCTAACACATTATATAGGAATTGCTACTTTCGATTCGGCTGTGTGTGTCCAATATTCTAGTTTACATCTGTTTTCATGACCTTGCTTGTCGCTCAATACTGGTAACCATTAGCCTCAAAGCCATATTGAGCCACAAAGTCATGTTGTGCCACAACGTTGTATGGTAGCCCACAAAGTTACGTTGAGCTGATAAGTCACGTTGAGGTTTTTCTTTCCTTTTTCTTTCATGTGTTTATTCTCTGCGGGCTTTCTGTGGGCTCATCGCCTGGTCTTCCCTACTAGTCACCCCGAGCCGACAGGCACTCTTGGGAGTGCCTCTGGATGCTCACAGGCTCACAAGCAGAGATAATGGTGCCTAACTACAGCCTTGGCACGAGTGTGTGTCTAGATATATTTATGTATATACAAGTGGAGCGAGAACTCTGTTGCCTCTCCATCTCAAAGCATAGCATCCTACATACACACGGCTTGCGACCTCTTCACAGGGTAAGTTGACCTCTTTCTTTTTTAATTCTTATGTACAATCTCACATACATTTGAAAAGCTAACGGCAAATAGGGAACCAAGGGATTTAAGGGAATTAGTAGTATAATTAAAGTTTAAGGTTTGTAAGGGTGTTCCTTCCCCCCTCCCTTTTTTTCTTTTCTTTTTTCTACAATAGGAGAACATCAATGCACTCGGCCTACTCGAGTATGTATAATGATTACAATGATAGAGTTCCATCGTAAGATGGGTAAATTCTGAAATTGTATGAGTATTATAATTCAGGGGTCCTGAAGGATACGAGGGTTGTGCGATTTCCTTTCAGGAAATTGTACTCGTGATAAGAATAAGTCTTCAGACAACACGCAACCCGCGCAATACCACAGAGACTCAAATGGATGCCATAGTCAAAATGAGAGGGGTTATTACCAGATCCCATGCACTTAGAGAGGGAGGGGGTCAAATACACGGGCCTTAGTATTAATAGTCATTATAGCTGCGGTTGCGGTTCTCGTAGTGGTCTGGTTTTGCGGGGTACTATCGTGGTTGCGCCGGTTGTCGGAGGACTTATTCTCACCGGGAGTAATGCTCCGGTTCATTTGTCCCTTCAAGTATACTACTACCAGACTTGATGGCCTCTTGTGAATGCAGCCGCCTTGAAGCTAATACTTTCATATTATTTTCTTTGCTTTTATATTTAATTTAGTTTAATTTCTCTTGTATGAATATATGATTTGGATCTGTCTAACAATTTTTGCAATAGTTTTAACGATGTCTGTGAAGTTGAAGTATATTCCTTCTGCTTTGGTTTCTCCTTCCTTGGCCTTGGACCCTACCTCCACTTCTGCTCTGCCTCTCCCACTTCTGCTTCTACTCCCGCTTCTACTTCTACTTCTATATCTACTTCTGCTTCTACTTCTACTTCTGCCTTCAAATTGGCTTCCGCTTCGGCATCGTACTCAACTTGAGCTTCTATTCATACTTCTGCTTCTGCCTTACCTTCTGTATAAGTTTCTACTTCTGCATTGGCTTCTACTTCTCCCCCCCTCTCTTCTTCTCCTTCTGTTTCTACTTCTGCCTTCGCTTCCGCTTCCGCTTCCGGTTCTACTGGCGCTTCTGCTTCTACTCCTACTTCTGTACTGTAAAAACTCGGATACTTGGCTTTGCTAGGACGTTGGACTTGCCGCTCCGAATAAGGACTGTGTTTTTTTTACTTTTTTTTGTCCCGTGGGGCCTGTTTTTTGGTGTGATTTCCCCGCCTTTTCCAGAGGAGGAAATTTTGGACTACATAGCACGGGTCGTCCAATTATTCGAGTTTTTAAGGTATTTTCTTCGGCCCTGAATTCCCTCCCCTTTGCTCCGACTGCACCGTTCGCTTTTTCTTCGGCTTCTATCTCGTCTTTGCCTCCTTCCTTTGTCTCGGTTGTTGTCTCGGCAGCGTCTTCGACTCTCGCTTTTGTCGCGGCCCCTACGATATATCCGATCCCGCCTGCTACCACTAACCCCACCTTGTTGGCCACAACCTTTGCTTCTACTACTACTTCTTTCTACATTACCTTTCTCCACCAGTATCAGTGTTCTCAACGGTCTGGGGCGACTGCCAACAGCCCTGGGCGGGGCGGGACGGCAAAATGTGGTCCACTCTCATCCTGGAAACCTCAGGACGGCATGTCCTGCAATGCAAGAAAAGTTAGCGTGGGGGTCACAGCGAACCGCCGGGGACAGTGGAGGACTTCAGGTGATTGCGGGGGACTACGGGGGACTGCGGTGGGCTGCGGGGGACTATATGAATCCTATCCACCCAATTTCCTTATATCCTCCCCGAGCACATACAAAAATCCATCGAATAATATCTCAAGACACGAATGCAAGCTAGTAGAGGTAAATATGTGTAGAAATTTTCCCATGATGTACTAGGCTAGGAGATAAAAAAAGAAGAGAAAGCTTGATATACGAATCCTATCCACTTATGATCCTCCGGATCCTACTTTTCTCACTTCTATTGCATCATTAAACCCGACTCAGAAGAACATGTCCGATGAACACCCGAATCTGCATCACAAGAAACCATATGGGATTCAGAAACGAATCCCCTTATGATACTACAATATTTGTTATCTTTATTTTCTACAGTAGGAATAATTTAATAAGAAATCTGTGGTATATTTGAGTCATCTAGGAACAGGATATGCGGCCTAAATTAACGGTTATTTCCAAGGAAGTTAACAGTAATTAACCTATCCTGAACGTCCCTGCTCTTCTACCAAAATTTTAAAGGTCAATAGCCTACGTTAATGAAAACTTGAGATATCATATATCTATTTTCTCTCTATCAGTGTGCAGAGGATCACCCACTCTACAACCTAAGAGAGGAATATGATTCTCATTGGACATGTGGTTGGACATCCTTTTGTAGTTGAAGATGGCCAATATTTTCCTGACAAAGTACTACTGTACTCCGGCTGCAGAGTTTCCTCGCCATATAACGAGAGAAAATGCGGTATCTCACCCCCACCTGCGACGTATGATGCAATACAAACTGATATGGTGGAGAAGGCGAAAGAGGCGGGATCGTCACCGCTGCTCATAGTGGTTGGACTTGTTCTTTACAAGCTAGCCACAATTGAAATCCGCAACCTCCGAAAATCTCGTGGCTTATGACAAATAGTAGGTAGGTTTTGTGGCATTTATGATTGGCAAGTCGGTTTTGGCGTGAACAGGGGTAGAAAATTTACTTTCTCAGCTTCTGACCCCAGACAATACGGTATCGCAACGCCACACAGGCGTCACGGAGAGAGACGGGTAAAAAAGACTGGCCAGATTAGCAGTCCTCGATATGTAGTGGTATAGTAGGGTGTTGATATATGCCTGGGAGTTTCATTGTTCAGGGTAGGGAAATGTACTATGGAGTTCGCACCGCATCCCACATGATTTCTAGCCGGTACTGCATTTCCTGTAACCGAGTTCATGCGCACTGCACATAATACGTAAAAAATAAAGATAATAATAATCAAACGCCTCGGTTTTGCTGGCAAAGTGGGAGCTGAAAATGAAGTAATTTAGAGTGAGCTAAGCACCAGCTACATCTCCTGCTTCCGTAATATAATACTCGCAATTGCCCGACGTTTGTAAAAAGGACTGCTATTGCATACGGGCAAAATATCGGGGCTCCGGGCAAGATTTGGCCCATATGCAATAGCAGTCATTTTACAAACGTCAGGCAATTACGAGTAAGGCATTGCACGGTAAGGGAGACGAGGTCGAAATTCCAATCAGAGGGGTCTTTCTGCTGAAATGAAGCTTGGTCACAATAAATCAGCACTGAAAAGTGCGAAACTTATTTTTTTTCATTATTGATGAGTTGACAATTACCTCGACCGCCTTATGGCAAGACCCGGGTGCTGGTATGGGTTATGATTCATAGATTTACGGCACAAGAGGGAATGGGGCTTGGTATTGGTGATAACTATGATAATTAACAAACAAACTATAACCCGACGACAACCGACGGCCCAACAGCATAAACTGACCGGGTCATCCTGAATGAGCTGCGGCGCAACAACAACCTATGGCCTTCCATTCCATTACCCCTACGGAATGATCACCGCCCGCCCGGCCGATTAGTCTCTGACTACGGTAAGTGTTCCGAAAGGAAGTTGTCGGAAAAACCGGTTTGGGTCCAAAGTGAGCAAGGCTTAATAACAAGCTCACACAGACAGATACATCCTGAAACACAAATCTAAGCTTAACAATCCATGCAAAACCTTAACATAAGCCCCCCCCGAAGAGTCGGGGGTGACGATTACTCCCTCACAGCCGCTCATGCTTGCATATTCGTCTACTCCAGTATTATCAAAACACTTAGGCAACCCAACGTGAGCAAGGAGGAACGGACGAACGAATGATTCAACAAAGGCAGGCCACAGCGCAATCAGCCTTACCAGCTTATTTTTTCGTTTTTCCATTTTTAACCTCACGATACGAGAAGGCACAGCGAGAACCGACTGATGACGGCCAGGATCTATCGGTCATGCGAAAAGCGAGTTGATGATGTCCAGAAGGATACGCTTATTACCGGCCGTTCGTAAAATCGAGTTTCACCTTGTCAAGATTTGATAGCCCCAAACGAGCAACCAATCGCGGGTTAATAATAAAGGGCTGAGGACGCGAACATATTGCTATCCCATTTTTCTATTTGGTCTAGGGGCTAGCCTTCAGAGGGAGGGGGGGGGATCTTTTGCCTTGAAGCGGAGATTAGAACCCGGCGACCGAGAGGCTCGGTTTGGGGTGATAGTGCTGGGATTTAAAAATGGGAGAGATTGGCTTCGGTTACTCACGAATCATCACTCGAGAAGACAGCACCCCGCAGACTCACCTCAGACATTCGTACCCCTCGTAAGGCTGTGCGGCTGAAGTTCTTGGTGTGGGGTGTCACAAAAAGCTTAGCAGCACCAATGGTAGTTACTTTAGGCGAAGGCGAGGCATTCAGCGGGGGTTTTACGCTTGGCCCTCGGTTCCTCCATTGCAAAAAAGCCGGGAGGTGAAAATAGGCTTTTTGTTGTTTCCTTTTTCGTACTTCGGTGGGGTTAAGGATTCTCTCGTACGACAGGCAAGAAGCGACCGAGAACAGGGATTAATAAACATGTGGCGGCAAGTCCGTGCGTATCGGCGGGCCATGCAAATTGACCTGTTCTGTTATCGGGGGGTAGTCGGGGTCGAGCAGAGGATCCGAGAGGACAAGGGGTGATGAATTTGGATATTGGCTCAGATACGCACGGATCCATTGGCGGTGTTATGGTGAATCCCTGTCGTCGAGGATGGGACTTCATGCCCGGGAAGAGGACTTCTTGGCCGAATGAGCCTTTTCGTAAAACGGTGTCGGGATATTCCGGTGGGGTTTAAAATCTGGGGGCTAATTTATTTGGGGAGTTGGGAGTAAATATACACGGAATGTGTCGTTTCCATCATGGCCATGCTGAGCGGTGCGCGCATTGGGATGTTCTGAGCACCAAGCTGCTTTCTGACAACATAGAGTCGCACAACGCTATACCGGAACGCGCTGAACCGGATGAATTCAGTGGGAGCTCTGGATTGACATACAGTTCACCCGGTTGAAGCGGAAATAAGCAAGTTTCAGATTTGAGATAAACTAAGCCTGAAGGGGAAGGAATTTGTGGGCAGAGAGCTGGCTATGAGTAAGGAATGGGGAGAAACAAAAATATTTAGATTAGGACAATTCCAAGGTATATATCGGAACTCAATAGGAACGAAAGTGTTCCTGAGTAGAAAATTGTAAATGTTCTGGTCAACTACGATAATGCCTATGATGAAGTCAAAAAGGAAAGGTGGTTTAAAAATGTTGCAAAAGTATAAACTGTACTGCTTTGAGTACAACATGCTTGATGGAAGATGGCATGCCTTACCCTTCTTAAAGAGTGCCCACTGCTGTTAGATAGTCAGCCTCTAGCAATTTCTGGAATGGTTCAAGCTCTCAAAAATGAGCACCAGGCTGAAAAAAAAAGATGTTACAGGTGTCTGTGCAATTTAAAATAGCAAGACAAGATTCTTGGCATAAAATATAAGAAAATTAGTGTTTATGATAAGGGGTTTTCCTTATAGGAAACACTATTGTATAATAAAATGAAAGTAATGTATGAGAGAGAGTAGCTTGAATGTAATAACGCTACAAACAGGTAGCTACAGAGGACTCCATCAGGAAAAACTGATTCTGCGGCCGATCTGTCCGTATTGAGTCCTAACACAAGCGACGGATTTTTTGCATCCCATACATCCTGAGCATCCTGACTAGCATTGCAATGCTTCACCATATTTCACATATCCTGAATTGCCTGGCAATGTTCCTTTCGTCCTGACACAACCTCGTCTCCTCCTTGTGTCTAGACAACCCTAGACTCTTGTTCCTGTCACTTCGTCCTCCTAATGGTGGAACCTCTTTGTTGCCTCTTCACTTGATTCTGACATATCTGCGTCCCTCTTTCTCAGAATAATAATAAATTTGCCGCTTCATCAGATATCGGCTGGCGTCTGGGCCAGCAGTATCTTTTTTTTAGTTATGTTCAAGTCTCAGGTCTCACGTCCCACATCTCACCGGTCTGGTGAACTTAGCGTTTGTTACAGCCCTGTTTCTGACAAATGGGGAGCCAAGAGCAGGTAATTAACAGCTGATTAAAAAAAGGAATTGTCCAAATCGGACCAAAACTGAGTGAGATAGAGGTCTTTAAAGTTGTCTAACTTCAAAAAGCTCTATCTTACTCAGTTCTGGTCTGATTTGGATGACCTTTTCAGCCAGTTAATCAGAATAACCAAGGTTACTTTGTCCCCACTTCTCGGAAACGGAGCCCTGTAATGAAGCCTAGGTGAACTAATGATTTGGGTTTCAAAAAAGTCACTTCTATACCTTCTATATATAGTATCAAGATGTATGATTCTCACACATAGCTGAGTCTTGACTTGAATTCTCTCATCTGGATTCCTTAATAAACTTGGTTAAATGTTTTCAAATAAATCTGGCTATTCACAAGCCACTGCCAGACCTCCTGTACGAGCAGGTATTTATGACAGAGAATTGTCCCTATATCTACTATTGTAAACGATCATGTATCCTCTGTCATCTGCACTGTAAGAAGGCCATATTAATCAGATAGCCACCTTGAGTTGACTGGGATGAGTGTTTGAACACAGAGGACCTGAGGCACAATATCGTCAAATCTGTAGTCTCTGATTTTTAAGAAGGCAACTGGATTTGCCTGGAGATGAGCTCTTAGTGTAGGATACATTTCTTCCATATGCGCTTGTACTCAAATCCAGTTATTGTGACTGCCCTGGTTTTTAAAGTATAGAATGCCAGAGGATAGTGGACGGTAGATTACGTAAATATTGGCATCTTGGAATGCAAGAATTGGGATTTCAAGGTATGTCAGTAGCTTAATGGGGAGTGATCGAAACATCACATGGTCTGCAGGAAGATGGTACCCGGTAGGCAGTGGGATTATCTACTATATTGGATCATTTCATGATATAGAATCTCGGGTGAGACTTGAAAGATTCTGCTAAAATCATGAATGGTTGACATATTTTCTTGATGTCACTACGGGATTCTTCGACAGATAATTGGGTGTGATACAGTGCTAGTTGTTCTATCTAATTACTGCAGGACGTGGGAGGAGAGACTTTGGCTGCAATCTTGCAGAGATTTCACTGGCAAGTTCAATAGTCTCATCTGGATGGTATGCTGATGGCCTTAGCTGTATAAGATCTGGTACCCAGTATCATTTTTATTCCATTGTGGTAAGCCTTCTTTGATTTAAATCTTGTAAGCAAGCTCTCTGATCTCAGTGGAATACATCAGAATATTGCGAAACTGGTATATATGGTCACAAAGCTGGCCTAGGAAATGCATCTTGACAAAGTTGAAAGGTGATTTGGCATTAATTATGTCGGTATACAGTTTGTACTCTTCTTCACAATTGTTATCACAGATCCTGTGCCTCTAGGATGTGTCCACTTCCTGGCTTATAGGGCTACTCTGAAATTAGATCTCCTTTCGTGGTTTGTTAACCTTGGACTGTTTGCATTTTGTTATATAAAACTCTAAGAAAATTCATTCATTATATGAAACTGGTCAAGATAATCTTCCATGTATGCTATGGTATCAGGCGTGTGGCTTTCATATTGTGCCATTATATTGAAGCTAACAAGTATAATGACACATCAGAGAGCAAGTTTGAAAGGAATTGTTTGCATACCTCCAGGCTGGTGAAGTGCCATGATGAGAACTCTCAGGATAAAGTGCACCAGATCCTTGTATCTTTCTCTTGCCACTCTATAATGTTGCAGTAGGCTGTTTTGGGGACTAAGAATCCGGGATATAGCAGTGATGCCTTCCACATGTTATCGAAAGCCTGCACTCCATGGTATTTTTTCTAAAAGTCTTTGATTCAGTCCATGATCTGCTTAAATAGCCCGAGATAAATGATGTAAGGCATGTCTGGTTACATAAGCTGGCAAAAGCAGGTCAGGTGTATGAAAAATATTGTGGCGGACACTAAGATTGTCAAAGATGACATGGTCGTCATTGGACTCAGGGCCTGAGTTCTCATTTTTTGGTTTGTAGCGTTGGTATTGTGGATAATCTCTGGACTGATAGTTTTTGGAATTGGTTTCTAAATGATGGGTAGGCATCTAGGATTGAGGACAGGCAATTATCTGTATCCTGTGTAGTGCAACAGTTTCCAGATAGTCAGCAATTGTTAGGCATATGGGAAAACAATAGCTTTTCCACCTAGTTTTGTACACCCTGGGGTTACCCTACCTTTACCCTGTGAAGCTAATACCCCCTCTAGCACCGGCGTTGTGACGGTACGCCAACACCAGTTGGCTTTGTAGTTGCGTCCCAACAGCAAAGGAGACTATGATTGGAACCTATTCTCATCACACCATATACATCACAGCTGTCCATCCGACTGGAAGCCGTTCACAGGATATATGAGAGGGGATCCTTGGCGAGGTTATGCAAGTGATCCGGGTGGAAGTTGTCAACGTCGCATAAAGTTACAGATATAGCAGTCCAGCACAGGAAACTATGTCACTAAAGTAATGGGACGTTTTCGTTGTGTCTACTCTAGAATGAAACAAGAGTATGACCACACCCACACCAATGGTATATTACCATTTAGGACTCTTCGGTAAGCAAGGACTATGAGAGAATTGTGCTACCGGTATGATCTTGAGCTCTAGTCTCACCAAATCCTTTATGCCTGAAGTCAGAATAATATCTGCAAGTGCGATAGGTCTGATTACGAAGTTGACCACTTCGCTCGTCCGATGATGAGGTTACTGTCTAGCATGTAGACAAGTTTCAGCTCCTTCTAAGGGAAGAAGGATTGTGAACTCTGACTGGAACTTGGTGCCACACTAGGGAAATCAAGAGCGCTCCAGTTCGGAAGTCAATGGTGGGGCGATTTTCTTCAGCCTCAAATGGTGTTCGCACTATGAGGAAATATGCGGAATGGATAGCAGGTACTTAGTTAGTATGGTAGATACTTGTAGGCCGTGCACTCTATAACGCGGGATATAAATATTGAAGTGCCTGCTGAGCTTTACTGACATCCTCCATCTCCTCTACACCTCCGGCGATTGAAATCCCAACATTATGAGATTATTATGACTTCTTCCCATCACACTACTCATTATGGGTTTATCCCTAGGGGGTGCTGGACTCCCCCTGTTCTCTCTATGCTCTTAGGTCTACCCTTTGAGTCTACCCTCTCTCCTCTTCCATTCTTTGGTAGCTGGTTTCATCATCTCGCGATCTTGTTTCCTCTGCCTACCTCGCAGTTGCTTTTCCTCGCTTAGCATTTGCAGGGTCGGGAACGCTTCCTTCAACGCCCATGTTACAGAGGGCTGGGAACACGGTTTGCAGTAGGGGAAATGTTCAACAAGTCACGGTCGCGTTCCCCGTTCACTCTCGGGTGGCTGCCTAGTCAGATACAAACATGATTACCGATAGTTTCTAGGGCAAAGCAGTTGGTTTACCTTTCCTCTCTCCTGTCCACGCCGCCAGATCGGCTGGCATCCTACTGCCCCTTTCCCTGGCTGATACCCTACTATAGCACTACTCTTTGCTAGCACCTTACTGCCTCAGCTGGTACCTTACTGCCCTACACTCCTTCGGCTACTGCCTCCTACCCTGATTATGCACTGTCATGGTCTAGCACAGCCTCCTTCACTGTTCCCGGTACCCTGGCCTGATGTGACGTCTGGCGCGACCGAATTGTTTTGGTTATAGCTGGCCCTGCTTTAAAAGTCTATATGTCGTAGCAGTTGTCTTTTATGTGGGTTTGTAGTTTTCTATACTTTTTGTCAGGTCCAGGAGGCCTTAGCAGATATTTCCTAGTATTATTGAGGGCCTGCTGAAGGGTTTCTTTGCTCCTGTATATCTTTACGCTTGCTTTTTTAGTGTTTGGCTTTCCTATGCTTTCCTCCCCATAGATATGTGTTGATGGCTGGTGTGAAGTTAGGCCCATACCATAGGGCCCTTGGGGTACAGCGAGTTCTTTCATGTTTGATTGCTTTCCTATGGGTGGAGGGTATTTGTTTGTCCTATGAAGAGGTGAAGCAGGCGGTTGTTTGGGATTAAGGTTTCGTTTATGTCATAGCTAGTGCTACACGCAAGTTCCTGTACTTTAACAGCGAATATATGAGTTAAACAAAAAACAATCCCGAGCTTTACTGAAATCATCACCCTACGGAGCAGACACCTTATCAATATAATTAGTTTTTACTAGAAAAATCCTTATCACTATTTTTAAGCACATTTATATTGAGCCTTTCTAGACACGTCTCTGTTTACAATAAAGTACCTCGGTCTTACCCATCACACTTGTTCTTCGAGATCTGGTACCACCTTACAGCAATCAATATAGAGAGAATTGGAAGATACAGTTGAACCTTGCTATTGGTGCAGTCATTAGAATTGCCAGCATGCGTCACATTTGTTGGGCCAAGAAGATGAGTTTGAATAATTGTTGTATCATGTTAGACCTAATTTCCGGCTGAGTCTCTGACCTTGGTTGGCTTTGGAGGACTTTGAGCATCTGGGAGGAAGAGGCAATCAGGGTGACAAGCTGAACCGCCATTGATCCTGGGCTGTTGTGCCTGGCCGATAGAAGATTTCCAATTGTAATCTGGGCAGGTCAAATGCTTTCTTGTCATGGGAGAAGTTCGTGAGGTTCCTCTAATCTGACACTCAATTTATTGGAACAATAGTAGTACTCTGCCGAAGTGGCTTCTATTATCTGTCAGCTAATGTCTTTCAAAGAAAGTAGGCTTTAGATCCTCTACCTGCACGCCCTACCACCAATTCACTGCATGCATTTCTGCATATATTTCCTCCTTGGTGGAGTGATATTCATGCTGTGGCGTATAGACCAAGTTGTCTTAGTAGACTATCTGGTGAACAAGATATCTAACACAACCAAGTATGGGCAGTAGAAAAATAGCAAAGGTCTCTGGCCATACTTGACCTCTCTTTTGAACTATTGCAGATATGGACTGTACAGGTAGAGTAACTGGAGGCGGTTCTTCAGTATGTGTATGGAGCTATATCTCACTGATGTTGTATCTCCTAAGCTACTCAAGAAGCATTGCTTGATTCCTGATTTAGATAGTTTTCGTTCAATGCACTAGGATACTAGTTTAAAACCTTATATATCATTGAACGCTGGTCATAGGTCATCCCACACATTGCTCTATTCATTCTCAAACCCATAAACGTCTCTGATTACTTCTCCGGAGTTGTAATAAGGAATAGGTTTGCCCTTTGTGAGAGATGTGGTACATTATGAGACTCGTATCCAATCTCTCGATAAAATATATGAGGATTTGATCCAGGTGGGCTCTGATTGGATTCACAGTTTTAATCCTTACCCTGGGTGGTGGCTGGTTTATGTGATATGCTTGTTTCTATGTTGATATATGGTATGATAGATTGGAGGACAATGTTTAGACCTGTGTGGGCTGTCTGTAGATGCTTCTCATATGAATCATACTAGGTGTATTTTCAGCAGCAAAAATGAATATTTGCTAGGCATGGTTGGACTGTGCTCAGTTGATCAGGAAGGCTTGATGTAGATTTAAGTGTACGGCTATGTTGAGTGTTGATCCCTTGACCGTATATAGATTGCATGTAGGGCCAAGGGGCCTGCATGAGGTAATCATGATCTTGTCGTTGATAGGCTAGTGTAGATGTCGCATGCTATCAGCTATAGTTTCCTTTCAAAAATGAGATGGCAAAGATTAAGTTCCTGCCCTAATGTGTATATCCTGTTTTGTTTATTTAGGTTGAATCAGGGAGTGGTAGAGTCCTGCTATAGTGAGTCAGATTTGGGTTTCTTTAAATCATAAAAGAAATTCATGATTTCTTGAAAGAACATAGCTCATCTAAGAGTTTTATAAATAAAGTGAATCTATCACGATACTAGAGGGACTTCATATCAAGATTCATCTTACACTAAGATGATGTACAACAGCCACTGTTATCTCATCACTAGTATCCCACAATACTGCTATCTATATACACTAAGAATCCACACTAATGTTACAGAATATCAACAATGTAAGGTATACCCTCATGCCCGTCAGAGGAGCACAGCAGCCACCACACCATGGTAGACATATCACCTTCAGGGTAATAGTCTTATTGTGGAGTATTTAGCTTGAAGCATTGATTATCGTTAGCTCAGCGATAATAAGTTAACCTTGGGTGTCCTCTGGCAGGCCAAAGGTGACACCCTCAGTCTGCCTGAATATCTTACCTGGCAGGGCGCTGTTAAAGACCAGATGTTAGCTAGGGACTATATGACAGACTATAATTAGTTCCCAGATGCCGAATTGTAGCAAATTGTCAGAGATATGAGAAGATTGAAACCTGCTAGAGATGAGCTCGCCACTGTATTAGTAGTAAATAACCTGCCTAGTATGCAGGAGATTGATGAGACATTTCTTAAACTGATTATGGAACGTGGAAAGAACATTAGCAAAAATAATACCTTGCATTACATGCATTCTATGTATCTGACACACAGGATGCAAGAATGTTAATTACGAATGAGGACACAACCACGCTATTACACAACACATTGGACCCAACTGAATACAGCACTTAAGACTCAGGATGAACTGAACGCAGCACCCAAGACTCAGAATAGACTGTGGGTAGCACTTAATACTCAAGACGCAACCTGAGGTAACACCTAATACTGGGGATCTCATGTGATGTGGGACCACATCTTTCTAAGATCAAGGAAGGGTTCCCCCTTTACCTATTTCAGACCTTGGTTACCTGGGTCACAATAGATTTCATACCGTCAAACTGTTAAATTAACAACCAGTATTCTTCTATTGTTCTAATAAATATGCAAATTCACACATAGGCCTGCACCTGGCCTCCCCACCTTCCTCTATTCCTAGTACCCTATCGCTCCATGGGGAATTGGCGCCTCAGGGTGTACCTTATACCGGCGCGTAGCTGGCGTTGAGCCCAACAATACCCCTTTTACAGTGTCAAAATCGGTGAAGAGGTTGTGAAGGAATCTGCTATCAAGGTCTAGGATCGTCAGCATACTATTCAGCACGGTAACTACATGAATAGATTTCGCACGGGGAAGAATCTTATATAATTGTGAAGCTGGTGTCGGGGCCTACAACAGATCCGGGGTTGGTCATGCGGTAGTGGGGTTGTCTGCCATCAAGTCTTTCATTAATTTAGCCCAAAGACCACATGCAGAAGGGTTGGCAGATCAATGAGTTTCGATGCGACAGCGACGTACCTGATACGATTGTGTACCTCGCGTTAAGACCAACAACGTCTTGCAATTACATCCAGAATCAGCCTAGCCGTTGTAGAGGAATCTGCTATCGAGTTCATGGACCTAGAGAAAGATAAGACTTAGAAGTGTTGGCAGATTCATGAGTTTTGATGCAACAGAGACGTACTATATACTGATGCATAGCTGGTATCAAGCCCAACAACCTTCCGTAATCGGATCCAGAATCAGACTTCTGGTTGTGAAGGAACCAGCCATCGAGATCCGGGATTGCCAGCAGACTATTCAGCACTGTAACTTTAGGAATAAAGATCGCGGAGAATGGTCTTATGTCATTGGACAGCAGGTATCATGGCCAACAACCTCCTGCAATCAGATCCAAAATCAGGACATCGGTGGTGGAGGAATCTGCTATCAAAAGCTAGGATTGCTAGGGTACCGATGAAGACAACTCTCAAAAGGATTAATAATTTAATAAGTTGTGATACCTCAGTGACGTCCGTTATACCGTTGCGTAGCTGGTATTGAGCCCAACAATCTCCCATAATCAGATCCAGAATCAGTCAACTGGTTGTGGAGGGATCTCCCATTGACATCTGGGATTACCTGGATACCTATAAGACAACTCTCACAAGGGTTAGCGAATTCATGATTTTTGATGCAACAGAAAGGTCTTTTATACCGTTGTGTATCTGGCGTCGAGCCCAACAATAAGCCACAATCGGATCTTGAATTGGTCCATCGGTAGTGGAGGAACCTGCCATTGAATTCTGAGATTGCTAGCACACTATTCAGCACTGTAACCTTATGAATAAAAGTCGTGGGAAAGTGTCTTATACCCTGGCAGGGCTGGCGTCGAGCCTAAGTACCTCCCGCAATCAGATCCAGAATCGGTCCCACAGTTGTGGAGGGATCTGCCATCGGGTTCTGAGATCACCAGCCTTGTAACTTGATAAAACAGAATCCAGTAAAGATGAATCTTATACAAGTGCATAGCTGGTGTCGAGTTTAGCAACCCACCAGTGTCAGACCCAGGATGTGTTAAGTGGTTGTGGTCGAGTCTTGCAGCTGTTGCTCGGAGGTGTGGATGTTAAGTATTGTGATGAAGTCTATCGTGTCATGTTTGAGACAAAGTGCCGAGTAGCCACAATCAACTGTGCTAGCCAAGAGACACCCCAGGCTATCACTCACTTTAAGACTGGAGTGAGCTGGTATTTTCCATGATTTAAAGATGATGTTTGGAAAATAGCAATCTGAGTCTAACTCGAGCCTGAGTCTTTAGTGCCAATTTACAATTCAGGGTACGATGGGTTACTCACTTGGTGCAAGCACTAACCATATTTCTTTGCCAAGAAATACCCCTCCCTCACCTGGGAGTTGTGCCTCGGAGAAGGCTAAGAGAAGACTCAGGGGTAGTCGTAAATTCTAATGTGCGATGGTGTTGAGATTGGAGTGTGGATGGATGGGAGGCCGGGTTGCTTGGTTGCATATATCCGGACGGAGCCCAGTATTGAGAAGGGCCTTCAGATGTACCAGAGGCAAGCAAATGTGCACTCTGAGTACAGAACACAACTCATAGGACGTCCTGGATGGCAGGTCCAGACTACTCGCGTCAGGATGCAATACCAGTGTATCTGATGCAGGGTGGCTTTTTGATGATGAAGTTGACTCATACCATTAAGATGACTAAAAACGTGCTTCAGGCAAGAGTGTTCCTCCTGAGCAAGTTATTGGGAATATGATGATAACTACCTGATACCACCTGAGGTCGTGACACATAAGGCTAAACCTGTTTGACAGCTAGAGATAGCCCAGAGGCATAGTGCTCAGCCTAGCATCTCATCCCTACACATTAACATTAATACGACGACAACCTCATAGCATGATCATCCAAACCGTACTTCGGAAATTGGCCGCCCAGAATTCTATTATTCCAGTAAAATGTTCATTTTGTAGTAAATAATTTAACCTTGCAGTTACATACAAAACACACTTGCAGAGTGAGCATACAAATCTCGATATTGTACCCCATCCACAATAGAGAATCCCCCTGCAGACCTCTATAATAATGTATCTGACATGAACAAACAGATCGAACACAGTGATTCTGACTATGAATCAGATCCTATTGGAGATGCAGCCTGTAAAAAGCACCCAGCTACTAATTATATGCTTAGGGAGGAACCCAAAACAGCAGTACTGGAGTACAACACTTACCCAGTTGTGGCTGAACAGGAGGGTATCCAGGGGCTGCGGAAGCCATTGGGGAGGTTTATCATTATAAGGAAGAACATAGCGATTTGTGCAAGAACTCAGGGGCTCCGTTGACTTGTGCACAAGGTTTCAAACATGCAGCTGGGTTCATCGACAGAAAAGTCTCAAAGACACGAATTAATGATTCCTTTTCCACTGGTATCGGAAACTAGACATCAGTCAGGTATAACTCTAGGCATATATTGGAAAATACTTTCTCGAACTGGGATCTGTATAGTCCGTATATGCAATTGTTGGAAGTACGTATTGAGGATGGTCAGAGAATATTCCCATTTGCTATCAGAACATTCTACACTGTGTGAGATATCTTTTTCGCCAGATAGCCGATAGCCATAACTTGATTCATATACCCCACAATGAATACAACTAGATTGGAGAGAGGATTTATGCAAAAATGCATACAGCTGAGTGGTGGTAGGACGTTCAAGTATAGTGGTATAGCCTCTTTTATGTGAAAGTATACTAATCGATCATGGGAAACACTTCCTGAGGGGGCAACTCTTGTTCCAATTATTGGAATGTTAGATTAGATGAATCTCACTAGCTTCAGTACAAGACAACAAAGCATGGCATGTTTATATAACAATCAGAAATCTTTTGTTGACAATGTGTAAGGGACCTAGATAAATGGGTGTTCTGCTTCTTGGTCAATAGCCAATTCTGCTCAAGCTCATGAAGTCTTCTATGGCTGATGAACTGAAGAGATGATAAATGCTGACAGACTCTTTTGCATATTTGGACTCAGTTTTACACCCTTGAATGCTGCGGCGTGTGAGGGCACCTTTATAGATTGTGCTCACACCAAGATCCTGCGATACTTCCTGATTATATCAGGGTAGATTGTGGGCTATAAGGAAAATGTTATACTAGGCGCTATTGATCCAACACTTGTCCTAAATGTAAGGAGCCTCTAGGAGGATTAGGGAGCCAAGCAGACCACAATCATTCTAGAGATTATATAAGATAAGAATAATATGAATGTAAAAACACTTTCCAGGATTCCAAGACCCTTGATTCTACTCACGCTCACTAGATGAATGAAACTCATAGTATTAAGAGAAGGCAAAATCTTTTTCAAGGACTTGTTAGAGTTTCGACGCCTGATCTCATCAGCAAAAATTCACATTTGACCTTCATACCCCATGAGGCACCAGGGCTATAGGGGGCAAGATTATGAAACTCCAGTTGATGTATGGGGTGACAAGAATTGGAGAAACCAAATATTGATCAGAAAATTTTATTGTTACTAGCACAGCTAAGGTTGTGTAGTAGCACAAGGTAAGTGAGATATACAGAGTCGCATTTGGGACACTAGGAGGCCTCTAGAGTACTCTGAGGTAATGTCAGATTGCCCAGGGGGACCTAATCCATAACAGAATAATAACAGAAAAATCCTAGAAAAATATAAAAGACTTTCGGGAGTCTCAAATTGCCTTTAGGTCACTAGGTTTGACCTATTTAAAATAGGAATAAGACATGTTTCAGGTCACATTTCTGAATGCAAATTACCTATTCAGGCTAGCATAATACCATATTCATTTACTTATATTATTTTATCTAGTATATTTATTTGTAAATTAATCTACAGGTATATCTAGCTACAATTACAGGAAGAGAGCTCAAAAATTGCTCAAATAAGACGTTTGAAGGCTTATCAGAAAGCCCTCAATGTAGGGAATCTAACGGTGGCCTCCACTTAGCGATAGCATCCCTGTAGTCTAAGATATCAAATAGGATTGTCCAAAGTTCAAAATTCTGCCCAAGTGTGAAAGAGTAAAGAAAGGACCTTGAAAATGGTCCAAATATCACATTCAAAGGCTCTGAAGATTGCTCTAGATAAGGGGAATCTAGCCCTGATATCCTCTTGGTGATAGCCTGCCTGTAGCCTAAGTAATCAGGTGATATTATCAGAGAGTCAAAATTGTGCCCATAAAAGTATAAAGAAAGAACTTTGAAAATAGTGCAAATGGGACCTTTAAATGGTCTAAAGATCTCCTCTGATGTGGGGAATCTAGCCCTAGTATCCGCTTAGTGATAGCATGAATGTAGCTTAGGTGATTGTGTGAGATAGTTAGATGTTCAAAATGCCGTCCAAGTATGGAGCTGTGAAGAATATACCTTGGTGGTGCAAATGGGACATTAAAAGGCTCCAAAGATGGCTCTCGACAAGGGGTATCCAGCGCTGGTATCCGCTTAGTGATAGAATGCTGGTAGCCTAACTAAACATTTGAGATAGAATGAGTTTCAAAATTCTGACCAAGTGTAAAAATGTAAAGAAGTAATCTTGAAAAGAGTGCAAATGGGACCTTAATAGCTCAAAAGGAGGCTCTCGATGGAGGGAATGTAGCCCATATCAGCAAATATAATAGCTTGCATTCTGTCTCTCCTGGCTCACCCTGTGCACTGGAGGCTCCAGGCGCTTATAACATAAACTCCTGTCTTGGGTGCGTCCGCCTGGGCTCGTTCCGTCTGGAAGTGAACAGGCTACATCCATTGTGTCTGGACGTGCAAGTCAATGTCGAGAGGCATTGGAGGCGGCCCTTTTGCGTCGTGACGCATTTGACCCCCCCTGGTGCTGCCACCTCCGTGATACACTACTCACAGTGCCCAGCCTCCTGATTCCTTCACTCCCAATGTACCTGTTCACATGCTGCCCTTTTGTGGACGTCTTGCGGCAAGGACATCTCACCTGCCGGCCTCTCGACCTGGTACGCCTGCCCACCAGCTTTCTTCCCCTGATACCTGCTCTCCTTTAACTCTGTCACTAGCCTCTCCCTGAATCCATTTCTCATGCGGAACCCCACCAACATCACATCGGTTTCTCACCTACTCCCAGATTCACTCAGTCCTCTTGTGTATTCGGCGGATGTTTTCCCGTCATTACTTCCTCGGCCCTCATCTCTCCCAACACGTTTACCCCCTCCTCCTTCACTCTCTGATCCACTCTGTCTTCTTCCATATCCGGTAGACTTCCCCCCTTTCTTGCCCTTTGGTGCGGCTCTCTTGTCAGCTCTCCAGATTCTATCTCGTCTATTCCATGCCTCTTACCACCTCACTGGCCTCTTAAAGTCCGCTCTCGGGCTCCCACAGTCTTCCCCAGCCTCTTACACTTCACTGGCGGGCTTCCACCATCTTCCCCAGATTCTAACAGCTCCCCAGACTCATTCTCATACCTGTCAACCTACAGCTGCCCGCTAGACAACTTACCCAAGCCTGCACAGTTTATAACCATTTGCCCAACACATTTCCATGCCTTCCCAACCTACAATTGCCCGCTTGATGCCTTACTCATACTTGTATGGCTTATAACCATCTGCACAATTCATTCTTATGCATTTTGTGCCCACCGGCCCACACTATTGTTTGAACATTCCTGACCCTTTTAGTATACATAATTTAATTTAATGTTATTATATATATATACACGATCAGTGAGTGGTAATAAAACCATTCTCCCTATCCTCGTGATCGGTTTCTTGAATATGCGATTCCGCCTCCTGAGAGTCTTTGTTATGGAGTAGCTAACATAGTATGATTCCCGGCTAACCAGGCTGGGGATATTCGCGCCAACAGATTAATACTCAGGAAGACTCGTAGGTAATCGTTTAGTGCAGGTAAAGTAATAAAGAGTAGTCAAATATCAAAGGGTTTAAATATAACTGTCTAACTTGTTATATTGTTAAGGTCTCTTCTTGGTTGCTTGATGATTCTTCAACCACTGGGGGAGAGGCCTACTATTTATACTAATGTTCATGCTACTTCAACTTCTTTAGTTAAGAAGTATCTTCTTAACAATTTAGTTTGTCAGAACAAAGTGCGAACACCATTTGACCCTGAAAACTTGTCCAGCTCAACTCAGAGAATATTCAGAACTCCTATTTCATCTGAGGGTGACCCCACTCCACCAGTAGACAGTCTTCGATCTCTTTGTCATGATAGACTCTATATGAATACGCGGTCCAAATGCCTACATAGTGTTCGTTAAGGGGCGGGGCGGGGGGTTTTTCACTCGCCAGACCCTGCCCTTACATGGGGTCGGGAGGGTATTTTCGGGTAATCCGTGCCCCGCCCCCATCCGGGGCCCAGCCGCACTCATTCCCTGCACAGGGCCCCGTTTGTTACCACGTATTTTTAATGGGGACCCGTCTGAGGTATGGGTGGGGCGGGGGCTTGAGCGGGGACAGGGGCACGGAATGCCGAAAAAGACACCCCGCCCCAGGCCATTGAGTGGGGCGGGGCTGGGAAATGGGCCAGGGGCCCGCGTTTTTGGGGCCCCGTCCGCCCCGTAACGAACTCTATGCCTACATACCAATAGTAATATGGAATATAGAGTGATCAGTTCCGATATTCAGCTATCAAAGTATTATGCAGCTAATGCATATGCAACTAGGAACTGAGAGGAGTAGTGTTTTCTAAACATCATTCTAATCAGTTAAACATATCTTGAAAGGTGCTCTCATTCAGTATTCTGAGCCGTCTTTCAACTGCCTTTGAGAAGCTCATAGCTTCGGGAGCATGGGTTCGGATATATGGTCATCCTATGAAGTCATATACCTCACTCTTGAATATTGAGTAAGCTATTCCCACTACATTAATAGTCTTGGAACTGCCCTGCCCCAACCGGTGCTCCCGGATTTGGCCCAGTTCTCACCGCGGCTGGTGCCTACCATGTCCTCTTCCTGTATCCACGAGGCTGCCAGTGGCCTCCAATCCATCCAGCTCCGTATTACTACCAAACTCCCGCCCCAATACATCCTCATCATTGTCATATCCTGAGGTACTCTCAAGCTACTTTCCCACTCTCTTTATGATTCTGGCCTCCAATGTCGTCCTTATCCGCTGGACGATTAGACCTTGTCAAACTCGTTCCCTTTTGCCCCAAGATTATGTCTGATGTTGCAGCAGGGCTATCTATCCGTTAGCTGAGCGTTCCTCCAACTCGAGTACTTGCAATTTTTAAAAGTGTCCGCATGCCCAGGCCATTGAGGGATCTGGACACTTTCGAAACCTGCCAGTACGTATTGTTTTTCTTACCACGAGAAGTAGCCCTTGTGAAAGCCCCATTATCGATACGGATGCCAGTCGACCAATATTGCAGTGAATGACATATTATGGCGGCTGTCAGACTGATAAATGGGCCATCGATCTTATCCAGGCAACCCTCATCTGTCACAGCTTTCATTTTCGGGCCAGAGTAATATTGAGCCAATATCACACCTGGAATCTGGGGTATTAGGAATCTAAGAGAAATTGGCTGTCGGCTGGATTAGATCGATGTAGTCCTACTCTGATTAGAAACAACCCTGACCAAGGTCAAAAAGATACCTCTTAGCTGCCCCGTGGGCAAATGAACCCATCCTCTGCCAGTAGGTATTCCACTCTTCGTGCGCAGGCTGTAGGATCCTCAATATTGAGCTTATAGTGTTTGGTTATAGTGTTCTTTGCTGTATTCAGATACTAAGATTTGCATCCACTATGCTTTGCTTGGATCTGCAAATCAGTGACCAGCGGGCACTCTATTTACTTTAGAATAGAATGTTAGTTATCGATTAAGGTTAACTTACCTGTTCATTTGAGGGTGGGGTAGCATCAGCAAAGGTGGGAAAGCCAAATTTGGTCTGGGCATCCCTCCATCACGTACAGACATCTTCGGTCAGGGTATCTGGGTCAGGAAACAGATTGATGAAGATTGGCTAGTTGCACATCAGGTCATAGGATTTGGCCAGAATAGTACGCTCAAGCCCGGTTGTCATATTTCAGTCACGGCTGGCTTACTCTCCTCTGCTATCCAATTCCCTCACCATGGGATCTGGGTGACATGGGGGTATCACCAGCCTCGGAAGTGGATTCAAGTTTGTGGGCGAACAGGAGGGAATGTCACATGTAAAACCATTTTGGCTAACTTGTACTACATCAGCAAAAAAAATCAGTTTGCGTTATTTGCATTGCAGCACATCCTGCATCTTCTGGCTACCTTCTCTGAGACTATTTTTTTGATGTTATGTAATCAAAAAACCCGTCTCATTTTAAGATTAATCTAACAATCATGTAGACAATCATGAATTTTCAGCCCAAACGGACAACATTTACACGGCCATATTGCCTTCTAAAGTTCAAAACAGGATTCATGGGATGCACCGGATGCTGACCAGATGCAAACTCAACTACAGGGTGCGTTCAGATGCCTGTGGATGCAAAATCTGGTTTTTTTGCTGATGTATAGTAAACGTTCTCCGTCCAGGGTAACTAATCCTCCTGCTGGAATTCTGGGTATTCCCAGGAGTGATTGTCAGTATCGAGCGCTGCAAGCTAAGAAACTCGTGCCCAATTGGTCTTTGCACTTTCAATACCGATGGATGATCCATATCGTCCCCATTCTGGCCTAACCCGTTCTCCTCACTCTCCTCACTCTTCTCACTCTGGCCATCATCACCCTCATATTCCCCATCATTATAGTCTAGACTCTCATTGCTTGACTCTAAGACCTGCTGCCGGTTATCCATGACAGGCTCCGGTACCCAGAGTCACTACAAAGCTGGCTCCCTCACGGGATACCTCCTCCTACCCACAGCAGACCCAGCCGTAACAGACTCACTACTGCGTGATGTTATTTTGGTTAATCTGTCTCTGGACCAAGATACCAGGGAACATTCACAAAGGACCTCCAATCACCTTGGCCTTTCCTGCCTCGGTGAACGTGTTCAGTCCGCCATACGCCAGCGCTGTTGTTGTGATATAGTATGTAGGTGAATAGTGATAGAAGAGAATTGCAGTGAATGATGTTGAGGTGCAGGTGGTGTCAGGAAGTCTCTATTGGTAGGGAGCCAGGGGCACAATATGGGGCGTGAACTTGGAAGATTGAGATGGTGTGTCCTGCTTCCTTAAGAACTAAGGACATTCACAGTTCATCACTGGCTTTCATGTCTGCTGGCATCAGCACACACCACGAGTCCAAATTGCAGCTTGATACCTGATATAGGAATTTGCATCCGAAGACTTGACCGCGCTGCGATTTCACTAGGGTAATACAAGTGTTAGGTACTTAGGGTTTCTGAACTAGATGAAAAACCGTTTAACAGAATATACGTACTAATCCTGTTTGAGTAGGTCTGCCAAGAGGACAGAAACAAATGCGAGTAAGGCTAGGGCTCGAGCCCGGACGCTAATCTCAGATGGTGAAAGCTGCCGGTAAGGCTCAACGCATAGGATTTAAGATGAAAGGCTAGGATAGGAATAGTAATGAAAGAAGCAAGCCTGAACGAAAAACAGCTAGAGAAGAACAAGAATGATGTGTACAAGTCGAAAGGGCAAACCGTTAAAGCCAAAAGAGAAAACATATACCAAAGGGACAAGAGGTGGAAAAGAGCAAGAATGATCTGCAAAGATTCTGAGAGCAGGTCCCACAAGCCCACCTGGTAAACGCAGAACAGCTAGTGGCAAACAAGAATGGTGTGTAAAACTCTAAGAGAGACCCAGAAGAGCAACAAAGTATCCATAGACAATATTGGGTTTGGGCAACCTGGAACGGCAATAGCTAGGCCAATCTAAACAAGAAATGTGCTGGAAAAAATACAAGGGTAACTTGCAAAACTCTAAAAGTTAAACACCAAATAAAAAACACGCAAAGGAAACAGTAGCTGGATCTGTGAACAGTCGCAAGTTTAAATTAAGTGTACTGATCAGGGTAAGCAGCCCAGACGTAGCCGGCTAATCTAAAACAGAAAAAGTCAGGAAACAGCGAGAATCACATGAAATCTAGAAACAAAAATGAAACCACCAAAAGGAAAAGTTGAAGGGTCCATTGTAAGATAGTACTTGTAAATTGCTTGAACTATACCTGCACCCTCAGGTAGGTAAACATTAGCTATATTGGTCAGAGCAGGAGACCTTTGTTAGCAGAGAAAATTCCTGAAGCTGTTTCTGAGATGTAGGTAGAACAAGCTAGTCCACCAGGATAGAAACGGACTTGAGCGGACTCCCATCTCGAGAGTTTGCCGGAACTGCGGCAGACCTTGCCAACAGAATGGATGAAAAACCTGGTAGTTGTAACTGGAACTTACCAGGTGTAGAGTATGTACTCAAATCAGTTGGGGAGTCAGTGAGCAGGCTTAATTCTCATCGGACTTCTTTAGCTATTGGAATATCCGCAAACACATCGCCAGTAGGGGGATCTTTGGAGGCGGAATGGCTTCTGCCGGACGTATCGACTTGTGTGGCCAATGTGTTGACAGGCTGCTCAGCCCCTGAGGCCAGCATCAAAAGATTCGTGGCTGATCTTCTCGCCTCTTCCTGCTCAGAGGCTGCAGAGACATGATGGTGACCTGGATTGGAGGAAAATGGGGATGGACGGTGTGTCAGACTAGGCCTGTCAGCTGTTAGGCGCACGGACTCCCCGTAAGGATTTAGAGGGCAAAGTTACCCTACCTTGACGTACACGAACTTCGAAGGAAAAAGATAACACCCCCCTCCAGCCCCGGCGTTGGGACGGCGCGTCATCACTGGCCGCCTGGGTAGTTGTGTCCCAACACCAAAGACCACTATCAACGGAACACATCTTATAACACCATATACGTCGCGGCTGTCCGTCCGACCGGATCCTGTTCGCAGGGTATATGAGGCGAGACCTCCGGGCACCTTATGCAAGTGGAAGCAGGTGAATCGGACGACGGCGCATAAGGGTACAGACACTTGAAGACAGACAGTCGGAAGAGAGGGTCGAAAGTAACGGGACGTTTCGCACGAAAGTTAGTGCCCTCGTACCTACTAAGTCGTGTAGAGTATGAAGGAGGTAACTATGCCCAGTAAGTGGATTGGGTGCATCCACAAAGGACAAGTTGGTAAAAGATGGAGTCCGAGGGAAGAAGCCCATAGGTACGATCCCGAGGACAAGTCGTGTAATGCCGGAAGACCAGAATACGACATGCAGTCGCGTGTCGAATTCTCGACGGAACCAACCAACGAAGAATAGCCATCTTCGGTCCAGCGAGTTAAACTACCCTCGGAGAGCACGGGGGCAAGATAATTCGTAACCATTGTTGTCAACGGATAAACGGATGAGCTGACACCTGACGTGGTCTCCACACCATCAGGGATAACAGACGCGCAGACGGATAAGTTGACCATGGGAGCAAAAGGTGTGATACAGAGTTTTCAGGGTCTACGAGTGTTCACACTTAGGTGAAATTCGCAGAGTTGCGGGCAAGGCACTTAGTTTGTATAGAGTTAGCATGTATATCGCGATTGCTCAGATGCGGAATATAAATATCGAAGCATCTTGGCTGCTATTTGAAAACACAAGCACGAAGAAGAGATCTTATCAATATAATAAGTTATCTACACTTTATATTGTTACCAATACTTCGACGATCTATGCCGAAGTGAATCATTATATCTAGCCTACATTACTCGTGTCTTCTTAACGAGTTCTCCGATATAATTACGATTAAGGTCCTAGCTGTCGGAATACCTCACGCAGAAGCTACCACATAACATCAGCAAGTGGCCGACTCAGATTATGCTTCCCATCGAGTGTGTCCAGTTCAACCTCAATGACCGTATTGATTGCCCCCCCTGGCAGGCCACCTTCCTCTGGTGTTCTGGACTTCTATCTGAACTGTATGGCTCAGCGGCCTCTTGCATGACCACGAGGTTACGTTTACCACTGTTAATGGCTGGCGGCTGGGCTGTCTTTAGGTCAGTCTCCCGTTCACCTTGTCTACTAGACCTCGAAACATGAGTGCCCAAGTTAGTACGAGAGACAGAAGCTTGGGTAATAGAAGACTGTAGCTCTGATTCGCTAACGTGCGCCCAATTGAGGTGGTGTAGTTGCCCAGTCGTTTTTGTGGTATTACCCCTGCTGCTAGTCCTTGATGTCGTGGTTCGGTTTGCCACCGCAGTTGACAACTCTGGCTGGTGGCCATCAGAGCACTGTCCATCATTGCTACCAGCGGATCTGTCATCCGAGGGGTCTAGAGGGGGGCCCCGGTTATTATATGTAGCAAGGTTGATCTCACCCGGAGGAGGAGTGCTATCTTCTGTATTCGACCTTCGATGACAACAGAAGAGCAGATCCATTGGTTCGCTTGGGGCATTCAAAGAACAGCATATGTGGACAAGTCAGCTATTTGTGATTTGGATCATTTCAGCCAGTGGCAGGGGCTTCTCTGGATCGTCCTGCAGCAGACATGTACCCTGTCTTGTTACACCAATAAGCATGTGAAATCCGACTCGCAGTGCCATTGTTTTATCTGTGCCCGCTAGCAGGTCCAGAATGGTTGGCTTAGTTAGCTCCATCCAGTAAAGATGTTCACGACTATGCCAGTGGATCTTGTCCATCCCGATAGGGTGTAACGACCCTACAAATAGATAGCTATAGTGGACTAGACTTAAGCCCGTATGGTATACCATGTGGTAACCATATTGAGGATAGGCCAGTATACTTAGTATACTACCCGTAGACATGAGTTGGTACAAGTGTCTACAAAGTGACTTGGTGACATAGGATTAGACAGGGTAACCAAGGTAGGCCAAAGTTACCCTACTAGGCAGGGTAACCTTTGGAGAGTATGTTCGCATAAAGCTAAGGACTCATAGTAAATGTTGCATGGGTCTCTGGGGCAACATTATATAAGGTCGTGCGGACTCCCAAAGCAAATCAAGGCATAAAAAGGGTGAAGTTACCCTACCTTAGAAACATGATTACCCTACCTTGGGGCCCCAGTTACCCTACTGAGGTACCCCAGTTACCCTACCTTCACCGACAAAGTCATCTGCGGACTTAGGGGAAAGTTATCCCACTATGGTGTGGCTCTTAGATGTTGATAGGGCTGCTTCATATTGTACAAAACGGACTACTAACGGAGCAGGAGTGGTCCGAACCCCCTGTAACTTTCAGGGGATATTCCTAACACCCCCCTGCGGCCCCAGCGTTGGTACGGCGCGACAGCACTGTACGGCTGTCTAGTTGTGTACTTCCTAGTAAAGCAAGATCCATAGGAACGCTCCGACAACACGGTATGAGTTGTGGCCGTCCAACCGACCAGAAGCTGTTCGCAGGATATATAAGTGGTGTGAGGGTAACCGCCTCCTGGGGCGCCACCTGGATAACACCTGGGAACCACCTATGGGCATATTTTGACCTCCGGGTAGTTGTATCGTTAATAGTAGAGGGCTTGGGGCTTACCGGGAAAGCCGCAAGGCTTCCAGAACAACCACCCCAAAGCCAGTCCCAGGCAACCCTGTGAACTGTAGCATTACCATGGGTTATTAGTAGACTCTAGAGGTGTGAGTCTTGTCACAATTTAAGAAGGTCCGGCATGGTTGACTGTGGGTAGCGCCCATGCAGTCAGACAGCAGGAGATTTCTTATCGAGGGAGCATGCAGTCAGGTTTAGAAGCTTAGTATAAGCCAAGTACATTTGCCGATGGACTGTGTAGCTTGTATAGACAAAACCACCGCTGGGCCAGTGAGTCCCAATGGATATTATCTCTATGGTGGGCATGTCGGTCGGCCACTGACATGCTACCGATAGGAAAGAGTTTTCGCTCATGCAGATGTAGTTGGAGAGAAATTACCGGAAGCACTTCCTATTGGTGCAGATACTTCATATCCGAGCGGTCCGACTGCCTCCGAGTGTTAGCTCACTTTAGGCAGGTGAGTTGGATAGTCCTGAGCTGAGCAGGGTACTCGCGAAAGGTCAGAATGGTTGACTGGTGTCCTCTGGCTTTATATTATTCTACTTAACTAAAGCGAGAGACACCCTATTGTGATAACCAACGATCCTCGAGAGAACTTATTGAGTGAAGCTTTCAGGCTTAACGATATCAAGTTTTACTGCTTGATTCTACTTTGAATTATCTTTATCTTTATTTTGATCCTTACTTCTATTTGGAGTCTTCGGTGCGGTCGTAATCTTAGGATCCTTCTTCCTACAGAGTGCCCCCGTTACAATCTGAAATCAGTTGAGGATACACTAGTGATACTGCGGACAAGTGACAGGTTGTGCTTGGCTTAGTGGGTCCTGTTATGATAGGCTGCCGGATTGGGAAGGTAATTGTGATTGTGGAGAAGATTATCAAGAGAAGATGGAAGGGGGAGAAGCGAGAGCTTACATAGGCCGGAGGAGGACTGTTTTAGTCGAGTTCGCAGGATTGTACCTTGTACAAACTTGGATATCTTGAAAAGTCACATGACCCACCTACAATGACAATAGGTATTGGATAGGGTTTTAAGCTGCAACAGGGCTGCGTGGGAGCCGCGACTCATGAGCCAAGGCCCTCCCATACTCTCCATAAAGAGTGAGTTTTACAAGCTAAATAGTGAATAATGGTAGCCAGCTTGAATGTCCAGATCTGTTCCTCCTCTGACTAAACAAAGTTGGAATTTTCCCAATTTCCCCCTTCAAAGAAACCTACTTTCGACTTTGAAAGACGTTGTCCACTGCAGCTCCTCATCCTGTCCCCTCAGGCATCCGCCTGACTACTTGAAAGAGAAACACCACACATGATAACCTCAAACACAACAAAGTGTCCTTATTGCAGGAGACATTATCAACAAGCCGCTGCATACAACAATACCTGCAGACAATGCATCTTGATATCATGCTATCTGTCAGAGTGATTGCAGATGCGGACTCCATGTCACCTACTTTTGTTCGTAATGAGGTTGAAAAACTGACCGATTCAGACTACAAATCTGCTTGCAGGGTCTAGGATCCAGATTTCCATAGAGCAAGTGGTGAGACACATGAAATGCAGAACGATTCAGACAAGAAAGACAGTTCTCATCCACCGGTCCACAGGCACCCTTCAGGTTCAGAAAGTATTCACAGTGCTGGCAGACTACACAGCGCAGTTGCAGGCTATACCAAGTGGAATAAGGCCATGGCCGATAACCCTTGTAGCCCTTTCTTATCTGAAAGTGACTTTAATTTAGCGAGCTGGTTTGTCTGGAGCCATGTAGCCAAGTCGCAGATCGACGCGTACCTTGCCGAAGATTTAGGTGGTACAGATAGCAGATCATTCCAGTTCGCCTATACATTACGACACCACCTCGACATACTGGACCCATTTCGTGAATACTTAGTCTGGGTGGAAGCCAGTATTAATGATGGTTGACATACAACAACATTCTATTATGGAAATATTATTGACTATGTCCACTACCTGATTCGTCAGGTCGCGTATAGCTCAAATATGGTTTACGCACATATTCGAGAATATGATTCGAGTGGGCAGCGATTATCCTCAGAGATGCAGACGGCGCACTGGTGGTCGGATATGCTGGTATGCGATAGGTCCTGACAAGTTCTTGGAGTGATGTTTCAATTGATAACAGCCTATTCTGTTCCTTAGTAGAAAGTGTTGCTGGCGGGGTTAACAGTTTTGCCCATTAGTTGATTGTCTGACCAGACGCACCTTACCAATTTCTCCGGAGATATGCAAGCCTGGCTAGTATACATGACGATTAGCAATACTAGTATCCTTTCAAGGACAAGAAGCAGCCCTGCTAAGATGCCAATCCTGCTTCAGGCATTGCTTCCAGTACCATCAAAGTTTACTGTCAAATCAGTCCATGCCAACAAGCCCAGCGGCAGACCAAGGCGGATATCCTGCCAACTGTCTTCGATCTTGTCCTGGCACTATTAAGGTAGGTTGCCTGAGAAGGAACAGTAATGGATTATACAGAGGGCAAAACACGCCTTTATTTTCCCATTTTGTCGGCCGAGATCGCAGATCATGCTGCCCATGCAGTCTTGCAAGCAATAGGCAGTAAGTTATGTCCAAAGTGTGAGGTTCCAGGTCAGGAGCTTGGTGGGGATCCGCAGCGGATGTATGAGACCCGCAACTACATACTATATAAAGAGAAAGCCTTGAGGCATGAGCTGGCAGAAGGGGCCGGCATTGGAGAATACTTTTAGCAGTTGGTTGTGAAAATAGGAAATAATGTATTCGCTGGACTCGACGTAAGCCACGCAGACCTACACAAGCCGGACCTCTTGTACAACATCTACCTTGGCTTATTCAAGCATGTAATGGAATGGGTGGAAGGATTCTTGAAAAATCATAAACGGTAGCAGGCGTTCGACGATGCTTGAAAAGCAATTCCTCCTTACACCGGAATCAGGGTACGGAAAACTGGCTATCGCAAAATCACACAATGGTAAGGAAAGGACATGCGCAATCTCGGCCATTGTGTTTCCGCCGTATTGGCCTCCGCATTGCGAAATCCGAACAGTTCTCACTATCCTAATTTCAACAGCGCTTTGAATGGTGTTAGTGTAACGGGGGCACTCTGTAGGAAGACGGATCCTAAGATTGCGACCGTACCGAAGACTCAAAGTAGAAGTAAGGATCAAAATAAAGATAAAGATAATTCAAAGTAGAATCAAGCGGTAAAACTTAA
>Ga0307513_10001334_pt1 | contig 35747 bp, 31 predicted proteins | sample 15_EM_MG_FD_202174 | JGI IMG/M metagenome (GOLD analysis project Ga0307513, IMG submission 202174) | Populus trichocarpa ectomycorrhiza microbial communities from riparian zone in the Pacific Northwest, United States - 15_EM | ecosystem: Host-associated > Plants > Roots > Unclassified | place... | reverse complement strand
ACACACCTTCCATGGACCTGGTTTGTTCTCTTGGCGCATTCTAGTAGGCCCAATATGTTCAAGAGGGGTCCAAAGAACCTCAGTGAATGCATCGCTGAGTTCAGCATTGTCTCTGGTATGCTTCATGGATGCTCGAACCTTTTTTTGTGTTGCCTCCCCTTCTCACGATGTTCGAGGCATGTTCTGTGGCTGTCTTTGGGTGGCAAAGAGTTTCTACAGCCTTTTATGGGGCAATTACGCGTCGCAGATTGTCGGTCAGACGGGGTCAATGTTGGTATGTCAAGTATGGGTGCGTCACAACTGTGTCATGCCCCCAGCCTCACTGTCCTGCCTCGGACAGCTGCCAGCCCAAATTCGGATGGCAGGTGTCACGGAACTGTCATCTGCGACATCTTTTGGGAGCGTCATTAGCGAACCGTGATCATTGGCGTCATCGTCCAGTCCAGACCAGACGTCTTGGCTGACCCCACTTCAGCTAGATATCATCTACGGGCACTGCCCAACCCACCTATATTCGTGTGATGAAGGATACGATCATCGACGCCAGTGGGTCGTCCACTGATCATCGAGTACCAAACCTGAATGCGAGTTTCCCTCAGACTTTCCAAAAACCGCAGATGGGAGAGTATACCATCTTGGTCTCCGTTCTGGACAAGTCGCAAATCGAATTGTGAGGCCTTTCTTTTACTCCTTGTCCATTCTTCCCGTCCTGACCAGTATTGATCATGGAGATCGTCGTCGGGGATCCGGCGCGAGCACGGACGGTTGCAAAGTACCTTGACAAGCACGAGGCACCTGATTCGAACCGGAGCGTGTACGGAAATATGAGGACAGTGGTCGATCCTTTGACCGGCGAGGCAAATACTGCTGATCGCGGACTGTTCGCGTTACACTCCGAACGGGGGTTCTTGACTATGACAGGGACGTACAAGGGTGTCCCTGTCAGCATTGTCAGCATTGGAATGGGCTTTCCCAACATGGACTTCTTCGTGCGGGAATGCAGGGAACTTCTCGAAGGAGAGATGGTCGTCATTCGGTGAGGATGAGGCATCTGTTATGGTAGGTGTCACTGACTCAATTGTGTTCATGGCGCCAGGTTCGGTAGCTGCGGCGGTTTGGTCGAGGGTTTGCCTGTGGCGTCCCTCTCCGTGCCAAAGTCATCCGTCGCTATCAGCAGGAATTACGATTTTGACTTCCTAGGGTCTGATGGAAAGTCTGATTCAAGCCCCCCTTATCGTATCTGCAAGCCGGCGAGTCTGCTGGTCCGCATGCCTTATTCGTTCACTGATCCGTGATCAATCAGGCGCCTGCCGACCCCACGCTGCACGACTTAGTGAGTGAATACAAATACATCTCCCCTGTGCCCGCTCCACTGATACCCCAACCCCTTAGCTCCTCAACACGCTGCGCGCAAAGCTGACGGACACTGTGGTCAGTGGGGACTTTACCAACGCATCCGCAGACGGATTCTATGCCTCTCAAGGCCGTATCACCTCGTTCCCTGATCATAATGAGGAGCTCATCGACCATCTTGACAAGGATATTGGGACCCTTGAGGTGAGCTGAAATCGAAGGCGAGGAGAGGCGCGCCTTAGTTCGCCTACAGATGGAAACCTTTCACCTACTTCACCTTGCGTTGTGCTGGCCGCGCAAGTCGAACCCCCCACCGCCAGGAAAGCCCGGCCCACCACCACCACCGCCACCTTGCGAACCGGCAGAGGCGCACGCTGTAGACTCCCTAGTACCTCCTGCCACTAACCCTGTTCCCCAGTCCCTATCGATTCCTCATATCACAGCCGCCGAAATTACTGGCCCTCGTATCCGAGCAGCCGCAGTCCAAATGATATTTGCTGACCGTTCTTCGCAAACATTCATCACTCCTGGACAGGTCCACGCTCTTGAAAATGATGTCGCGATTGGTCTGCTCGAGGCGATCATCGCATATGACATCCCGGAAGCGGTGAGGTGCCTTATTGGAGGGCGTCATGGGGCAACACAGTCTGATTAGACTCTCACAGCTTCTTCACCCTACGTCAGGGAGTGTATGGGAACCATCAGCAGAATGAGGAAGGTGGAGCCCTCCCACTAGATTGCCTGCCTCGCTTTGGTACTACAAACAGAGTATCATTATGTATTCAAAGCGGTTGTGTCTCCATGGAATGTCAATTCCCCTCTCGTACTCCAAAATGTCCCTACTGTATTTACTTGTACAAACAGTCGACAACTTGGACTCGACCACGACAATGACCGGCCAGCCACCGTCGTCTGTCGTGCCCGAGGAGCCCGATCCAACGCTCCCAACACTTCCTCCCGACTTTCCTGAACACCTCCTGCTTCAAATCTGCGACGCGATCCTCCAGCCCGCACTCTCGCCGTTCTCTCCCATTCGGCCACACGCACGACCATGGATCAGGGCGTCACCGGCAAGGGCACCTTGCAAGTCGGATTTACTGGCATTTTCTTACGGAAACAAGCGGCTATACGCCGTCTGTTCCGACCAGATTTATCGACATATCCGAGTCGCTACCCTCGCAGTCGCGGATATGTTCGTAAGCAGACGGAACCTACTCAGGAACACTGCGTGAGTGAATCGATTTCGGATATGCTGAATATGGTCATTCCGGGTATTAGAGCCAGTCGAGACGAAGTCTCGGGTCTCCCGGCCTCTTGTCGAGGCGTAATGGAGACGCGACTGGAGGAGTAGTGCAATAGACTTTATGTGATTTGCCTCGATACGGGCCGTTGTTCCCGTTACAAGGCGTAATGCTGTGCCTCACTTGGAGCTGTTCAATACCTAACGCTATCTACGCTACAGTGTACTCGAATTCCACATCAACCGCGAACAAGACATCACTCAGGCTCAGACTGACCTTAATCTGAGTCGTTTGTTCATCCAGTGCGGCATAATCATGTTATGGTCGCCTGCCCTTAGAGATGTCCTTCTCGACATCAAAACTTTGTGCGATCCACCTGTTCTCAAGTCTTTCTTTGAACGATTCTGCCAACGAGTCTATATCCCAACCGGGACAAACAAGGACGAAGATACTGACTCGACACCTCGATGGTCGGATTCACAGGGTGTACTCAACGCTGTTACGAGGGTATCTATCCCCAGGATCACCGTTGCTATTGGATCGAAAGCCGCAGGTGAAGTTAGTGATGGGGTTGTTGGGATGCTTAATTCGATGTTCCCGCTACCACAAAAGAACATGGTACCTCGTCTGCAATTATCCACGCGTACGATCGAAATCTTCGTACCCAACCTCTCCTCCATCACCCACCTCGACGTAGTCTTGCCACGACCTGGCTGGGGCTCTGAAGAGTCGGAAGGCTCTGCCCTCGGAGTCACTCTGGCGCGGCTCACATCTCTCAAGCGACTCGGTCTACACGCCAGTACAGAGTTTAGCATCACACGGCGTCCACTGCCGCCATCTACGACACTTCCGCCAGCACAGATCGAGGAGGTGGACGACGATGGGAAAGGAGCAGATATCAACATCCAACCCAACGGGGCGGTTTTGTATCCCGCGACGACCAACAACGGCGGTCCCGCAACGCAGTCCGTCCCGCAGGATGCGCTGGGCCCAGAAACCTGGTGGGCGAAGGTACTCGCGCAGATCGGTCCGGCGATGGAGAACTTGAAGGAACTGCGAATAAGCGCGCGGGGTTGGATGCGGGAGGATGAGTTTGACGCGTGGTTTGTGAGTCACACGACTACCCCGCATCTTGAACCTTGCTGATGACAGCTTTCAGGCCACGGTGCATGACAAGCTCGCCCGGTTCCCTTCCCTCGCCACGCTCATATTTGACATGGAATTTTCTCTTCACGAACCCTACGTCCAAGTTTCCGAGCGCACTTCTCTTACGTCCGACACAATGTATGCGCTCTACCAGACACAGTACCGATGGATCCGGCGTCTCATAACTCCATCAAGAGACGACAGGCATGGAACCTCGATCGCGTCTGCTCTCCGACGAGTGTACTTTGGCGAATACCAAGGTGTTCCTGGACAAACGGATATCATTGTAGGTCCCAAGAAGAGCAAACGCAGTACAAGCGCTGGAGGTGTGACAGCAGAATCGCGATATGCGGCCAGACGGAAGAACATGTACACAACCATGGCGGATGGGCGCCCCGACGGTATGGCTGTTAGCTCCGGACCGAGTAGCCCAGGCGTCTCGGGTGCACCGAGCTCTATGGGGTCCAGAACGAATGAGGTTAGCATGTCGAGCGGCCAGAGGATCGTGCCCGGGATGTGGTGGGTGGTTGCCATGCCCGTAGGGACCATCACGCAGGGATGGGCAGACGACTAAGGGATCGACGATGGAATGTTCTTGGAGATCCATTACCCCGAAGACATGGGAGGATGGTGTCGGCTTCTGGTAGGCCATATGTGACGCATCACGATGATTGGGGTTTCGTATATATATACATAGGGCCCATGATACTTGGTTCTTTCTCGTTTCGTGTCTTGCACTTTCTTGGCCTCAGCTCATAATATACAAGTGATTCATGGATCCACCGCCCTATGTCTCTAGAGCAGATATATAAGATACGGAGGCAACCCAAGGGTGCTAAAGGAATGATACAAATTAATTAGGTTTTATTCTACTTTCATGCTATTAACCTTAGGCACCCACGCTCTTCAACGCGCCTAAAGTGTCGAAATCAATATACAACAGTGTCGAATTAAATACAACATCGGAGGGAAGATCATTGGTTGCCCTTTGCAGTCCGTCGATGTTGTCCAGGTCGGGTGTTGAGGGGAAACGAAATGGGTGAGGAGATAAGCCGCTTCTAAGATAGGTTCGAAGACGGAAGTAGAGCGGAGAATAGATACGATGAAGGTGGCAGAAGAGATGCGAAAGGCAGGTCTGCCCTCTCGCGACTGCAAAATCAAAATAGAGATGGACGATGGAGGTTATAGTTGACTCGAGGAGCCCTGGTTTGCTGATAGCCCGTTCAATAGGACATACGTGTGAGAATATCCCTCTGGCTTTGTGCTTCAAAGACCGCACGGAACGTCGAGGCTTACGACAGGTCAGATAGCCTATTATTTGAAAATCTGGAGTTGTATCGAAGTGACGGATTCTCCTGTATTCTTCACCCGCCTCCAGTTTTCAATCATCGACCGGGCTTATGTCGACCCTCGCCCGTGTGTCGTCTCAGTCCATTGCTCATTCAAGTACTGTGAAATTTATCAGATCGACCATAAAACTAGTATTCTATGGTGACCTGATCCTTGGAACTTGAGCATGAAAGGACATGCGCCAAGGGAGATGTGATACAAGTTGGCGCGGCCTCGCAGGAAATTCACCCTGCCATTTTTAAAGTATTACTCTTGTACGTCAAATTAGGCGTCTGCAAGGAAATCGGTGATCAGTTACGCTCAAATGCAACAGAAATCCGTAAATCGTTTAGAAGGCTATTTAGTTCTCTCGACCTAAACCAAAAATTTCGGTTCTGTAGTGTAGTGGTTATCACAGTGGATTTTGATTCTTAGCACTTTCCACTAACCCCGGTTCGAATCCGGGCAGGACCTTTTTTGTGTCTCTAAAGAGGTTTTGGATGGCCCTCCCGTTGCAGCACGCCCCTCGTTGGAGGAATCATCAACTCCAACACCCCGCACATCAAGGTATACTTACACGGCATGTTGATAAAGTGGTTTGACTCACCGGGCAGAGCTGGGCATCAGGAGGTGGCAGAACAGTGGATCACCAATGCCACCCCGGAAGATATTCCCCCTTTCTCCGGACGGTCCCTATGTCAAGGCCCTACCTTGACCTCACCAACGGTCTAGACCGCCTCGCCAACACAGTAGACAACCGATACAGAGGGCGATATTGACCGCAGAAAGGCGGCTGGTGCTTATGGGGGGATGTATTCCATCCACTACATGGCGGCCACACCTCTGACCTCATCAATGGGTGCTCATTTGACCTGATTGGCTTGGGCTATAGTCGTGACCCATACGGAGACAAGAGTTCCCCTCTGAGAACGTTCATTTGAGTCGCTGCAAACGCAAGAGGGTTGAATGACATTGGGATCGCTTATCCCGAACGTAGGGAATGGCGGCAGAATCGAGTTGTTCAGTGGCGGCATTTAGGCATCCCACCACCATTTCTCCGCTTCCTGCTCTTCCAGTACTCCCAAATGGACCAGGAGCTACACCCTCATCTTGAGCCGCTGACGATAAGCTTGCTGGGACCCGCTTCCTTTAAAGTTGAGATTGGAGGTGCGGCTTCTGTCCGTATGGCGATTGAACCTAACTGGAGCATCCCTAAGAACAGGAACATGGCAGAGATAATCGGTTCGGGGGACACGGATTAGTCGATGGACAGTGGAGCAAAGGATGAGTCCTCATCTGACTTTGTTGTTGCCTGTTCTGCTTTGAACGTTCGCTATTGTTATATTCGATGGTCCTCATCAATGGTGCTGTTTTCTGTATTTTTATTGCGATGTGCCGTTGTTGTGCGGTGTTGCTGTTGTAGCATTGCTTTCGTGTCTGTGATGTTCCACTCATATCCGGTGTTGTTACAAGATTCCGTTTGTTTGTGACAATGATTAGCCTTTGGATGGTGTAGTGGTAATCACAGTGTATTTAGTACCATATTTCCATTGACCCCAGCCCGAATCCAGGTAGGACCCCCCTTGCAAGCGGGGGAAGCGCCCAAGGTGTGTTCACAATCACTTTATGCACCCTTTAAGTCTCTTATTATGTTTGTATCTGTCTTCGATAAGGCACTAATGGTAGCAAATTTGCGAAAGAGATTTGAGAGTACTAGCCACGAATACGAATGGATAAGACCAGCAGGGGCAGAGTCTTGTATTGGAGATAACTGATATCTATACAGGAAATGTGCGAGAACCTGATAGCAAAACAAGCAGACATGAAGCCACTCGTGGAGAACAGCTGGTCTGCAAGCGAAAAGAATATCCGATATACCGCAAATATCCGATAGCATAACCATGGGCATAACGGCACGTGCACCAAGCACTCCACTGGACTACCATTTGGACTCCGTAACCTTGGCAAGTATGAGGACTGGGAACAGAGGCACAGCGGTACGTACTGTAACGAGATGATTATGATCCAGTTAGGAGTATCGCGATATCGATACTTTGAAATTCTGCAAGTTGTTCACAGGATATACCGCTCCTTCGACTCTCCCACACACATTCGGGATCCTCGAAGGGCCCCACCAAGCCAAACGCGTACAGAACCCATCATGTATACCGTTCCGAGGCCAAGTACGGAGCAGGCTCCACCACCTGTGGCAGCTTTATCGACGGCCGTGTTCCAACCAGGGCTCTTCAAGGGCAAGGTCTTGTTTTGTACAGGCGGTGGATCCGGAATATGTAAAGTAATCACACAAAACATGGTGTGTTATACTCCCGTTACCATCCTTTGCCATCAATGCATTCGGGACTGCTCAACATTCGTGATCCTTGCCCCTCCAACGCTCTGTGTAACCACGTACACCTCTCGAACAAATGCATAGATGCAACTGGGTGTCAATGCCACCATCGTAGGACGAAACGGCGAGCGTCTCAAGTCTGCGGCGAAGGAACTTTCCGATGCGACCGGTCAAGAATGTCTACCGCTCGCAGCAGATGTGCGTAAATCCGACACATTAGTCGAAGCAGTAAAGCAGACGATTGAGAAATTCGGGAGAATTGACTTCGTCATCTGTGGTCCGTCCTCTTCTATCTCTTCCACTCTTTGGGCGCACCCCTATCCGATCTGTTACTGAGGTGGAGTTTGAATGAACAGGCGCTGCGGGTAATTACCTCGCCCCAATCGAGAATCTCTCCAACAACGCCTTCCGTACTGTCATCGAAATCGACACGATAGGGACGTACCACACTGTCAAGGCGACCCTCCCTTACGTCCGTCAGACACGAGGGGCATATTTACACATCTCAGCGACGCTCCACTACCGAGGAACGACGTACCAGGTGTGTTCTCTGGCTCATCACAGAGACCATGTATTATACTAAAGGAATGATAGGCCCATGTCAGTGCGGCCAAGGCGGGGGTTGACGCGCTAAGTCGGGTCCTTGCAGTGGAGGAAGGACCTCGCGGGGTGAGGAGTAACGTAATCGCCCCGGGAGGCATCGAGGATACTGAAGGTATGCCTTTTCTCCTTTTATGCTTGTTTCTTATCGTCTATGTGAGGTATGACGCACCTACTAACCCGGATGTCTCGATGTAGGCTGGAACCGCCTCACCCCCGAAGGCGCCGACACGGCCAACATGACCACTTCTCAAATACCCCTTGGGCGACCAGGAAAACCACAGGATATTGCCAACTCAGCCGTATTCCTCTTCTCACCAGCAGCCAATTACATCACTGGGCAAATTTTAGTGCGTCCCTGCCAGCTCTAAGAACAGTAAATCGAACCAAAACACTGACACGAAATTTTTTTCTCGCTTGCAGGTCGTGGATGGGGGTTGGGAACACCTCCGATGGCAGCTCATTCCCTATCCGCTGAGTGTACTCGACCCGAAAGCCGTGGCGTCTACGTACAAGGGCAAATTGTAATTCCTCTTCTAACTCTCATTGTACCTTCTCGGAATGCGATCTCGTGTTTATTCTCTAGCGAACCCATGCGTCAAGTAGTATAATCAAAGCAGGAACTACTTCCATCCCTCCACCTCAATTGCGCACATCTCCTCCCATGTCCACCCCCGGTTAAGCGGATCGCCAAACCACGCATTGCCCTCGCTGTTGCCGTCCACCTTACTGAGTGAGATCCACTGCGCCAGCGCGGCACGAGATACCTCGAAGCTTGACACCGACGTTCGAAGGGTAGGAAGTAGTTGGTAGGCGTAAATATGATGCGCGCGAACGTATTGGGGAATGAGTGAAGGGAGCATTGTTGCTGGAGTTTTGTCGGGGTATAATGGCAACGAAGAGAAACTGAGTCAGTACATTCTTCACGTAGGAGTGAAGGTCTACATGAGACATACCGAACCGATCCAGACTCCAAGTATGCCACAGCGGTTTCTCCGCCCATTGCACGCCGTAAGTATTCGCTGCTTCACACAGAAGCTTCTCCAAGTCATCTATCAGACGAGCCATTTTGAGGGGCTCAGTGTGCTACGTGAACAAATTCTCCGTTAGGAGTCATTCATGAGTCCAGTCGAGTGAAGTGGTGAAGGCGAGGAACCAAATGGACTACATACCATATTATCCACTATGTTCTCTATTAAGGGAATGTTCTCGTTTATTACGGCCATATGAGGAGTCACTACTTGTTCGTGGGGTAGTTGGCCAGGCGGAATAAGGGCGAGGGCATTTCTATGTCGTTATCCCCGTTAATAACATGCGTACGCTAATAAATTTTGCCGAAGACTGGCGGACTCGCTGTTTACGGGAAAAGGAGGGAGGAAAGCAAGACGACTCACTCACTCGATCCGTGTCCTGCTGTCCACGATCGCCTTGGCATATCTTGAGCTGTCGTTGACTGACTCATCCCATCGCTTCGCACACTCGCGGATATCCAACAAAGTCCTTCGTGCCTCCGTATGGACCAGCGTCTCGCCTGACCCATCAGCCCCGGACTTTATTTTGCCCTTTGCACCAGTACCTCCTTGTTGAGGGGGAGACTTCAGTCTGCGAGGGGACTGTATGAGACCGGAGTCGCGTCGCTCACGACTGGGGCTGGACGGGGCGGGCGAGGTAGGGGCAGTGAACCCCTGGCGGTTTTGCTTAGATTTCTTTGGTGTTTTGTGTGTGCTCAGAGGAGGGAAGGAGGGTTGCGGAGGCGATGCGATGGACTGAGATGAGGGTATGGATGGGCCGCGGAAGGAGGCTAGTCTGCTCATTTTATATAGTAGATTGGCTATAAAACAACTCAGAGCGGGAGTTATGAGAGTTCTGAGAGTAGAGTAGAGTAGAGGTGATAGAGCGGACGATCGTCGTTCAGTGGAGGTCCCCGTACAGTTGACTTGCCCTAGACAATCTCTTTGACGTGCCTACAGTCGAGAGATGGTCTACACACGAGTAAATCTTCTCTTTTCAACGGGCCTGAGGTGGAAAGGTCCAAGATTGACCACGATAAAGGGATCAAGCGAATACTAGTGCACACTTCAAGGTTTCGTACAACCTCCAATATAACCAAGTCATGAATAGGTCAAGTTCATTCACAGAGCCACGGAAGCCCTAGCAAAATCGAAAACACCATTAACCCCTTAGACGCCGTCATAGACCTTTCCCGTAACCCTTAGCCTCATACAGCTCTTGTGTGCGGTTGATGATGACCTCAAGCGCCGCGAGCCACTTTGTCAATTCATCCTGAACCTTCTCCGGCGGCGAGCCTAGCTTTTCGTAGAAGTCTTTTCGATACGGACAAGCCTTCAACGCAATCTGTGGAGTGCGTCAATACCAGTGATTCATTCATCAGTTTATTTCCAAGGCAGTGCGTGTGGGAACAGTTACCCGTCGGCGCGCGGCGTTCGGAGTAAATGCGCAAGATGGAGAGGTAGGATGTACTGACCGCAAATACTCCCTTGACTACGAAATTGTGATACTTTTTGAGTGTCCCTTCGTACGCCTTGGAGAAGCTCACGCTTAACTCCTGGGCGGAGTCACCCTGGTTGTATTGAAGCGCGATCATCGTAAACTGAAGCCCGCGGAGCAACCACAGAAGCGCTTGAGTGGCCGTGTGAACCCCCTCTGTGGCCTCGGCTGCGAGCATCCCCTCGAGGGTTTTGGAATCGACGGGGTGGGCAGTAAGCCGTGCACGGATCTTTTCGATATTTCCGCTCAAGTCCGTCTTGACAGGCGCAAAGGCTGTAGAACCGAGGATGTCTGTGGCACCACGATGAGGAACGAGCGAGGGATGGCTGCAGAGGATGGAGAGGACCTACCGAACATCGTTACCACACCGCTCGAAGCCTGGAGGAATTGGTCGGTATCGACGCCTCCATCGATCGGGACGTCGGCGAACGACTGCCAATGTGATCAGCCCGCCTCCCTACATCCCAACGGCGGAATGGATATGGGTGTACCTTTGGGAGCTTGTCAAAGAAGGTGGACATCGGGCTTGGGAGGGTGTTGTGGGCGGGACCAAGTTTAAGTGCACTGCACGTAACACGGGTGGCGACAGCCAGATAAAATTCCGAGAATATACGCGTAGCGCACAAAATCCAAAGTGACGGCCCTCCAGAAGTGGAACCCGAGCAAAGTGCGCGCATAGCGTACAGGCATGGAGGCGATCTCGAAGTGGTCGACAAGAAATCCCTCCTTTTTCTGTCACAGACTTGCTGTTTCCGAGACCTTCTGTATTAACTTTATTCACGGGATGGGGATACTGACCCGAATGCGGAACTATGGGGAGCAGACTTCCATCATGAGCAGGCTCTCACTCTCAAGCACGGCCTCTTTTTGTGCCTCGAGATCTACCCCAACATATATTGAGTTTTGTCAAATCGGCCATATCGGCTATATCTATGTTTGTGGATGGCTGAGAGTAGGGGAAGAAAGAGAGAACTCCGATCCACCTCCTTTCGTTTCTCTGCTCTCTTCCCCCCTTGCTCTCTCAAATGTACCATATTACAGGTTCACGCAAGGCACTACTATGTCGGTGTTTAGAACCTCTACTGGTCCTGACAAGGCCTGCTAGTTCTCATTCACATAGGATCAATTGCGAGTGGGTGAGAAGGTCAGTTGCTTCATTCCACCACCTCATTGCATCAGAGTACTCAATGGTGACCTTGCAACAGAATGCCTCTGCGTAGACCTTGGCGGTATCTGTCAAGTGCAATGGCCCCGAGCTGGATAGCAAGGTACTGTCATGATACGATGTCCTAGGTCAAGTAGATGGAGTAACATTAGGTGCTGGATCATCAGAAAGATGTTACTGTCGTCCACTCAACCTCTCAAATGGAATCATTCTATTTCCGAGTGCAGTTCACGGTGTCTATGATCGGAGAAAGGAGCTCGAGCTTGCACGAGGGATGTATTCCATACGCTATACGGCCGCCATATCTCTAACCTTACCAACCATTCTCCTTTGACCCCAATAGCCAAGGTGATCCTTGAGGTGACAGGCATACCCTTGAGGATATTTAAACAAGGTGCTGCCAAGGCGAGAGGCCCAAACGGTAGTCGGACGACATCTCCTGAAATGGGGAATGGAAGATCGAATCGATCATTCAATGGTGGTATTTAGGAGCACCATACCACCTCCATTCCTTCTGCTTCCATTATTCCAATTAGCACTCTCGAATTGATCTGGTGCCACAGGAATCACTAATGCTCAGCTTGAGGGGACCTAGGCCCCTCATGAGGGGTGCGGCTCTAATGAACTGATAGAGGTCATCCAGACCATGTGAGGTGTTGCAATTGATAAAAACATGGACATGATCTTTCGTGCCTCTGACGTCCTCAGCATCAGCGACACCTTAGCAGCAAGGTCAATTAATATCCAAGACGAGCACGGGCATGGCTCGTAACAAGATAATTATATTCGCAAGCAATGCGACCAAAGAGAACACAATTCTGCGACCATTTCAAAGTAGACACATCGAGGCACGACTCGGAAGTGGTTGAGCCCAACTCATTTATCAGGAAGAAACAAGCTGCAGGGCATACAGCAGTTTATTTAACACAGGAAATTCCAAATCCTAACACCAGTGGTACTCTCAACATGGCTTGGAAATGCCCACTTGAGTACGTGCCTGAATGGCTTCGTGCCTGGTGAATTGTTTGGCCAACATGATTTATAGGCTGCAAATACCATCTCTCAGAGAGCTTGTTTAGGAGTCTAGATGTCTGGGAACACTCACATACTATGCTTGTAATCAACATCACCCACGCCAGATGGCTGTTGCTTTGTGGATCGCCGCTTGTAAGACTAGTAAGTATAGTAAGTATATCTTGATACGTACAGTGGTGCTTTGACTGAAAAACTTGATGATCGCCATGAGTATATCGATTCGAGCTCTCACCCTCATGGTGACAGAAACGTATGGAACAGCGATGGTGCAGGTTATAAGCGGAGCAGCACAACGAATCAATATATTGGTCCTTGTAGTCAATATACACAATCGACTTTGGAATGAAGTCTCGGGTCGGTAAATGGGACAAAAGACTCTAAGGATTGATCAAGAAAACCATGAGCGATTAACTATTGAGTTTGCATATACACCACTGACTCACCGAAATTACACGACACATTGGGCAGCATTTCTCATCCAGGCGAGCTTCTACAACCAAATCGCAAAAAACTGGCGTCCCAGTCCCACTCTCAGGTACCTTTCATGCACTATGTGCTCAAATTGTTAGCGTGCTACACTTGGTAACTCCATTCTACGTCGAACGGACGTCCAAAACTCGAACTCACACAAATAGGCCCACTTCTTACCCAACCACTTGCCAAAGAACGGAAGTAATATAATCGTGGTAACCATTCTCAGCTGTTCCATCCCTTCCTCCCATTCACGTTCCAACTGCCGTTCGCGTTCTGAATCGTAGCCATCGTCCGAGTCGGCTGATGAATCAGTGATATCTGAACCGGAGGAGGATGTAGCATCCGCATCATCGCGTTTTCCCGGAGTTGTGCGGCGGAGGAACATCATTTCTGGGGAATCCGGGGTCAAGGACGGGTCGCAGCTTTCGCTTCCGGGTTGGACTTTGACCTGTCCCAACACGTGGACAGAGACTTGCGGTTGGCGGGGTGTATGGATATAGGATGAAGCCTCTTCAGCCTATTCTGTATCTGCTCACCGTTTCCGTTGCTATTGGCGTCCTGTTCGCAGTTTCGGTCCCACCTCTCCTCCAAATCGTCCACTTTGACACTGTAACGGAACGTTGGTGGTATGCAGCGTTGTTCGTATTCCCGTATTCAGTTCTTGTGAGTGCTCACCGTTCCCATTTGCCCGTGATCTCGCCATTAATGTCCCTGGTAGGCAATTGCGAGTCTTCTATCGTATAACATTCGATACCTGATCCTCAAGAATCGCGTGAAGAATATCCCAAGGCAAAATGTTGTATACCGACACGGGGAGATTCCCGAGGTGCGTACTTCTCGCCGTTATAATCGTTCGTCCAGTAATCTTTCTGACTGTGCATACATATAGCCCGTACATGCTCTTATCAAACGGGAATACGAACGGGCGTCTGCTATTGCGTTTATGTCGCAGCCGAAAGGCGGCTCACACCCTGGATGGGGAACTTTAGGTACGCTGTTAGGTTTCGACTGCCCGTCCCATCTCATTGTTCCCATTTCTGTCAGGTGGTCCATATGAAGGGGTCCCCTTGCGTCCTACAATCCTCAACGCTGTACGCGATCTCGGTGAGTCGTCGGTCCTCAATCCACCCAATCCATGAGTTCGTTGCAATATCCGCTATCTAATCTTTCTCTCCTTCTCGTAGACTCGGTCGCTCGCGCACTTCTCCCTTCCTTACCACCTCTCAAACCACAAACTCGGCTCCTTACTCACCTTCGTTCCCTACTTATCTTTGTTCCCGTCGGGCCCACATCCAATGCCCTCAAGAGTCTCGACTCGATATACTCTCTTGCCAAGTACACGGAGGGTTCACGCGAGTTGACCGAGGAAGAGTTCGCTGCAGGCATCGAGGCTGCAAGACTGCTGCGAGAAGTCTTCGAGCGAGAGCTGGAGGTCCTGGAACGAGGGAGCCCAACGAGTAGCAAGAGGAGCGACTTGAGCGAAGGGGTTGAGGAAAGGAAGCTGCACACGCTCTCAGGCAGCCATGTTCAGGCGAAGGGCTATGCAATGGAGGGGAGCTTTAGTGGGGCGAGCTTCGACATTACTCCCAGCTGAAAGCGACGGAGTTCAGTTCATCCTGAGAATCAAGCAATTGAGGTAGAGTGACCTCGGCAGCGGATGAGTGGATACTCAGTGACACCTATAGTCACATCCAGGCCCTTCGTTGGTTCCTCCTGTATTCAAGTTGGCTCCTGGCGAAACCAATCCATCTCGCTTTTGCGGCAATAACTATCCGTGCTCCCTCCACCACCCGTGGCTTCCCTGCTGCTATCCCTTAGCGCCGAGCTTGTTTACCGAATGACAACCTAAGTACTCTTGTCTTGGGGCAGAACGGACACTTTCTGGTCAATGTGATAGTACGAAGATTCTCTCGATGACAAGTCTGAGATACTCAGGATATTGACGGCTTGCTACCCTGCATTACCTCCGTGCTCGTTAATGGCGGACCTGATGCCAATTTGCGCATCCAGCCTCTGTGGAATTTACTCATATCTCCTATATAGTCAAAACAGGTCTATGTAAAGCGCATTCCGTGTTTCGTTGGTTAGTGTGTGTGTATATTGTGCGTGCGATGCATGCAAAGGGGGGGGAAAGGTGCACGACGGATCACGACGAGACAAGGCGGTGAGCAGCAGGCGATAAGGCTAAAGCTACAATGAAATCAGAGAGGCGGGAACGAAGTGGGAGCGAACCAGGAGACTAGAGAACAGATAAACGAATCAGTCAGAGCCGAGTCTAACGGCAGCAACAGCCGTTGCATGAGAAAATGCTGTGAAGCGTATCCCGCACGTCACTATATCTTCATCCTCTCAAAGGCTTCCATCCTCCCTCAGCACCCTCCTCCGCAACACTCTCCTCCGCATCGCTCCCATATACCCGCCGATTCCCGCTCCGCCCCCTCCCACCGAAGTTGGTGCGGGTACTTGACAGCGGTGGCGCATACCCATCAATCTCCTCTTCATCGTCAACCAGCCGTTCCTCGCGCCACTTGCCATATCCGCCAGGGATGAACTTCCCCTCGACCTTTGCACGCGCGCTCTCAAACCCGGGCCGCATATTCGCCACGGCCTTGTGAAGGCCCTCTATCCCGTGGCTATGGCTGCCTCGCCGCCCAAATGTGGAGAATCCACCTGCACCACCACTGAGAGGAGGAGCAGCGGCAGTGGTGGTAAGGTGCGCAATGGCCTCCTTATCCGGACTGGCAAGCTGCACACTCTCCGGACGTCGTCTCCTCGGTGGGGGTGTAGGCAAGTCGACTCCGCCGGGCTGATGCAGGCTCTTGCTCCTCCCCAACCGCGTCCCAGAGGGACTGACCCCCCCGCCTCCACTCGCACCACCGCCGTCCTCCCGCCCGCTGGTGTTTGTATTTGTGCTAGTTCCCGTGCTCGCCCGGTCGTCGTCCTCATACCCTTCACCGGCACTATGACCAAACCGCCCACCCTCGCTCTTCACAGTCTGCCGCATGGTCGTACTCCGTATCCGCCCAGTAGCGCTCGAACCGGGCGATATGCTCCTTTCCTTGCTTGGGGTGGTACCTCCACCGCCTGTCTTGATCACCTCCCATGTCCTCAGCTTATCCAGGCTCATCTCGCTCTTCAGCTGTGCGCCTTTGGCGGCGAGCAGGCCTTGCTTGATGAGCGGGCTGACAGGAAATGGCATAGGCGGTTTGGGCGGTTTAGGTGGCAGACCACCACTATTTGGACTTGTTGCTGGAGCTGCACCCGCTTGCTGGGATGCATGTCGTGGCGGGGGGAGGAGGCTAGCCCTGCGCGGAGGGAGGGGAGGAACAGGCGTAGATGCAGCGGTAGATACGGATGGCGGCGCAGGGACAGCGGGCCTCATTCCGGAACCGGCCTTTGGGCGGTTTACGAACGGATTTGAGCTCGGCGGTGACGTGGACGTTCGAACCATCGTATCCGGGTTCGAGCCTTCATCACTGGAGAGAGTAGACCCATTAAGGGTTGGCTTGGCGCTATTCGGTGCAGAATTCGCCCGGCTGGCGAACGGGTTATTCGAATGGAAGCCAGGCGTGGAAGGCGGTTCGCTCGTGGCGGAGGAGACGGAAATGAGATCAGTTTGAACAGTTTTCGGTGTAGTTGGTGCAGATCGTTTCGGCGGCAATGGAGGAGGGGGGGAACGCCGTTCTTGCGCTGAAAGCCACATGAAACGATGGCAACTGTCACTAATCAAGAATAACTTACATCGTGCAGAGCTCAACGACCGCGGTGGAACGGGTGGCGACCTTCTGGGCGAGTTCTCTGCTGTGAAAATCAAAAGCAATATCAGTCCAGAGTGCCCGTGATCGGAAGAGGTCGCAGATCCGTGGTGAGATGCGATGGAAGCTTCGGACATCCCGAACTACCCCTCATCGAACTATGAGTTGTTAGCCCTTCAGCCTGGGAAAGAGTCCCCCTATCACGTGCCGGCAACTCAGATTGGCCTCAGGCCCTCGCACGTCATGCCTGTCCAGCCACAAGGCACACCTCTGAAAGTTCGCAGGTGTTTGCAAAAACCGCAAGGCAACGAGGGCTGGTAATGAGCACGGGAGAGAGTGCCTGGCGAAATGACATGAACTCCTGACAGGAGTACGGCTGGCATAGCCAGGGCGAGAACGACGTTATCGCCCTTGGCGACCAAGCCAAGCCATAATAGAAGAGCGCGGAATTTCGTGGATATTTCTCGCCTCGATAGCGCGTTCCGAAGAGTCCGATCTGGTGCCTTTTCGTTCGTTCGACACCAAGAGGGGCTAGTGCTGGAGAATCCCATTCGTAACGGTGGAGGCCGGCAGTGAGCAAGCCGGAGAGCACGGCATATCGAAATAGAAGCCAGGAAGATTGGAAATGGGAAAGGACGTACGCTGGCTGAATACGAGAGACTCATCGACTTCCTTTCCGTTCTGTACGTGAACTATCAGACGGAGAACGGCGTAGAACTGGCCGGCGGTGAGCGAATCGGAGGGGGCAAGTTGAGGGTAAAAGAGGCGGAGAATCTGAATGTGAAATGTAAAAACACAATGAAATGGTCAGCAGTAGTCTGTATAGAGTGATTGGGTAACCAGAGCACAGCCAACTAGACGGGCTGCGGCGTAAGGCCGCTCCGCAAACGCTGGCTGACGTCGCGAACGGGGACAAGGGAGGTCTTATGCACCTTGTCTATGGTAGCAGCATCGACAGTGTTATTAGCGGCATAGCGACCTTTGAGCCAACCTCTGGCCTCGCGGACGGAGACCGTCGCATTCTGGCTCCGATCGTCCTCGACGAGCTCGTCGAAGGATTCGACGTATTGAGTGTATTCTGCATGGGAGAGTGCTGATTCGTGGAGATACAATATCCGTTTCGCGGCCATTGCTTGCGCGCACGCGTCGTGGGCTCTAGGGAGATCTATCGGTCGGCGGCAGCGGGGAGGTCCAAAGCTTAGCAAAATAGAAGCGTGCTAGCTCGAGATTGGAATGAGAGGCGAAGGTAATAGGGTATTCTTAGCATTCATTTCCACCATCACACCGTGGATGAGTGACGCTGTCCGCCAGGTGCAGACCCCGATGCTTCTGACGTTCCTTACCGAGTGAGAAGACCGACTGGCGCAATCTTCGGACTTGACACATGCCCACCTTGAGCACAGCCGCTAACCGCACGAAGCCCACGACGAAGCCCACGATGAAGCCCACGCTCCACCACTGCATGTGTCCACCACTTCACCAATCACCCGGGTGCCACGAACGACGTTTCCGCAAGCCCAACGACGTGTTGAATGCGTGTTGAATGATGCACTGCAACGCATACATTTACAACTAATGTTGATCGTCCATCAGCATCTGCTCCGATACTCGCCCAGATGCGTGCGTGGCCGTTTGCAGCTTTTCAGGTCCAAACACGCGAAAAAAGCGGTCGTATCTGTAATATACTACGCTCCCACCGTATATCGACCATTATGTTTGAGACTGGCTCCGCCATTGTGCCAAGAGAAACGGCAGGGAAAACATAGGGTCGAAAGAGACGAATGAAGAAAAAAGTAAAGAAAAGAAAAAGTAAAGTGAGAGTTTATAATACTCTATGATATAGTGTAATCGAAACAAAACAACGCAAAAGATGCTTTCTCCGTTTGATTTTGAGTTGTGTCCGTGCTGTATGGAGACCTACGAAACGTACGGTAGGCAAACACGCCTTAAGACGGTTACAAATATATCGGGGAGAGATACACACACACCATTGATGCGGCCCTCTCTCGGCCAACAACAGGCAAAAGGAGCGAGTTACGCTGGAACCAACAAATGACCCCAAACACGCGTTACGAAGATGCTCGTAGCAAAAAATGTCGTTCCAAAGAGGATGCTAATGTTTCCCGGTAAGTTTTGAGGAGCAGTCTGTTCACGCCACCACCTAATCGACAACAGAGCCCCCCCAAAAGAGGTTTGCGTCAGCCATTTGTGTTCGTTAGCTCGAGCATGTGCACACATTGTGTGCAACGACTTTAAATCATAGTAGAACACCGAAAGGGGGAATAGCACAGAGAGAAACGCGTACCTCGCGATGGGTCCACCTTCGTGCGTGTCGGGAGCGTCATAATGTATCGGGGCATTTTGATAGGAAGGGTGGCCGCCGTGGTGTTGGTTTCTCCGTGCCATATGAGGTTTTATTCACGTTCACTCCGCGTGTGGTGGTGTGCCGTCGAAAACAAGGACAGAGCTTTGTGAACCACCTGCATGCAATATTCATGACCTGGACTCGCAGCTTCACTACTCTGATTGCTGGAGGTCGCGTTGGTGCTTTCAGGGCTCCAACTAATACAATTTACAGTCCCCAACCAGCATTTCCGATCCGTTTCTAGCTATCCCAGGTAGTTGCGTAGCAATTTTTTTTAAAATTGCAGAGCATATATCCTCTAGTAATTTCGGGATTTGGGATTTCCTGTATTTAGTATGCTGGTAGATGTACGTGCGTTTACTTTTTGGAGGACAAGTTGGACCCACCTAGAGTCGAAATGGAGGTTGAGTTCTTTGCTTCATAAAGGATATCGTACCTCGGTAATGGCAACACAGGATAACAATAATACTGGGATATGGAGGTCGAGTGGGGAGTGGATAATATATATATATTCATCATTTGGCAAGTACCCGAGGATCACTCTATTATTGATTACGGTCGGTCTCATTTGATGCGGGGAACTCTGATATCCCTGCAGCTTGCTCCTAGCTTTATATGATAAGTTTGAACTTAAGAGGGTCTATATGCTTCGTAAAAGTACATCAGTCATATGCATGGTGCAATCAGGTCAATCTCCGTTTCATATTTGTTCTTAGGCGAACGCGCTCTCGTCATGCCTCAGGAATCGCAAAGTAATTCCACCGCTCTTGTAGGGCTTCATCACAATAGACGAAGTTCGGGTCATCTAGCAGACTCCGATTCAAGCTTGGAGATCTTTGGTCAGGAGGACACGGTACTCTAGCCCACTCCTCGTCATCGTCGTCCCAAGTTTCATCCTCCATCAGTTGTGGGGCAGTAACTTGGGTACTAGGAAGTGGGACACCGCTAGGGTGGAAGTAATGATAATAATTTCCGCAGAGGCGCGGCAAATCATTCGATGGATTAGGGACCGTAGACTTCCGCCATAAGAATTTGTCGACCAGAAGGTCAATCTGAGACCTTATCTCGGAGGAGAGTGGTTTATCCGACGTAACAATAACTGTGTCCAATTTGGAACACCCGCCTTCTTGTGTTGATCGAGCAAAGATCCATGTGATAAGATAAGATGAGGAGAGCTCTGGCCAAGCCCGAATGTCAATTGCTCGGAGTTGAGGACAACGCTCGACAGAGAGAATGTCAAGGATTCCGTCGTGATTCTGTACTTCGGAATAAAAATTGGGGGGAGGATTAAGGTATCTGGTAGACAGTCTCTTGATTACAGGGAACAGAGAGAGTACTTGCTTCAGGTTCTTAACGCTAAAGTCTCCCCGAAGTGTCAAAGACTCGACCTGTCCAAACAATATTGGCAAGACATGAAGTGTATCGATAAGGTTGGCCGTCTCGCTCTCATGGCCCCTTCCATGACCCGTAGCGACATGGTAGTTCGTAACCCTCAGGTCGAAATGGAATCTCACGGCGTATTTTGCATCCCGGCGGCACTCGATGGTCCAGCAGTATGAATCGCGTTCTGTGACTGTTATGATCACATCTTGCGTTGCATGAATGTGGCTGAATGGGGAAAACCCTCTGGTTGGGCAGAACCACGCCGAGTCGGCAGATGTGAAGTCAGCCTCGAGCACATTAGGTGAGGTAATACACCTCAAAGCGGCGGTTATCCGCTGCGTATCCAGGTCTGTGATATAAAGGCGCTGAAGCGCTGGTAATCTGACACTCGAAGTCGGCGTATCGGAATCCGCAGGTGCTATTGCACTGTCCAAGCCGAGGTACGTAAGAGATGTAGATGCCAGAAGGACTTGGACTAAGCGCGAGATGCCAAATTGGGTACCCGGCTTCCGGATGAGTAGGTAGGTCAAATTGCGAAAGACCCGATCGGACCAATTGAAATTGCTCTGGATCAATGCAACATGACGGAGTAAGGGTGCGTGGTCATTGAACAATGGTTCAGGGGATGAATGGTGAATGTTATAAACGGAGTTGCTCATCATGGGGAACATGTAAAGTCGCAGTGAACGCAGCAGTGGCATGGGCATAGTGAGGTCCTCAAGGTTCAACTTAGGTTCAACTTGATACTGTAAGGGTGCTCCCGGTGACTCCTTTCGAAATACGGCAGCATCTAGGATGGCAGCTCGTGGAATAGAGGCAATGACCTCGGATGAAGGTAGGAGTAGATTAGGAGGTACTGGTGGAGAAAGGGTGTAATACGTAGATCGGCCCGGAGGTAGCGCCCACGGCACATGGTCAACGGCGCGGATATGAAGCGGCGCAGCCCTAGCACGTTTCAAGAGGGTGTTGATTAGTGGGACTGTTCGAGAGTCACCAAAATTGATCAATGTCCATAGATGCGCAGTATTAAGAGCCACACGCTGGAAGCGCCGAGAGACCATTGTGGCACGGTGACGGTCGAGAAGACCGAGGTAGTTCCATATTTCGACCAAAAGGTGATCATGGAGACGGTAAATGGGCAGATACTCGTTGCGATCGCTAGCGAGTACACTCCGAATGCGATTGTATGAGCGATAGATTTTCCAATACCGCTCCTGTACAATGGATTCAGGGACGAATGCTTCGATGCCTGCTGGTGTATGCATGATTTTACACCTGTCATCTTGGTAAACGAAAACAGGATTTGAGCCAGAACGAAACAGACACACCGTCCACTTTCGATATGCTGCTCCACAGCGGAGAGAAGGTCAGTCAATTTCGTCCTAAAATGACTCAGATAAGTGACCGTAAATGGGATGAATGCATTAAAACGTACTCGTAGTTGCGGCCCATGTCTTGGATGTGGTGGCGAGAGCTAAGGCGTCTAATTTGGTGATCTCGGCGATCATATCAGACAGAGATGATCCGAACTAATATCACTTGATCATGACCAGTTCAATTCAAAGTACATAAGCAAGCGTTCTGTAGCAGGCGCTGGCGGTCGACGATGGGCTGATCCGTCTTGGGGGACAGGGATGGCCCAGTGTACCAACGAAGCTAGGTCTACCTTTCGTCCTCCCCTTTCCATGAACCACCTCGCCATTCACAACACACGGCTGGCAACCTGTGCAGGGTGTGGTTCCAGTGTTGAACAGCGTCCTCTTACAACTTGAACGATCCATCCATTGTACTTGCAAAATCGAGGCTAGGAATTACGCACCTATCTATTCATGTCGTACACTTTGACTCTCTATCATATACCACGGTCTTAGCCCGTGAAAATATTATCACTTGATGTCTACAGGTTCATGGTACTACCGGTCTCACGAGGTTAAACTTCAACGAGTCGATACGCCCCTTAATGTACATGATGCAACAGGTCGACCCATCCTTGATATTTGTTTTTAGGCAAATGCACTCAAGTTACGCCCCAGGAATCGTAAAGTAATCCCATCGCCCTTGTAAGGCTTGATCACAATAGACGAGGGTCGGGTCATCTAGCGCACTAAGATTCGTGTTTTGGGAGAAGGGGTGAATTGGGTCAAGAAGAGGCCGCGCTCTTGCCCACTCTTCATCATCTTCATCCCAACTTCCACCTTCAATCAGCTGGGTAGTAACTTCGGTGATGGGTGATGGAACATCGTCAGGAACGATGGGAAGGTGCATGCTGGAGTAGGGGTAAAATAGGTATTGCCCATCACACGGTGGTTTAGGGGCCGTAGACTTCCGCCATAAGAACTTGTCGAGCATAGCGACAATGCGAGACCTTGCCTCAGAGGGAAGCGGTTTCTCTGATGTAACTATGACATTGCTCAATTTGACACAACTGCTTTCTGGTTCTGATCGAGCAGAAAGCCAAGTGATAAGACTGGATGAGGGGATTTCTGGCCAAGCCCCAATATCAATTTCCCGGAGTTGAGGACAATGTTCGATGGAAAGAATATCAAGAATAGTGCTGCCATTGCGTACTCCGTCATTGTGGGGAGGACAAAGATGTCTGGTAGACAGTCTCTTGATTGTAGGGAACAGAGCAAATGCTTGCTTCAAGCTCTTAACACTGAGGTCTCCTCGAACTGTCAACGACTGGACCCGGTCGAATAATATAGGGGAGCCACGAAGCATATCAATAAGTTTGACCGTTTCGATCTCATAATTTGGTGTTGGATTGAGAAAGTAGTTCATATCTAGGTCGGAATGGAATCTGACGGCAATTTTTGCATCCCAGCGGCACTCGATGATCCAGCGGTATTCATTGACTGTTATGGTCATGTCTTGCGTAGCTTGAAGGTGCGTGAATGGTGAAAACCCCATAGTTGTGTCAAACCATGCCGAGTCGGAGGATGTGAAATCACACTCGAGTACATTTGGTGCACTGATACACTTCAATGTGGTGATTATCCGCTTTGTATCCCTTTCTTTGATATAGAGGCGCTGAAGGGCTGGTAATTCGACGCTCAAATGCATCTTGTCGGGGTCGCCAGGTGCAATCACAGCCTCTAAGCTGAGGTACGTAAGATATGGAGACGCCAGAAGGATTTGGATCAGGTCCGAGATGCAAAGTGGGGTACCTGGCCCCCGGATGAGTAAGTAGATCAAACCGCGAAAGACCGGATCGGACCAATTGAGGTTGCACTGAATCAGTGCAACATGGCGGAGTAACGGTGTATCTCCACCAAACAACGGTTCAGTGGGTGGGCGCTGAATATGATAAGGGAAGCCAGCGGGTGGGGGGATGGAAAGTCGCAGCGAACGCAGCAGGGGCATCGCCATAGTCAAGTCCTCAAGCCTCAAGATAGGTTCAACTTGATACTGAAAGGAAGTTCCCGCTGGACCCATCCAAAAGGTGGCATCTAGGACGGCAGCTTGCGGAATAGAGGCAATAACGCCACATGAAGGTAGGAGTGGCTTAGGAGGGACTGGTAGAAGAGGGGGGGATGGAGGATATGGGATTGCACGCAAATGGTCATTGACACGAATATGAAGCGGTGCAACGCCAGCGCGTTTCAGGAGAGTGTCGATTGGTGGGACCGATCGAGAGTCACCAAAATCGATGAATGTCCACAGATACGCAGTATTGAGAGCTACACTGCGGAAGCGCCGAGACACCTGGGCTGTATAGTGACGGTCGAGCACACTGAGGTAGTGCCATATTTCGACCAAAAGGTGATCATGGAGAAGGTAAATGGGCAGATACTCGTTACAATCGCTGGCGAGTACACGTCGAATGCGATTGTATGAGCGATAGATTTTCCAATACCGCTCCTGTACTATAGATTCAGAAACGGATGCCTCAATACCTGCTGGTGTGTGCACAACTTTACACCTGCAAATGTTGTCAGCAAAAGGAGGTGTTTAAGCCAGAAAAAGCAAAACATACCGTCCACTTTCGATATGCTGCTCCACAATGGCGAGAAGCTCAGTCAATTTCGTCCTAGGATGACTCAAATGAGTGATTATAAATGGAGGGGATGCGCTAAAAACATACTCGTAGTCACGGTCCATATCCTGGATGTGGTGGTGAGAGCCAAGGCGTTTGATTCGTGTCGGGGCTTATGTCAGACAGAGATGATACGATTTAGTGTAACTTGATCGTGGTGAACTCAATTGAAAGCACACAAGCGCACGTTCTGTGGCGGACGGTTGGGCCAAACAGGGCTGTGGAGTGGGGGACAATGAATGGCCCACTGAAGCCAAGCAAGACTATCAAAGAAGATAGGTCTACATTTAGTCCTTTCCCTTCTATGAACTGCCTCGCCACAGGCCCTATTCTACCTATAGTGTTACCACTGATGTTCCGGAGAGTACAGTGGAGTACACTTGTTTAAGTCCAAAGAGCTACAATTCGATCCTTCGGGTCATTTTTTATTAGCTTTTGAATTCCTCGTAGCTGGTCCGCTGCCATATTTCGGCTAGTTATTTAATATTACGACATGCAAGTTGGATCCGATCGCCCAGCGACGAGCGATCGGCATGCGGTTCCAGTGTTGGGCGCGGTCCTCTCACGATCTGAGCGGCACAGCTAAGTACATGGAAAATACGAAGCCATGAACTACTTATTGACTCGTTCACGACGTGCCCAGGGATTGCACTTTGCCATCTACTGTAACACATGATGTATGCAGCTCCGGTATTCCCAGTACCCACAGTATCAATGAATCCCCTACCGATAGGACATCCATAATGACCACGGTGCAATCAAGCACAATCTACTTCTTAGATAAATACAGTTTGAGTGACATTCCAGGTATCGAAAAGTAATCCCACCGCACTTGTAAAGCACGATCATAATAGGTCATCCTGCACGCTAGGTAATGAAGGAGTCAAGTCAGAAAGATATGGCACGCTTGCCCAGTCCTCCTCATCATCATTACCACTTCCGTCCGTGATCGGCTGGACAGTAGTGACTTTGGTGATGGGAAAAGGAGCACCGGTAGGAATGGCAAGAGGCGAGCATATCTGAAGGAAGGGTACATGTTCCAGCCATAGTATGATGGTTCGAGTGCTGTAAACTTCCGCCATAAAAACCTGTTGAGCATAGTGACAATTACAAACCTTGCCTCAGAGGCAAGTTGTTTCTCCGGTGTAGCTACGACGATTGGTACAAAGATGGGGGGCGTAGGGCTGGCCGATCGACATGGAGTGATGCAGCCACAGGACGTTTCAGGAGTGCCAATTTGTGGGAGCGATGGAAAGTTACTAAAGTCGGTAAATATCCACAGGTGAGGAGTATCGAAAGCTACACTGCGGAAGCGCCAAGAGACTGCAACATGGTGACGGTCGAGAACGCACAGGTAGTTCCAAATCGACCATCAGGTCATCTTAGAGACGATAAAGGGCAGGTATTCTTTACAATCGCTGGCGAGCGCACATCGAATGCGATTGTAGTGCAGTAGATTTTCCTACACCGTACTGGTTCAGGAATAAATTCTTTAACACCCACTGGTGCGTGCACAACCTTACACCTGTCGAGGTGATCAGCGAAAAGAGGTATTTGGGCCAGAACAGAGCAAACACGCCGTCTACTTTCGACATGTTGCTCTAAGGGGCTTAGTCAATTTCATGCTGGAATAGCCCGAATGAGTGGCTGTGAATGCACTAAACACGTACTCGTAGTCGTATTCCATGTCCTAGATGTGGTGGTCAGAGCCCAGGGTGCACTATTCACGTCGGCGCGGATATAAACCTATTAGAGGAGATGATTGGGCCAAGCGGTTCGGTGTGTGGCCCCCCTAGTTCAGGAGTACACAATCATATTCTGTGGTAGGTAGCAGAGGACGGATCGGACTGCCGAAGCACCGCAATCAATGGCATGTCGTTGGTCTCATCCCATGAGCTGAACCCGTCTATACTCGACTTGCGTTTATGTCTGGATATCGGTTCCTGTGTGGAATTCCGTGCTTTGACGAGTTAAAGGTCCACCCAAGGCACATGGGAAATGAGTAAACGTGATGCGTGCAGCTCTGGTGATCTTGCTGCACACCAATAACAATATATCTCCTCGCCCATAAAGTCGACCTTCGAATCGTTGAGTCTATATGCTTTGGTGCATTCGTAATGAGCATGCAGTAATCAGGTCAATCCATTTCCTATATTTGTTCCTAGGCAAATATGGTTCGAGTTACATTCCAGGAATTGCAAAGTAATCCCACCGCCCTTGTAAAGCTCGATCACAATAGGTGAGGGTCGAGTCATCTAGCATACTAAGATTCGAGTTTGGAGGCAACAGGGGAATTGGGCCAGGAGGGCATGGTACTCTTGCCCACTCCTCATCTTCGTCCCAACTCCCACCCCCAGCGAGCTGGGTAGTGATGGCTTCAGTGATGGGAGGGGCGTGCTGTCCGCGGGGTTGAAACATGAATGGGCCGTTATACGACGGTTTGGGGACCATAGACTTCCGCCATAAAAATCTGTCGAGCATATTGACAATCCTAGATCTTTCCTTGCAAGGGAGTGGTTTCTCCGATGTCACTACGACTTCGTATAATTTGCAGCAACCGCCTTCCTCTGCCGATCGTGCAGAGACCCATTTGAGAAGACTGGAGGGGGGAAGTTCTGGCCAAGTCCCAATATCAATCGCCCGGAGTTGAGGACAATACTCCATGGAGAGAATATCAGGGACCGTCGAACCACTCCCTACTACGTGATCATGGGGAGAACTATGATGTCTGGTAGACAGTCTCCCTATCGCAGGGAAAAGGGAGAATATGTTCTTCAGATTCGCGTCACTGAAGTACCCTCTGAGTGTCAAGGACCGGATTCGTTCAAAGAAGATGGGGGAAGAACGAAGCGCATGGATAAGGTCGGCTGTCTGATCCTCACGATCCCTCCCTTCGATGACGTACCATGTCATAGTTACTGTTGGGTCGAAATGGAACCTCACAGCATGCTTTGCACCCCAACGACACTCGATGACCCAACGATATGTGTGGTACTCTGTGACCGTTAGGGTCACCTCTTGTGTTTCCTGAAGGTTGCTAAATGGTGAAAAGCCCGTAGTTGGGCTGAACCACGCCGAGTCGGGGGATGTGAAGTCGGACTCGAGCACGTTGGGTGCGCTGATATGCCCCAGAGCGGTGACTATTCGCTGTGTATCCCTTTCCGTGATATGAAGGCGCTGAAGGGCCGGTAATTCGACAGTCGAAGACAACGTATCGGAATCGGAAGGAGCTATTGCAGCGTCCAAGCCGAGGTACGTCAGAGATGGAGACATTTGAAGAACCTAGACCAAACGGGAGACGTAGAATGGGGTATATGGCCTCCGAATGAGCAGGTAGGTCAAGTTGCGAAAGAGAGGATCGGACCAATTAATATTGCACTGAGTCAATGCAACGTGACGGAGTAAGGGCGTATGTCCACCAAATAACGGTTCAGTGACTTTGATGAGTGGATGCTGGGTGTTATCAAGGTAGGGGGTCATGAAGGGGAGCATGGAGAGTCGCAGCGAACGCAGCAGGGGCATTTTCATGGTCAAATCTTCAAGCTTCAAGCTGGGTTCAACTTGATTCTGAAAGGATGGTCCCGGTGGAAATTGATCCATCCAAAAGGTAGCGTCTAGGACGGTAGCTCGTGGAATAGAGGCAACAGCGTCGGGTGGAGGTGGAGGTGGCTTAAATGGGTTAAATGGGGCAGGCGCAGGGTATCCATACAAGGGCAGGGTTGGCGTGGGTGGCAATCCGCGGTAGTTATTGACACGAATATGGAGTGGTGCAGCCCCAGCACGTTTCAGAGAGGTATCACATCTTGGGACCGATGGTAAACTATTAAAATTGACAAATGTCCACAGACGAGCAGCGTCAAGAGCTACGCCGCGGAAGCGCCGAGAGACCTGTGTGGCATGGTGACGGTCGAGAACACCCAAGTACCTCCAAATTTCGACCATCAGGTCGTCATGAAGTCGGTAAATGGGCAAGTATTCGTTGCAATCGCCGGCGAGCGCACTTCGAATGCGATTGTAGGTGCGATAGATTTTCCTATACCGCTCTCGTACTATGTGCTCAGGAACGGATGCTTCAATGCCCGCTGGTGTATGCGCAACTCTACACCTGTTAACTGGGTGAGCGAAGAAAGGCCTGGAGCCAGAATATAATACCACACCGTCCACCCTCGACATGCTGCTCCATGGCGGTGAGAAGGTCAGTTAACTTGGTCCTAGAATGGCTGAAATGAGCGACCATGAAGGAGATGGCTGCACGAAAAACGTACTCGTAGTCGCAGTCCATGTCCTGGATCCTGGATGTGGTGGTGAGAGTGAAGATTCGCACCGGCGCTTATATGGACAGACAGAATCGTCATGCCAAACGTTTCGTTGCATTGCCCTCCTAGTTCAGGAGTACAGAAGCGCATTCTGTGGTAGGCGGCTGGAGGACAGGACCGTATGGCGCGGTTGTCGAAGCTGGAGGACATTCATGTTAACCTATCCGGAGATTTCTCAAAACTCTCATGTCAAGTCGATATAACCATAATTTTGTCCAGGTCGGACTGCCCCGACGTCATCGATCGCGAACCACCATTATCAGGGTTTGGGTTTCCCTGTATATCACATGTTTTTGTATTTCGTGTAACTGGCTTATATTATAATATATTCCCTGGACCTGACCACATCCGACTCGGTACGTCCGGATGATATCCGTTACAGTGTGCAGTCTGCCGTGCTCTGACAAATTCAATGGTCCACCCAGGGCACATAGTAAATACGAAATTAGAAGCAAGTGGAAGTAAGTATTTTCGTTTGGTGGGTCCAGCTCTGATCATCCTGCTGCCAACTAATTCGTCTTCCCCGGCCCCTTAAACTGAACTTTGTTCAGTCTATATACTTTATGCATGCTGTAATCAGGTAAGTCCATTTCTCATGGTTGTTCTTAGGCATATACGGTTCGAGTCACATATTAGGTCGGCGGGCGGCTGGGCGTCTTCCCAGTAGTTTCGCTCCCGGGCCACACAGTCTTGTCTTGCGAATGCACTTTCTAATAAGGAGCTTGTCGGGATGAGGACGATCGGGTAGGAGAGCGAGAGAAGGGGCGGTGAGCCTGATAGTGAACGGAGGGAGTACTAATTCGAGATTCAGACCGCGGTATCCCTATTGAAAGTACATGCTCCTTAAAGAGAAACGGAACACAGCCGGGCGGTAAGGAGACACCGAGAATCTCGAGTGGTCAGGTGGAGGACCGAGGAAACGATCGCGCTGAGAAGGAATGAAGCATACAATACAAGAATATGAACTATGTGGAATATCCTATAAAACTGAATCGAGAAGGGAAGGTAACTAGGAGGAGCGAAAGATCCGGGGAGAACTTAGTAAAGGAGCCATTCTACGGTGGTGCACAGATAACAACATCTATGAGTGTATGCAGAAACTAGCTACGGAGGGACGGGCGTGTGGTGTCAAGAATTGGAACCGAAATCTTGAGGATGGGAAAGTTGTGCGGGTGAGGCGCGCGTTGGTGATCGACTGGTGGATTAGACTTAATGCTCTGGCGGTCCTTTGGATATCAACGGGTCGAAGCTGAGGGCTGCGCGCGGAATCTGATATAGTTGAGGTATCAGGCTCCTGCGGCACGAGACCCGGACATGATGTAGGCAAGGACAACCGTGAGACGACATAGTATAGTAGGATTGAATGATTACCGTAACATTACATTCCAGGGATCGTAAAGTAATCCCACCGCCCTTGTAAAGCTTGATCACAATAGATGAGGGTCGGGTCATCCAGCACACTAAGATTCGAGTTTGGAGGTAACGGAGGAATTGGTTCGGGAGGACATGGCACCTTTGCCCATTCTTCATCTTCGTCCCAACTCCCATCCTCGACTAGCTGGGTAGTAGTGACTTCAGTGATGGGATATGGAACACTGGCGGAAAGGACAGGAGGGTGGTGCCATCCGGGGAGGGAATACATATACGGGCCATAGTATGACCGCTTTGGGGGCGTAAACTTCCGCCATAAGAACTTATCGAGCATAATGACAATGCTAGACCTCCCTTCGGAAGAAAGTGGTCTCTCTGACGTAACTACGACTTCGTTTAATTTGCAACAACCGCCTTCCCCTCCCAATCGAGCCGAGACCCATCTGAGGAGACTATACGGGGAAGGTTCTGGCCAACGCCCAATATCCATCTCTCGGAGTTTAGGACAATACTCGATGGAGAGAATATCAGACACCGTACGCATGTGTATAGCCCCTAGTCCTTGATTGCGGGGAGGACTAAGATGTCTGGTAGACAGCCTCTCAATCGCAGGGAATAGGGAGAATATATGCTTTAGGTTCGTATCGCTGAACCACCCTCGAATTGCCAATGACCGGACTCGCTCAAACAAGAGAGGGGAAAGACGAAGCGTTTTGATAAGTTTGGTTGTTGGTTCCTCATAACCTCTCCCCGCAGTGACATAATAGTTCATCACTGTCGGGTCGAAATGGAACCTCACAGCATGTTTTGCACTCCAACGGCATTCGATGGTCCAGCGATATGTGTAGTGTTCTGTGACTGTTAGGGTGACCTCCTGCGTTGCATGAAGGTGGCCGAATGGAGAAGACCCTGTGGTTGTGTCGAACCAGGCAGAGTCGGCGGATGTGAAGTCGCACTCGAGCACATTGGGTGTGTTAATGCGACTCAAAGTGGTGTTTATCCGCTGAGTATCCTTGTCTGTGATATGGAGCCGCTGAAGGGCTGGTAGTTCGACACTCGAAGGCATCTTATCGGAATCGGTGGACGCTATTGCGGCTTCCAAGCCGAGGTACGTCAGAGATGGGGATGTTTGAAGAACTTGGACCAAATGTGAGACGTCAAATGGGGTATCTGGCCTCCGGATGAGCAGGTAGGTCAAATTCCGAAAGATAGGATCGGGCCATTTGATATTGCACTGAATCAATGCAACGTGACGCAATAAGGGTGCATGTCCACCGAACAATGATTTAGTGACTTGGTTGGACGCGTGCTGGATGCTATCATCAAGTGGGCCCGGCATGGCGGGGAGCATGGAGAGTCGTAGCGAACGTAATAGGGGCACGGGCATAGTCAAGTCCTCAAGCTTCAACCTAGATTCAACTTGATATTGAAATAATGGTCCTACAGGCCCTGGAGGTGGTGGCTCCCTTCGAAATATGGTGGCGTCTAGGACGGCAGCTCGTGGAATAGAGGCAATGATGTCGGGTGGAGGTGGTAGTGACTTAAAAGGGACAGGTGGAGGAGGTGGGGGATATCCATACAGAGGTGGGGGCACCCTGGGCGGCATTCCGGGCAGGTAGTTGTTGACACGCATATGGAGCGGTGCAGCCCCGGCACGCTTCAGGAAAGTGTCACATCGTGGGACCGATGGTAAACTATTAAAATTGACAAATGTCCACAGACGAGCAGCGTCGAGAGCTACGCTGCGGAAGCGCCGCGAGACCTGTGTGGCATGGTGACGGTCGAGAACACTCAAGTAGCTCCAGATTTCGACCATCAGGTCATCATGGAGTCGGTAAATGGGCAAGTATTCGTTGCAATCGCCGGCGAGCGCACTTCGAATGCGATTGTAGGTGCGATAGATCTTCCCGTACCGCTCTCGTACTATGGGTTCAGGAACGAATGCTCCGATGCCTGCTGGTGTATGCACAACTCTACACCTGTTCACTTGGTAAGCGAAGAGAGGATTTGAGCCAGAACAAGATCAAACACACCGTCCATTCTCGACATGCTGCTCCACAGCGGCGAGAAGGTCAGTCAATTTCGTCCTAAAATAGCTCAAATGAGTAACCAATGAAGGGACAACTGCACCAAACACGTACTCATAGTCGCAGTCCATGTCCAGGATGTGGTGGCAAGAGCAAAGGTTTAAATCGGCGCTTATATGTACAGACACCTCATTCAGGAGTCCATAAGCAAATATTCCGGTCCCCGAAAGGACCCATGGTAAGATTTTTGGATGTCCCTGTATGAGTAATTCATTTGATGATATACGAGTTGGACCCGACCACGATCTTGCCTACTTTACCCTACCTTGAGCTCTCATCCGAGGGGAGTGCGGAGCCAAATTTTAGGCCAAGCAGCCGCTGCTCTTCCCGCTGCTCTTCCTGTCTTATCCCAGTTGTTTACATTCTCGCGTGCCGTGGCTTCGCAAATGCAGGCCACCCTTTCTTCGGTGTCTCTTAAACGTGATATCTACCCACATACTCTCTGCCCCTCACTTTAAACTGAGCAATTCGCCACCCTTTTCGTAGCATTCACGCAGGCGCTGCGCTGCCAATCCAAGTTCAGCGAGGACCTCGTCATCAGCGCTGAGGAGAGCAAGGCGTGTCTCATCGCCATGAACCAGCCTAAGACGAGCTACTGCCGCGTTACCTTCTATCGCTCCTTCTTTGAGGGTGTGTACCGAGTGGGGAATCGTTTGCCGGACTCCCAGAACGGAAAGGGCGAAGAACGGGAGGTGGACGGTGCAGAGAGCGATGTCATAGAGGAACTCCCGTTCTTCCGAACACAGGTCTCGGTCAAGGTACTTGTCGTCACCCACCTCTTTTTAGTTATCAGACTGAACGATGAATGAGACTCTCCTGGCTGCAATGAGGCCGTCGTCTGGAGAAAAGGGCGTCGAGCGATGCCAGCTTTCCTACGTCGAAGGCGTGGAACTATCGAAGCAAATCTCGGTAGACGAAAGCAGTGAGACGCATCTCGTTGTCAAGCTCAATTGCAAACACGGTCTGTATCTCTCAAGTGGCCCTTATTTCCTCCTATTGAAGTTCCTGCCAGGGGTGAACAAAACACACAAGCTCTCTGTCGCTGAACCGTCCACCTCCGGTGCTCCAGCTTTACCTAACAAGCCCATGTCTCAGGCCACGATCGGTGCCGCGACTGTACGCGAGCTACTTGAATACTTCAACGCTGCAAGGGCGTCTGATCCGAGGCTTAAGAAGGACGTTGCAATTATCCTGCAGTTCAAGTCGGAGATTGTCACCATCAGTGCACGGGATTACCATCATGGTCGTAACAGGATTGCAGAGGCCCTGGGGATGAAGAGAGAGGACAGCGAGGATGACAGTTGTGAGGCCAATCTGAGCGGGGCGTGTGATAAGTCTGACGAGTTGCTCACAGTAAACTATCGTCTTCACACTTCTCTGACGCTGGATGCAAATGGGTTCGAAACGTACGAGCTGCAGGCGGCACCGATCACTCTGTCGTTCTTCCTACGCGAGTTCAACGCGAGTTGATTCCCAGAGCCGTGGGCCGTCTCACTAATTCCCTTCGATTAGGCAACGATCCTCCTCGCCGAATCTTTGTCTCTTCCAATCACGCTGCGGTTCACCGCATCGTGCGAACCACTCTTCATCACTATCGAGTCACCTTCTCTGACATACGAAGTGTTTTGCGCACTTGCGACGCAAGAAGTACCAGAGGATGAGGGAGATGCCGTCCAGACGCAGGACAACCACGGACGCAAGGCGCTCATTCCCGAGCGATCAAAGTTTATCACTGTACCCAAAGGGATTAAGAGGGAGCGCGGAATTGATGACGACCCTGGGGAGGTACAGAACTTAAAACGGAGGAGGGGTGTAACTATCTCAGACGTTCCTGACGGCTCGAACACGGAGAGCCAACCGGAAGGAGACTTCATTGGAATAGAGGTGGACATGAGCGGTGGAGAGCCAAGCTTTGCCGATGGACCCACTTCAACTAATCCGCAACGGCAGCGTGTGTGGCGACAACGACTAGCGGCCACCCCACAGGAACCATTATTCATCCCTGTATCCCAAATGACGCAGGTGGACCTAGAGGCGTTTAAAGCTGCTGGGCTTGGAAATGCCGAGGATCTCGAGGCGTTACTCCTCGACGACGGCGATGACCTTGAAAATGATCTGAATGACGGTGGCGAAATTACCGTTGATAACGGTCATGATGGTAGATGGGAAGGTATAGAGCAGGGTGGTGGAGATGGTATGCTGATGGAAGCTACGCAGATACCTTTGAGGGACGATCACAAGACATTCAGACCGCTCTTCGACGACTAGCTGTGTACGAGCAGACTTGCATAGAGTTCAAGTAATTCTCCGGATAGTTAGTCGGAGCGGCTAGTTTGAACCTCAGTCTTGTAGTTGATTTCTAATCCGATTTTGAGCCATGGTCGATCGTACGGCGCTATTAGTGCTCTTACACAGCTTAGGACAAGTATATCAGTTTTTGGAGGACGCCAATGCCATTCTTCACTTCTCTTAAGTTCTATTTGCACGTGTAGGCCCTCACTCCAGAACGTCAAGCACAGGAAGGAGAGTAGAAAAAAAAGACGGTTCAAATAGAGGAATACAATCTTACGTGGGCTCTCTTCGCTTTCAGGGTACCCCCAACTGTCTAGCACGCACAATTGGATATAGCTTGTTAACCTGAAGTATCGATCTCTACCTTTCTACACCAAACCGATTAGTGGCGTTTGAGTCGCCAGAAGTTCAGAGACGATTCCAGAGAAAAGAAGAACAGTGAGAGAGAACAACGCCAGGACTGTATTCTGGTTGAGGCTTGCCTAGTTGCTCCCTTTTTCTTGACCAGCGCGTGGTCCTATGTGGCGGCGTGTTGCGGTGCGGGAAGGTTGAAAACAGGACGGTTCTCTCATCAAAGCGCGAGTCATTAAATTACCAAAATAACATTAATGTGTACTGATTTGGTCTGAGAGGCACCCAAGGCTGAAATTTTGCGGTCTAGATTCCGGATCGTCGATACTGTCGGGCTCAACGCACTTAAGCCTAATGACCCCCTACCGGAGGCTTCCCGTTGGCAGGTTTGACAGATCCGATGGCAGATGACAGGCACATGTGCGTGACGGTGTGACGGTCATCGCGTCGGAGGCTGGGACCAGTCGCGTCTCATAAATAAAATTTATAATAATACATAAATTTGTGGAATAATTTTTTTTATAATACATAAAATTAAATGTTGTTAATAAATTGCCGAAGGAGTATGGCTGTTGAGTGGGAGGCTGGCG
>Ga0307513_10001333_pt1 | contig 35771 bp, 41 predicted proteins | sample 15_EM_MG_FD_202174 | JGI IMG/M metagenome (GOLD analysis project Ga0307513, IMG submission 202174) | Populus trichocarpa ectomycorrhiza microbial communities from riparian zone in the Pacific Northwest, United States - 15_EM | ecosystem: Host-associated > Plants > Roots > Unclassified | place... | reverse complement strand
GAGCAAAGTGTAAGGTGGGTGATATGACCGGGAACTTTGAACTAGAATGCAGAACGAAAGTGGGATCTTGGAAGCCGCTGCGAGGGAGCGACACTGGAGGACAGACGGGGCGGCGTCGCGGGATTCGGAAAAGAGGAAATCATCTAAATGTAGTGCGCTTGCGCGTCTTTTGTATGATTCCCGTGTGGTTCAACTTTGCTTGCTCGTCGCTGGAAACAGGAAGGCGTGTTTCCGTTGGATTTGCAACCGTAAATTGTAACAATCTTCGATCGCGTGGAGCGCGTTTGTCACACTCGTCTGTATTTCCCTCGTCTCGGAGGTCTCCGGATCTCCGGGACGTCGTTTGAGATGGACCGGTGATCCCCACTGATACTATTGCCATGGCGCCGGAGTCCACCAAAAGGCACAGAAGCTCTTGGGTAGGCGAAGAAATACTCGCTCGAGTACGTCAAGATATCCAAGGTATTCGGGCGGTAGGTTTTGTTCGCGCGCGGACACCGCTCCTCGCTCATCGAACCATGACATTCACCCCGACCACTTCCCCAAACATTGCGAAATCTGCTGGTATCTCTTCAGACGTGGTTCGAAAGTCTTGAACATTCAAATCGAATCAGAGCCCATTGGGTGTATCCGAGGCCAGCGTAGGGAATGGAGCAGGCACGGTCGGTTCACCGCGGTATGGACGTTCGTGGTATAGATCACAGACCAATTCTATACACGGCTTTGGAGGTCCGAAGAAGGAGCGAGACTACATTTTGTGTGGAATCATATGATTTGTCACAGTGTTGCTTGAATATAGGGGCGTGAGAGCACGTAGAGATACATCTCGGCGGGGACGAACGCACTTGAACCTCCCAACCACGTGCGGCTGAGGTAACTGTGAGATGTGCCAAGAGCGAAAGGTCGGAAGCGAACCCACTTGTCATATAGGGTGTTCCGAAACAGCGGAACACCGCAAGACATCTCTCTGAGCAGCCAACGGCAACCTCTTTCTCATCTCTTGATGGACATTTTCCAACAAATGGGTCGTACCGACAGGTGTCGCGAGGAGAATTTCCACGACAGTGACCGATCGGAGTACATGAGCAAGCCTTTCGTCTATAGCCGACCACGGGATGTTGTCCAGGTGTGATAGGTGAGCGGCGATAACTTCCATAGTTAACTTCTGTACTGTGGGAGGTACGCCTCCCAATGCAACAGGGATCCATTCGAAGGTGACGGGGAGTCGCTGAACTGAAAAATTGGGCACGAAGAGACCCTGGAACGTCAGCGTCTCGAGGTTGTGGAATCGGGATACAAACTCTGCGGTGGCTTTGGTAGGAAGGATTAAGGTCGCGTGACATACGAGGTAACCTAGAACTTACGGGAAAGTTTGTCCCAATCCAGCGTAGGACCACCAATAATGACAACCCCAAACCGAAGGGTCTTCACCGTCGCGCCGTACCGCTCTCCGAGTAGTATAGGGGCCTGATCCAACGCCGTAGGGAATCGCACGTCGAGGGATGTCAACGAGGGGAGAGGCATGGGATTCTCAGCGAGGAACCAACGAATATCGCAACCGTCGCACAACGCAGACCCCTTCAAAGAAAGGTGGGAGATCTCTGACACGCGATCGGAGGGGACGGGATCCCTTGTGTCCCCCACGTTCACACATCCCAGGATTAGGGACGTGAGCTTGGGGAACGCCAGGATGAGATTCCAAAAGTAAATGTCTCCACTGAGATCCAACTGATCAAGCTCAAGCGAGGTAACCCAATCTGTCGCCAGACTGCCCAGACGCGGCTGGATTAATCGCCCGAACCGAAAAGGCATCAGATGTCTGGGTCGCATCGTTAAACTGAGTTTCGGAGGGGTGTCTTGCGGCCAACGTCGAGCCATGATCTGGGATATGGCAAGAATCGTGCGCTCATCCACCGCGGATTCGTAGGCGGGAACGGCTACGTTAATCTTCTTGATAAATGGCAGAACCCCAGAGCTCGATTCCAAAAGGGATTCGAATCGATCCGCTGCTCTGGAGTCCAGGCCGGTGCGAAGGGTGTGAAAGAGGAGTGACTTGCTAACGATGCTCAATGTGGAGCAGGACAACGAACAGGCGGACAGCACAGCCTTGTCGTCTCGTAGGAAGCTGATGATGTGGAACATGAGCTCGGGTGGAACGGTGGTCGTCATATTTGGTGACTGCGCCCACTGGGTGGAATGGTGATGGGCGTTTGCGTCCAGGTGGCGTTGACTCTGCCGTATCGGATCCTGTCAGGGATTCACAAGTACACAATACTACAACAATATTTACGAGTCTCTAACCATTCCACGGCTCGTGATTCGATACACCCCTACCGATGAGCGTGATCACACCTCGTCACCGTACGAGAAAACACCAAAGGTGGATGAGGGAGAAAATCAAAAGCACCCCCCGCCGCCGCTTCCCTTATCTCCAGCGTCAAGCGATGTAAGTGCAGCACCCTCAACTCCTCCAATGTCTCTAAACAAAACGCCACCCCAAAGTCCTTGATCCCGTACAACCCGCGTAGCACCTCGCCCAAACCTGGTGGCAAATGTACACCCTCGGAAAAAATAAGAACCATCTCGGAAAATACTAGAGATGTGATGGTGGCAAGGAGGTCTTCAATTATTTCAGCGTTGTGGAATAGGTATAAACCTGGGACCTCCAGAGATCGAAGGGCGATGTTGCTCAATAAGTTGATGTGTTTGGGAATAATTGGCAAAACTCGCTCTGTTCAGGTATTGGAAAGGTCCCCTTATGAAACTAGAATAACATTACAAATCTGAAACGCACCATCCGGATACCAACGGAACGTCTGTAAAGTGTCTGCGCAAGCCTCCAGTAGGAGTCGCATCCCTGGCACATATTCCAATTCCATGGATGAGAAGCGCATCCCTCCAAATGCAACGATTATGTCCTCCAATAGCCCCACGCCGGCACCATAGTTTGCGATGACCAATTGACCTCGTAACCCTCCTCTGATGGCGTTGCGCCGGGTACTATGCCCCTCGTGCGTTGGGGGCTGGCCAAAGTAGTACGTTAACTTGATGTTGTCCAGCTTCGGGAATAGTGTGAAGAATTCAAGCAGTTGTCTGCAAGTACCCCTCGGACCGTTCAATGTAATCGATCGCAATGTAGGGGAGAAATATCCAAAGTATTTTCCGGTCCCTTCTCGAAACCGATGGAAATTGATGTCCGTGATGGTGAGTTCTTGCAAGTTCACCAGGGCGCGAAAGTGTCGGATGGTTCGGGAATCGAAAATAGTAGAACATACCCAAGGAGCCGGGGGCTGCCGCTCGAATCGCACTTGCTTGACGAACGGGAGTAACCCGAGTTTGTCCAATGACACGAGTGGAGTAGGATGCCTATGCGAGGTACCCTTACCCCACGGTCGGAGTATCAGAGTGTGGTGGAGATGTGGAATCGCAATGTTGTACCAGCAGAGACAGGTTGCGGCACAGGCCTTGAGAGTCGGAATATCGTATGTGAGATGGGCGATGATCATTTCCACGATCTCCGAGGGGAACCCATGTGATTTGTTAGAGTCTCTGGGGGTATCTGAATCCCTGCGCGCGGACGCGCCCTCGGGTTTGGCTTTTGAACGGTGCCAAATGGCATTGACAAGGCGCTCGATTCCTATGATTGAAGGTGGACAATGAAGCGTGATGACTGTGTAGAGAGATTCGTTGAATACCTGATAGCAAGGATGTGGGACTCCCCGGAAACCCCGTGTCGCGCGTTGGTGTTGACATCATGGTCGTAGGGATCTGTGTAGTCTCGGCTCCATCCGGCCTACCGCGATCGCTTCCAGCTTGTCAGAGCTCTTGATCGCCTGGTACAGTCGTCACAGAATCGCTACCTCGACCTCGGAAATGAACCAAATTTTGGTCGACCAACGCCGGTGGTCCACTCAACGAGAGGTTCAATTAGATATCGTTATCCCAAGGGATCTTCGGGACGACCCCTGGACGTGTAGCATGCGGAAATCATTGGACACCTATCGCCTTAGTCTGTCCACTATAACACTATATCCCTAATCGGTAACACATAGTCTGCTTGGGGAGACTACCACCGCCTTAAAGTTCGCCGCACAAAATGGCATCTCCATTTGGGGTTTCTGGAGCACGCCGGATCAGCGTTTCCCTCCCACGAGTGCTTCCTTTTTCTGTCAAACGTCACGTCATGCGTCAACCACACCAAGGTTTCTGGCGGCTCCCACAAGGACGCGCCGTCTAAAGGGGCTGAATCGTACCAATCACCATCCAATTTCATCACCGTGCTCCGGGGTGTAAACCTCACACTGGCTGGGCCAGAACACTCGACAAGAACACCACGACGGCGTCCAGTTCATGACAACACTGAGAATATTCCTGTCCGGTTATTGCGAACTCTAGTCGTTTGGACCCTATTGCCTTTTGCTCCCCTAGAACAATGCATTACGCGAACCTGGGAGGAGGGTGGTTCGGGGACTGACATCACCCAACGTGGGTCGTCAACCGCAGCCCCATTCTCCCAAAATGCCCTTCAAGAACTCCACAATCTCCTATTCCCTCGGTATTCCCCACTACAAATACCTTGGGGTTCTCCATCCGCGGTCAAACATTCCCCCTTACCAGTTCTTTGGATGTACCTCGTGTAGCAGAGGGGGGTGACTGCGGGCGGGTGGGAGTAAACTGGAGCTGGAGTGCTTTTGGTGTCTGACGGGGATTTCGATGGCATTGCTGGTCGGGGGTTTTGGGGTGAGAAGGGTTCTGTGGATGACTCCGACCTCGCTTTCCGCGCACGCGGTCACCCTAGTAAGCTATGAATTTTGGGGTAATAATGCGCATCGCAAATCGGATGTTCAAAGGGGTTGAAGACGAAGGCCGATGCAATTGAAGGTGAGTTCGCCGCCATTATCTCTTTGAGAAAACGAGACCCACCGAGAACTGGGAAGCGAAGAGGCTCCTTCGCCTTCGGCTCACCCTCTACATCGGATCGAAGGATGTGCCAAAGCATAGTTCTAAACAGCGCGAACAGCATAGGTGGCATGTGTGTGGCTGTTCAACCGAACCGGGTAGTACTGGGATGCTTTCACGAAGGTAGTCACGAGGTCCGCTAAGAGCGATTTCGTTAAATAATAAAACCCCGGTCATAGGATGGGCTGAGCACCCAATCCTATGGGTTTAGCCGTGTGGTGTGGCTGTGTCCAAAGAGTGGTAGTGTGACCAACGGGATCCGCACACCACAGGATGACACCGAGGATGCATATCAGGGCGCTTACCCACAGACGCTCATGGCGCTCATCTGAGATCGGGATCGTCCAGAACCAGCCAATCGAGCCTGAGAGCTAAGGGCGTCTACCAGCTCCGTCAAGTTTATCCGAGGTGTAACCGCGAGAAAAAGAGGCGGCGGCCAGTGTCCGAATCATCCGGGCGTCCGAACCCATACACTCCAGATACTTTTGCAGGGCTGTGAACTGCATTTTTTTGCGGTGGGTGACTCAAGGGATGTTCCCCCCGTGTGTGGAATCCTTACTAGGGTTTACGCGTCACGGTCCGCAGGGCCGGAACCGTTCCAGGGCTTTGGCGTAACCCTCCAACCAGACCTACATGTACTATCCATACTAAAACTAAAACCGCGCATACAGCCTACAACGTTTTTTACATCATACAGGTCCTGCTTGTACATGTGCAACTACCCAAATTAAATAACCAGGTAACTGAGAAAGGAAACATTTTGGAACACCTCAACCACTACGCGGTTAGGTTCCACACACGGGGGTATACCTCTAACTCGGGAGTGCTCGCCAAAAATTCAAACATACCATCTCTGACAGCACAACTCAAAGCCACTTCGACGGTTTCGCGGTGTTCTTCCGCCCCTTCCTCCTCGATGTCCAAACCAAATTTTATCCTCACGTCCCTCTTCGGCTTCTCCTTCTCCTTCGAGGTAGAGTTGCCCTCGGGTTTCGGGTCCGCTGAGAGAGTCTGTTTCAACTCGTCGAGGTCATTGTCATAACTCACGACGAGGAATGTCTCGAGTTGAGGTGAAGGGATCATGGAAATGAAGTTGCGGAATGGATCATCTGGCAGGGCATGGATGATGGAGTGGAAGTTAACTTCGACGTGACGGAGGGATTCGCATCGTGATAAATCCAGGTTCTTGATGTCTATCAATCAATATCAGCATCCATCATCGCGAAATGTGTAGAGTCGGACTTACTGTGAAAGTCGGAAGGATGGTAGATAAATCGCTCCATGGTTCCCGCACAACCGTCAATAACCTCTTGCGTTTCTCCACAGAACTGCAGATCGACCGTGCGGAACTTTAGTCCGTCCTGCAGGGAAACCAAACCAGACATGAACTCCTGGTCGAAAATTCCCGTCAGCGTCAATCGCCCCGTGAGAGGTGGCGAAGACTCCGGGACTAGGGCAAAAGGCCCAGGAGCGATTTCTTTATTGATACTGTCCACGGTGAGGTTTTCCAGGCCCGAGAACAAGCTGATAAAGCAGACAAGTTGTTTGATGCTACCCTTGGGGTATCGCAGCGTGAGGGTCCGAATGGTGGACTTTATGGTATCGCGACGCCCGTGTAGCCAGCGAAGTGGCTTCCCGACGTCGAGGTACCTAATATCGAGCTCTTGAAGGTGCGTGAACGCGTGCAAGCGTATCATCGTTTCGTGTGACAAGAAGTCCGCCTGGTGGATCTGTCGGGCGACAATGATCCTGCGGACAAGATGAATCGTTCCCATCCTCTGGAGGTCATCAGCAGCGTCGAACCCTGCGGAGTTAGAAACCGTGAGGGTTCGATGGAGGTGGGTTCGAGCGGCGATACACCATGTGCGAGAGAGGTGCGTGCAGGCAAAGAGGGTGGCTCGGTCTTCCGAAATGTGGTCGACTATGTAATCGACAATTTCTTGGGGAAGTTGCACGTTGCCTGCCTTGCTTACCCCAAGAACCCTCTTCATCTTCCGGTTGAGGCATTTGCACGTAAACCATAACGTGTAAGACGCCTGCTTGGCATCTGCAGCGGGCGTGGAAAGGCGCGATTGGCACGTTAATGAAGGCGTGAGTGAGCGGCCAGGAAACAATGGTCGTACCTGAGCGAACGGAACGGAATTTGCTGAGAGCTCCAGAACGGCTGGGTCCCATTGTCACGGTGGGTTCGGTTGTCGTTGGGGGTACTAATGAGGGATGGGGCGGTTACCCTTCCCAACCAGCCCTTTATACTAATTACGCTTGGATCCTTCGGAATGGGGTCTTTTGAGAAAATGAAATTCTTTGACTTACGACAGTAAGTATAGCCAACAGCGCCTGTGGTGGCAAGTTGTGACATCTTCCGGCTGTGCCCAAGACCCAAAAGGATCAACCGATCATGCGCCTCTCCTATTCTCCACAAAATTTCCCACGCTCGGCCCGTTGCCATCGGACCCGATTTGAGCTGAGAGGCGAAGGTCTATTGCGAGAACACTGCAGGTGGTACAAAGTTGAGTTCTAAGTATAAAGAGGTGTACGGAGGCAGTAGGTAAAGCGATACATGATACATTGATTTTGAAGATTACACCAATATCAATTTGGCTCTAAGTCGAAAAGCAACGGCGGAAAATTCAGAATGGGCGACTGTTGAGCATCGCGGCACGCGGTTGAGGGCCGGAGCTTTGGGTGAAGGGTCTTTTTCGCCTTCACCAAAAGTTACCGCCCGCTGGGGGTCGTTCGATGCAGAAGAAAGTGGTTGCCCGGGTGAACCGCGGTCTAGGGTTTCAGACAACAGCGTGGGGGGTGCCCAAGGGAAATCGAAACGCGAATTTCTCCACCATGGCATGCCACACCAGAACTTGGCGTCCTCCCAAAAGTCTATGCTCGCAGCTAATTGGTTGTATACAAGGGTAATGTTCGCGGCCGTGGGTTCAAGGTCGAGAGGCGATTTCTTCTCAACCCGTTTAACCGCCTCTGCGAAGAGACGGAGTTCACGTTGGTGGCGCATGATGAGGGTGTCGTGCTTCGGTTCGGGCGATGGCGACGCCGTGAAGAATCTGTGAGGATAGATGAAAGGGGTGTCGCAGCAATTAAATCGTGGCAGGTACCTTCGATGGTGGCTTTCTGGCGGTGGCAGGTCGTGAGGGCGGAGAGTGGCTTTGAGCTTCTCCGCCATCAACGCAATCGCTGACATTACCCGAGACTGACTCTCCAGTAACTGAGGCGAAACAACCCTCCAAAATACCCCCGAGGCGTAAATCCTGTCCAAGTTGAACAAAATTCGATCAACGGAAGGGGGCTTCCAATTGCTCTGGGAGGGGCGGTGGGCCATATGGAGTGGCAGAAGGTGATAGAAGTGTTCCTGGTGTCAGAAGGGCCAGAGAAGACCAGATATATACGCACGCGACAGAGGTTACTATGATTCCGGGGACGTGTCTGCAACAAGGCTGTGGAAAGGCCTAAGCAGCGGGGACGTGGTCAAGCGGGAAGGACCATTCCGAGATGGATTCCCACAGTCGGTCGTCATCAAATACCACGCGCGCGCTTTGCGGTGCAATTTTGACTTGCATGTCCGAAGACGTGCAGGTACAGTTGTTAGCGTGTACACAGCCAGGTTTCATAAGTTCGCCCCCTGAGCCACCCAGATATCTGCAAGGATACCGCCAGGACTCAGCACCATTCACCCAGTAGCCCTGTAATGTGGACGTTCGGACGTGCGTATGGCGGCCAGCGGGTTGCCCCCTACCCTGCATAAAATGTAATCCCCGACCCGAACCCCGCCTTTTGTGCGTGTAAACTGAAATAAGCGCCTAGTGCTGACGTACTGATGTTCTGCATTCATTCGCCAAGCGTTATCCGTTACAAACAGCACAGGCTGTCGGCGTAAAGCGAACTCGCTTGCCAGCGGGTGGGGGTCATGCGAGATCGGCATCCAAAAAAGGAAGGTCATGGCTTTCTCCGGAGCATTGGTGAGCATCCCTCAAATTCTCTCCTCGGCTCATCACACTCTGCTAATCCCACGTCAAAAATCAGACACTAACCGACCTAAACGACTATATCACACCGTCTCAAGCGTGCATTAAACCCGTAGAGACCAAAAATCCACCCACCGGAGCAGGGGACGCAGGGGCCGCCTCGGTATTGTGACTCCGATCTGCATCTGATCTGGTTTGACGACTGAAACCTTTCGAATCTCCAGACGCAGATCCATGTAGACCAGGACGGGTCGTACTATGAGGTGTCTTCCCCCGATTTCACAGGTAACAAGCCCAAAGGAAGTGTGAAAAGGCTAGAAGCGGCTCAAGTCAGTCTTAACGATTGCCTAGCATGCAGGTGAGTCGGTTGAATAAAGTCGCACTATGTGCTTAATTCTCGCGACTCGTAGCGGATGCATAACTTCAGCGGAGTCCGTACTAATCACAATGCAATCCCATATCCAAGTACTCGACTTCCTCACGGAGAACGCTACTCACGAACTCACGTCTCGAGAACGGAAGATCCCCGTCATATCCATCGCTCCACAATCTCTCGCATCCCTTGCCGCGTCCGTCTCCTCCTCTTCAACCACTTCCGTAACTCCCCGTCAAATGCTTCACCGCATCGAGGCGTTTTGTTTACAAACCCTTGACATTGAACACGTCTACGATACTACGTTCGCCCGTCATATCTCTCTCTTGGAACACGCTAGAGAGTTTCGGGAACGCAAAGCCCTGTCGGTGAGCGGCGCGAAGGGCGCTTTACCTATGCTTGCTAGCGCTTGCCCGGGATGGATCTGCTATGCGGAGAAGACCCACTCGGAGATGTTGCCTTTCATCAGTCGGACCAAGAGCCCTCAACAAGTGATGGGAACTATCGTCAAATCTTGGTTGGCATCGAAGTGGGGTAAAGGGTGAGTCTTGTCTTTCTTGCGCCTGCCGAGCCCGGGTTGAACCGGTCAGCAGCCCTGACCAGATCTATCACGTCACCGTGATGCCATGCTACGACAAAAAACTAGAAGGCTCCCGACAAGACTTTTACGATGATGTATTTTCGACTCGAGACGTGGACTGTGTCATCACCACAGGGGAACTCGAACTCCTCATGAAGGAGAAATCATGGGATGTTTCCGTTCCTGTCGTAAATGAACTGGTTCCGACTCCCCCGCGCACACCACCACCAGGAAAATCTGGAACGGATTTGGACACCGCCCTCCCTCAATTGGTCTCGCATCCCGGGTCGAGTTCTGGGTCGTACTTGCACACGATCATGGAGGCCGTGCGAGTTAGACACCGACTTGACGCTCCCGGACGGAATCCACCCGATCTAGAGTTGTCCATCAAGGCGTTGCGTTCCGCTGACTACGAAGAGTACACTCTTACGGATAAGGAGACTGGAAAGGTTGTGTTCAAGGGAGCAAAGTGTTATGGGTTTAGAAATCTCCAGAACATCGTTCGACGGGTGGGTAAAGAAGCCGGTGTGCAGACCGGGAAAGGCGCTGCTGGGAGGTTGGTCGGAGGTCGGGCTAGGGCAGTGAAGAAGACCACAGCCGGTGGCGAGGATGTGACTTTGGATTATGTCGAGGTCATGGCATGTCCAGGGGGTTGTATCAACGGTGGTGGTCAACTCAAACGAAGAGAACCGGCGAAGGTTAGCCCGGGAGAGGACTCAGAGGGGTACCAGAGGGACTGGGGTGAAGCCGGGGTAGACCTCGGAGCCGGTTTGGGAGCGAGGTGGGGAGACAAGGAGTGGACGAAGGAGGTCGAGAGGATGTATTGGACAGAACAGGATTCAGATCCTTCGACGCATGGCGGGATCGACGCTTTCGCGGTCAAAGTACTTCACGAGATTTGCCAATCGGGAGTTGTGCCTGGCCTCTCGTGGTCCGAGTCCATGGACGAGAAGGCCGAGGCTCAGCGGAGGACACTATTTAGGACAGAGTATAGGGCAGTGGAGAGCGAGGTAGACGGGCTGTTGGTCAAGTGGTGACCGGTGAGAACTTGAAGGTGCCGGCAGGTCCTGGACAGGTGTAAGATACGATGTTGAACGTCGGGTGCAGTACTAGTCTGCTGGTAGAAATGTCATGTAGAATTGGCAGCGGCCGCCCCCGGGAGAAAAAATTCTCCCACCTATGCTCCTGGAACCTTTTCCTGACGTTTCTCCTGTTCGATCGACCATTCGGCTGGATGCCCCAACGTCTAGGAGGTTTACAAAATGGAAATTTATCGGTACGACTCCAGCGTCCAATAAGGGTTACCCCCACTCGGATGCGAGTGCTAAAAACACTGGGAGACATATGTTTTGTGTAATGTCGAGCATCATCGATGCTACGCGAATCAGAATATCGCTCGAAACCACTCGGCTACATAACCATCCATTACGCATTATGCGTTGACCTTACCGAAGTACGAAAACCGAAATGTACGTACACACCAGGCGGTTCCTTGCGGATCCCCCGATTCGATCCGGCGGTCTCGGTGGTTAAGTATATACCCCCCGAGACCCGGGCAATAACTCGTTCCCACGAACGTGACACCCTGAAAGATCAACCCGTTCGAATATCGTATATCATCCCCAAACCATGGGTTACTGACGACCCTATAGGTTGAGAATTTAGTAGGAACCCCAGGTTTCCAAGCTACCAAGCGAACCAACCGACGCCGCGGTGTCAAGGTTTCGGACCCCAATGCAATCGAACGGCGACTATTATCCTTCGGAGCGGAACTATGGTGGCGATTGATGCAGATGCGGCGGCTGACTGCAGGTTGACCCCACGGGCGGTAGGCTGCAATATAAACCGCCACTTGGCAGGCTCTGTCTACAACTCTCCGAGACCACAGCAGCCCGGGGCGGCAGACTTCCCTCCTAGTACACTTCCTCCCTCCCGTCCCCAGCGAATGGATCACCAGCCAACCGAATCGTTAGACATGCGCTTTTCAGTCAACACCTACTCGATGGAGGTCACTTCGGATGAATGTCTCGGAAGTTCGGTCTCTCCTCAACTGTTCATCCGAAATCACCCGCGCTAGGAGCCTCCGGGGAAACGAGGCCCAAATGTTTATCGATTTCCTTGACCGAGTAAGCAAATTGACCATCCTATTCCAGACAACTAATCGCGTTGAACACAGGTTCTCGCACGGTCATGCCTCGATGACAAACACCGGCGGCGCGGTTTGCGGCTCCTCTCAAAGATCTACAGAAAACACAGAATCCTACCCTCCTCGTATATTCTTCAACAAGACCTCACACACGTCGGGTCGATTTGCTGTGATAGCGGGTTCGCAGTCGTAACTCGGGGACAATACTCGGAACAACCTGTCGCCATAAAGCGTCTAAAGGTGACCGAGGAAGATGCTGACGGGACATTCGGGGTACCTTTACTCGGTGTGCCTCGCCCGTCACCGTGGCTAAGCGCTAAAGCGCTAAGCTCCCATCCAGGGGTTATGCCGAGAGATAATCAACTGGAAATACCTGTCCCATCAGCACATCTTGCCTTTGTTGGGGGTTTTTGTGTCTACGGAACTGCGCTGTTTGCGTATCCTCACTCAGTGGATGCCCAACGGGAATGTGATACAGTATGCAGAATCCAACCCAGAGGAACATCGCCTACGATTAGTGAGTTTGCTTGCTGCCTGCTGCGTGTCCCCTCTTGTTCATCATGCATCAACCGTTATCAGCCCTCTGAGATCATGTCTGGTGTGGCATACATCCACGACCTCGAGATTGTTCACGGAGATCTCAAAGGGGTATGTCTGATTTTCCCGACGTACATTTTGTCCCACTGATGGGCGAGACAGACAAACGTCCTTGTTGACGAAACGGGCGCTGCTCGTGTTGCCGATTTTGGCTTCATGACCATGACTGATTTGAGCACGACCCTCTTGTCCGAAACGATGGTTTCTCCCGGAGGGACTGTTCGTTGGATGAGCCCGGAGTTTCTGGATCCGACACACTTCGGTTCCAACGGTCGTCCAATTCGTTAATCGCACTGTTATGCCCTTGGGATGGTTGTATATGAGGTAAGCTAGTTGCACTCTCCACGTTGATCCCCCACTCACCTGCCCCAGGTTTTGACCGGTCTCATACCGTTTCATCGCCTTCGCGCCTTCGCGCCTGCGACCGCCGTACTGAGGGGTAGACGACCAGAAAAGCCTGTTGACGCCAAATCTCTGGGTTTTTCCGACGCGCTTTGGGGGTTCGTGCAGTTAAGTTGGAGAGAATCAACTCCGGATCGACCAACCGTTCGGCAGCTCTTTGACTGCCTTTCCCTCGACTCTCCTTATTGGACCCCTCCTCCGGTTTACCCCATCACCGTGGTTGACACCTCCAGTACCGCGGGTTCCGTTTCATCCGACTCTTTGACGATTCCCCCGGCGAATCTAATGTGCAAGGTTTAAGACCGTTAAATCGACAAAAGGTCTGGTTGTCCGCATTTTTATACAGTTGAGAGATCATGCATAACACTAGATGATATTATATTGGTCGCAGGGGGGCGCCAGCAGCCGATTTTTGCGCTGTCGGAGACCCAACAGAGCGGTTGGAGCCCTCTCCCTTCCTTAAAAGTCCTCAGATATTGGTTCATACATATAACATAATCTTACGAATAGTCACTCATAGTAATTTCCCTATCTACCCAAGTAATTTATCCTTCCCATTCCCTCTGTACGCGGTTGCGCCCTTGGGATTATTGTCAAAATGTTCTCCTGGATGTGACAAATGATCACCGAGTTTATCTGACCTCCTTGCCACCCTCTCCGTCCCTTATCATCCGATATTCCTCAAGGCGCCCCGTAAGTCCCAAACCGTCAAGTAGAACGCCTGGTGAATCAAGGGTGGACTGAAGCATGGATCACCTCGAAGAAGTTTCCGGGGAAGGTCTACTCCACGGAGCGCGTCGAGGTCCCAGTCGAGATCCGCCTACGATTCAGCCCAAAAGTCAGACACGTAGGCTGCAGTGTCCCGGAAAGCGAGAGCTGAATTTGCGACTCGACGGTTCGTGGATCCACCTCGAGGCGGTCCGACAGTTCCGAACAATGCCGCTCGATGGAGAGATCACAAGTCCGAAGACGGAAACAACCGCCTTTCTCCTTTCTCTCCCCTCCCCCAAACTGTTTCTCGGACGTCGTCCCGTCCGCGTCAGCGCCCAATGGCCACCACCCACGCATCGTGTGCAGCATGGAGGTAGATCCTCGACTTCTTCATCCTGGAGGGCATCAGTTAACAAACGACGTGCGCAGTCGCTTCTCTCCAGGTTGAACTCGACGCTCGAGAAGAATAATGACGAAACATCTTCAGAAGAAGTAACCCATACAGTCCCGCGCTGGCAGACGTAATCGACCACTTTGGGTGCCACCTCGACACCCTCCGCTCATTGTGTTTAACCTGTGTGGTGTAGGCCGGTACCAGCTCTTCTACAGGCGGGGGTTATATACGAACACCGGTGTAAGTCCTTGATGCAACCCCGTCGGTGCGGGCTTATCGACCTCGTTCGTCGAGTCGAGTCGGACCTTCTTCTCCCATTCACCAATAAACCACTTACGTTCCGGCATGTCAAGGATACGAGTCCAGCGGTGTCTTTACACGTCCTCGCTCTCACGGAATGCGATGTCTTTCACTTCCATGAGTCCAGAGGTCTTACACAAGCCATCGGTTCACTCGTAACCCCCGAACTCATCATTCCAGAAAGCTATTCGAGCGGCATTCTCCGATCCATCCGTCTGTTCTTGAACCCAGACAACCTCTCGGTGGCCAAGTAATCTGAGGGTACTAAGCCCATCCCGCGATACAGAACTTTGTCCAGCTTCCGTGGTGCATTTACACTCAGACGCATAGATTATGTCGGGAAGGGGGGTTTCACGTAGCGACTTGTTAAGGTTCCTAGGAACTATGGATTCAGAAACCCGTCCTTAAATGCAACGAAGGAGCGGAACCATTGATCCCCGATTGTTCGGGGACCCTCGGAACGCCATACTATCAACCTCGGAGATCAGGTGTGCGACTGTGGCGAGCAGGGTATTTGACCCCCCGCTAACATCGCTGTAGAACTAGGATCGGACCTTGACCTTTCCGACCTCAGCAATCACCTGGAGCAGGTGGGAACAGGCATCTATTTCAAAACCTGTATCGTCCCACCGACTTGACTCGACCAATTGACCTCGAAGCTATCTTTGCTCAACTTCTGCAATTTTGCCATCGCCACACATGACCGTGGCGTTCACGGTCTCACCTCTGTATTGTGCGCGACAGCCGGGAAAGTTATTTACGAGCTACTGGCACAGAGGAACGGAGTTTCGGAGGCGAGCTATAGCAACGTTCGATATTCAAGATTTTTCGTGGGTTATTTCACGTGGCACTTGTGTATCTGTTGTCTGTTATTCAATGTCATATCTAAAACTTCCTATGCTCGTAGTGCGGTCTATTTGAGGAGTCCACCGCTGAAACACAGTACCTATAACCGCACGGTTGGCCAGCCTTGACCGGCAGCGTCCAATGACGTCGAAGGGTGAAGAATCGGAACTCCTCTCCCGAAATTTTCTACAGTTGCAGGTATGGGCTCGAAAGGGTAGTAACAGCCAAGGCGAGGACCGTCACGCCTCGCCGTCTCCCTTCGGAAAAACTTTCGTCTTCGCGGCTACAGCTGGCAGGAGGAGATGCTGCCGTACAGGATACTCGGAGCCTTCAAACAACTTAAGGAGAGGATTCACGCGATATAGAGACGTTCAACCCTTAGATATTAATAATGAATTGGCCAGAGAGCTGAATGGTAAATTACGAAACCCTACGAGCTTCCCAACTGTCGGACGCCGTGGGTGCCACGCTTATGTAGCCACCAGGACATCTACCTAGTCGAGCGCTGATTGACTGATCATTTGCTCAAATCGCCCGCTCGAATACCCACGAACCCATAGCCGCGAATATCACCGCGTATGCAACCAAATACCAGCGAGCTTAGGTTTTTTGGGGGCCAAGTTCCGGTGTGGTAGATCACGGCGGGGGAAACCACGTTTCGATTCCGGTTAGGCACCCCCAATGTTGCCGTCTGAAACACTAGAGCGCGATTCACCTCTGCAACCACTTTCGCCTGCATCGAATGACACTTAGCGGACGGTAACTTTTGGTGAGGGCGGGGGAGACTCTTCATCCAGAGCCCCAACCCCCACCCACGTGCCACAATGCTCAACAGTCGCCCACTTTGAACTTGGATCCACCGCTGCTTCCCGACTTAGAGCCAAATTGATATCAGTGTAATCTTCGGAGTCAATGCATCGTGCATGCGTGCACCACTTTACCTATTGTCTCCATGTGCATCTCAGGCTATCTCAGGCGCTCCCCCAAAGCGTGCCGATTACTTCGGGATTCTTATCCCCTCGACCATTTACTGAAAAGGGCAAGATGGGACTTGCGTTTGTGGCCACTCACGTGGCACACTTACGAAGCCCCTGATTTTGAGGTGTGGAAGGACCACTGAAAATGGGTGGGGAGGTCTGCTGGGCCGTCCGAACGGATTTTGCTCGGATTTTGCCCGAGGTCTATCGGGATTCGAACGAATTTGGACCCCGTCGATACCCATGTCGGTTGAGTTATCCGAACGCTTTTGGTCCCAGCCCCCCCCCCTCCCCCCTGTTATGGCGTAAATTGAGGCAGGACCTGAGAAAAAATCCCCCAGTAGGATAGAGCATGCGAACGTCTGAGCCCTAACACGGACGCGTGATGCGTCAAAAGTAGTAAACAGGAAGATAATTACTATGTTCCGTGCCATGTACTTGGACATACGGATAATATTGACCGGGACCGTTCGCTAGTCGCTAGCGGAATAGCCACCAGGCAGCTGGCAGAACGCAAGTGAAACGAAACTAGTTGCGCAAGTTTACTAGCGCGCCCACGGGGTCACCACCGAAGGAAACCCAGCGAGGGCCAGGGGTGCCAATTCGAGATCCATGACGACATAATCTGTATTTTAACTTTGCTAGACTACGGGTATACTTGAGTGTACCTAGCGACGTCGTCTCTTGTTCTTCGAATCGCTTACGGTTTGTACCTTCGCGTTCTCGCTCAACTTCCCTCTCCGCAACAGCCAAGTCCTCATCTTGTAGGGAGATAGTTCTATTCATTTTGATAGGTATCCGTGAGCTCGAAGAGGACTCTCATACACCGTTCTGTCGATCGTGTTGAATCCAGGGCGATTGCTATGGTGACGCGGTCCACTGCATTGTATCTCCAAACCGTCTTCTCGCAGTGCGAACAGTATATTGGGACATTCGCGCATGTGGAGGATCTTGTTGACCACCAACTACGCTACCAACCCTTTCTTTCTGCTCGCGATCTGCCGGTCGCTTGATAACCGGTAACCATCCAATGCGGACCTTCTTCACCTACATTCGTGAGCTCTGTCACGTGGGAGAGCGAAGATGTTCCAATGGTGTGAACGCGACTCGGCTTGGGGGATGCCGCCGCACAGATCCCAAGATAATCGCAGAGGTCCCAGCCAAAGGAGCGGGTTCACGTGATGCAGAGATGTTTCATTCCCCAGAACATGTATCGGCTAAGAACGAGAAACGAAACCCTTCGGGCTTCGTAATTAGCGCACGATCGACTTACAGGTGCCCGTCCTGCAGCAAGCCTTAGACACCAGCCCGGCCTGGCAGACACTTGGCGTGCAACACAACCTTTTCGGCACACTTCCTTCATTCTGACCTCGGTAGGAGGACCTCCAGCCAACCCGCGAACGATTGGACATGCAGCTTTCGCCCAATATCTACTCGATGGAGGTTACTTCGGATGAATGTCTTTCAGAAGTTCGTTCTCTCTTAAGCTGTCCATTCGGAATCGCCCACGCTAGGAGCCTCCGGGGAAACGAAGCCCAAATGTTTATTGATTTCCTCGACCGAGTAAGCAAATTGACCGTCCTGTTCCTCAACAACTTATCGCATTGAACATAGGTCCTTACGCGGTCGTGCCTCAATGGCAAACATAGGCAGCGAGGTTTACGGCTTGTCTCCAAGATCTGCAGAGAACTCAAAATCCTACCATCTTCATACATCCTCCAACAGGACCTCATACACATCGGCCCCACTTACTGCGACAGTGGGTTCGGAGTTGTGAACAACGGGGAATACTCGGAACAACCTGTCGCCATAAAGCGTCTCAAGATGACCAAGGGGGATACTGATGGGATATTCAAGGTACCTTTACTCGATGCACCTCGCCCGTCACCATCACTAAGCTTCCACCCAGGAGTTATGTCGAGAGATAATCAGCTGGAAACATTTGTCTCATCAGAACATCTTACCTTTGTTGGGGGTTACCGTGTCTGCAGACCTACGTTGTTTGCGCATCCTCACCGAGTGGATGCCCAACGGGAACGTAATGCAGTTCATAAAGTCCAACCCAAAGGAGAACCGCCTGCGATTAGTGAGCTTGCTTGTTGTCTGTGTGCGTTCTCTCTTGCTCATCAACTGTCCTCAGCTCTCTGAGGTCATGTCTGGTGTGGCGTACATCCATGACCTCGAGGTTGTTCACGGGGATCTTAAAGGGGTATGTCCGATGTTCTCGACGCACCTTTTGCTTTGTTGATAAATAAAGCAGGCGAACATTCTTGTTGACAGCACGGGCACCGTTCGTGTTGCAGATTTCGGTTTCATGACCATGGTTGATCTGAGCACGATGTTTCTGTCTGGAACCACCGTTTATCCTGGAGGGACAATTCGTTGGATGAGCCCGGAGATGCTTGACCCAACGCACTTCGGTTCCAACGGCCGTCCAACTCGGGAATCAGATTGTTATGCCCTTGGGATGGTGGTATACGAGGTGAGCCTGTTGCGCTCTCCACGTTGGTCCCTCATTTATGGGTCCCAGGTTCTGACCGGTCTCCTACCGTTCCATCACCTTCGCGCCTTTGCGCCCGTGACCGCCGTACTGAGAGGTGAACGGCCAGAGAAGCCTGTTGACGCCAAATCTCTAGGTTTTTCCGACACACTTTGGGGGTTAGTGCAGCTGTGTTGGGGGGAGTCGATTTCAGACAGACCAACCGTCCAGCAGCTCCTCTATTGCCTTTCCCTCGACTCTCTTGCTTGGGTTCCCCCTCGAGTTTACCCCATCGCCACGGTAGATACTTCCAAGATCACCTATCCAGATTCATCCGGCTCTTTGAGAATGCCCCTGGAAAATTCGTTGTGCGGGGCCTAGGGCTGGTGAATCGATAGGTCCTATTCTCCCCATTGTTGTACAACTTATTTCCCTGCCTACCTGAGTAGGTTTATCCATTTTGTTTCCTCTGTATACAGTTATGCCACTAGGATTATCATCAAAAATGCTCTGCGGGATGGGAAGACCGATCGCGAGGTTCATCTTACCTCCTTGCCGCTCTTCCAGTCTCTTATTGTCCGATATCTCAATCGCTGAAGGATAGGTGGAGCTTCTTCGAGCGGGCCATACACTTACAAGACCGGCGACGCACCATAAAATCCTAGTTGCGCTCGCATTTCCTAATAATCAAACCAGTCTGAATTTTCATAAATTCGCTGACGCCGGGCTATTGTGTGCCACGCACATTCTAGAAGCGATCCGTTATGTCTTAGGCCTCAGGTACCAACCTGGCGAACGAGAATGTACGGCGACAGGAAGGGGCGCGTTAGCACTTTGAGCCGAAACTCGAGCGGGGAGAGGAGATCGGGGTGCCAGGTGGGTGCTCGCAGAGATGTGACATGTGACATCCGACCACGTCGGGGAGTATCGGACAGATCGACCCTGTTGAGTTGTTGTAGGTTCTTGAGATGAGTTCGATGAGGGATTGAGTCTGATTCCAACCCGGAAAAGATACGGCAGCTGTATTTGAATAAACCAATTCATGGACAAAATTCCAGAAGTGCCGTTGGATGGGGAGGGTAGACATCGCGGAACCGAAGACGGAAACGCCCACCTTTCCGCTTCCTCTCCAGTCCCTCAAATGCTTTCTCGACCGCCGTCCGGACGTCCACGTCAGTCCTTGGCGGCGACCACCCACTCATTGTGTGCAGCATGGAAGTAACCCCTTGGCTTCTCCATCCTAGGGGACATTATTCAACAAACAACACGCACAGTCGCTTCTCATTGAAGTCGACACACAAGAAGGATAAAATGAACAATCCATACAACCCCATTCCGGGAGACTTCCACGAGAGCTCTCAGGATACGCCGTCGATCACCCTTAGCACCACCTCGACACTCCGTTCATACTGTTTGACCCATATTGTGTGGGTCGGACCATCTCTCCTACAGGCGGCAGTGGATCCACGAACGGTTAATCCACGAACACCAGTACAAGTCCTTGATATAGCTCGGTTGGCACGGGCTTACCAACTATGTTCGTCGAATCAAATTGAACTTTCTGCACCCGTTCACCAATAAGTCCCCTATGTTTCAGCATCTCGAGGATATATGCCCGGTGGTATCGTTACGCGCCCTCGCTCTCACGGAATACAACATTTTCCACCTCCCCGAGCCCGAAGTCTCGCACAAACCACCGCCTTCCTCGTGGCCCTCGAACTCACCGATCCAGAAGGCAGCCCGAGCGACATCCTCTGATTGACCTGTTTGTTCTTGAACCTAGACGACCCACCCGGTGGTCGAGTATTTTGGGGAGGGTACTAAACCCGCCCCGCGACACGGAACTTCACCCAGCTTCCGCGGGGCGCTTACGCTCCAACACAGATTTTGTCGGGGACGGGTTTCGTGTAGCGACTTATTGAGGTTCCTGACGACTATGGTTTCAGAAATTCGTCCTTAAGTGCAATGGAGCAGAACCATTGGTGTCCGCTCGTTCAGAGACCCCCGGAACGTCCTATCAACCTTGGAGATTATGTGTGCAACTCCGGCCAGCAAGGCATATCCCGCTGACACTGCTCTAGAACTAGGACTAGACCCCAAGATTCGCGACCCCAGTAATCACCTGAAGAAGGTGGGAACCGGTACTCGCCCCAAAACCTGCATCGTCCCACGGACCCACCTCGACCACTTGACCTCGAAGGTATCTTCACTCAACTTCTGCGGCTCTATCATTGCCACACACGATCGCGGTGTTCACGATCTCACCTCCGTATTGCCCACGACAGCCGATCAAGCTATTCAAAACCTACTGGCTCGGAGGAACGGAGTTTCGGGCACAAACGAAGGCAATATTCGATATTGAGGATCCTTCATGGATTCTTTCGCCCGACGTTACGTATCTGTTGTTCGATGTCATTTCTAAACTTCCTATGCTCATGATTTGTGGTCTGCTTGAAGAGACTACCGCCGGAGCGGAGGGTTCAGGACAACGTGGTCAACTGATCTTGACCCCAAGCATTCACTGAGTACCTGAGAAAATGCGTGGCCAGTCCTGGAAAACTGTAAGATGATGAAATACTCAGTGAGGACGGTGGCGGATATTGTAAGTTACTAATCCTATGGCAGACGCCGCGCGTCGGTCCTGGTGGGCTTCATGAACGCTGTTCGGTCAAGATCTAAATGTGATGTCAGGAGGTCGCGCACGTGGACAACATGTGTCGTATATTGAGCGACCCGGGTTTGATCGTATTAATTTGGCCGGACAAACTGATGCCGTTGTAGGGCCTAGCAGCACGATAAAACCATGGCTGAGATGGAACCCGCTGAAACTTTTATTCTGACCTTACGCCCGTACCAGAAGCAGGGTTTAATGTGAGTGCTGGAACTCCACAATCGAATTCTTTATGCTGACGATCGCCTAGGTGGATGACATCGATGGAATCCGCTGCACCAGAAGCCCACACCAGCCCACATCAGGCCCCTCTCCCTTCCAGACCCGTCCGCCTACCCACGGAAGGGGGACGAAGCCTTCCGGCTGAGAAAGCCCGGTCCATCCCGCATTAGGAAGGACCAGTTCCTGAAACAGAGACAATGGGGCTGGTGTTTCCAGATTTGGTAATTACAGCCGGACGCGTGCCGGAGAAGCTTCCTCAAGTCCAAGGGTGAACATCTTCACGAGTCGCCAACTCTTTCGTCTTCGTCCTCCTTCTCCTCCTTCCTCCACCTTCGTCTCCCTCCCATTATCCACTTTTCTTTCTCGTAGCTTCTCAATTCGACGTGCAGTCCGTCGACCACCCCAGCCATGCCAGAATCTGTCCCCCAAGCAACATACCATCAACTGATTGATGCATCGCCCCTCGTCGGTCAACAGTGGGCACTACACTTCGCCATATGTCACGAATACATTCTCGTATCCATCTGTGAGTAATCGTCTCCAATCCGTGTCAGCGGTACTCAATCCCCCCACAGCCTTGTTCCTGGCCATCATAACCCTCGCGGAGGTGTGCATACAACCGGCTCTATGCTCCCCCGCTTGCCGCTAACTGTGTTTCCCTCATTCCGCAGTTGTTAACTTTAGCCACCGATGCGCTGGAGAAATGTGAGCCCGTGTCGTTCAGTTGATCCTCGTTGGTTCTATCCCGAGTAATCTCCACGAGCTGAATAATAATTGTTAGACATGGAGTCTTCACCCAATATCTGCTCAATGGAGGTTACCTCGGATGAATGTCTCCCAGAAGTCCGGACTCTCTTAAACTGTCCATCTAAAATCACCCATGCTAGGAACCTCCAGGGGGATGAAGCACAAATGTTCACCGATTCTCTTGACCGAGTAAGTAAATTGGGCCCCTGTTTCCCGACAACTTATCGCGTTGAATGTAGGTTCTTACACAATCATGCCTCGATGACAAACATCGGCGGCGCGGTTTACGGCTCCTCTCAAAGATCTGCAGAGCACGCAGAATCCTACCCTCCTCGTATATTCTTCAACAATACCTCATACACGTTGGGCCATTGTATTGTGACAGCGGGTGCGCAGTTGTTAACAAGGGAAAATACTCGGAGCGCCCTGTCGCTATAAAGCGTCTCAAGATGGCCAAAGGGGATTCTGACGAAACGTTCAAGGTACCTTCACTTGATAACACTCGCCCGTTACTATCGCTAAGCTTTTATCCAGGGATTATGCCGAGAGATAATCAGCTGGAAACATTTGTCCCATCCGAACATCTTACCTTTGTTGGGGGTTTCTTTGTCAGCAGACCTGCGTTGTTTGCGCATCCTCACCGAGTGGATGCCAAATGGGAATGTGATGCAGTACGCAGAATCCAACCCAGAGGAGAACCGTTTGCGACTTGTGAGCTCGTTTGCTGTATGCCGCGCGTTCCCTCTCTCTCATCAACCATCCTTAGCTCTCTGAGGTCATGTCCGGTGTGGTATACATTCATGACCTCGGTATCGTTCACGGGGATCTCAAAGGGGTGCGTCCAATTTTCCTGGTGCATCTTTCACTCCGCTGATGGATGAAGCAGGCGAACATTCTCGTTGATAGCACGGGCACCGCTCGCGTTGCCGATTTCGGTTTCATGACCATGATTGATCTGAGCACAATGCTCTTGTCCGAAACGATGGTTTCTCCCGGAGGGACAATTCGTTGGATGAGCCCGGAGTTGCTAGATCCAACGCACTTCGGCTCCAACGGCCGTCTAACCCGCGAATCGGACTGTTATGCCCTTGGGATGGTGGTATACGAGGTGAGCCAGTTGTATTCTCCACATCGGTCCTTCATTTACCCATCCAAGGTGTTGACTGGCCTCCTACCATTTCATCACCTTCATGCCTTCGCGCCTGTGACCGCCGTACTGAGAGGCAAACGACCGGAAAAACCTGATGACGCCAAATCCCTAGGCTTCTCCAAAACACTCTGGGGGCTGGTGAAATCGTGTTGGAGGGAGTCAATTTCGGATCGACCGACCGCCCGGCAGCTACTTGACTGCCTTTCCGTCGACTCTCTTGCTTGGGTCCCCCCTCCGGTTTATCCCATCACCGTGGTTGGCGCCTCCAGTGTCGCTGATTCGGATTCATCCAGCTCTTTGAGAATGTCCCTGGCAGATTCGGCGTGCGGGGTTTAGGATCGGTAGATTGGCGAAAGGTCTTGTTGTTACCATTACTGTACTATTTATTTCCCTGTATATTCAGGTAATTTTCTTCTTTTCGTCTCGTCTGTACGCACTAGTGTCTGTATAATTATTGTATCATCAAGGTGTCCTCCGCGCGCCCTCCCCGTCCCTTATCGTCAAATACAGTAACTATCGCAGGGCACTAGTAACGCTTCAAGCGCTCATCTATGAGTGATGGGAACCAATGAGGTGCATTTGTGCAGAGGGTACAGATAACAAGATACAAAACAGTGGGTCTCTCAATGCAGTGCGTCATGGAGCGGGTCATTCGTTGGTCGTCGAGAACGGATGGTAATCAAACAAATCCGCCGCGTCTCCGTTGATTTGAGTTGGGCGTGGGGTATTCTCGCATGAGAACGAGGAGAGATGGCTAGGTCGTCGAGGTCAGAGTGCGCCTGCGGTTGTAGGGCCAAGTTTCGTGAACCAGGTGAGAAGGTCGCAAGAGGCGAGTTTTCCAAGGACTCCTGGACGAGCACGCGAAGGTGTCACTGTCTGAGGAGGGTATGATGCGACTGGGGGAGGACCGAGCGTGTTATCAAGGCGGGGTAGAACCGGGGCGGACGGTCCGGATGGACGCAGGTTCGCCAGCAAGGTCGGCCCTGTCGAGCTATTACTTATATATTCCAGGTTCCCAAGGTGGTTTCAAACCTAGTAACCCCAAGCGAACAAGACCACGCCAGGTGGATTTGATCAAACCAATTTCGCGGAAGGGGTGCCGTTGGTTCGTGGTAGACATCACGGAAACGGCCGCCCCTCCGTCTCGCCTCCCCTCCCCCAAACGCCGTCTGGACGCCCACCTCAGTGCTTGACGACGACCGCCCGCCTACCCCGCGCATCGTGGAGGTAAACCCTTGGCTTCTCCATCCCGGAGGACATCATTCAACGAATAACGCGCACAGACGGTTCTCTCCAGACTGAAGTCGACGCTCGAGAAGGACGCTTTGACGAAACGCCTTCAGAAGAAACAACTCATGTAACCCCACGCCGGCGGACTCCCGCGGGAACTTGCAGAACACATCATCGACCACCTTTGGTACCACCTCGACACCCTCCGCTCATGTTGTTTGACCTGTCTGGTGTGGGTCGGACCTTCCGGTATCATATCTTCCACAGGCGTCAGTCAATCCACGGACACTGATGCAAGTCCCCAATCATCTCCGTCGGTGCGGGCTTATCGATCACGTTTTTCGAGTCAAGTTGGACCTTCTGCCCCTGTTCACCAAAAGTCGCCTACGTTCCAGCATCTCAAGGATATAGGACCAGTGGTACCACCACGAGTCCTCTCTCACAGAATACAACGCCTTCCACATCATCGAGCCGGGAAGACTCGCACAAGCTACCGCCTCACTCGCGACCCTCGAACTCATCAACCCAGAAGGCAGCTCGAGCGACGCCCTCCGACAAACCCAGATGACCCACCGGTAGTCGAGTATTCCGAGAAGGGTACCAGGTCTACCCCTCGCTGCGAAACTTTGCCCAGCTTCCGTGATGTGCTTGCGCCAGAGCACATAGATTGCGTCGGGGAGGGTGGTTTTGTGCAAGGGCTTCTCAAGATTCTCGAGGACTGCGGTTTCAGGAACTCGTTCTTGAGCGCAATGAAGGAGCGGAGTATTTGATCCTCGCTCGTTCACAAAGCCTTGGAACATCATTCCGTCAACCTCGGAGACCGGGTGGGCGACAGTAGCGAGCAGGCATATAGGCCCTTACTAATGTCACCCAAGAACTAGACCTCGACCCTGACCTTTGTGACCTCAGAAAACACCTTTTACTGAAGAGGGTGGAAATGGACACCTGCCCCGGGGCCTCTATCATCCCACCGACCGCCTCGACCCCTTGAAGATATCTTCACTCAACTTCAGCGGTCTTGTCATCCCGCGCACACATGACTATGATCCACATGATCTTTACTCAGTGTTGGTCACAACAGCCGGGAGAGTTACTCAAAACCTACTGGCACGAAGGGACGGAAACCCATACCTCCCTCAGCTCAACAGAGGCGCACAGACCCTCAAAACCGAATGTCGTGTTGGAGGATAGAAATAAGGTCGGATGTAAGGTGACCGGCTATCAGCATCAATCCCTTCAAGGGAATACTAAAGTTTCCATAGGCGTAGGCCAAAGCAGGCTGTTACCAAGGAAAAGGGAGCTAGTACTTCTGCTGACAGCGACCTGACAGCACGAGAGGTACTCGGCTGCGGAACACAGCCGACCGAGGAGCGCTGATGATTTTGTCGGGAGTGGATTTTGTCGGGAGTGGATTTTGTCGGGAGTGTTTATTAAGTAGGGGTAGATGCCTGGAAGGCATTGCAATTTCTGCTTCAGGTATTATATTATTGCGGTGTTCAGATCTCAGATTGCGGGACACCATACGCACCCTAATATAGCACGATGTACAACAAGGCACGGGGTGGACGCCTATTAACCAAAAAACCAACTTGCACCCGGTTCATGTCCGGGGGTCTGAATTTCACCGACAATATCGTTTATTAATCGAAGGTGTCGACGAATCTAGACGACTTCCGCATGGACCCCAGGTAAGATGGCCAGGGTCATTGAGGTCGGAAAAAGGTCAGAGGTGACACCGGTGATGTCCTGCGAAGACTCTAGTGCCCAAAGTTGCAGCAGGCCCAAAAGTGTACACAGTATGGCGGCCCGTAAGAACCCAATGTAGCAACGATGTACACACTCACCAGAAATTGTTAGAAGGGCCCCCAAGTGGAAAACCTCGAGCGTCGGGGAGATGGAGGCCATACGGGTTTTGGGGCCGCCTGAGTCCACAAAGTACGAATTCCGAGAGAAGTTCAATGTTGGCAGGAGGCGCTCTGCGGCACCGTAGCGACACCACAGAAATCAAGCCGGTCCACTGAGTTATTGAAGTACCATACCTCGTACGTCGAGCGAGACGGACACAAAAATATAAGAAATCGAAAGAAAAAAAATAGGACCACCCAGGGGCTCAACAAGCTGCTTCCTCCCATGCTCCGCGTACCTGGGGCGTCCGGGGCGTCTGGGGTCCCCGTTGAGCCGGGCTTCGAGAGGCCAACCGGAAGCAGCAGCTCGCCCCCTGGATGGCGGCGTCGACAGACCCTCGTTCACGTTTTCCAATTTAGCGTGGCGAAGCCCATGCATCACCGATATGATGGTCGTCGATGTCGATGATTGATCATATCAACGGGTCACAGTCCGAATGGGGAAAGAAACATGTGTGCGAGAACCCGGCTTACAAATTTTGGCTTTTAGGACTTTAGGAAGGTCCACGCGTGGCGATTCCGGTTGCGCTCTACCGATTTACGACACGCGGCAGCGCCGTGATCATATGCCGTTCAAAGTGCCCAAAAAAGAATTCTATCGCACACACGTTACCACACGCCACACGTCACAAATATCCCTCCCTCATCGCACATACCGTCCCCACCTATCGCACGTATTGCCCCTCACTTATCGCGCAAAGACCCGGACTTCCCCTGGGCGAGATTTCTTGTCATATTCTGGACAGAACCGGAGGTAAGGGACTTGTTCCGTCGGTTTCCGCATTATCTGGAGGGGGTTTCGTGGTGGTATTGCCGTTTTTCTGTTGGACGGAGGGGCCGCGGGATTGGCCGGAGCCCGTGATCCGATCACTTCCTCTCAGAAATTCCCTCAGGAAGGTGTTGGCCGACGCGCCGTGAACTGGTTATTGGCACCGCCGTCCGACGGAGGAGAGCGACGGAAGCTGGGCAAGTACCACGTAGCCTCACAGGTGTTTCTCACTTCGTAGTCGTTTATTTACTTTTCTTCATACCCCCATTCCCAGTTTGGATTTTTCACGCCCACTTGTCACGTCCGTGTATCCCGCCAAGGTAATCACTGTATATGTAACGTTGCACTGAGATCGCAGACGTGAGGCCGGCCCCCGAGTGCCTCCTTCACGCCGTGTCCAACCCGGTGGGCGCTTGGTTCAACCAACCACTAATGGTGCGCTACGTCCTACAAAGGCTGTACCGCGAATGGATGTTGGAGCAGTGTACCTACCGCAGGGCAATCGTGGAGGTCGGGAGTCACGCGTTTACGCTTCATGAGCACTTGAGCAGCGGGTCACAAAGGGGGGCCTCCCGATGACAACTCGGCCTGATCATAACTATTTTCACTAGAATAGGCCTGTAACAACTTAGGGTAGAAAATGATACTTACCGAGGCAGGTTTCGAGTCGGTGGGTCCTAGCGGGACATCCCTAAGCGCGCCTCCCGGCCAATCCCGCGGCCCCTTCGTCCAACAGAAAAACGGCAATACCACCACGAAACCCCCTCCAGATAATGCGGAAACCGACGGAACAAGTCCCTTACCTCCGGTTCTGTCCAGAATATGACAAGAAATCTCGCCCAGGGGAAGTCCGGGTCTTTGCGCGATAAGTGAGGGGCAATACGTGCGATAGGTGGGGACGGTATGTGCGATGAGGGAGGGATATTTGTGACGTGTGGCGTGTGGTAACGTGTGTGCGATAGAATTCTTTTTTGGGCACTTTGAACGGCATATAATATACTTTACCAAACAAATATAAATAACCGTATGATCGCTTGCACGGGTGCCAGTCCCCATGATCCAACGTTGATTCGAGGTTCAACCTAGAGGAACGTAGTACGCTATTAGCGGTTGAGAATGAAATCGAGGGAGAAGGAAGGTGGAAAACTAACAATATGAGAACGCCAAATAGGTGTTCGGGCGTAGGAGAGAAGGAGGGATGCCAATCGAAGAGGAGGCGTTCCCCTCTCTTCCCGGTTGGACGTTGGTGCCGATCGCTTACGCACGGCACCTTTCCCGACGAAGTCCGAACCCATGGTCACACGTGACCGATCGTGGGGAGGTCACAGACCCAAAGGCGGAAACGGCCGCCTTTTCATCTCTCCTCCCCCTCAAGTGATCTCTCGCGCATCACTCGGACGCCCGTGTCAGTACTTGACAACCACAACCCACGGATCGTGTGTGGCACGGAGGTAGACCCTTGATTTCTCTCTCCTGGGAGACATCATTGAACAAAAACCGCGCGCAGTTGCTTCTCTATTGATCGAAATCGACGCTTGAGGAGGATACTCTGACGAAACGTCTTCGGAAGAAACAACCCACATAATCCTAGGCCGGCACACTTCCACAAGAACTCACTGAATACATCATCGACCACCTTTGGTGTCGCCTCGGCTCCCTCCTCGCGTGGTGTTTGACTTGTAGGGCGTGAGTCAGGCCTTCTCGATACCACCTCTTCAACAGACGGCGGTTGATCTATGAACACCAGTACAGGTCCTTGATAAACCTCTTTCAGCATGGATTTATGGACTACGTCCGCCGAATCGAATTGGATCTTTCGCCTTGTTCACCAATAACTCACCCACGTTCCCGTATCTCAAGGGTATGGGTTCAGCGGTGACGTTACGCATCTTCACTCTCGCAAAATATGACGCCTTCCACCCCCCTCCACTCGTAACCCTCGGACTAATCGATCCAGAAAACACCCCAAACGACATCCTCCGATTCATCTGCTTATTCCCGGACCTAGATAACCTCTCGGTGGTCAAGTATCCCGGGAAGGGTACCCAGCCCGTCTCCCACTACGAAACCTCACCCAATTTCTATGGTGTGGTTAGACTCAAACACATGGACTCTGTCGGGAAGGGGGGTTTTGTGCAGGGGCTTCCTGAGGTTGCTGGAGGGCTGTGGTTTCAGGAACTCGTCTTCGAGCCAAATGAAGGAGCGGAGCCACTAATCTCCACTCGTCCACAGACCCTCAGAACATTGTTGCATCAACTTCGGAGATCAGGTGTCCGAGAGTGGCGAGCAAGACGCTACCGTCGTTGGTCTAGACCTTGACCTGAACGGCCTCAGCAGCCACCCGGAGAAGGTGGAAATGGGCATCTGCCCCAAAATCTGCATCGCCCCACCGACCTATCTTAACTACTTGACCTTGAAGACACTTCGCTCAACTTCCACGGACATATCACCACCACACATAACTTCGATTTTCACGATCCTTCCTCGCTATTGTCCGCAACAAGTTACCCAAACCACTCGCACGGGAGACGGGGTTTCTGGCGCGAGCAGAATGCAAGCGAAGGCAACATTTCAGTATTGAAGATCCTTCGTGGGTTATTTCGTTTGGCATTTCCGAGTATCTGTCGTCCGACGCCGCCTTTTAAACTCCCTATCCTCACGATATGTGGTCTGTTTGGGGAGACTAATGCCGAAACAGAGTACCTACGACCACGCGGTTAATCGATCTTGACCCCAGGCATTCATTGCATAAAGAAAATACATGACCGACCCTAACTCACTGTAAGTTTATCATCCTCATGCTTGGGTCCTAACTCTAGGATGATTGCATTCTATCAGGGGAGTGTATCCAGCGGATGATGATGAGGACAAAATACTCAGTGAGGATGATGGCGAATATTGGAGATTATCGCTGCGTCTTAGGCCGGCGGCCAGAATGTGATCAAGTATTAGGGCCCTAGGGGCTAGTCACCTCGCGGCGTACTGTGGGAGACGTCGTGCGCCGATGCTGGTGGAACTTCATGAACACTGTTCGGTCAGGAACTGAATGTGAGGCCAGGAAGCCGCACGCGGGGACAACGTGTGTTGGCACAAAAACCGACCCGGTTTTGCCTAGCTCTGGTTGGGTTTCGAATTGCATATCGACGTGACGGCTCTACGCAGCGTGCCGATGACGTAATAGTGAAGGGTAATAGTGAAGGCCAAACCTAACACGTTTTCGACTGATCGGGTCAGCGCCAAAAGTTGGCAAAAGATGCATCCAGTGCGAAACTGGGCAGTTCCCCCATCTCCCCCACCTTCATCCATTCGTCGCAAACCTCAAGTCCCCTCTCCATTCATCACAACCCTCAAGTTCCCTCGATGCTGCGTACATCTGCTCACCTACGGCGTGCAAAACCCTCCGGTGAAGACTTCTGCCACCACTTTCCTTCCTTTCTCTCTCATGCTTGGCTAACCTTCGTATTCTCTCGGTCGGGATCAGTAGCGGACCCCCCTCCAAATGACGATATTACGGCAAGTCCTGACCCGAACATTGAGAGGCTTCGACCCTGCTTCACCATAGGCAACGATCCTGACGATGGAAGAGACCACCAGCTTCCGCTCCATCGGGTTCCGCGCTGGTCCCGGACAGATCTATACCCGAGCCGTGGCCGTCATACCTCATCCCATGCCTCCCCTTTTAGGTATCAAGATCAAGCAGGTTTTGTGCAGGAGTTGAAAACCACCCTGTTTAATCCTTGTACGCTCATCCATACCTCTTTTGGCTGCATCCGGTGCTGACTCCGCTTACTAGGGGTCAGAGCTTTCTTGTTGGTCATTCCCATCTCTGTGCGCACTTCCTTGAATCCAAAGCGTACCCTCAATATGAACTAATTGATGTATCGCGTTTTGCCGGTTCACAGCTGGCACTACACTTTGCCAAATATCACGAATATACTATCGTATTTGTCTCATTCCTGGCCGTCATACTCCTCGTGAAGGTGTGTATACACCCAGCTCTATCCATCCCTGCTTGCTGCTAACCATGTTCTCCTCGCTCCGCAGTTGTTAGCTTTTGCCGAAGGTGCTTTCGTGAAACGTGAGCTCCACGTCGTTCAGCAGTCGTTGGTTCCATCCTGAGTAATCTCCTTGAGCCAAAGTCTCGTTAGACGTGAAGTTCTCGCCCAGGATCTACTCGATAGAGGCCACTTCGGATGAAAGTCTCTCAGAAGTTCGGTCCCTCTTAAGCTGCCCATCCAAGATCACCCACGCTAGGAGTCTCCAGGGACACGAGGCCCAAACATTTATTGATTCCCTCGACCAAGTAAGCAACTGAGTGTTCGTTCTTCTGTTCCTCAAAAACTTATCATGTTGAACATAGGTTCTTACGCGGTCATGCCTCGATGACAAACACCGGCAGCGCGGTTTACGGCTCCTCTCCAAGATCTGCAGAGCACGCAAGATACTACCCTCGTCGTACATACTCCAACAGGACCTCATACAAGTCGGGTCGGAGTACTGCGACAGTGGGTTCGCAGTTGTGAGCCACGGGGGATACTCGGAACGGCCTGTTGCCATAAAACGTCTCAAGGTGATCAAGGGAGATACCGAGGGGACATTCAAGGTACCTTCACTGTATGTACTTCGCCCTTCATCATCACTGAGCTTCCACCCAGGGGCTATGTCGGGAGATAATCAATTGGAAATATTTGTCCCATCCAAACATCCTGCCTTTGTTGGGAGTTTCTGTTTCTGCAGACCTCCGTTGTTTGCGCATCCTCACCGAGTGGATGCCCAACGGGAACGTGATGCGGTACGCAAAATCGAACCCAAAGGAGAACCGTTTGCGGCTGGTGAGCTCGCTTGTTGTGTGTTACACCTCTCTTACTCATCAACTGTGCTCAGCTCTCTGAGGTCACGTCTGGTGTAGCATACATTCATGACCTCGGGATCGTTCACGGAGATCTCAAAGGCGTATGTCCAATGTTCTTGGTGCATATTTCACCTCGCTGACAGGTGAAGCAGGCAAACATTCTTGTTGACGACACGGGCGCCGCGCGTATTGCTGATTTCGGCTTCACGGCCATGATTGATCTGAGCACGACGCTCTTGTCTGAAACTATCGTTTCTTCTGGGGGGACATTCCGCTGGATGAGCCCGGAGCTGCTGGATCCAACACAGTTTGATACCAACGGCCGTCTAACTCGCGAATCGGACTGTTATGCCCTTGGGATGGTGGTATACGAGGTGAGCCAGTTGCGCTCTCCACACTGGTCGCTCACTCACCCGTCCAAGGTTCTGACCGGTCGCCCACCGTTCCATCACCTTCGTGCCTTCGCGCCTGTGACCGCCGTACTGAGGGGCGAACGACCGGAGAAGCCTGTTGACGCGAAGTCTCTAGGCTTTTCCGACACACTTTGGGGGTTAGTGCAGCTGTGTTGGATGGAGTCGATTTCGGATCGACCAACCGCCAAGCAGCTCCTTGATTTCCTTTCCCTTGACTCTCTAGCTTGGGTTCCCCCTCCACTTTACCCCATCACCGTGACTGATGTCTCCACCATCACTGATTCTGATTCATCTGGCTAGAATATCCCTAGCAAGTTCTGTGCGCATGAAGCCTAGGACTTGTGAATCGGCAGAAGGCCCGATTGTCCCCATTGTTGTAGCATTTATTCCCATGTCTACCTATGTAGTTTTCTCCGTCTCCTTTTGTTTTCTCTGTATGCAGTTGCATCATTATGTAGGATTATCGTCAAAAATGTTCTCCAGGATGTGACGACCGATCGCGGGGTTCGTCCGCCAAGATCGGCCTCATCGAGCCATTACAGGTTCCCGGGGCAAGCCCGAAGAGAGATTTCGAGCCCAATCCCAAACGAACAAAGATACGCCGGAATTTCGTGGACAAAATTCCAGAAGTGTGCCACTAGATCGATGGGGAGGGTGGGCGGACATCACGGACCCGAAAACGGAAACGGCCGTCAAGTTTCTGTCTCCTCTCCTCTCCCCCAAATGCTTTCTCAAACGCCGTCCGGATATCTACGCCAGTGCTTGACGACAACCACCCACCCATCGCGTGCGGCATGGAGGTAAACCCTTGGCTTCATCCTGGAGTACATATTACAAACAGCGCGCACAGTCGCTTCTCTCCAGATTGAAATCGACACTCGAGAAGAACGCCGTGACGAACCACCTCCAGACGAAACAATCCCATGCCGACACACGTCCACGAGAATTCACAGAACCCGTCATCGACAATTGGTACCACCTCGACTCTCCGCTCGTACCGTTTGACCTGTAGGGTGTGAGTCGGCCCCTCCCGACACCACCCCTTCTACAAACGACGGTCAATCTACGAATACCAATACAGGTCCTTAGCGCACCTCCGTCGGTACGGGCTTATGGACTACGTACGTCGGATCAAGTTGGATCTTCTGCCCCCGTTCGTCATGGAACCGCCCACGTTCCGGTATCTCAAGGACACGTGTCCAGCGGTGTCGTTGCGCCCACTCGCTCTCACGGAATATCGCATCTTCCACCTCCCCGAGTCCGGAAGACTCGCATGAGCCACCTTCTCCCTCGTAACCCACGAACTCACCAACCCCAAAGGCAGTTCGAGCGACACTCTCCGTTTGTTCCCGAACCTGGACGACCCTTGGTGGTCGAGTACTTCGAGAAAGGTGCCAAGCCCACCTCCCGCCACGAAACCTCGCCCAACTCCCGTGGTATCCTTAGGTTAAGACATAGATGTGTCCGGAGGAGGGATATTGGGTAGAGGCCTCTTAAGGTTCCCAGAGGGCTACAGTTTCGTGCTGAAGTGTAATGAAGGAGTGGAACCATTAGTCCCCGCTTGTTCGCAGACCTTCGGAATATAATTTCGTCATCCTCGGAGATCAGGTATGCGATAGTGGCGAGCAAGGCATTCGAGCCCCTGCTGACATCGCTCTAGGATTAGACCTTGATCATGACTCCTACGGTTTCAGCAAACACTTCTTGCTGAAGACGGTGGAAACGGACATCTGCTCGAAAACCTCCATCGTCCTACCGACCTATCTTGACTACTTGACCTCGAAGATACTTTCGTGATTTTATCATGACCACACATGACCACGTTTTTCACGATCCTACCTCGGTGTTACCCATTTACTCAAAGCCTACTGGCATGGAGTTTCTGACACGAGCGGATCGCCGGCGAAGGCAATGTTCGATATTGAAAATCCTTTGTGGAGTAGTCGGGACTGGGGGGGCTCGTCCGGGAGATTTGACCTGAGATTTGGAGGAGTCTGAGGTCGTCGTAGACGTACAGAAGAGGAATTTAGGTTCTGTTGGTGTATGCTATGATCAGTCAGGAGTTGATCCGACGGTTTTCGTTGGGTGATGCATCTGGTAGGTTGGGGTAGCACAGCACGATGGGTTCTTTCGTTTGGCGTTTCCAAGTTTCGTTGCTTGATATCATTTTTTTAAACTTCCTACGCCCACGACGTGCGGTCCGTTTGAGGAGAGCACTTCCGAAACAGAGTAATCAAGACCACGCGGCTAACTCACCTTGACCCTAAGCATTCACTACCTGAGGCAAACGCATGGCTGGACCCAACCCACCGTAAGCATATCCTCCTTGTGCTTGGATCACAATTGTAAGATGATTACTTTCTGGCAGGGGAGCGTATCCAGCGGGTGACGATGAAGACGAAATGCTCAGTGAGGACGATGGCGAATATTGGGGATTACCGCTGCGCCCGCGTGTCGACCGCAACAACCACTACGACCACCACGTCTCTGAGCGCAAACAAGAGAACGGATCTGAAGGTTTGGAGTTCCACCCGGCCCCAGATGATATCGCACTTGTCCGATCTTTGTTTCCTCTCCCCCCGGAGCTGGTCACAAAGATCTTGGACCTTGCAGAATACTGGGCCTACTCACAAGCAACCCGTCCGGACTGGGCAGATTTCACCCACGCCAACGTGCGATACCTCAAATCACCACCTATTCGGGGAGAATTCCTGCACCCGCTTCGTCGTCTGGTGATCACGACCGATTCGAGGGACCAAGGGTGGAGCAGTTATCCTGAGACCCAAGGAACTCGCGAGGGTAGCTGGACGTGGTTCGAGCTCACTCTGGATGATGGAAAAACGGGTGATGAGATTGTGAGGGTGGAGGTTGTGAGGAACGTCCATGCTGGGAGGGGATTCGACGAGCATCGGGCTGTCATCGAAGACGAGCGGATATTGAACCAGGCTAAGAAGGGGGATCGGTTGAGCGTGTGGGTTAGGGCGATGTATCCTGGTTGGGTGAATCACGTTCGGCTGGTAAAGATCGAAGCCTGGTCAGCTTATTGATCCTCGTGAGTGGGTTGCGGTGTGTGGA